>Ga0181530_10000520_pt1 | contig 49401 bp, 39 predicted proteins | sample PEATcosm2014_Bin_42_FD_119769 | JGI IMG/M metagenome (GOLD analysis project Ga0181530, IMG submission 119769) | Peatland microbial communities from MTU Mesocosm Facility, Houghton, MI, USA - PEATcosm2014_Bin10_60_metaG | ecosystem: Environmental > Terrestrial > Soil > Wetlands > Peat | place...
GAGCCGGTCGACCTTGTGGCTGACGACATGGCGGCGGACTTCGATGCGGCCGTGGTCGCCGTCGACGGTCTGGCAGGTTTCGAGTTCCTCGGCCGGCGCATCGTCGAAATAACGCCTGATGTCGTCGTGCAGGGCCGGCTGGTTGTCCTTGACGGCAAGCAGATAGTCGGCGCCGCAGTCGAGGATGGTGGCGGCGATCCTGGTCTGGCCGCCCATGGCGTTCACAAGCCACTCAGGTCAATGCCCTTTTCGAGCGATTGCCCGGGCCATCGCGCCGGCTGTCATTGCGAGACGCGCGGCGACGAAGCAATCTCCCGCCCGGGGAGCAACGCACGCCCACCGGAGCCATGTCGCCCGTGGGCGCGAGTACTGCTCCCCGACGCGGGGGATTGCTTCGTCGCCGCGCCTCTCGCAATGACAGGGGGCGCGGGGACAGTGGCGCGATGACAGGGACGTCCGGACCGGACGCAATGACACCAACGCAAGGGGGCAACATGTCGGTCGCAGGCAAGGTCGTGCTGATCACGGGAGCAGCGCGCGGGCTGGGCTTTGAATATGCGCGCGCGTTCGGCGCCGCCGGAGCGTCGGTCGTGGCCGGCGACGTGGCGGATTGCACCGCCGCCGCCGCGGCGGCCGGCAACGGTGCCATCGGCGTCAAACTGGACGTCACCGACATGGCATCCGCCGAGGCAATGGCTGCCGCGGCGGTGCAGGCCTTCGGCCGGATCGACGCGCTGATCAACAACGCCGCGTTGTACGGCTCGCTGCGCGGCGGACGGTTCAATGCCATTCCGGAAGCCGACTGGGACGCCGCGATGGCGGTGAACGTCAAGGGCATCTGGAACTGCTGCAAGGCGGTGGTGGCGGCGATGCGCGCCGCGGGCGGCGGCTCGATCGTCAACGTCGCGTCGCTCGCCGCGACCTACGGCATGCCCTACGCGCTGCACTACACCACCTCGAAGGCGGCGGTGATCGGGCTGACCCGCGGGCTGGCACGCGAGTTGGGCCGCGACAACATCAGAGTGAACGCGCTGGCACCAAGCGCGGTGATGACCGAGGGCACGCAGGAGTTCTTCGCCGACAAGCTCGACCGCGCGCTGGAGACGATCCGCGCCGGCCAGGCACTGCAACGCACGCTGGTGCCGGCCGACCTGACCGGGACGGTGGCCTGGCTGATCTCCGACGAGTCGCGCTTCGTGACCGGACAAACCATCGCGGTGGACGGCGGCACGGTGATGCTGTGACGGCAGCGCGACGGCAGCGGATCGCGTCCTGGTGCATCGTCGCCTGGGCGCTGTGCGCAGCCGCACCCGCCTGGGCCGACGGTTTCGGCTGGCTGGCGCCGTGGTACGGATCGTACGTGTTCGATGGCGCCGCCGGTCACACCGTCGGCGGTTCGCCGATCGCCTACCATTACAGCCTCATGCTGCGGCGGGCGCCGGCCGGTCCGACATGCGCGTTGCATCTCGAAGGCTATCAGCAGGACGAAATGCTGCGCTGCACCGTGCACGGCGATCGCAACGTCCTTGCGGTGGCGTTCGCCTCCTATGCCAACGGCGCGCTGGCAAACGCCTATGGCGTGCGGGTCTTCCAGCCCGATGCGCTGCTGTTCCGGCTGACTCGCCCCGGCTCCGCGGAAAGCGCCGGGGTCATGACGGCATGGCTTGCCCTGCATCCGGACGGAGTGGCAGAAACCGGGGCGTTCTTTCGTCGCAACGGCGGCTAGACCCCGCCAGCACAGTCAGCGGAGATCCAGCCATGGCACAGATTGTCGCTTCGGTCGGCAAGGGTGCCACCAACCTGGCCGACGATGTTCGCGCGGTGCAGATGCTGCTCAACCGCTTCCAGCCGCACACCGCGCGCCTGTTGAGCGTTGACGGTACGATCGGACCGCAAACCATCGCCGCGCTGGAGAAGTTCTTCAGCGCCCACATGATGATGTGTGCCGAACCGGTCGTCGAGCCTGGCAGCCCGACGCTTCAGGCCCTCAACGGCGGCCCCGGCGATCGGATCGCGTGGGGCGGCGCGGTCGATCTCGGCTTCAAGACCAAGGTCATCAGCATCGCCTTCGATCTGCTGGTGTGCGTCGATTTCCTCATGGCGGCCATGGCGTTCGAAAGCGGCGAGTCATTCAGCGCCTCGGTGGAGAACGAGGCAGGGAGCGGCGCCATCGGCCTGATCCAGTTCATGCCGAAGACTGCAACGAACCTGGGGACGACCTCCGCCGCGCTGGCTGCGATGACGGCAGTCGCGCAGCTTGATTACGTCAAGCAGTATTTCACCCCGTACCGGGGCAAGCTGAAAACCCTGGAGGACGTGTACATGGCGATCCTCTACCCCGCGGCGATCGGCGCAGGTTCCGATCACGTATTGTTCTCATCGGGCACGCTGGCCTATAGCCAGAACGCCGGCCTCGACCTGAACGGCGATGGTTCCATCACCGTCGGCGAGGCGACCTCCCGCGTGCGAACGAAGTACGAGAAGGGGCTGACCGGCGCGCATATCGGTTGAAATCCTCCCTCACATGGGGCCTGTTTGCACGGCAAGCCGGGCGCGGCTTCACGGATACGTGAAAATTGCTTTCCCGACCATTCTGGTGTGTTAACACACCGGTGAGCGGTCGGTCGCCCGGCCGGCAAGGGTGGACGGCACAGGAAAGATGGAGCACCAAATGACCCGCGGGACTCACTGAGCATGGCGACCTGGTCTCGCAGCACCGCCACGATGGCCATGACGTCGCCATTGGGCACCGATGTGCTGATTCCGATCTCGCTCACCGCCTATGAGGCGCTCAGCCAGCCGTTCAACTTCGACGTCGTGGCCGTTTGCCAGAACGGCGTGATCGACCCGAACTCCTTGCTCAACAATCCCGCCTGCGTGGTATTGCAGGACGAGACAGGCAACCCGATACGCTACTTCCACGGCATTGTCCGCAGCGTCACGGACGAAGGCCCGGTGCGCAGCGACGCCGCGGTCGCGAACTACGAGCTGTATCGGCTGACCCTGGTGCCGCGACTTTGGTTCCTCGGCCAGACCACGGACTGCCGGGTCCGAGAGCAGATGTCGGCCGGCGACATCCTGTCGGCGATGTTCAACGACGCCGGCCTGACCGATCTCTCCGGCCCGCCGTCCAGCGTCACGCGGCAATACTCCATCCAATACAACGAAACGGACCTCCACTTCGCCACGCGGCTGATGGAAGAGGAGGGCTGGTTCTACTTCTTCCAGCACACGGCAAGCGCTCACACGCTGGTCATCGCCAACCAGAACACGGCGTTTACCGCCATCCCCAACGCCACGATGTATATCGTTGGCGGCGCCGATAGCACCTTCCAGATGCTCGATTTCGATCTGACCGGCGTCACCGTGCGCGGTCAGATGACGCTCCAGGATTACGAGCCGGTCAGCCCCGACGCGCAGCTCCAGAGCGTGCAGCCGACGGTGCTGGCGACCGGCGGCGCGGCGACACGCGATGATTTCCGCTGGCCCGCATCGGTGAGCTACACCAACGAGAGCGGCACCGACCCCTCCGCCAACGCCAGCGACAACATCCAGCAGGATGGCACCGTCATCGCCAACCGCGCGAAATGGGAAATGGAGGGGGCCGAGGCGCTGGCAACGCTATACGACGGCTCGTGCCAGTTCGGCGGCATGGTGGCCGGCGGGACGTTCACCATCTCCAGCCAGCCCGCAAGCGCTTACGACAATACCTACGTGGTGCGCAGCGTGACGCACCATGCCGCGGATGACACCTGGCTGAACCAGTCCGGCGTCGCGTCCTATTCAAACCGGCTCACCGCGTTTCTCTCGTCAACCACCTGGCGCCAGCCGATCACCACACGACGCCCGGTGATGAGCGGTATCTACACCGCGCTGGTCATGGGGCCGCAGAGCTCCGCGGGATCCACGATCGCGAGCCAGAGTGGCGAAGAGATCTATACCGACGACATGGCGCGCGTGAAGGTGCGGTTCTACTGGGACTGGCGTGCCGAATCCACCGGCAGCAACGCGGTCTGGGCCCGCGTCATCCAGCCCTGGGCCGGCAAGGGCTGGGGCGCGCAGTTCATCCCCCGCGTCGGCACCGAAGTGGCGGTAGCCTTCGTCGACAGCGACCCGGACCGGCCGATCGTCATCGGCGGGCTGTACAACGGCCGCGACACGCCGATCTATCTGTCGGCCGACAAGACCAAGTCCGGCATCCGCACCCGATCCAGCCTCTCCGGCAGCACCTCGCAGTTCAACGAGTTCACCTTCGACGACAACGCGGGCAATGAACTCATCTTCCTGCATGCCGAGAAGGATCTGTTCACCGAGGTCGAGAACAACCAGACGCTGACCGTCGACAACAACCGCATCGTGACGGTGAAGCAGAACGAGACGGTTGCCATCCAGAACAACCAGACCATCACGGTGACGCAGGATCGGGCGCTCACGGTCAGCAACGGCAACAGCACCTTCGATGTCGGCACCGGCAACCACACGGTGACGATCGACAAGGGCAACCAAAGCGTCACGATCAGCAAGGGTAACAGCACCTTCGAGGTCAGCACTGGCAACCACACGGAAACGATCGACCAGGGCAACTACTCGATCCAGGTGAACGCCGGGCAGATGACCGTGCAGGCGATGCAAAGCCTGGAGCTGACCGTCGGTCAGAGTTCGATCAAGCTCACCCCGCAAGGCATAACCATCAGCGGCGCGCAGATCAGCCTGACCGGGCAGATGAAGGGCTCGTTCGATGGCGGCATAGAGCTCGATCTGAAGGGCGCCATGGTGAAGATCAACTGAGATGTCGCAGACGCAGACAATGACCAAGATCGCCGGCAAGGAACTGGCCGGGTTGCGGCCGGTCGTGGCGCTGCCCGCCGGTGCCGCCGCGGCCGTGAAGGACTGCCGGCTGGTTGCAGAAGCGATCGACGTGCTCGAAGCCGGCGGTTTCCTGCTCGAGGCCACCCGCTTGCTCGCCTATGCGCTGCCGAAGCGTGAAGCGGTGTGGTGGGCCTGCATGTGTGCCGCCCATACCGCGCCGCCCGACCTGCCGGAGCCCGATCGGTTGGCCCGCGAGGCGGCGGAGCTTTGGGTGCGTCAACCGAACGACCAGAACCGCCGCGCGGCAATGCGCCTGGCGGAAGCCACCGCCTATGAGGCGCCGGAGACATGGTGCGCAGTCGCGGTGTTCTGGAGCGGCGACACGATCGCGCCGGAGGACCAGCCGAAGGTCCCGCCCGCACCGCACATGGCCGGCAAGGCGATCAGTGGCACGATCTACCTGGCCGCGGTGCGCAGCGATCCGAAGCGCCAGACCGCGCGATTGAAGCGTTTCCTGGAAAGTGGGCGTAATATCGCGGCAGGCGGTCCCGGCCGACTGCCGGCAGAGGCAGCGTGATGCGATACGGAACTATAAAACCTCTCCCGCAACGCGGGAGAGGTCGGCGCGCAGCGCCGGGTAAGGGTGCCGCAGACCGCACACCGCGGCTGCGTGCCACCACACCGCGGCTGCGTGCCACCACACCGCGGCTACGTGCCACCACACCGCGGCTGCGTGCCACCACGCTGCGGCTGCATGCCGCAACGCGCACCGTGCGGTCCGCGGCACCCTCACCCTCGTCGCGTCGCGTCTCCCCCTCCCCCACTGCGCGGGAGAGGTGGTAGGATACCCCCATGCCGCTGACCTTCACCGTCCTGCGTTGTCCTGATTCCGTCCCGCCGGAAACCCGCACCGTCACGGGCGGCGAATTCACCGTCGGTCGCGGGCCCGGCGTCGACTGGGTGCTGCCCGATCCGGAACGGCTGCTGTCCAAGCACCATTTCGCCGTCGCCTATCGCGGCGGCTCCTGGCAGATCGCCGACACCTCGACCAACGGCACGACACTGAATCGCGATCCGGCGCCGATCGGCCAGGCCGAGGTGCGCACGCTGCGCGATGGCGACCGGCTGACGCTCGGCAGCTACGAAATCGAAGTGCGGGTCACCGAGGAAGCCATGCCGCAGGCCGGCATCGGCGGTATGGGTGCGGGATTCGGCGCGCCGGCGCGTGGCGCCAGCCCGTTCGCCGACCCCTTCGCGATGGACCCGCTCGCCCCGCCGCCACCCGCGCGCCGGCCGTTCGACGAGCCGGCGCATGCCGGCTTCGGCCTCGCCACCGGGGCACAGTTGCCGAGCGATTTCGACCCGCTGGCACCCGAGCCCGGCGAGGCGCCGTTCCTCGGACCGACCCGGTCCGACCACTCCTCGGCTCTCGACGATGCGTTCCGGCCGCCGGCGACCACCGGCCAGATGCCGTTGCACACCGGCGGCATCCTGCCGGGCGACGACCTGCTGCCGGACGACTGGGACAAGGACCTGCTGGAGGGCATCAACCCGCAAGCAGCCCCGCCGCCGGCACCACGCCCCGCGGCTCCACCACCCATCGCCCAACCGGCGGCACAGCCCGCCGCGCAGCCGATGCGGCAGCCGATCCCGCAACCCGTAGCGCAGCCGATTGCACAACCATTCGCGCAGCCCGTGGTGCAGCCGGTGCCTCAGCCGGTGGTGCAGCCAATCCCCCAGCCGGTGGCGCAGCCGATCGCCCAACCGGTCGTGCAACCCATCGCGCAACCGTTCGCTCAACCCGCTGCGCAGCCGTTCGCGCAACCCGTCGCACAGCCGACCGACCTGAACCCGTTCGAGGAGCCTGAACTCGCGCCGGCGGCCCGGGCGCGCATGCCCGAACCGCCGGCCGCCGCGCCGGTCGCCCGGGCGCGCCCGCCCGAACCGCCTGCGGCCGCACCAGCCGCGCACGTGCCCTCGCCGTTCGACGAGCCGTTCGATCTCGAGCCGGCGCCGCCAGAGGTCGTAAACCCCTTCGCCGCCGCGCGGGCAGCCGCGTCGCCTCCCCCTCCCCCCGCTCCGGTCGCTGCCCCTGCCGCTGTTGCCGCCCCGGCCGCGACCACCGCCGCCGACGGCGCCTTGCTCGCCGCCTTCCTGCAAGGTGTCGGCATGACCGACGTGCATCCGACCGATCCGGTCGGCATGATGCGCTCGCTCGGCCAGGCCTTCCGCACCCTGGTAACCGGCCTGCGCGCGGTGCTGATCGCGCGCGCCTCGATCAAGAGCGAGTTCCGCATCGAGCAGACGATGATCCGCGCGCGCGGCAACAACCCGTTGAAGTTTTCCGCCGGCGACGATGACGCAATCGCCGCCTTGCTCGGCACCGGGCGGCGCACCGACATGACGGCGGCAGCCGCGGTGGCCGATGCCCTGAAGGACATCCGCCTGCATGAGCTGGCCTCGATGGCCGCGATGCAGTCGGCGGTGCGCACGCTGCTGGACGGGCTCGATCCTGCGAAGCTGCGCGCGCAGGCCGATCAGGGCGGCGGGATGTCGCTGCTGCCGGCGCAGAAGAAGGCGCGCGCCTGGGACACCTTCGAGGCGTTGCATACGCGCACCGTGCAGGCCTTGGCCGATGATTTCGACAGCGTGTTTGGCAAGGCCTTCGCACGCGCCTATGAGCAGGCGCTGGATGAGGTAGCGGCGAGGGAAAAATGACAAACAGCCGACGTGAATTTCTGTTGCTGCCCGCGGCGCTGCTGCTGGCGCGCTGCAGTCCGGCACCCAAGCCGCCCGCGGTGCTGACGCTGACCATGGTCGGCGGTGCCGACCAGAACCCTGACCCCACCGGGAAGGCCGCCCCGGTTGCGGTGAAGGTGTACCAGCTTAGCGCCACCGCGAAATTCTCAAGCAGCGACTGGACCGCGCTGACCGAGCAGGAACAGCCGACGCTGGGCCAGGAAGAGGCCGCGCCCTCGCAGCAATTCGTCGTGGCGCCCGGCGAGACGCAGACGCAGACGATTACCCTGAAAACCGGCGTGACGAATATCGGCGTCGTGGCGCTGTATCGCGATATCGATCACGCGCAGTGGCGCGCGGTGGCAGGGGCGGCCGATAGCGGGCCGACCAAGCTGACGCTGAACATTGCCAAGCTGGCAATCACGTTGCAGCCGACGCAGCCGGCAAAGTAACAAGTGCATCCGCCGCGCACTTGCGCGATGATGGGCCGGAGCCGGGGGGATTTTAGACGATGAGCTGGACCAACCGCGTGGTCTGGCAGGAAGGTATGTTCCTGCGCACGCAGCATTTCCAGCAGCAGGATCGCTGGATGGAACAGCTTGTGCGCGGACGCGTGCAGGCGTTGCGTCCGCATCCGTGGGGCCTCGTCGAGTATGCACTCGACCGCGATCTGCTCGCGACCGGCCGTTTCGCCGTCGCCTCGGCCGCCGGCGTGTTCGAGGATGGCACGCCGTTCGTCATCCCCGGTGAAGCCAATCATCCGACACCGATCGACGTGCCGGACAGCGCGCGCAACGCGCTGGTGTATCTCGCGCTGCCGACCCGCCAGGCCGGCGCGGTGGAGGTTGCCGACGCCGCAACGGAAGGCCGTTACACGGCCAATCCGTTCGAGGCGTACGACACCCATTCCGCCTCCCCCACCCCCGCCGAATTGCAAGTCGGCCGCCTCAAGATGCGCTATCTGCTCGAGAGCGAGGAACGCGCCGGCTATCTCTGCCTGGCGCTCGCGCGCATCACCGAGGTCACCGCCGACAAGCGCGTGGTGCTGGACGAGCGCTGGGTCCCGCCGGCACTGGTGTGTTCCGGCGTCGCTCCGTTGTCCGGACTGATCGCCGAGCTGTCGGGCATGCTGAACCAGCGCGGCGAGGCATTGGCGGCGCGCATGACCGCGCCCGGCCAGGCCGGCGTTGCGCAGGTCGCCGACTTCCTGCTGCTGCAATCGATCAACGGCTGGCAGAACGTGCTGGCGCACTGGGCCGACGCCGCCAACGTGCATCCGGAGACGCTGTATACGGCGCTGGTGCAGATGGCGGGCGAGTTCGCCACCTTCCTGGAGACGCGGCGCCCGAGTTCCTACCCGGCCTATCGGCATGACGACCTCCAGCGCAGTTTCGCACCCGTGGTGGCCGACTTGCGGCGCGCGTTGTCCGCGGTGCTGGAGCAAACCGCGGTGGCGATCCCGTTGCGCGAGGCGCGGCATGGCGTGCGGGTCGGCCCGATCACCGACCGCAGCGTGCTGCGCGCGGCGAATTTCGTGCTGACCGTGCAATGCGACGTACCGGCGGAGACGTTGCGGCGGGTGTTCCCGGCGCAGGTGAAGATCGGCGCGGTGGAGAACATCCGCGAGTTGGTCAACGTGGCGCTGCCGGGCATCGCAGTACGGCCGCTGCCGGTCGCGCCGCGGCAACTGCCGTTCTACGCCGGCGCGACGTATTTCGAACTGGATCGTGGCAGCCCGCATTGGCAGCAGATGCAGAACTCCGGCGGCTTTGCCATCCACGTGTCGGGCGACTTTCCGAATCTGCGGCTCGAGCTGTGGGCCATCCGGGGATGAATGAGACGCGCGGAGGTGAAGCGGAACAGACTCCCTCCCCCCTTGTGGGGGAGGGTTGGGGAGGGGGGAACGGACCGCACCGGCGGCGGCTGTACGAACCCTCCTCCCCAACCCTCCCCCACAAGGGGGGAGGGAGTCTGTTCCGCCCCTTTGGTCATAGGACCCTCGCATGAGCGACGACCCCTTCTCCGAACCCGACGATTCCGAACGCACGGTCATCCGCCCGGTGCCTGGCGGCCGGCGCCCGGCGGCGCCCGCCGCACCGCCGCCCGCCACACCCTCGCCGTTCGCGTCGCGGCCGATGCCACCACCCCAACCCATGGCACCGATGGCGGCGGCCGCGCCCACGTCCGGGGAAGGCGCGGAGACCATCCGTTTCGGCCTCAACCCGCTGGTCGCCGCCGCCGCGCCGCTGCTGCAATTGCTCGGCCGGCTGCGCACCACCTACTCGCAGCCGAACGTTGACGACCTGCGCGAACGCACCATCCAGCAGGTTCGCACCTTCGAGCGCGACGCCCGCGACGCCGGCGTACCGGTGGAGCAATTGCGTCCGGCGCATTACGCGCTGTGCGCCAGCATTGACGACGTGGTGCTGAACACGCCCTGGGGCAGTTCCGGAACCTGGGGTGCGCGTTCGCTGGTTGCCTCGTTCCATCAGGAAGTGCGGGCCGGCGAGCGGTTCTTCGTATTGCTCGGGCAAATGCGGGAAAACCCCGGCAACTACCTGCCGGTGCTGGAGCTGATGTATCTGTGCCTCAGCCTCGGCTTCCAGGGTCAGTACCGGTTGTCGCGCACCGGCCCGGCAGAGTTGGAGCGGCTGCGCGAAGACCTCTATACGATCATCGTGCGCCAGCGGCAGGCGCTCGAACCGGCCTTGTCGCCGCATTGGCAGGGGGTAAACGCCCCCTACAAGCCGGCGCGCGCCGTGGTGCCGAGTTGGGTGATGGGTGCCGGTGCGCTCGTCATTGTCGGCGGGCTGTTCGTCTGGTTCTCCTCCGGACTGAATGCCGCGTCCGACGACACGTTCGGCCACATGATCGGTGCGCCGCTCTCGCACATGCCGAATATCCAGCGCGCCGCCCCGGTCCGCCCACCACCGCCGCCGCCGGTGGTGGAGCCGGAGCCGCTCTATGTGTTCCTCAAGCCGGAGATCGATAAGGGGTTGGTCACCGTGCTGGGCGACCACTCGATGCCGATCGTGCGGATCCACAACACCGGCTTGTTCCCCTCGGGCAGCTCCACCGTCGCGCCGAACTACGTGTCTCTGCTGGAGCGCATCGGCCAGGCGCTGAAGGCGGAAAAAGGCCCGGTGCAGGTCGTCGGCTACACCGACAACCAGCCGATCCACACCGTGCAGTTCCCGTCGAATTTCCAGTTGTCCAAGGCGCGGGCCGAGGCGGCGCGCGACATCATCGTGCGCGCGCTGGGCGATCCCGGCCGGGTCAGCGCGGAGGGACGGGCCGACGCCGATCCCCTCCAGCCGAATACCACGCCGGAGGGGCGAGAGCAGAACCGCCGGATCGAAGTGACGCTGCGGAGGCAGGGATGAATTCAGTGCGAAATCTCTCCCGCTTCGCGGGAGAGGCATGCCCCCGGGCGCTTGACCCGGGGGTCGAGGCGCGCGGCGCCGAGGGTGAGGGTGCCGCACACCGCACGGTGCGCCTTACGTCACGCCGCCGCAGCGTGCGTTTTGCGGCACAAGACGGCAGCGTGCGTTTTGCGGCACCCTCACCCGGCGCTGCGCGCCGACCCCCGGGTCAAGTGCCCGGGGGCATGCCTCTCCCACTGGGCGGGAGAAGTTCATGATGGCTGTTCTTCGCTTCCTCGGCTCCCGCTGGTTCCTGAGCTTTATCGGCGTCGTCCTGCTGTCCTTGCTCGTCTGGTGGTTCGGCCCGTTCCTCTCGTTCCTCGAATCCTGGATCACCCGCGCCGCGATCATCGCGGTGATGGTGCTGATCTGGCTCGGGGTGAATTTCTGGCTCGACCGGCGCCGCAAGAAGAACGACGCCGCGCTGGTCGAGGGCATCGCCGCCGGCCCCAAGGAAGATCCCACTGCCGCCGCATCGGCGGAAGAAGTGGCGGCGATGCGCGACAAGCTCACCACCGCGCTGAACCTGCTGAAGAAGGCCTCCGGCACGCGCGGTTATCTGTATGAGCAACCGTGGTACGCCATCATCGGCCCGCCCGGCGCCGGCAAGACGACGGCGCTGCTGAATGCCGGCCTGAAATTCCCGCTCGCCGCGGAAATGGGCCAGAGCGCGGTGGCCGGCGTCGGCGGCACCCGGATGTGCGACTGGTGGTTCACCGAGGACGCGGTGCTGATCGACACCGCCGGCCGCTACACCACGCAGGATTCCGACGCTGCGGTGGACAAGGCCGGCTGGGACGCCTTCCTCAACCTGCTGAAACGGACCCGCGCGCGCCAGCCGCTGAACGGCGTCATGGTCGCCATCGCGCTGTCCGATATCGCCGCCGCGCCGCAGCACGAGCGACTGGCGCATGCCCGCGCCATCCGCCGCCGGGTGAAGGAACTGTCGGACCAGCTCGGCGTGAAGGTCCCGGTCTATGCCTTGTTCACCAAGGCCGACCTGATTGCCGGCTTCATGGAGTTTTTCGACGACCTGGATCGGGAGAAGCGCGGCCAGGTCTGGGGCATGACCTTCCCGCTGAACAAGTCGGAAACCGGCACCGCCGCAGCCTTCACCACCGAATTCTCCCTCCTGGTACAGCGGCTGAACGAGCGCTTGCTCGACCGGTTGCAGGCCGAGCGCAGCCCCGACAAGCGCACCGCCATCGCCGGCTTCCCGGCGCAGGTCGCCAGCCTGCAGACCCCGCTGGCAGAATTTGTGGGTGAGGCATTCGGCGGTTCGCGGCTCGATCCGGCACCGTTCCTGCGCGGCATCTACCTCACGTCAGGCACCCAGGAAGGCTCGCCGATCGACCGGCTGACCGGCGCCATGGCGCGCAGCTTCGGCATCGACGCCCAGCGCGCGCCGACGCTGCGCCCGGAGGCGGGACGCAGCTACTTCCTGACGCGGCTGCTGAAGGACGTGATATTCGGCGAGGCGACGCTGGTGTCGCGCGACCCGGGCGCGGTGCGGCGCAACCGGCTGGCCTATATCGGCGTGGCCGCGGTCGCGGCGCTGGTCGCGGTGCTCGGCGCCGCAGCGTTGATCCAGACCCGCTCTATCAACAGCACTGCCACCGCGCAGTCGGACGACGCACTCGCCGCATACACCAAGGCCGCGCAGGCCTTGCCGCTGGATCCGGTCAACGACGCCAACCTGCCGGCCGTCGCGCCGGTGCTGGACATGGCGCGGGCGCTTCCCTTCGGGGTCGATGCCCGGCCGACGCCGTGGCAGTTCTTCCCCGGTCTCGATCAGACCGGCAAGCTCGGCGAGGGCGCCAAGCAGGTCTATGTCCACGCGGTCGACAACATCCTGTTCCCGCGGCTGATCTTCCGGCTGGAAGCCCAGATGCGGCAGAACTTCAACAACCCCGCCTTCCTGTACCAGGCGACGAAGGTCTACCTGATGCTCGGCTCGCTGGGACCGCTCGACCGCAATACGGTCAAGGCGTGGATGCATTACGACTGGCAGGCCGCGTATCCCGGTCCCGCCGCGCAGCCGATCCGCGACTCGCTGGAAAAGCACCTCGCCTTCATGCTCGATCAGCCGTTGCCGAAAGTGACGCTGGACGGCGCCCTGGTGGAGGACGCGCGGCGCACCTTCAGCCGGGTGACGCTGGCGGATCGGGTCTATGCGTCGATCCAGAACTCGCCCCAGGCGTCGGCGCTGCCGCCCTGGCGGCCGGCGGATCCGCTCGGCACCACGGGCGTCGGCGTGTTCTACCGCCGCTCCGGGGCGCCTCTGACCGATGGCATTCCCGGGTTCTACACCGTGGACGGGTTCTACAAGGTGCTGCTGCCGCAACTGCCGCTCGCGACGAGACAGGTGGCCTCGGAAAGCTGGGTGCTGGGCAAGCAGTCGGAGATCGATCCCGCCAGCCCGCAGGTGCTCAATCTGCAAAGCGACGTGGTCAAGCTGTACACCAATGACTACGCCAAGCAGTGGGACGGGCTGCTGAACGACATCGACGTCACGCCGCTGACCAATCTTCAGCAGGCGGTGCAGGCGCTTTACGTGCTGTCGTCGCCGCAATCGCCGATGCGCGATCTGCTGGCGGGCATCACCCACCAGCTCGCGCTGGCCCAGGCGGCGCCGCAGAGTCCCGGAGCCGCTGGCCTCCTCGCCGGAGCGACACAGGCCGCCAGTGCCGCCGGCGCCGTCAGCTCGACCGCCGCCAGCGCGGCGAACGCCTCGACCGTGGGGAGCAGTATCGCCAATCCTTTCGCGGGAATGTTCGCGACGACGAACGGACAGCCGGCGCCACCGCCTGGCAAGGTGATCGACGACCGCTACGCCGCGTTGATTGCGTTTGTCGGCAAGCCCCCCGGTGCGCCGATCGACGCCGCACTGAAGCTGCTGAATGACCTGCAAGTGCAACTTGCCCAGGTGGCGAATGCCGGGCCGGGCGCCGCCGCCGCTCCCCCGGCCGGCGGCAGTGACCCGGCGCAGATGTTGCAAGCCGAGGCGGCGCGCGATCCGCAGCCGGCGCAACGCTGGCTGGCGGCACTGGCGATGAGCGGCAATTCGCAACGCAGCGCCGGATCGAAGAAGGCCGCCGCAGCGGCGTTCAACGCTCCGGGCGGTCCGGCCTCGTTGTGCCAGCAGGCGGTGACCGGACGGTATCCATTCACCGCCGGCTCGCCGAATGGCATCCCGCTGGACGATTTCGGCCGGCTGTTCGGACCGAACGGCATGATCAACCAGTTCTTCAACACGCAACTCCGGCCGTTCGTCGATACGTCGGGCGCGACGTGGAAGGCGCAGCCCGTCGCGGGCGTAGCGCCGCCGGTTTCGCCTGGCGACCTGGCGCAGTTCCAGCGCGCGGCGGCCATCGGCGAGCTGTTCTTTGCCGGGGGCGGGGCGCAGCCGAGCGTACGCTTCGATATCACGCCTGAAACGCTGGATGCGGGCGCCAAGCAAGTGACGCTGGAACTCGGCGGGCAGCCCATCAACTACGCCCATGGTCCGCAACGTGCGACGTCGATAACCTGGCCGGGGCCGAACGGAATGGACAGCGCGCGGCTGGTGTTCGAGCCGGCGCCGTCAAGCGGACCGCCCGTGCTGTCGGCCAACGGGCCGTGGGCCCTGTTCCGGCTGTTCGACCAGGGCACGCTGCAACAGGCCGGCTCCTCTGAGCGCTACACGCTGACCTTCCACATGGGCGATCGCCAGGCCAGTTTCGAAATTCGTGCCGGATCGGTGTTGAATCCGTTCGCTCCGGGCATGCTGCACGACTTCCGATGCCCGGGGTTGTGATGATCGTCACCGTCGCCCCCTCCCCTGGTGGACTTGCGCCGCGAAGCGGATCAAGGCTGGGAGGAAGGGTGGGTGCGGCCCATGCGGAACCGTCCCCTGGCTTGGTCCGCGTCGCCGCCCGGGCCGGCATGCGGGAGGCGGCACCATGCGTGTGGCCATGACCCCCGTGATCGCCGGTTTCTACGGCAAGCTGCCGGCACGCGGCGATTTCGTGCGCGGCGCGTTGCCGCGCGACTTCACCGACCGTTGGGATGCCTGGCTTGCCCCCGCCATCGCCGGCAGCCGCGAACGCATGGGTGAGGCCTGGCTGCCCGCCTTCCTGGAAGCACCGGTCTGGCGCTTCGCCTTGTCGGCCGGGCTGTGCGGCGATCGCGCTGCGCTCGGCCTGATGCTGCCCAGTGTGGACCGGGCCGGCCGCTATTTTCCGTTGACCTTCGCAGCGCTGTACAACGACGGTGGCGCTCCCGAGGATGATCCGCTCTGGCTGGACGGCTGCGAAGCCGCCGGACGTGCTGCCTTGGAACAGGATGCCGGCCCGGAACAGCTCGGCGCCATGCTCGGCGTGCCGGAAGCGGCGGAGGGCACGGGGGGACGAACGGAAACCGGAATGATGCAAAGCATCTGGTGGACTGACGGCGCGCCGCGGGTGCCGGCGACGCGCTTCGTCTTGGCGGGGCTGCCGGATGCCTCGGTTTATGCCACGATGCTCGGGGCCGCGGTGCCCGGGGCCACGGTGCCAGAGGCACCAGCAGGGGGAGAGTCATGGGAGTCACCGTCATGAGCGCGGTTCATCTCCGCTCCTGGGCGACGACAAATCCGGGCCCAAAACGCAAGCACAACGAGGATGCCTATGTCGATCGTCCCGACCTGGGTGTCTGGGCGGTGGCGGACGGCGCCGGCGGGCATGATGCCGGCGAAGTCGCATCCGGCATGATCCGCGAATCGTTGGAAGCCATCCCGCCCGGCCTGTCGGCCTCCGAGCTGCTTGCGGAAGTGCGTACGCGCATCGAGATGACCCATGACGCGCTACGCGCCGAGGCACAGCGACGCGGTCCGGATGTCATCATCGCCTCGACCGTGGTGGTGATGCTGGCACGCAACGATCACTTCGCCTGCCTGTGGGCCGGCGATTCACGCGCCTACCTGCTGCGCGACGGCATCCTGCAACAGATCACGCGCGACCACAGCCTGGTGCAGGAGCTGGTTGAATCGGGCGTGATCCGTCCGGAGGAGGCCGAACACCATCCGCGTGCCAATGTCATCACGCGCGCGGTCGGTGCCGATCTGGAAGATTTTGCGTTGGACAAGGTGAGCGGGCGCATCCAGGTGGGCGACCGGTTTTTGCTGTGCAGCGACGGACTGTGCAAGACGGTGCCGGAACACGAGCTGGCAAGTCTGCTGTCGGACAATTCCGGCGTGCCGCCGCCGGACACGCTGATTGCCGCGGCGCTGGCGCTGAACGCGTCGGACAACGTCACCGCTGTGGCGGTCGAGGCGACGGAGTAGGCAGGCGAGACCTGCGTCTCTCCGCTGCGCGAAGCGGCGGGGGCAGTCAATCTGTGCAGCTTGCCAGCGTTGCGATCCTGACTGTTCGGCCCCGCGGCCGACGCCGTCATTGCCAGCGAAGCGAAACAATCTCCCGCGTGCGCGAGTGCGATATCTCGGGGAGTTCGCCGCGCTCCGCTCGCAAGAAACAACTCCCCCTCCCCTTGTGGGAGGGGGTTGGGGGGAAGGGTCGATCGGTGCGAGTCTCCGACCGACCCCTCCCCCCAGCCCCCTCCCACAAGGGGAGGGGGAGCTTGTCTCTTGCGAGCAACAAAGTCGTGCATGGCGGGCCCCCGGGCACTTGACCCGGGGGCCCGCCATGACGCCGGACGCCGACCGGTGAGCCAGCCTTTACGCCGTCTGGTAGGACACTGAAGGCTGGGCGACGAATCCGGTCAGGCTGGAACTGCTCTGAAAGTTGAGGCCGTCCAGGTGATCGGGTTCGCTGGCGAACGGTTCGGCCTTGCCGCCGTGCGTCTTGCTGTTGTTCTTGTAGTCCCATGGCAATTGCCAACTGAGTGCGCCGGCTCCCGGCAGACAGGCCGCAACGTCTTGCAACGACATGGACGCACTGTTGCTTTGGTGGACCACGTTGCTCGCCCCGATATCGTTGGCGGAAAAGACCTGCACCATGCCGTCGCCGGTGTCGGCTGTCTCGTCAGCCTTCCGATGAGCAACCCATCGGGCGCGCACCAACCGTCTCCCCCCTGTCATGGCCAGCCATCGCACCGCCCAATCATGCCATACGAAAAAAGCCGGAGGGGCGAACCCCTCCGGCTTGTTGTCCGAACCAAACCCTTGAGGGGTTCAGATCTTCTTCTGCTGTGTCAGGTCCCAGCCCACCACTTCCGGTGTGCCGGCGATCTTCGAGTCGCGGCCGATGTACTTCCAGGTCACCGCGGAGAAGTTCAGCGACAGGCTCTCGCCCGGGGCATCGTCGGACCCGCCGGACGCGCTGTAGCCGCTCAAGCCCACCTCTTTCAAGGTGTACTCGAGATAGGTCTCCACCTTGTCCTTGGTGGTGGTTGTCATCGAGATGGTGACATCCTTGCTGAAGTCACCGCCGACCGCATCCTGCCAGAGCTTCGGCGACGCCTTGTCCATCCGCTTCGACACCACGACTTCGCTCACGGACGGCTCCGACCCTTCACGGGTGTCCGAGCTTCTGGAGGTCGAGTTGACCGACCGGCCGACGCCCCACTGGAACGAACCCAGCTCGATCCAGTCCTTGAATCCGTCGGTCGTGACGGATCCCTTGATGTCACCGAATTTCATATAGATGGCCACGCTGACGCTCCCTTTGCTGTCATACCAAACACAAACTCAGCCGACATGGTATTGAAACGACCCAGCCGTGTCCACGCCCACGGTAATGGCATCGATTGTTCCGCCCTCGGCAAGGCGGGACAATACCTCTCCAGACAACTCCGGAAGCAACGTCCGCGAGAGGATCTTCTCGACATTGCGTGCTCCCGATGACGTCTCTGTACACCGGTCTGCGATGGTCTGCACCACCGAATCATCCCAGGCAAATTTCGCCCCATATGCCTCTTGCACGCGCCGCCGGATCCGGTTGAGCTGCAACCCGACGATCTTCTTGATCACGTCCGGCGACAGCGGGAAATACGGCACCAGCGTCACGCGGCCCAGGAAGGCCGGCTTGAACACCTTCATCAGCTCCGGCATCAGCGCTTCGGCCAGCCCGGCCGAGTCCGGTGCCGTCTCCGGATCGGCAAACAACTGCGTGATCAGATCGGTGCCCGCATTCGATGTCATGATGATGACAGTGTTCTTGAAGTCGATGTCGCGGCCTTCGCCGTCCTTCATGTTCCCCTTGTCGAACACCTGGAAGAAGATGTCCTGCACGCCCGGATGCGCCTTCTCCATCTCGTCGAGCAGGATGACCGAATAGGGCCGGCGCCGTACCGCTTCTGTCAGCACGCCGCCCTCGCCGTAGCCGACATAGCCCGGCGGGCTGCCCATCAGCAAGCTGACCTTATGTTCTTCCTTGAACTCCGACATGTTGATGGTCGTCACGTTCTGCTCACCGCCATACAACAGGTCGGCCAGCGTGAGCGCGGTTTCCGTCTTGCCGGTGCCCGACGTGCCGACCATCAGGAACACGCCGATCGGCTTGCGCGGATCGGTCAACCCGGCCCGGCTGGTGCGGATCGCCTCCGCCACCGCCTCCAGCGCATGCGACTGGCCGACGATCCGCTCCTCCATCATGTTCTTCAGGTTCAGCACGGTACGGATTTCGTTGGACTGCATGCGGCCGGTGGGGATCCCGGTCCAGCCCGCCACCACCTCGCCCACCGCCTGGCCGTCCACCACCGGGTGGATCAGCGGCTCCTCACCCTGGAGCGCGTGCAGCTTGCCGGTGGTCTCCTGCAACGTGGTGCGCAGCGCGTCCTTGTCGAGCGTGCACTCGCCGCTCTCGATCTGTCCCCTGATCTCCTGCATCTCCGCGACCAACGCCTTCTCCTGCTCGAAGCGCGCCTCCAGCGCCTCCAGCTCGGCGGCCTTTTCGGCGCGCTCGGTGAGCAGGTTCTCCCGCCGTGTGGCGTGGTTCTCGCCGCCGGCGATCTCGCGATCGACGATGCCGAGTTCGGTGTCGATCAGGGCGATGCGGCGCGTCCGGTCCTCGATCGGCGCCGGCACCGCCGCCTGGCTCATCGCCACGCGGGCGCAGGCGGTGTCGATCAGGCTCACCGCCTTGTCCGGCAACTGGCGCGACGGGATGTAGCGCGCCGACAGCCGCACCGCCTCACTGACCGCCTGGTCCATGATGCGGACGTGGTGGTGCTTCTCCAGCGTGCCGACCAGGCCGCGGATCATCGCGGTGGCCACCGGCTCGGTCGGTTCCTCGACCTTCACCACCTGGAAACGGCGGGTCAGCGCCGCGTCCTTCTCGAAGTACTTCTTATATTCTGCCCAGGTGGTCGCGGCGATGGTGCGCAGCTCGCCGCGCGCCAGCGCCGGCTTCAGCAGGTTGGCGGCGTCGCCCTGGCCCTGCGAGCCACCCGCGCCGATCAACTGGTGCGCCTCGTCGATGAACACGATGATCGGCTTGGGCGACGCCTTCACCTCGTCGATCACGCCGCGCAAACGATTTTCGAACTCGCCCTTCACCCCGGCACCGGCCTGCAGCAGCCCGAGGTCCAGCGTGCGCAGGGTGACACCCTGCAAGCCCGGCGGCACGTCGCCGGCGGCGAGCCGCATGGCGAACCCTTCCACGACGGCGGTCTTGCCGACGCCCGCCTCGCCGGTAAGGATCGGATTGTTCTGCCGCCGCCGCGTCAGGATATCGATCATCTGGCGAATTTCGGAGTCACGGCCGAGAATCGGATCGATCTTGCCGGCCCGGGCCTGGGCGGTCAGGTCGGTGGTGAATTGCTCCAGCGCGCCACCGCCGCCGCGCGGCATCGGGGCGCCGCCCTCGCCCGGCGCGCCGCCTTCCGCCGCGGCCGCGGCACCCGCCTCCTGCGCCTCGGCACTGTTGGCGGTGATCGCCTCGAAATCGCGCTTCAGCAGGTCCGGGGCGATCTTCAGCAACTGGCTGGACGCGTCGCGCGCATGCCGCGCCAGCGTTTCGTCCGCCAGCAGCGCCCACAGCAGGTGGCCGGAGCGCACCTTGTAGGCGTTCTTCTCCAGCGAGGCGAACAGCCAGGCCTGCTTGACCAGCTCGACGATCTCCGGCGCCAGCGACGGCGCCCGGCCGTTGCCGGTCTTCATTTTCTCCAGCGACCGATTGAGGTCGATGGCGAAGCGCCCCGACTCAATCTCGTAATGCTTCAGGATGAAGCTGATGTCGCCGTCCGGCCGGTCCGCCAGGGTGACCAGCCAGTGTTCGATCTCGACATTATAATGGGTACGCGACAGCGTCAGCCCCGCGGCCGCTTCCAGGGCGCGCCGGCAGGTGTCGTTGAGGTGCCCAACGAGCTGTTTCAGGTCGATAGCGGCCATCGTATTTCCTGCCCGGTTGTCGATGTGGCGGAGCCGGGGGACCATCCCCCTTTCCGCGGATCAACTGTATGTGTTACGCGGAACCGTTGTCCAGCTTTCGAGAAGGTGCGCAAGTGGCTTTGCCCGATGGTTTCGATCTTGAGGCGCTTTTGGCGCCAATCCCGGGCGACGCGCCGCAGGGCACGGACATCCGGGAGGACTTTTCGGCGCAGTCCCCGTACAACAAGCTGCGTGACGCCCGCTCGGAGGCGCGCGACGCGGAAAAGCTCCAGGACGCCGGCAGCGACGATGCGCGCGATCCGACGCCGCTGTGGCGCACCGTGCGCGACCTCGGAATGAAGACGCTGACGGAAACCACCAAGGACCTGGAGGTCGCCGCCTGGATGACCGAGGCCTACGTGCGCAGCCACGGGCTCGCCGGCCTGACCGGCTGTGCCAGGTTGATCGCCGGGTTGGCCGAGCAATACTGGGACGCCGTGTTTCCGCTGCCCGACGACTACGGCGTCGAGACGCGCGTCGCGCCGATCACCGGGCTGAACGGCCGCGAGGGCAACGGCTCGCTGATCCAGCCGCTGCACAAGCTGCCGCTGTTCACGCGCGGCGACGGCACCACGATCGCCATGTATCAATACGACGGCTCGGCCCAGCTCGGCACGCTGGATGCCGAACGCCGCCAGGCGCGCATCGCGGCGGGCGCCGTCCCGTTCGACGAACTGGAAAAAGAAGCGCGCGGCCAGCCCCGCGTCTTCGCCAAGCTGCGCGAGGACGCGCGCGAGGCACTGGCCGCCTGGCAGGCCATGGCGGCGATCCTCGACGAGAAGGCCAGCGAGGATCCGCCGTCCACCAGCACCGTGCGCGACATGATCACGCATGTCGTCGAGATCGCCAACCGCTACGCGCCGCCGGAGGTTGAGGCGGCCGCGGCGGGCGAAGCCGAAGGCGGCGTCTCCCCGGATGGGACGCCGGGCGTGGCGATGGGCGGCGGGTTGGTCGGCGGGATTGCGGTCCCGGCCGGGCAGGTCGTCTCGCGCGAGGACGCGCTGCGCGCCCTGGAGAACCTCGCCACATTCTTCCGCAAGACCGAGCCGGTCTCTCCCCTCGCATACACCTTGGAGGAGGCAGTGCGCCGCAGCCGGATGACCTGGCCGGAGCTGCTGGAAGAGATCGTCGCTGATCGGGACAGCAGGAATGCGATCCTCACCACTTTGGGCATCCGCCCGCCGCCGCCGCCGGAGGAGTAGCGCGGCGCGGTCCGGATTGCCGTTTCGCTGCCCGCTGTAACGGAAAATCGTGGCGCCGGGGTGTGAACCATGTCATATCCTGTGCCAGGTTGTTGACCCTATTCGTCCCGGCCGACTAATATTCGGCTGCGTGCGGCGAAACCGCCAACGGCTCAGGCAGGCAATGTCGGCACCGGCCGACCACAGCGATGGGGAAGCGAGCACATGAGTGCAAGCATACATGACAAGCTCAACCGCGTGCGCAAGCCGCGAGTCCACATCACCTACGAAGTCGAAACGGAAGGCGCGCAGATTGTGCGTGAGTTGCCGTTCGTTGTCGGGGTCATGGGCGACTTCTCCGGCGATCCCACCTCGCCGCTGCGGCCCATGGGCGATCGCAAGTTCATTCAGATCGACCGCGACAACTTCAACGACGTGATGGCCAGCATGAACCCTGGCCTGAAGCTGAAGGTCGACAACAAGCTGTCGGAAGCGGGCGGCCAAATGGGCGTTGACCTGAAGTTCAACTCGCTCGACGACTTCGAGCCGGCGCGGGTCGCCCAGCAGGTGCCGGCGCTACGCGCCCTGATGGAGACGCGGGCCAAGCTGCGCGACCTGATGAGCAAGGTCGACCGGTCCGAGGAACTCGAGGGCCTGCTGGAGCAGGTGCTCAAGAACGAAAACGAGATGAAGGCCCTGCAGGACCAGCTCGGCCTCGGCAAGCAGGAGGGCTGATCCATGTCAGGCGCACAGACTGCCACGCAGGCAGCCGAAGCTACCACGACCGAGGGCGTATCGTTCCTCGACCAGGTCATCGGCGCGACCAAGCAAACCGCGCCCGACCAGACGACGGAGCTGATGAAGAACCTGGTCGAGCAGGCGATGGCCGGCACGGTCACGTTCGACAAGAACCTCCAGCGCACGTTCGAGCGCGCGATCGCCGCGATCGACCACAAGCTGTCCACCCAGCTCAACGAGATCATGCACGATCCGAAGTTCACCAAGCTGGAAGGAACCTGGCGCGGGCTGAACTATCTCGTCATGAACAGCGAGACCGGGACCAGCCTGAAGATCCGCGTGCTGAACGCCTCCAAGCGCGACCTGACACGTGACCTGCAGCGCGCGGTCGAGTTCGACCAGAGCCAGTTGTTCAAGAAGATCTACGAGAACGAGTTCGGCACCCCGGGCGGTGAGCCCTACGGCGCGCTGATCGGCGACTACGAGTGGACGCAGCATCCGGACGACGTGGAGACGCTGCGGCTGATCTCCAACGTGGCGGCGGGCGCCTTCGCGCCGTTCATCTCCGCCGCCGGCCCCGGCCTGTTCGGCTTCGACTCCTGGACCGAGCTGGCCAAGCCGCGCGATCTCGCGAAGATCTTCGAGACCTCGGACTACACCAAGTGGCGCAGCTTCCGCGACAGCGAGGATGCCCGCTTCGTCAGCCTGGTCATGCCGCGGACCCTGGCGCGCCTGCCCTATGGCGCCGCGACCAAGGCGATCGACGAATTCGGCTACGAGGAAGCGCCGTACGATGAGGTGACCGGCGCCGCCAAGGCGATGGACCACGACCACTACTGCTGGATGAACGCCGCCTACGCGATGGGCACCAAGCTCACCGACGCGTTCGCCAAGTACGGCTTCTGCACCGCGATCCGCGGCGCCGAGGGCGGCGGCAAGGTCGAGGGCCTGCCGACCCACGTGTTCACCTCCGACGACGGCGACATGGACGCCAAGTGCCCGACCGAGCTGGCGATCACCGACCGGCGCGAGTTCGAACTGTCCAATCTCGGCTTCCTGCCGCTCTGCCACTACAAGAATACCGACTACTCGGTGTTCTTCGGCGCCCAGACGGTGCAGAAGCCGAAGAAGTACGACCGGCCGGAAGCCACCGCCAACGCCGCGATCTCGGCCCGCCTGCCCTACATCATGGCGTCCAGCCGGTTCGCCCACTACCTGAAGGTGATGGCACGCGACAAGATCGGCAGCTTCATGGAGGCCAGCGACGTCGAGCGCTGGCTGAACCGCTGGATCACCAACTACGTCAACGGCAACGAGAACGCCGGCCAGGAGATGAAGGCCCGCTATCCGCTGCGCGAGGCGAAGGTGGAGGTGCGGGAAATCCCCGGCCGTCCGGGTTCCTACAACGCCGTCGCCTACCTGCGGCCGTGGCTGCAAATGGAAGAGCTCACCACGAGCCTTCGCATGGTCGCCCGCATTCCGGCCAATACGGGCTAACCGCGAGGTCCGCCTGACGCGGGCAGCGTCATGAACGACACCGACCTGCTACCCGGCGCGTCCGCCACCATCGTGGCGGACGCTGCTGCTTCGACTGCCCCTGCCCCTGCCCCTGCCTCAGCCCCGTCGCCGCCGCTGCGCGACGTCATGCTGTCGGGTCGCTTCATCGGCCAGCGCGACATCGCCCTGGAGGACACGCTCTCCGACTTCTTGCTCAGCGACGGCGGCGACGCCGTCGAGCGCTGGTTCGGCACCGAGACGGGACGCCGGCTGCGCGTCGATCCGGACGCGCTGCGCGGCGCGCTGGACCGCGACATCGCCGCGATCGACACCCTGCTGTCGGAACAGGTGGACACCATCCTGCACGAGACGCGGCTGCGCCGCCTGGAAGGCACCTGGCGCGGCATCGCCTGGCTGGTTGACAGCACCGACCAGAGCAGCCGGCTCAAGATCAAATTGCTCAATGCCGGCTGGCACGAAATCTGTCGCGACCTGGAACGCGCCATCGAGTTCGACCAGAGCCATCTGTTCCGCAAGGTCTATGAGGAAGAGTTCGGCACCCCCGGCGGCGAGCCATACGGCTTGCTGGTGGTGGACCACGAGGTGCGCCACCGCCCCTCCCCCACAGCGCGGACCGACGACGTCACCGCGCTCACCGCCTTGTCGGGGGTTGCGGCAGCGTCGTTTTGCCCGTGCATCCTCGGCGCCTCGCCGACGCTGCTGGAAGTGGACAGCTTCGCCGATCTGGCCAGCGTCATCGACATCGCCGGGCCGCTGCGCAACCCCGACCATGCCCGCTGGCGCGGCCTCACGACGCGCTCGGACATGCGCTTCATCGGCATCGCATTGCCGCGTCTGCTGGCCCGTCCGCCCTGGGAAGATGACGGCACCCGCGCCGACGGATTCCGCTACGCCGAATACGCCCCCACCGGCGAGGAGCGGGTCTGGATGGGCGCCAGCTACGCCTTCGCGTCCGTGGTTGCCCGCGCCTTCGCCAACTACGCCTGGCCGGCGGACGTCCGCGGCGTGGAAACCGACCGGGTCGGCGGCGGGCTGGTGGATGGCGTGCCGCTGGAGCCGTTCCGCACCGATCCCGACTTCGTCTGGTGCCGCGCGTCGGTGGAAATCGTCTGGAACGACCACCAGGAACGCGCGCTGCTGGACGCTGGGCTGATGCCGCTGTCCGCCATTCCATTCAGCGACGAACTGGTGTTCGGCGCCGTCCGCAGCTTGCTCGTGCCGCAGCGCTACACCGGCGCGACCGCGATGGCCGCCGATGCCAATGCACGGCTGTCGTCGCAGATCAATTCCATCCTGTGCGCCTCGCGTTTCGCGCACCACCTGAAGATGAAGGGCCGGCAGATGGTCGGCTCGTTCAAGACCGCCGACGAGATCGAACGGCTGTTGCAGGAGTGGCTGACGACATACGTCAACGCGAATGTCAGCTCCACCGGCGATTCCCGCGCGCGCTTCCCGCTCATCGGCGGTCGGGTCAGGGTCCAGGAACTGACCGGCAAGCCCGGCCATTTCGGCTGCGTCGTCCAGTTGCAGCCGCACTACCAGCTCGACGACGTGTCGGCGACGTTCCAACTCGTCACCGATCTCGGCGGCCGCTAATAATGGCGGGGCACCCCGGACTTCATGCGTGGCGCCCATAAAAACTTGAGGGATTCATGAGCACGACCGACCAGACGGCCGCCGCCCTGTTTCGCGCCGGCAAATTGACAGACGCCATCGCCGCCGCACAGGCCGCATTGCGCAAGGCCCCCACCGACCTGAGTGCCCGCGTGCTGCTGGCGGAACTGTTGGCATTTTCGGGCAATCTCGAACGCGCCGACGTGATCCTCGACGCGGCCTCGACGATCGACCCGTCCAGCGCGCTGGTCGTCGCGGAATTCCGCCAACTCGTACGCGCCGACATGGCCCGGCGCCAGCTCTTCCGCGATGGCCGTGTGCCCGAGTTCCTGGGAGAGCCGACCGAAACGCAACGCCTGCAACTCGCGGCGCTGGTGGCCTTGCGGGCCGGCGACCTGGCGGAAGCGGCGCGCGAGGCAGCCGGGGCCGAGGCCGTGCGTCCGCACACCCCGGGTAAGCATAACGGCACCGCATTCGACGACCTGCGCGATGTGGACGACCTGCTGGCCGGCAGCGTCGAGGTGCTGACCACGACCGGCAAATACTACTGGATCCCCACCGAGCGCCTGATCAGCGTCGAACTCCATGCGCCGAAGCGCCCGCGGGACCTGCTGTGGCGCCGCGCGTCGATGTCGGTGGACCAGGGACCCGACGGCGATGTCTACATGCCGGTGGTATACGCCGGCGACGATACGATGACCGAAACGCAACGCCTCGGCCGTGAGACCGACTGGCAGCAGGCCGAGGGTGGCCCGGTGCGCGGTGTCGGCCAACGCGTGTTCCTGCTGGGCGAGGACGATGTCGCGATCATGGACCTCGGCACCCTGACGTTCACCCCGACAGCCGGCGCATGAGCGGACGCGCCGGCACGCGCGGCACCGCGGTTCGCATCCAGGCGCCGCTGCTCGATCGGCTGATCGACGATAACCCGGACCAGGCGCGCGACCCGCCCACCTCGGTCGCCGACACCATGACGGCGCTGCGCCAATCGGTGCGGCGCGACCTGGAAGGGCTGCTGAACGCGCGCCGGCGCTGGCGCTCCTGGCCAAAGTCGATGACCGAACTCGCCACGTCGCCGATCGGCTACGGCATTCCGGACTTTGCCTCCGGCGCGTTCAACGACGCGCGCCGCCGCGAGGAATTGCGCCTGGAGATCGAGGACACGATCCGCCGCTTCGAGCCACGCTTCCTGTCGGTGCGCGTGCATCTGGTGGATACGCACACGCAACTGGAGACCACGCTACGCCTGCGCATCGACGCCGTGATGCACGCCGAGCCGGCGCCCGAGGCGGTGACCTTCGACACGGTGGTGGATCCGACGACCGACGATGTACTCGTACGTGCGAAAGATTCATAGTACACCTCTCCCGCGGCGCGGGAGAGGTCGGCGCGCAGCGCCGGGTGAGGGTGCGGCGAGCGCCCCGAAACCCTTGCACACGTGCCTTCCGACGAGACCAGACGGTATCGTCTCGCGGCACCCTCACCCGCCGCTTCGCGGTGCGTCGATCCGCTTCGCGGCTCAACCCCGCGCGTAGCGCGGGAGAGGTATTGTAGGAAGCATGTCTGACACCCTCCTCCCGTATTACGATCGCGAACTCGCCGCCATCAAACGCCTGGCCGCGGAATTCGCCGAGACCCACCCGAAGATCGCCGGACGGTTACGCCTGTCCGCGGACGCGGTGGACGATCCACACGTCGCCCGGCTGCTGGAAGGCGTCGCCTTCCTCGCCGGACGCGTCCATCACCGGCTCGACGACGAATTCCCCGAGCTCACCGACTCACTGCTCGGCCTGCTCTACCCGCATTACCTCGCCCCCGTCCCGTCCTGCATGGTCGCGCAACTCGACTGCCAGCCCGACCTGCTGATCCCGGCGCGCCTGGCCGCCGGCGTCGTGTTCGACACCGAACCGGTGCATGGCGAGACGTTGCGCTACCGCTCGACCAGCGCCGTCACGCTGTGGCCGGTCGACGTCGAGAGCGTCCGCCTCTCCGGCCTGCCGATCGTCGCGCCGCCCAATCCGGCCGCCAGCGGCGCCGCCGGCGTGTTGCGCATCACCCTGAAATGCCTGTCGCCCGACGCCACCTTCAACCAGCTCGGCGTCGATCGCCTGCGCTTCTTCCTGCGCGGCCCCACCAACCAGACGCTGCCGCTGTACGAGCTGCTGTGCGGCCACGCGATCTCCGTCGCCTATGCCGACTCCGCGGTCGATAGCGCACCCGTGGTGGTGCCCGGCAGCAGCATCCAGCCTGCCGGCTTCGCCCCCGAGGAAGCTCTGCTGCCGTGGTCCGCACGCGGCTTCTCCGGCTTCCGGCTGCTGACCGAATACTTCGCCTTCCCGGAGAAATTCCTGTTCCTGGACTTCACCAAAATCGACACCAAGACCATGGTGTCCGGCGGCAACAAGCTGGAGATCTTCGTCTATCTCGACCGCGCCGCCCCGGAACTGGAACGCAGCATCGGCCAGCCGGCCCTCGCGCTGGGCTGCACGCCGCTGGTCAACCTGTTTCCGCAGCGCTGCGAGCCGATCCGGCTGACCCACACCGATACCGAATACCGCGTGGTGCCGGACGCTAGGCGCCCGCGCGCCGCAGAGGTCTGGAGCGTCGAGCGGGTGCGCGAAACCCTGCCGGACGGATCATTCCGGCCCTGGCGCCCGTTCTACCGGCTGAACGACTCCGCGGGCGCCTCCGGCCCGCCGGCTCCCGCCCGCGGACCGTCCGGGGCCGGCAACGCCACGCCCGGCGGCTTCTACCACGTCGCCCGCCGACCCGCCGCGCCAGGCGTCCCGGGCACGGAAGTCTTTATCGCCCCGCACGACCCGGTATTCGATCCGGACAAACCCGCCGACACCGTGCTGTCGGTGGACGCGCTCTGCCTCAGTCGCGATTTGCCCACCGACTTGCCGTTCGGCGGCGGCCACCCGACCCTGCGGCTCGTCGAAGGGGCCGCCTCCGTCGCCGCCATTCGCGCCGTCACGCCGCCCACCACCACCCTTCGCCCGCCGCTGCGCGAACGAGGCTTCTGGCGCCTGGTGTCCCACCTGTCGCTCGGCCATCTCGCGGTCAGCGGCGGCGCCGATGGCGCGAACGCTCTGAAAGAGGTGCTGCGGCTCTACGACCTGCGGGAGACCGCGGAAACCCACAGCGCCATCGATGCCATCACCACCATCTCCGCCCGCCCCGGCACCGCACGCGCGCCCGGACGGCTCGGCGCCTTCTGCCGGGGGCTCGATGTGACCCTCGAATTCGACCCACGTACCTGGCAGGCCAGCGGCCTCTACCTGCTGGCCTCGGTGCTGGAACACTTCCTCGCCCTGCACGGCACCATCAACAGCTTCACCCGCACGACCGTCACCCTGCGCGGCCGCCCGGGCACCGCCGCCGCCTGGCCCGCCCGCAGCGGCACCCGCGTGCTCGTATGACCGGCTTGGGTGCCGCTGGGAAGCAGGCGAGGGGGACGCTGTCCCCCCTTGGTCCGCTTCGCGGCCCAAGCCCCTGCCAGGGGACAGTCGTCCCCTGGACTCCTTTCACTTGGTGCGGCGAGAGGGGGAGGGGGCACAAACCCGGCGTAACGCGGCGCGAATGCGCGCCGCATTACGCCGGGTTTGTGCCCCCTCCCCCTCTCGCCGCACCAAACGGATGGGTTCCAAGGGGCGTCGCCCCTTGGTGGGGGGTCCAGGGGGGCAACGCCCCCCTGGCCTTTTCCCCCAGCCGCACCCAAACTTGGCCACGGGCATGAGGGCGCGCTCCGTGCTGGCCGGGCTGGCGGCGACACCCAGGCGGTTCCGGTTCGATGCAGCCGTCAGGGTCTTGACCCGGGCCAAGCGGTCGGCTGATCCGGCCGAGATCATGCGGTTTCGCACGCCGGCTGGCCTGGTGTATCCGCCGGCGGACATCCTGGAGGTGGACGCGCGAGGTCCGCAGCCGGAGCTGACGGTCGGGCTGATGGGGCTCACCGGGCCGTCCGGGGTGCTGCCGCGCGCCTATTCCGAGATTGTCACGCAGACGCGGCGCAATCGCTCGACGGCGCTGCATGAGTTCCTTGATCTGCTGGGTCATCGCTTCGTCGCATTCTTTGCGCGGGCGGCGATGAAGTATCGCCCGGCACGAGCGGCGGAAACGGCGGCGTTGCAGGCATCTGCTGCGGCGGATCCGGTGACCCAGGCGCTGCTGGCGTTGACCGGCTACGGCACGGCGCATCTGACACCGCGGTTGCTGGCGGGCGCCGAGCCGATCCTGCACTATGCGGGGTTGTTTGCGATGCGGCCGCGCTCGGCGGACCGGCTGGGAACGATGTTGTCCGACTGGCTGGGCATGCGGGTGGAGGTCGAGGAGTTCGCCGGTGCCTGGCTGGGATTGCCACTGGACCAGCGGACGCGGATCGGGGCGCAGGGGGCGTTCAACCGGCTGGGGGTGGATGCGGCGATCGGCGTGCGCGCGTGGGATCCGCAGGCGCGTTTCGTATTGCGTGTCGGGCCGTTGGATCGCGGCGGATTCGAGCGGCTGTTGCCGGATCGGCTGGCGTTGCACCGGCTGGTGTCGCTGACCCGGGCTTATGTCGGGTTCGAACTGGGGTTTGCCGTCAACCCGGTGCTGGCGGCGCGGGATGTGCCGCCGCTGCGGCTGGATGCGCAGGCCGAACCGCCGCCGCGGCTGGGCTGGAACACCTGGTTGCCGGGACCGCCCGGCTCGATCCTGCGTCGCGGCGATGCGGCGGATGCCGTGTTCGAGGCGGAGGTGATCGAGGCCCAGCGCATCGTTGCAGGAGCACTGGCGGCATGAGCGATTGGGGCGGTGGCTATGTGACCGACATTGCCTACACGACCGGGTGGTATCGCCAGCAGTCGCCGTCGATCATTGCGCTCGCCTGCCTGCTGGGTGGCGCGGCGGCGTCAATTCCGACCGGCGACGACGCGGTGAACTACCTGGAGCTGGGCTGCGGCAATGGCTTCGGCGCGATGCTGCTGGCGGCGAGCAATCCGGCGTGGCGCGTCACCGCGGTGGACTTCAATCCGGCACATATCGCCGCGGCGCGCAACTGGGCCGCGGAGGCCGGGCTGACCAACGTCAGCTTCCTCGAGGCCGACCTGGCGACCTTGGCCACCGACGCAGCGGCGCGGTGCATTCCGGAGGCGGACTTCGTGTCGATGCACGGGCTCTGGTCATGGATCCCGCCGGCAGTGCAGGCCGGGGTGGTCAGATTGCTGCGCGACAAGGTGCGGCCAGGCGGTGCGGTCCATGTCAGCTATAACGCGCTGCCGGCCTGGAGCAATGCCGTGGGGATGGCGCGGGTGTTGCGGACGATTGGGCGCCAGCACGTCGCACGCAGCGACCGCCAGGCGGAAGAGGGTTTCAAATTCATCCGCGAGATGCTCGCCGCCGGGGCGGTGCAGTTGAAGCGCTCGGAAATCGTCAAGGTGCTCATGGAGAAGCTGGACGAGTTGCCCAGCATCTACCTGGCGCATGAATACATGAACGACTCCTGGGCGCCGTGCTTCATGGCGGATGTGGCGGCGGCGCTGGCGGGTGCCAAGCTGGAATGGGTCGCCTCGGCGAGCCTGATCGAGAATTTTCCCGTGCTCACGCTGAGCGAGGAGCAGCGGGCGCTGGTGAACCGGTTCGACGATCCGCTGGTGCGGGAGCTGATCAAGGACCACTGCATCGACCGGCTGCTGCGCCACGACGTGTACGTGCGGGGCGCGCGGCGGATTTCCGCGCATCAACGGGACGCCGCGCTGATGGATCTGTCGATTGGCCTCAACATCAGGCCGAAGGATCTGCCGCTGGAGGCCGAGATGCCCGCCGGCAGGGCGGAGCTGAACCCGAAATTCTATCGGCCGATCGTTGGCGCGCTGGCGGATGGGCCGCGCCGGATCGGCGACCTGCTGCAACTGCCCGAGGTGGAGGGCAAGCGCGACAACCCGGCGGAACTGGTCGGCATCCTGGTTGGCTCGGAACTGGCCGAGCCGGTCGCGCGCCCGGATGCCCCGCCGTTGGCAGCGGCGCAACGCTTCAATCGCGTGGCGGCCCGCCGGCTGGTGCAGACCGAGCCGATGAGCCGGCCGCTCGGGGCTGCCAGTCACCGCCTGGGGACGGCGGCCCCGGCCTCGGTGCTCGACCTGGTGGTGATGGACCGGACGCTGGAAGGCGCAGGCAGCATCGACGACCTCCTGGCGTTTTTCAACGACGCGATCACCGTCACCGACGAGGCCAGGCTGCGCACCGTGCTGACCGCCTGCATCGACCACCGGCTGCCTCGGCTGCGGGCTTCCGGCGTCTTATGAATGTGCAGGTTTCTTCGCGAAAATTCCCGGTCTCTATTCTTCTCACCAGGGTCCGGTTTGTGCTATAAGAATGCGACGATCGAATATCGGAGGAGACTATCGTGCGCAGCTTTATCGCACCGCTGATCCTGGCACCGCTGATGCTCACGACGGCGCCGGTCTTCGCACAGGGCAATCCATCGGCCGATCAGATCATCAACTCGCTGAAGCCGACCGGGAATCTGACGGCGGGCGGCACCCGCGGCATTCGCCTCGCCGCGCCGTCGAGCGACGGGACGGCGCCGGCCCAGGCGCAGGCCCCGGTAGTACAGGCGGCGACCGGTCAGCCGCGCGTCGCCTCGGCAAAGCCGATGGCCCACGCTACGGCCCCCGCCCCGGTCGAGGCCGCCGGACCTTCGGTGAACCTGACGGTCAACTTCCCCAACGGCTCGGCCGACCTGACGCCCGAGGCGATGACGACGCTCGACGCGCTCGGCCGTGCGCTGTCCAGCAGCGACCTGGCGAACTACCGGTTCCGCATCGAGGGCCACACCGACACGGTCGGCTCCCCGGAGTACAACCGTGCCCTGTCCGAGCGCCGCGCCGAGGCGGTGGTGAACTACATCGTCACCAGGTTCGGCGTGCAGTCGTCACGGTTGCAGGCGGTTGGCATGGGCGAGGAAGGCCTGCTGGTATCCACCCCGGCGCAAACGCCCGAACCGCGCAATCGCCGGGTGCAGGTGATCAACCTCGGAGCCTGAACGCCATCGGCGTGCCGTAAGGGAGCCATTGATGCGCTCCGATCCGGGCGCCGACGACACAGTCAGACTTGCACCACCGCGGCCGTCTCCGCGGCAGCCGCAGCCGCGCTGGACGTGGCAGTGGGTGGCGGCCGGCGCTGTCGTTGCCGTCCTGGCGCTGGGAACTGCCGGGTGGCTGGTATGGCCGCGCCACGCCCCGTTGCCGGCGCCAACGCCACCGCTGATCGCCACGCCGACGCCGGTGCCCGCACCGCCGTTACCCACGGCTCAGCTCCCCGTCCGGCCGGCGCCTGCCCCCCAGCCAGCGCCGCAGGCTGCCCTGCCGGCACCCGCCCAGCCCGTGCCGCAGGCCGCCCTGCCGGCGCCGGCGCCGCAGGTCGCCCTGCCCTCCCCGGCCCCACCTGCGCTTGCGCCGTTCCCCATCGAGACCGCCGACGAGGCGGAGATCCGCGCGCACGTCCCGACCGGGCTCACGGTGTTCCGTTTCGCGGCCAATCCGTCGATCATCGTCCTGGACTTCGCGTCGCTGCGCCAGCAAGGGCTGATGCTGAACCGGGTCGCCGCGCTGATCGAAAAGGGCGCCATGCCGCACGATCGGGTGTTGAACGATACGGAGCTCGATGCGGCGATCAGCGCTGGCGGCGATACGGTCGAGACGTTCTACTATGGACACGACTACAGCGCCGCTGCGTTGGCGCGGTTTTTCTCACTCGCAACGCAGGACGAGATCCAGCTCAATTCGGAGGAGGAGAAGCTGCGCCAGTTGCTGACGCAGCTTGGCTGGCTCGCGCCGGACGTGCATGGCGGCTTGATCTCAGTGCCCAAAGCGGGTGCGAATGCGGAGGTCACCATCGCCGCGCGCAGCGCGATTCTGCGGCACGAACTGTCGCACGGCGAGTATTTCAGCAACCCCACCTACGCGGCCTACGTGCATCAATTCTGGTTGCATGAACTGACGCAAGGCGAGCGGGATGGCGTTCGCAAGTTCCTCGCCTCGGAGGAATACGATCCAAAGATCGAAGAGTTGGTCGAGAACGAGATGCAGGCCTACCTGATGTTCACGCGCGACCCGGTGTTCTTCACCCCGGCGAAGGTTGGCATGACGCCAGGACGGCTCGCCGAGCTGCAGGCTGAATTCCAACGCCACATGCCGCGGGGCTGGCTGCGCGACCTGCTGGGGCAGACGCTCCAGGCGGCGGGTTCGCCATACTAGTGCGACGATCCTGACGGTTCGGCCCCCGGCGACGCCGTCATTGCGCGTACCGCGAGGCAATCTCGCCGAGATATCGCATCCCCTCACCCGAAAGGTTGCTTGGCTTCGCGCGCGATGACGACGTTGGCCCCGGGGTTGAACAGGCGTCCCAAGCGCCCTAAAGGTTGCCTGATTGGCCGTGGGCACCGTCATGGTCGACGAAGGCCCGCCATCCACGACTTCGGCCGTCGTAGCGTTATTCTCTGACGGACAATGACCTTTAGCGCCGCGCCATGTCGCGCCGCTCGGCAGTTCAACCTCGCGGGGGAGGAGGTCTCGGTTTCCGTGGTCAGAGTTCCGGCGGCTCCTCGGCCTGCAGGATCTCATAAACCGCCCGGACGGCGCCATGCGGCTCGTGGCCGGCTTCGTCCTCGAGTCCTCCGCCACCGCGGAACCACTGCACCGCCTGCAATACCTCGGCGGCAGACGCTTGCGTACGTTCGATGCTGCTCACAACCGCGTCATCGACATCCCCAACCATGCGGCGGATTTCCACTGCCGTTGCCGTTGTCCTGATTGCGTCTGGCATGACAACACTCCACTGCGTCAGCCCGATCCGCCTGCGATGCAGATGACACCTGCCGGCATCGTGACGTCGCCCGCAATGCAACGCCGGATCGGAGATTCGCTGCGGCTTCTCAGCTCGGGCAACATAGAAGCCGACCGGCGTCCGGCACATTGATCGAGATCAATGCCTCCCGGGTCCGAGCGGTGCAGGTAGCAACATCGCCGCAAGCGACACGGAACCACCAATGACCTACCGCGGGCACACCAGGCACTGGGTCGGATCCATCACACTCCCGCTGCTGACGGCAATCCTGTTGGCCGCCATGCCAGGCCCGGCAGCGGCGCAGGACGAGGGTGACATCCCGGCGGGACGCCATCTGGCCGACACTTGGTGCAGTTCCTGCCATGTGGTCGAACCGACGGTGCAACATGGCAGCGACAATGGCGCACCGGCATTTACCGCCGTCGCGGGCATGTCATCCACGACACCGATGGCTCTGCGGGCCTTTCTGCAAACGCCGCATGCCCAGATGCCGGATCTGCACTTGAGCCGCGATGAGATCGACGACCTGACAGCGTATATTCTCAGCCTGCGACGGAAATGAAGCGTCGCCGCCGACGCGGGGCCCGATCGGCATAGGTGGGCCATGTTTCTGTATCGCGTCAGGCTGTTCTCCTTGTTCGGCTTCGAGGTCAACGTCGACGCCTCCTGGTTGTTGCTCGCGGCGCTGATCACCTGGACTCTCGCCGCAACGGTATTCCCCGATCTCACGCCCGGCTTGCCGACAGACAGCTACTGGGCAATGGGCGCCCTCGCCACCGTCGGCGTGTTCTTCTCGATCGTGTTTCACGAGACGGCGCATTCGCTGGTCGCCCGGCAGTACGGCATGCCGATTCGCGGCATCACGCTGTTCATCTTCGGTGGCGTCGCGGAGATGACATCCGAGCCCAGCAGGCCGCGCGACGAGTTACTGATGGCCGCGGCGGGACCGGCCGCCAGCCTGCTGCTCGCGGTCATCCTGTTCCTGCTGTTCAGCGTTGCGCAGGCCGCGGACGGTCCCACAGCAATGGCCGGCGTGCTGTGGTATCTCGCGCTGATCAATTTCGTCCTGGCGCTGTTCAATCTGGTGCCCGCGTTTCCGCTCGACGGCGGGCGGATGTTTCGCGCCGCGCTGTGGTGGTGGCGCGGCGATCTCGACTGGGCCACGCGCATCGCCGCCGGCGCAGGGAATCTGTTCGGCGCGCTGCTGATCGTGCTCGGCGTGATCGGCGTGGTGCAAGGCGATTTCGTCGGCGGCATGTGGCGCTTCCTGATCGGCATGTTCCTGCGCGGCGCCGCGTCGGCTAGCTACGGGGAAGTGCTCGCCCGCCGGCTGCTGGGCGACATTCCCGTGGCGCGGATCATGAACCCCGAGCCTGTCACCGTGACGCCTGCGCTTTCGGTGCAGGCGCTCATCGACGATTTCGTCTATCGCTATCACCACCGCTGGTTTCCCGTGGTGGAGGACGGAACCGTGGTGGGCACCGTCGCAACGCAGCAGGCGGCCGCGGTCGATCGAACGCTGTGGCAGACGATGCCGGTGGGTCGGATCATGCGTCCGCTGTCGCGTGAAGATGTCGTGACACCCGAAACCAACGCATTCGCGGCGCTGGCGCAGATGCGCCGTACGGGCCATAGCCGGCTGGTGGTGCTTCGCCAGGGCGTCTTGCTCGGCATCCTGTCGTCGCGCGATTTGCTCCAGGTCCTGTCGCTTGAGCAGCAAGCACGGGGACGCGGGGGGCGGGGAGAGGGTTGGCGCAATGACTTCCGCCCAACGCCATGACGTGCCGGATGATGGAGGTTCCGCGCGGTTGGCGCGGATCGACCGCTTCATCGCCGAACACGTGCCGGCGACGCCGTGTGTGATCGTGGACCTGGAGACGGTACGGCAACGCTACGGTGCGCTGCGTGCTTTGCTGCCGGGCGCGCGCCTCTACTACGCGGTGAAGGCCAATCCGGCCGTGCCGGTGATCGCGGCTCTCGACGGGCTGGATATCGGCTTCGACCTGGCCAGCAGCGGGGAGATCGAGCGCTGCCGCATGCTCGGCATTGCTCCCGAGCGCTTCTGCTTCGGTAACACGGTCAAGCGGGAATGCGACATCGCCCGGGCGTATGCACGCGGCATCGACCTCTATGCCTTCGATAGTCTGGCAGAACTCGAGAAACTGGCGCGGGCGGCGCCGGGAGCGCGGGTCTTCTGCCGCCTGTCGGTGCACGGCCGCGGTGCGGAATGGCCGCTGACCCGCAAATTCGGGTGCTCTTTGCATCTGGCGGGCGAACTGCTGGTGCACGCCAAGCTGCTTGGACTGCGCCCGATCGGTGTGTCGTTCCACGTCGGCTCGCAGCAGACCGACCCCGATCAATGGGCGATCGCCATCGGTCACGCCTCCGGCGTTTTCCGTTCGTGTCAGCGCCAGGGCGTTGCGCTGGAGCTGTTGAATGTCGGCGGTGGCCTGCCGGCGCACTACCGCGCGCCGGTGCCGCCGCTCGCACGCTATGCCGAAACAATCACCGCGGCGGTGGCCCGGCATTTCGCGGGATCGCCACCGCTGTTGATGGTTGAGCCTGGGCGCTACCTGGTCGGCGACGCAGGCATCCTCCGCTCCACGGTGTTGCTGATTGCCCGGCATGGCAACCATGACCCGCGACGCTGGGTATATCTGGACGCCGGGCGCTACAACGGCCTGGCCGAGACGCAAGGCGAGAGCATCCACTATCGGATTCGCACCCCGCGCGATGGTGGCGCCGCCGAGCCGGTGGTCCTCGCCGGCCCGACCTGCGACAGCACCGACATTATCTACGACCGGGCGAACTATGCGTTGCCGGTCGATCTGGCGATCGGCGACGTGATCGATTTCCTGGCCGCCGGTGCCTACACGGCGAGCTACGCGTCGGTGGAATTCAACGGATTTCCCCCGCTGGCCACCTACTGCATCTGAGTTTTTTCTTCCTTCCTTCCCCCTCCCCTTGTGGGAGGGGGGCAGGGGGAGGGGTTCGTGCCCCCCGGACCCCTCCCCCTGCCCCCCTCCCACAAGGGGAGGGGGAAGAAACCCGACGCTCACATCAACACATCGTCAACCTATCGCTGGTATTTCCTGTCTCCCCGAGGACGACCGCGCGCCCGGCACCCGCCGGCACGGAACAGAACGGCATCGCCATGGAAATCTCGCGCCCTGCTCATCCCTCCGATGGCGGGCATCATGATCGGGCGCGGTGCAACGGCAGGTGCGCAGCGGATGACACGAACCGGGCGCAGCTTTCGTGGCATGGCCCGAGCGGAGCCGACCGACGGTGAGTGAGGCCACATTGAGCGAGGCACTTCAGCATCACGAGGCGGGCCGGCTCGGCAAAGCGCAGGCGCTCTACCGCGGCATCCTGGCGCAGGACCCGGACGATGCCGACAGTCTGCATCTGCTCGGCCTGATTACCGCGGAGCAAGGCAACCCCGCCGCCGGGGCAGCACTGATCGAGCGGGCGATGGCGATCGCACCTGGCCGCGCGCCGTACCACAACAACCTCGCCCTCTCCTATCGTCTGCTCGGTCGCGGCGAGGACGCCGTACGCGAATACCGCGCCGCCGTCGCGCTGCGTCCGCAATCGGCCGAGATCCACAACAACCTGGCGACCACCCTGCGCGATCTGGGCCGGCATGAGGAGGCAGTGGCGCACTACCGCCAGGCCGCCGAACACGCGCCGGGGATTGCGGAGATCTGGTACAACCTGGCCAACGCGCTCGGCGAAAATGGCCCGCCGACGGAGGTGGAGGCCTGTTTCCGCCGCGCCGTCGCGCTCAAGCCCGATTTCACCAACGCCCAGGCGAATTACGGCCGTTGGCTGATGACGCAGGCGCGCTGGGCGGAGGCGGAGACGGCACTGATCGAAGCCGCCCGGCTCCAGCCCATGCAAGCGCCGACCTGGAACAATCTCGGCATCGCGCTGCAAGAGCAGGGCCGGACGGAGGATGCCGAGGGGTGCTATCGCCGCGCGCTGGCGTTGGCGCCGCGCTTCGCCGTCGCCCACTACAATCTCGGCTGCCTGCTGCTGGAGCAAGGCCGCACCGATGAAGCGGCCGCCTGCCAGGAGGCCGCGATCGCCGCCGATCCGCAGTACGGCGCCGCCCGGCTCGGCCTGTGCATGGCGCAGCTTCCTATTCTCCCCCGCACCGAGGCCGAGATCGCCGTGCGGCGGCAACGCTATACGGCGGCGCTTGACAGCCTCGAGGCGTCGTTGGCGACTCAAGCCGCGGTGCGCTCGTTGGCGGCGGCGATCGGCACCGCCCAGCCGTTCTTCCTGCCTTACCAGGGCGAGGACGATCGGGCGCTACAGGCGACTTACGGGGGGCTTGCCTGCCGCGTGCTGGAAGCGACCGAGACGCGGGCACCGCTGGCGCCGCGACCGGCGCCCGGGGAACGCATCCGGGTGGGCATCGTCAGCGGCTTCTTCTGCCAGCACACGATCTTCAAGCTGTTCCTGGAGGGCTGGCTGACTCAGCTCGACCGCAACCGGTTCGAGGTGATCGGCTTCCACACCGGCCGCACGGTCGACGCGCAGACCGCGCGTGCGGCCGGGTGGTGCGATCGGTTCGTGCAGGGTTTTCGCTCGCCGGCGGCGTGGCGACAGGCGGTGTCCGCCGCGGCGCCGCACGTGCTGCTGTATCCGGAGGTCGGCATGGACCCGCTCGCCGGACGGCTGGCGGCGCAACGCCTGGCAGCGGTGCAGTGCGTGACATGGGGGCAGCCCGAGACCACGGGCATGCCGACCCTCGATTATTTCCTGTCGAGCGATCTGATGGAGCCGACGGATGGCGCCGCGCACTACACCGAGAAGCTGGTGCGCCTGCCGCAACTCGGCCTGTGCTACCTGCCGGAGGAACTTCCCGCGTTGCGGCTGGACCGTGCGGCGTTGGGGCTGCGTCCGAGCGGGCCAGTGTACTGGTCCGGGCAGGCACTGTACAAGTATCGGCCGATGTATGACGCGGTATTTCCACGTATCGCGGCGGCGGTGGGGCCGTGCCAGTTCGTGTTCATCGGGTTCGCCAAGAGCCGCGCGGTGACCGAGGCGTTCCGCGAACGCCTCGGCGCGGCGTTCGCCGCTTGCGCGTTGGACGCGGAGCAATACTGCGTCATCCTGCCGCCGATGTCGCCGGAGCGTTTTGTCGCGGCGGTGGGCGTGGCGGATGTGGTGCTCGATACGCCGGGCTGGTCGGGGGGGAAATCCACGCTGGACTGCCTCGCCCAGGATCCGGCGATCGTGACCCTGCCCGGCCGGTTCATGCGGGGGCGCCACACTGCGGCGATCCTGCGCCGGATCGGCTGCGCTGCTACCGTCGCCGGGTCGCTGGACGAGTACGTGGCGATCGCCGCGCGGCTGGGCCTGGACGCCGCGTGGCGCACCCGGGTGCGGCAGGCGGTGGCAGCCGGGAAGGCCGGCGCGTTCCGGGACGTTGAGTACATGCGGGCGCTGGAGACGTTCCTGACCGAGGCGGTAGCGCAGGCATAGGGCAGTAGAATCCCCCCCTCCCCTTGAGGGAGGGGGCTGGGGGGAGGGGTGCGTGCATCCGTTGGCAACGGATATACGCACCCCTCACCCCGGCCCCCTCCCTCAATCGGAGGGGAAGACCTGGCGTGACCGCCCCGGCCAGTATCGCGCCGCGTTGCACGACAGCCGCCAGGCTCCCGCTACCTGCCGTTGACCCAGATCAACGTGGCCGTCCGCGATTCAAGGCAACCTCCGCACCGTCGGAGGAACCATGTCCACACCCATCCCAGCCGCACGGCCCGCGCCGGCGACGCGCCCGCACGAGGCGCGTGAAAAGAGCGGCGTCCATGCCTGACCCGCTCGCGATCCAACCAATCCCGCCTGACCGGCTCTACCGCCGCGCTGCGCTCGATGCGTTGGAGTTCGCCTCCACCACCGAACTGGCACCGCTGCCCGGACTGATCGAACAGCCCCGCGCGCAGGACGCCATCGGCTTCGGCACCACGATCGGCCAGCGCGGCTTCAACATCTTCGCGATCGGCGCGCCCGGCGCGCGCATCCGGCAATCCGTGCGTGCCCTGCTGAACGATGCCGCACGCGCGCGGCCCGCGCCCTCCGATTGGATCTACGTCAACAATTTCGACGCACCGCATCGTCCGATCGCCTTGGCGTTGCCGGGCGGCCGCGCGCCGGCGCTGGCCAAGGCGATCCACAACCTGATCGACGACCTGAAAGTCGCCCTCCCGGCCATCTTTGAGAGCGAGGAGTACCAGAAGCGCCGCGGCGCCATCGAGCAATCCATCCAGGAAAAGAACGAGCAGGCGTTTGCCACGCTGAACGAGAAGGCGCAGGGGCGCGGCATCGTCATCCTGCGCACGCCGGTTGGTTTCGCCATGGCGCCGGCGCGCGACGGCAAGGTGGTGCCCCCGACGGAGTTCAATGCCTGGCCGGAAGCGGCGCAGCAGGCGGTGCGTGACGCGATCCAGGAACTGGAGAAGGACCTCGAGGAAACCCTGCGTGCCTTGCCGCGGCGCGAGAAGGAGCAGCGTGACGCGGTGCGCACGCTGGACCGCGACACGGCGCAGTTTGCCATCGCCCAGCCGTTCGACGACGCAAAGGCTGCGTTCGCCGATCTGCCGGCGGTGACCGAACACATCGAGGCAACCCGCACCGACATCCTGGAGAACCTGCCGCTATTCATGCAGGCGGCGACGGCAGCGGCGGAAGGCGCGCTGACCGGTATGCGCCTCGGCGGCCCGTTCGATCGTTACGAGATCAACGTGCTGGTCACCCAGGCGGACCACGCCGCCCCAGTCGTCGAGGAACTCCACCCGACGCTCGGCGACCTGCTGGGGCGCGTCGAGTATGTGCAGATGCAGGGCGCGCTGATCACCAATTTCCGCCTGATCAAACCCGGCACGCTGCATCGCGCCAACGGCGGCATGATCCTGATCGACGCCCGCGCCCTGCTCTCCGAGCCGTTCAGTTGGCCGGCGCTGAAGCGCGCCTTGATGCGCGGCGAAATCGTCATCGAGGATATCTCGCGTTTCATCGGTCTCACCACGACGGTGTCGCTGGAGCCGGATCCAATTCCGCTCGACGTGAAGGTCGTGCTGTTCGGCGACCGCATGCTGTACTACCTGCTGTCCGCACTGGATCCCGAGTTCGCGCAACACTTCAAGGTGCTGGCGGATTTCGACGATGACATCGACCGCTCGGCCGAGACCGAGGCGATCCTGGCGCGGCTGATCGGCACCATCGCCGCGCAGGAAGGCCTGAAACCACTCGACCACGCCGCCGTCGTGCGTGTGGTCGAACACGCCGCCCGCATCGCTGATGATGCCGGCAAGCTCACGCTGCTTGGCGAAAAGCTGCACGACCTGATCGCCGAGGCGAGTCACTGGGCCGGCTGCAACCGCCGCGCGGTGGCAACGCGCGCGGATGTCGAACAGGCGATCGCCCAGCAGCGCCGGCGTGCCGGCCGGGTGCAGGAACGCAGCCGCGAGATGATCCTGCGCGACATCGCGCTGATCGATACCACGGGCAGCCGGGTCGGCCAGGTGAACGGCCTGTCGGTGCTGAGCCTCGGCGACCACAGCTTCGGCCAGCCGTCGCGCATCACCTGCCGGGTGCGTGCCGGCAGCGGCAAGATCGTCGATATCGAACGCGAGGTGGAACTCGGCGGGCCGCTGCATTCGAAGGGCGTGCTGATCCTGTCGGGCTTCCTCGCCGGGCGCTACGCGATGGACGCGCCGATGTCGCTGTATGCCAGCCTGGTGTTCGAACAATCCTATGGTGGCGTGGAGGGCGACAGCGCGTCGTCGGCCGAGCTGTACGCGTTGCTGTCGGCGCTTGCCGATGCGCCGCTGCGGCAGGACCTGGCGGTGACCGGATCGGTCAACCAGCATGGCGTGGTGCAGGCGATCGGCGGCGTGAACGAGAAGATCGAGGGCTACTTCGATGTCTGCGCCGCGCGTGGCCTCACCGGCACGCAGGGCGTGTTGATCCCCGCTGCCAATGCGCAGCACCTGATGTTGCGTGCCGACGTGGTGGAGGCCTGCGCTGCCGGCCATTTCGCGGTTTGGCCGGTGCACACGATCGACGCGGGCATCGGCTTGCTCACCGGCATGCCGGCGGGCGAGCGCGGTACCGGGGGAGACTATCCGGAAGGCACCCTGAACCGCGCCGTAGAGGAACGCCTGAAGCTGTTCGCCAAGGCTCGCAAGGCCGCTGGTGAAATCCGGCCAGGCAGCGACGAGTCATGAGCAATGCGGGCACCACGCATCGTCGGCTGATTGTGGAACTCTGCCATGGCGAAGCGAATCCAAGGACGCTGCGCGCGGTGGCGGAGTTCGCGGCGTTGCTGGAGCTCGATCTGCACGGCTTGTTCATCGAGGACGAAGCACTGCTGGCGCTGGCCGAGCTGCCGTTCGCGCGCGAGATCCGGCTGCCGACGCATGAGTGGCAGAAGGTCGAGACCGGCCGGATCGCCGCCGAGCTGCGGCGGGCGGCGCAGGACGCACAACGTCTGCTGCATGAGGTTGCCGCCGCTCTGGGCGTGCCCAACGCGTTCGAGGTACGGCGTGGCGACCCGGCCGAGACGATGGCGGCGATCGCCTCCGCCCGCGACGTCATCGTCGTTGCCGCACAGGCAGCGCCCGGTGCCGGGCTGGCGCCGGCCGCCTCGCGCCTGCATGCGGCGGCGCATGGCTCCGCGGCGTCGCTGCTGCTGCTGCCCGGCCGGCTGACGCTGCGGCAGGGAGCGGTCGTCGCGCTGTTGACCAATGCCGGGGACCCGAGCCTGGTGCCCGCCGCCCGGGCGGCGGTGACCACCGGTGGGCATCTGCTGGCGTTGCTGCCGAACGATGACGCGGCCCTGGCCGATCGGGTGGTGCAACGCGCGGTGTCGCTCGGCGTGCCGCGGCCACACATCGCGACGCGGAGCTTGGGCGGATTGCATGCGGAGGACGTGCTGCACGCGCTTGGCCATGTGCGGGAGCGGTTCGTGGTGCTGACGCGCGATGCCTCGGCGGCCGGCGAGCTGGCGGCGGCCTCGCGCATCGCAGCGGATCGTGGCGTGCCGGTGCTGCTGGTGGAACCACAACCGTAAGCCTCTCCCGCGATGGCGGGAGAGGTTGAGGTGCGCAGCGACGAGGGTGAGGGTGCAGCGGTACGCAGGATAACAGATGCAGCGGGGCGACCCGATCATCCTCACCCTCGCCGCTGCGCGTCTCGACCTCTCCCACTGAGTGGGCGAGGTGTCCGGGCGGTTGACGCAGATCAACGTGCCCGGCGCCGGTTGGAGGCAAGCTGGGGGGCGATCGGAGGTCGCATGTTCAGATACATTCTCGTCCCGGCCCCTGGCGCCGAAACTCACGACGCCGTGTTTCGCACCGCGCTGACGCTTGCGCGCCTCTCGGCCGGGCATCTCGACTTCCTGCACGTGCAACTCGACCTGGAGAAACTGGTGATCTCGATGTCCGCCGGCGACTTCAGTGGCGCCGGCGCGGGGATCGGCCAGGTCGTGGAGTCGTTGCAGAGCGATATCGACTCCCGTCGCGACCGGGCCAGGACCGCGGTGCTGGCATTCTGCGAGCGAGAACATGTCGCATTGGTTGACACGCCGGTCGGCGACGCCCCTTCGGCCACATTCCATGTGGAAACCGGAGAAGAAGCGCGGCTTCTGGCGACCCATGCCCGTGCCGCCGATCTGACCGTGCTCGGGCGCGCGCGCGACGGCGAGGCCGTGACCATGGATCTGCTGGAAGCGGTGCTGCTGGAAAGCGGCCGCCCGCTGTTGATCGCACCGGCGCAGCCGGTGGCGCAGATCGGTCGCCACATCGCCGTTGCGTGGAAAGACACGCCGGAGGCGGCACGCGCGGTCGCCGGTGCAATGCCGCTGCTGCAAGCTGCCGACTCGGTCACCGTCATCGCCGTGCAGGAGGATGCGCGCAGCGATGCCGACTCATGCGAGCGGCTGCATCACGCGCTGCTTTGGCACAATCAAGCGGCGACCCTGCGCGTCATTCCGCCGGCCGGCCGTGATCCGGGCGAGGTGCTGCTGTCCGCCATCGAGGAGAGCGGCGCAGACCTGCTGGTCATGGGCGGCTACAGCCATAGCCGCATGCGGGAAGTGGTGTTCGGCGGTTTCACCCGCCACGTGCTGCGCGCGGCCGGTTTGCCGGTGCTGATGGCGCATTGAGAAAGGACTCCAGTCATGAACAGCAATCGCGGACTCTGCTTTTTGATCGCCGACGGCGAGCATGCGCGTTTTGTCGCGGCGGACGCCGACAATGTGCTGCGCACGTCCCGCAGTTTCGATTCGGCCAGCGCGCATCTCGCCTCGCACGAGCTGCGGTCCGACCGGCCGGGACGGTCGTTTGAAAGCGCGACGCCGAGCAGCCACGGCGTGGTACCTCGGCATGATCCGCATGAACTTGAGAAGACCAAGTTCGCGCATTTCGTCGCCGACGAGGCGGGCGTCGCAGCGGGCGAGGGCGTGTTCGATCGTCTGGTGCTGGTCGCGCCGGCGCATTGTCTGCATGAGATCGAGTACGCGTTGGACGGACGCACCGCGGCGATGGTGACCGGCCGCCTGGCCAAGGATCTGGTCAAGACGCCGGACCACGAATTGTCGCCGCATCTGCGCGAATGGGTCGGCCCGCCGCAGCGCGCCTCGTAGCGTGATGATCCGGATACCAGGCGCCGTAAACGCTGACGCACGGACGGCACCACTGTCGTCAGTCCGACCACCCGGTGGCCGGCATGACGAGGGGAGCCGGCCCTCGGCTACCAATCGACTCGGTTGTTTCCTGACGAATCGGAAGGACGCAGCAAGGCGGCCAGGTTGACCCACATCACGGCCCACAGCCGCTATCGGCCTGGTCTTGCATCGGCAGCACAAACAACAAGGCACCCGCACATGCGAACCACTCTCCATCACATCCTGCTCGCCACTGCCGTCAGTGCCTGTGCGGCGCTGGCGCAGCCGGCCTATGCGCAACGAGACGGCCACGACTTCCACGGGCGCGACTTCCACGGCTTCACGCCGCAGGAACGCGGTGTCTGGCAAGGCGGCCATTGGCAGCAGGGTTGGCACGACAACCGCTTTGCCTGGTGGTGGGTTGCCGGCGGCGGCTGGTACTTCTACCCTGCGCCGATCTACCCGTATCCCACTTACGTCCCGCCGGCGATCATCGTGCAGCAAGCACCGCCGGTGCCCACCGGTCTGCCGCCCGCCCAGTTCTGGTACTATTGCGACAACCCGGCGGGCTATTACCCTTACGTTGCTGCCTGCAACGGGCAGTGGCGTGAGGTGCCCGCCACACCACCAAGATGAGAACCCGCATGGCGTCCTTGAAGACCACGACCGCCGCCCTCACCGCTCTGTTGCTGCTTGAGGGATGTGTCCAACAGCCGCTGGGGCCCACCGTTCAGGTGATGCCGGCCCCGGGCAAGCCGTTCGACGTGTTCCAGCAGGACCAGGCGGTGTGCAAGCAATACGCCGACCAGCAAACCGCCGGTGGCGCCCAACAGGCCAACAACCAGGCGCTACTGACCGCCGGCGTCGGCACGGTGCTCGGCGCCGGGCTTGGCGCGGCGGTCGGTGGCGGCCGTGGCGCGGCGATCGGCGCCGGCGCGGGCGCCATAACCGGCACAGCCTACGGCGCCGCTCCCGCCGGGTATGCCCAGATGAACCTGCAGCAGCGCTACGACGCGTCATACTCGCAGTGCATGTACGCGCATGGCGATCAGGTTCCCGGTTACCAGCCGGCTCCCCCTGCGGGCTACGGGCCGCCACCCGGGTACCCGCCACCGCCGCCGGGCTACGCGCCGCCACCTCCGGGCTACGCACCGCCGCCGCCGGGCTACGCACCACCGCCGCCGGGTTACTACCCGCCGCCGCGGTGATTTGCCGCCGTTCACCGCGCCCGCGCGGTGGGAGAGGTGGAGACGCGAGGCTGGGGGTGCAGCGGGGCGACCCGATCACTCTCACCCTCGCGGCTCAACCCCGCGCGTAGCGCGGGAGAGCTAAGAAACCTGCGCTACGCCAGTGCCAGCGCCATGCCGACGCCGCAGGCTGCCAGCACCGTCAGTGCCGCTGCTGGCACGAACCCGGTACGCCCGCCGGAATAGGCGGTCGCATAAACCGCCTGGAACAGATTATTCGAGGCCGTTGCCAGCAGAACCGCGATCGCCTCGACGGTGCCCGATAATTCGCCCGCACCGTGCTGGGCGAGACTGAGCACAAATGGATTGATGTCCGAGACGCCTACCACGGCGGCCAGGGCGTATATGCCGACCGTGCCAAACTGGCGCATGGCCCAGGACGACGCGATCGAGACTGCGACGAACAGCACCGCAAAGGTCGCGGCTGTCCCCAGGCCCAATGGATTGGCGGGCGCAGCGAGTGGCCGGTCGTCTCGCTGTCGCGCCCTGCCGATCCAGTGCCATGCCGCGGCCATCAGCAGGCCCAGCGCACACAGCTCAAGCAATGTCGGTGCCAGCGCGGCTGCCAATGATCGATTGAACAGCAAGATAATCAAAAGCAGCCGTGGGTACATGACCGAGGTCGCGAGGATAATGCCGGTCTGTGCCTGCTGCCGTCCCATCGGCTCGGTCCGCGCCCGACGGGCGAGCACGACCGTGGTTGCGGTGGCTGAATAGATCCCGCCAAGCAGCGCGACCAGCAGAGCCGCGCCGGAGGGTGCGACATAACGCTGCAACAAATAGCTCGCGTACGACACCGTGCACACCGCCAGCATCGCGAGCCATGCCTGGTATGGCGTGATGCTGGTGAGGTCGGTCACCGGCGTGTTGGGCAGCAACGGCAGGACAAAGCCGGTCAGCAGCAGGAAACGCCCGGCATTGACGATCTCGCTCAGTTCGATCCGGCGGGCAAAGCCGTGCAAGCCTTCGCGCGCGGTCAGCAGCAGCACGGTGGCGACGGTCGCCCCGACGGGGACCCATGGCGGCTCGGCGAGTGCCACGGGTCCGAGCAGATAGGCCAGTACATTGCAGATCGGCACCATCAGACCGACGTTCGGAAAACCCTCATGGTCCGTCTCGCCGATGTGCTGCCAATAGTAGCAGGTCAGCCAGGCGCTCAGTGCCAGCAGCCCCACGCTCAACGGCACAAGGTGTTCGGGGTCCAGCCGATACAGCAGGGCGCCGGTGAGGGCGAGGAGCGGAAAGGTGCGGATGCCGCCGGGCCGCTTCTGGTTGGCGCGGGCGTAGAAATCCTCGAAGGCGAGGCCCAGGAAGAACCCGAGCGCGAGCAGCAGCAACAGTCGCAGAATAGGAGGTGCCATGGTCACTTGCGTTGCGTTCGGCTGACCTCAGCCTGTCCCGGGGGTTGCGCCTGTCGCCAGGTTGGAGGGGCGGACGCCTGCCGCATCATAGCCGCCCCCGGACTTGCCCCGGGGACGGCCATGACGCAGGAAACGACGCAGGCCGGTTCGCCGCCGGCGCGTCCCGGTTGGTCGATCACGTGCCGGATGCGATCGTCTCCAGCGAGCGGCCGCGACCTTCGATCCCCCACACGACCTCCATCAGAGCGCCGGCCAACAACACCAGCCCGGTCACGACGAAGGCCAGTGTCAGCCCGGACTGCAACATCGCCGTCAGCACGATCGGGCCGATCATCGCGCCGATGCGGCCGAATGCGACCGCCGAACCGATGCCCGACGCGCGGACGTTGGTCGGGAAGATCTCGGTCGTGGTGATGTAGACCACGCCGGCCGCGGCGAAAGCGAAGAAGTACATCACCGCGATCAGAATGACGAACAAACCACCGGTCAGCAAATGCTGGCTGGCGACGACGCCGACGACGATCGCGAGCAAGCCCGCCATCCCATAGGAGGTGATGACCGACTGCCGCCTGCCCCAGGCGTCCGCGAGCCAACTCATCACGACCACGCCGACGGTGCCCAGGGCGGTGAGGAACATCAGGGCCAGCGGCACCATCTTCGGATCATAGTTATAGGTCTTGATCAGGATGACCGGGATCAGCGAGAACGCCGCATAGTATGGGAAGGCCTGGCTGAAGTTCAGCACCCAGGCCAGCGCCACCTGACGCGGATAGTGACGGAACAGGCTCACATAGTGGCCGAAGAACGACGTATTTTCAGCGGCCGCGATGGTGGTGGACGCCGCGATGGGCGGCAACTCGACCAGCGCATGCTCTGCCTTCACCTCCGCTTCGAAATCCCGGGTGATCGCCTCGGCCTCGTCATTGCGTCCCCGCGACAGCAGCCAGCGCGGCGATTCGGGCAGGCGGCGGCGCACGACCGCGACGAACACCGCGATCAACGCGCCGAGCAGGAATGCCACGCGCCAACCGATCTCCGGTGGCAGCAGCGCGAGCGCGAACAACGTGGTGAGCGAGGCAAGCACGGTGCCAAGATCCCAGGTCGCCGGCATCAGCCCCGACATGAAGCCGCGCCGCTTCGACGGGATGAACTCCTGCACCGCCGAGTTCACCGCGCCGTACTCACCGCCGATGCCGAAGCCGGTGATCAGGCGGAACAGCGCCAGCGAGCCATAGTTCCAGGAGAAGGCGCTTGCCACCGTGGCCAGCGAATAGATCAGCAAGGTGAGGATGAACAGGCGTTTGCGTCCAAGCCGGTCGGCCATGTAGCCGAACACGTAGGCGCCGCCGAACATGCCGACCAGGAAGATCGACAGCAGCGATGACGCCTGCACGGCGCTCATGTTCCACAGCCTGGCCAGCGTCCCCAGAACCGAGCCGTAGACCGATACCTCGAACCCGTCGAGGACGAACGCGATGCCGAGAATGAGCACGATGCGCATATGGATGCGCGACCACGGCAGACGGTCGAGCCGCGCCGGGATGTCCGACATCGCGCCGGCCGCCTGGCTGACCATCGCACCGGTCCGCTCCAGAACCTGAGTTGCCATGATGGTTGCCTCCTTCATGCTTTGGCGGACACCGCCATCGGCTTGGAGAACTGTTCGAGTATCGCGACGCCGCTGCTGGTGCCGATGCGGGTTGCGCCGGCATCCAGCACGGCGGCAACCAGCGGCCAGGACGACACGCCGCCGGCGGCCTTGATGCCGGTGTCCGGCCGCAGCACGGACCGCAGCAGCCGCACGTCGTCGGCCGTCGTGCCGCGGATATTAAGCCCCTTGAACCCGGTCGAGGTCTTGACGATGTGCGCGCCGCCGCGCTCCGCCGCCAGCGCCGCGCCGACCGCCTGTTCGGGCGTCAGCA
>Ga0181530_10000522_pt1 | contig 49366 bp, 42 predicted proteins | sample PEATcosm2014_Bin_42_FD_119769 | JGI IMG/M metagenome (GOLD analysis project Ga0181530, IMG submission 119769) | Peatland microbial communities from MTU Mesocosm Facility, Houghton, MI, USA - PEATcosm2014_Bin10_60_metaG | ecosystem: Environmental > Terrestrial > Soil > Wetlands > Peat | place...
CGAGCGCCACGTCGACCGGCAGCGCCACCGCCCAGGCGGTGGTCAACCAGACCGGCGGCAGCGGCGGCACGGGTTACGCGGGCGCCAATGCCGGCAATGGCGCGGACAGCACTCTGAACAACGCGGCCACGGTCAGCACGTCCGGCGGCAAAGCCTACATCACGCAGAATGCGTATGGCGGCAACGGCGGCTTCGCGTCCGGCAGCGGCACCCCGGGCACAGCGGGCAACGGCAGCTCCACGATCAACCAGACGACGTCGGGTTATACCCAGGACACGGTCACCGCCTCCGGCGGCAGCGGTGGCAGATCGGACACGGTGTCCGGCAAGGCCGGCGGCAACGGCACCGCCCAGGTTACGCTCAGCTCGTCCGACCGCATTTACAGCACGGCTTCGGCCACCGGCGGCAACGGCGGCCAGGGCAACGGCGTCGGGAACAGCGGCGGCAACGGGGGGATCGCGACCGCGGGGCAGTCGCTGACCTCGACCGGTGGTAGCGAGGTTGACAGCTACACCTTCGAGTACGGCGGCAGCGGTGGCTATGGCACCGAAGGGGCCAGCGGCGGCAACGGTGCCAGCATCAGCGTCGGCGACCTGGCCACGATCAGCACCGCCGGCACCGAGAGCATCAACCAGACTGCGCAGGGCGGCAGCGGCGGCTTCGCTTATGGCGGCGGCGCGCCCGGCAAGGCCGGCAACGCCAATTCGGTGATGAACGATACGACGCCGGGCGATACCTCGGTCTCGAACTCCGCCATTGGCGGCGCCGGCGGCGGATCCGACACCGTGTCCGGCATGGCGGGCGGCAACGCCACCGCCCAGGTCACCGTCACCACGCCGGGCAACATATATGGCAGCACGGCCTCGGCCACCGGCGGCAACGGCGGCCAGGGCAGCGGCATCGGGAACAGCGGCGGCAACGGTGGCACCGCGACCGCCGGGCAGGTGCTGACCTCGAGCGGTGGCGGCCAGATCACCAGCTATACGTACGAGTATGGCGGCAACGGCGGCGACGGCTATGCGGGTGCCAGCGGCGGCAACGGCGCCGACGCCATCGCGAGCAACCTGGCCACGATAAGCACTTCGGGCGACGTCAACATCAACCAGACCGCGCAAGGCGGCAACGGCGGGTCCGCGTACGGCGGTGGCACGCCGGGCACCGCCGGCAACGGCAGTTCGACGATCAGCCAGACGACGTCCGGCGACGCCCAGGTCTCGGCCAACGGAACGGGCGGCAATGGCGGCGGTTCGGACACGGTGTCCGGCATGGCTGGCGGCAATGGAACCGCCCAGGTCACGCTCAGCACTCCGGGCAATATTACCAGCACCGCGACGGCTTCCGGCGGCGCCGGCGGCCAGGGCAGCAGTAGCGGCAACAGCGGCGGCAACGGTGGCACCGCGACCGCCGGACAGGTGCTGACCTCGACCAATGGTGGCCAGATCACCGGCTATACGTACGAGTATGGCGGCAGCGGCGGCAACGGCTATGCGGGCGCCAATGGCGGCGCCGGCGCCGATGCCATCGTGACCAACCTGGCCACGATCAGCACCACGGGCGACGCCAACCTCACCCAGGTCGCGCAGGGCGGCAACGGCGGCTCCGCGTACGGCGGCGGCACGCCGGGCACGGCCGGCAACGGCAGTTCGACACTCACCCAGACGGGGGCCGGCAATGTCTATGTCTCGAGCAGTGGGACGGGTGGCAATGGCGGCGGATCGGACACCCTGTCCGGCCTGGCTGGGGGCACCGGCAGCGCCACCGCTTCCGCCACATCCACCGGTGGCTTCGACGCCACCAGCATCGCCACGACAACCGGCGGCACCGGCGGCCAAGGGTCCGGCGTCGGCAACACGGGCGGCAGCGGCGGCGTGGCTGACACGGCGATCAGCAGCAGCGCGAGCACGTTGGGCGCCGCTTCGGCCAATGCCTCGGCCTACGCCTATGGCGGCGGCGGCGGCGGCGGCACCAATGGGGCATCGGGCGGCAACGGTGCCTCGGTCAGCCTGACCAATGTGGTCAGCGCCAGCACGCTCGGCGGGTCTGCCACCATGCAGCAAACCGCCTATGGCGGCAGCGGCGGCAGCAACGATGGCAGCGGCGGCAATGCGGGCCAGGCCGGGTCGGCCTCGTCAGTGCTCAGCGTGACCGATAGCACGTCCAGCTACGTCGAGGGCGACACGACCGCGGTTGGCGGCACCGGCGGCTCCTCTGGCGGCATCACCAACGGCGCGGACGGCGCCGCGGCCACGGCCACTTCGACGGTAACCGGGGCAGAGGCGGCCTATGCGTCGGCGAACGCGGTCGGCGGGTCCGGCGGGTCTGCCACCGACGCCAGCATCCACGCCGGCAACGGCGTTGCCGGTTCGGCGACGGCGAGCGCCACGTCGAGCAATGGCGGCCAGGTCACGGCCGTGGTCAACCAGACCGGCGGCAGTGGCGGCAATGGCTACTCGGGCGCGAATGCCGGCAATGGCGCGGACAGCACGCTGAACAACGCGGCCACGGTCAGCACGTCCGGCGGCAACGCTTATATCACGCAGAACGCCACCGGCGGCAGCGGGGGCAACGCCTATGGCGGCGGCACGCCGGGCACGGCCGGCAACGGCAGTTCGATCATCAACCAGACGACATCCGGCTATACCTCTGCTTCGAGCAGCGGGACAGGCGGCAACGGCGGCGGATCGGACACGCTGTCCGGCCAAGCCGGCGGCACCGGCAACGCCCAGGTCAGCATCAGCACCCTCGGCGGCATTGCCGGGTATGCCACTGCCACTGGCGGCGATGGCGGCCAGGGCAGCGGCAGCGGCAACAGCGGCGGCGCCGGGGGCACCGCGACCGCCAGCCTGGCGTTGACCTCGACCGGTGGCGGCGACGTCTACAGCACCGCCTACGTCCTTGGCGGCAGCGGCGGCAGTGGCACCAACGGAGCCAATGGCGGCGCCGGTGCCGGCGTCGCCGTGAGCAACCTGGCCGCGATCAGCACCACGGCGAATATCTCCATCTTCCAGCAAGCGTACGGCGGCAACGGCGGCAGTAGCGACTCGGCGCTGGGCGGTGCGGGCGGCAACGCCAGCTCGACGCTCAGCCAGGCGGTCAACAACGGCGGCTATCTGTCGGTTGACAACGAGGCGTACGGCGGCAACGGCGGGGACACCGGGACCGGCAGCGCGGGCGCCGCCGGCAATGCCACCGTGGTGACAACCTTGACCGGCGTGACCGGCACCGGCTCCGCGATCCAGAGCGGCAGCTTTGCCGTCGGCGGTGGCGGTGGCTACGCGTATGACGGCGGCGTGGCAACCGCGGGTGGCAATGCCAGCACCACCTCCGCGTTGTCGGGCGCTGACACCATCTTTGACCAGGCCGGAAGCGCAGGCGGTTCCGGCGGCTCCGCCTACGGCGATTCCGGCAATGCGGCCGCCGGCGGTAATGGCGCCGTGCACCTGAACATCAATGGTGGGGGCGGCGCCGAGAGCCTGAGCATCGCCTACGGCGGCCAAGGCGGCTCCAGCAACAACGGCAATGGCGGTGCCGGCGGCAAGGCCTTCGTCACCGGCACGGTCAGCGGTGAAGCAGTGTTTGTCGGGAGCGCGATCAATACGGACGGCGGCAGCTTCGGTGGAAACGGCGGCAACGCCAACAACGGCGCGGGGGCCACGGGCGGTGCCGGCGGCTTCGCGCGCAACGCAGTAACCGGCAATGCCAGCGATGGCCCCGCCCTCGTCTACAGTACCGCGTTTGGCGGCGACGGCGGTAACAGTGCCGGGACCGGTGGTATCGGCGGCAATGCCGACGTGTACTCGCACGCCATCAGCAATGGCGACAGCGCCACGGGCTATGGCGGCGCGGAGGGCGGCGACGGCGGGAATGGCGCCGGGGAAGGCGGCGACGGCGGGAATGGCGGCAGCGGCAGCGGCGCCGGCGGTGCCGGCGGCAACGCCCGCACGACGATGACGGCTTCCGCGACTGGGGCCTCCGCGCAGGCGTCCGCCTATGCCTATGGCGGCGATGGCGGGTATGGCACAACCGGCGGTCAGGGCGGCAACGCATCGTCCAACGCCATCGCGCGTTCCGATGTCTCCACCGCCACCGCCTCCTCCGAGGCGGGCGCGGGCTTCGGTGGCGGCGGCGGCGATTTCTATGCCGCCAACGGCACCGCCAGGGCCAGCGCTCATGCCACGACCGGCAATGGCAGCCTCGCAACCGCGGAGAGCTACGCCAACGACGGCACGAGCAATACGGTGCAGGCCACGGCCACCACCGGGCTCGGCGCCGGCAGCCTGCTGGCGGCGCGCACGGCGCTGTGGACCACCACGCAAGGGGACGCGACGGCGTACGCCTATTCCAATGCCGGGGTCTCGGCATCCTCGATCGCGTCGGTGAACGGCGGCACCCTCTGGGGCCAGTCCACCGGCATGCCGACCGATATCGTGGCACTGTCCCCGGCCGCCAACGTCACCGCCGCCTTGCTGCAGACCGGCGATCAATTGCTCGGCGCCGGCGTGCTGGGCGCGAACTATAATGGCGCCGGCGAGACCGAGACGTATCACGGCGCCGGGCACTTCGTGTTCGACGTCGGGTCGTTCAACGCGGGCAATCTGCAGTTCGGCCTGGTCGGCGTGCAGGATCAGTTGACGTCGGGCGGCTTCGTGGGCGGCAGCTTCTCGCTCCAGGTGGTGGACGGAGCGTTCAGCTACAGCGAAAGCATGACGTTCACGTCGCTGACGGCTTTGGACAATTTCTTCACCGACGACGTGCTGGACGTGGGTGACGTGACCGACCCGATGCTGACCGTCAACTTCGACCTCTCGCTCGATCTGAACGGTGGCACTGGCTGGGGCTTCTCCTACGCGTTCGGTACGGCACCGGTGGAGAACGCGCCGGAACCGGCATCATGGAGCGTGCTGTTGACGGCCTCGGCGCTCGTCTGGTTGCTGGCCCGGCGCAGGCACAGCAAGAGCATGCTCGGGCGCGGCTAGGCGGATGTCGTCCGCGCCAGATGACGGCAGGGTCCGCGGCTTTCCGCTGCCTGCATTGGCGATCCTGGTAGTCGGGCTGGCGATTGCCGTGGCTTTGTTCGTGCAGGCGTTGGGCGGTCCGGAATCGTTCAGGCCGGCCGGCGCGGTCGGCAGCCTTCAGACGGTGACGCTGAGCAATGGACAGGTCTATTTCGGCCGGCTGAAGGCGGTGGAGCATGCCAGCATCGTGCTTACCGACGTGTTCGAGGGTGTGACCACGACCGACCCCAAGACCCAGCAGCGGAACACGCAACTCGTCTCGCGCCGGTTGAGCAATTGGCATGGACCGCTCGACATGGCGATCCCCGTCGAAAAGATCCTGTTCACCGAGACGGTCGGTCCCGATTCGGCGGTGGGCAAGGCGATGGCGGCCGGCGCGGCCACGAAATGAGCCGCCGGGCGCCCTAACCATCGCCACGGCAAAGTCGCGGACGGTCGGGCGTGTGCCTCCGGCCGCGTGGCATAACCGTCAGGACAACCCCGGGGGAAACGGACACTCCCCCCCTCCCGTTGTGGGCGCCTGGTGGGAGGGGTGCGTTCATCCGGTGGCCGGCAGGACGCACCCCCTCCCACAAGGAGAGAGGGGAGAAGCGTGCGTGGCTTGAGCTATCCGACCCGGTTGTCCACCAGTTCCGTGACCACCGCCGGATCCGCCAGAGTGGATGTATCGCCCAGGCTGTCCGTTTCGTTTGCCGCGATCTTGCGCAGGATGCGCCGCATGATCTTGCCGCTGCGCGTCTTCGGCAGCGCCGGCGCCCACTGGATCGCGTCCGGCGAGGCGATCGGTCCGATCTCCTTGCGCACCCACGCGATCAGCTCCTTGCGCAACTCATCGGAGGGTTCCTCGCCCAGCTTCAGGGTGACGTAGGCGTAGATCCCCTGCCCTTTCAGATCGTGCGGAAAGCCCACCACGGCTGCCTCGGCCACCTTGGGATGGGCGACCAGCGCACTTTCCACCTCGGCGGTGCCCATGCGATGGCCGGCCACGTTGATCACGTCATCGACCCGCCCGGTGATCCAGTAATAGCCGTCGGCATCGCGCCGCGCCCCGTCGCCGGTGAAGTACAGCCCCTTGTAGCTGGAGAAATAGGTCTGCACGAAGCGCGCATGGTCGCCGAACACGGTGCGCATCATGCCGGGCCAGGCATCCGCAAGGCACAGGTTCCCCTCGCACTCCCCGTGCATCTCGTGGCCGTCCGCATCGACGATCATCGGCCACCGGCCTGCGACGGACGCGACGTCGGCTGCCGCATCGGGCCGTGGCGCGGTCCGGCTGGCCGCGGAGGGGTCGAAAGTTGGTAATGGCGGCGCGGCATGGTGCAGGGGGGGTGTACCACGCGGCACGAAATACCGCTCAAGTTGCTACCGACGGATTCGCTCGCTGTCGTGCGGGAGTCGAACGGGCCGTCCGGAGGCAGAACTTCGTATTGCTGTGGTGCAACATGTACGCTTGAAATGTACCATGCCGCGCGGCCGATTGGGTTGAACGGTCCACTTGAGGTGTCCAGGTGGCAGTGAAATTTTCCAACTGCCGAAGGGATTTATCCGCCGTCGGGTGGCCGGGAATTGCCACCTCCGGCGCCGTGGGCCGATTGTGTTGGTGGGTTTCCGGGCAGCGGAGAATGTGAAGTTTCGTCGATCGTTCAAGCAAATCGTTTTCCGGTTAAAATCGCCATAACGCACTCTGGCGGTTTTTTGTTGCCTTTGCGGCAAGTCGCGGCCTAGCCTGCCGCGCCAAGGTTGCGCAGGGTCTCGGAGCACCGTAGGGGACAGCGATGCAGCCCACCCACCCGCCGATCTCGCCATCGGGACGGATCGTGCGCGCGGTTGCCGCCTGGCTGCTCCGCCAACTGGCCCGGCTGATGCGAACTGGCGATCCTGCTGCCACCGTCGATCGCTTGTTTACATCGCGACATGTCAAAGATCTGCGACTGATCATCGCCGGGGCACTGCTCAGCCTTGGTGTCAGTGTGGCGCTTTGTCTGTTTTATGCTGCTGAACAGGCAAAAATCGCTGGGCCATGGGACGTCCTCGGCGCCGCAAAGTTCCTGGCGGCCGCCGTATTCTACGCAAGCCCGGTGGTCGGTGTGGTTGGCGGGATCATGGCCTGGGTATACCGAATCGGTAGCGCGAGGCTTGGCGTTGTCGACCTGTTTGCATGCGAGATCAGCACACTCTGTCGAATTGCGCTGGTGGTCGATACCGTCCACCGTAATATCGAATTATTCGACCGCGGCCCAGCGGTCGGACCGGCAAGCGGTGGAAGCCTCCCGACGAATGCCATTCGTTTCACATCACAGGAGAACTATTTCCCGGTTTTCGAGAGCAACACACGAGACTTGCAAAGCCTGGAGGCGAGAGTTGTCATCAACATAACCGAATTCTATACGTATATGAAGATGGTTCGTGATTTGATGCGGTCACGGACCGAATCGCCACCCGGCGACAGCGAGTCGGCCACGCATTACGGCAAGAATCTGCCTGCGATGGCTTGGCACGAAACGGCGCGCGATCTGATTTACATGTTGTTCCTTAGCCTGGAAAGCGCGAGGAAATCAATCAATGACCTTGTCGAATTCCAACCAGAGCACGCAGAACGTACTATAGTAATCATGATCAGCGAGTTGGAAGCTTACCGATTCCTGCTGAGTGCGTTCATTCAAAAGAACGATATGCGATGGCGCCGCCTTTTGCTCCGGTGGGAGCATTACGAGGTCCAGATACCTGATCTCTGTTCCAGAGTGCCAAAGGAGATGCACAATGCGGCGGCTAAGGTGAAGCAAGCGGAAGTACACAAGGCTTCCACCGACCCGGAAATTCTTGAAGCGTTGAAGAACGAGCATCAAGAGTGGAAGGCAGCAAACGAGCTTCTGCCCGATCTACGGCAGCGCTATGAGTGCGCGAGGACGGCAGCAACCAAACGGCCCGCGGTCGCAATCCCTGCGCCCTGACCCGGCTCCCAGATCGCGGCCGCACATTCATCTTCAAACGACAGGTATGGGTTGGAGTCCGGCCTCCGACCCGGCAGCGCTGACGGTCCGGTCTCCGCCCTGCCCAAACCGTCAACCCGACCCATTCTCCACATCGCGCAACACGCCAAGAACCACCCCAGCCAGCGTGCCGGCCGCAATCGCCATCATGGCCGTGAGCGTCATCGCCGATCCGTACAACCCGAACGCCGTAACGATCAGCACGGCGGTCGGCATGATCCACAGCCGGTCGATATGGAACTCGCGCTGGCGAACCATCCGCACCGCCAGCAACCCCGCCGCGAGCGTCGCGAGGATCACGCCGAAGGCCATGCCACGTCTCCCGTGTTGCGGCCGGGTCGCGCCCGCCCAAGATTGACCGCGCCATCGGCCCGCCCAGGCCCGACAACCGCGACCGACACTTCGATGCCGGTCACGCGCGCGCCGCCGGATGATGGCGTCCGCGGCGTCGGCCGTGCCATTCCACCGCCGCCGGGATCAGCAGGAACCACGCCCAACGCGCGTCGCGCACGTCGATCTGGGCGAGCACGCCGGACAGCACGAATACCGCGGCCACCCGCAACGGCCCCGCCAGGCTGCGGCGGCGAATGAGCGGATCGAGCCCGGAGGGAACCAGCCGGTCCCCAACGATGGCATAGCCCCACAGCGCGGCCGACAGCAGCGCCGCACAGGCCATCGTGCCGTCGTACAGCGCATAGGCGGTGGCGTTCGGGTGCTCGCTCAGCACCGAGCTGGCGAACGGCACGAAGCCGATCGTCATCAGGAACAGCATGTTCAGCCAGATCAGCCGCGCATCGCAACGGCGGATGTAGGTGAACCGCATGTGATGGACGTACCAGAACTCGCCGACCACCAGGAAGCTCAGCCCGTAGGCAACGATTTTCGGTGCGATCGAGAGCAACGCCGCGGCCAGCGCGGCGCTGTCGGCCGAGGCCGGCAGCTCTGGCAGCCGGATATCCAGCACCAGCAGGGTGATCGCAATGGCGATCACGCCGTCGCTGAACATGACCAGCCGCTCGGTGCCCGAAGCAGCCTCGGCGCTGTCGATCCCCTCCGCCATGCGGCGCTTCCCCATTGGCATGTTCGCGGTTGGCCGGCAGAATACGAGCATTGCCTGGATTCTCCTACTCGCATCGGGGCGAAGGAGTGCCACGATGGCGCGGGCACGAAGCTCCGTTGTTGAGACACGCAGAAAACCGCATCAAGCGCGCGCCGTTGTCACCGTCGCAACGGTCTTCGCAGCGACTGCTCGCATTATCGAGCGACAGGGGCGCAGGCCGGCCATGACACGAGTGTTGCCTCGGGGCGGCTTGAAGCACTTGTTTCCCCGTGCGTCGTTAACGCCGACAGGATCTGACCCGGTCATCTATCGCGGCACCTGGGCCGGGTAGATGGCCGGTTCAAGGCCCGGCGACGGCGACGGCAGCAGCCGGCGCGAACCTACCGGGTTTCAATCGTTCGGCCGGCTGGCGTAACGCCGACCGTTCTACGATGGCCGCGCCGCGGCCTTGATCATGTCCGCGCCCTTTTCCGCAATCATGATCACCGCCGCGTTGGTGTTGCCCGACACCAGCGTTGGCATGATCGACGCATCGACCACGCGCAGCCCGGCAACGCCGTGCACCCGCAGCTCGTCGTCCACCACGGCCATCGGATCCTGCCCCATCTTGCACGTACCGGTGACGTGATACGTGGTCTGCCCGTTCAGTCGCGCGAACTCCAGCAGCTCGTCGTCGGTCTGGTATTTCTCACCGGGGTTCATTTCAAACGCGCGATAGCGATCGAGCACCGCGTTGTTGACGATGCCGCGGCCGATCTTCATGCCGGCGACAATGGTCTGGCGATCCAGTTCCTCGGCCAGGAAGTTCGGCCGGATCGCCGGCGTCGCCGCAGGATCGGCCGACTTCGTATGGATCGAACCCTTCGATTCCGGCCGGCACTGATACACCGTCAGCGTCATGCCCGGCTCGTTCTCCAGCACGCGGGTCTGCGCGTTGCCGTAGCTCGCATGGGCGAAATGGTACTGCACGTCCGGCACCGCCAGCTCCGGCCGCGTCTTCACAAAGCCATAGACGATGCCGGCGGTGAAGGTGAGCACCCCACGATGCTGTGCATAGTACTTCACCACCTCCTTCATCAGCGCCACGCCGCGCGTCTGCTCATTCAGCGTGACCGGCAGCCTGACCCGCCAGTTCATCCGCGGCGCATAGTGGTCGCGGTAGTTCTCGCCGACACCGCGCAGTTCGTGCTGCACGGCAATGCTGGCGGATTGCAGCACCTCCGGCTGGCCGATGCCGGACAGTTCCAGCAGATGCGGCGACTTCACAGCGCCGGCCGCGAGGATCACCTCGCCGCCGCAGCGCGCCTCGCGCGCCTGGCCGCGCTGCGTCCAGACGACACCGACGGCGCGCTTGCCATTGAGCAACACGCGCGCGGCGAGGGCTTCGGTTTCGACGCGCAGGTTGGGGCGGCGCCGCGCCGGGTCGAGAAAGGCGCGCGCCGCCGACCAGCGGCGGCCATCCTTCTGCGTCACCTGGTAGTAGCCGAAGCCCTCCTGCGCACCGTTGTTGTAGTCCGGGTTTCGAGAAAACCCCTGTGCCACGGCAGCGTCGATGAAGGCATCCGTCAGTTCGGCGCGTTCGCGCATGGCGGCGACGTTCAGCGGGCCGCCACGGCCGCGGCTGTCGTCGCCGCCGGGTTCGTAATGCTCGGATTTCTTGAAATAGCGCAGCACCGAATCATACGACCAGCCGCGATTGCCGAACTGTGCCCAGGTGTCGTAGTCGAGCGGATTGCCGCGCACATACAGCATGCCGTTGATCGAGCTCGATCCGCCGAGCGTCTTGCCGCGCGGAATCGGAATCGAACGGCCGGCGACGTTGGGATCCGGCTCGGTGGCAAACGTCCAGTTGTAGCGTGGATCGTTCAGCAGCTTGGTGAATCCGGCGGGGATGTTGATCCACATGGAGTCGTCGGGCGGCCCGGCTTCCAGCAGCAGCACTTTCGTGGCCGGACTCTCGGTAAGCCGGTTGGCCAGGACGCAGCCGGCCGAGCCGGCGCCGACGATGATGTAGTCGTATTCAGGCATGACGTTCCCCCTTCACCGGCGGAAGGTAGCGGGGGACCGGGTGCGGCGGAAGGTGCGGACGTGCTTCGCACAGGCGCGGTGCGGCTTGATGGATGACGATGATGACTGTGCGGTCAGGCGATGCCCCACCATGGACGCATCGCTTGACGGCACGCCGGCCCGGTCCCCCCGTCATGCCGGCCACCGGGTCAAGGGCCCGGTGGCAGGCTCCGGTCGGCAGCCACGACGATGCTGCTCTCACGCAAGAAAGAACCTACGCAGGTGGTAGTGGCGGGCGGGCGTGGATGGCGGGTCTTGCATTGGGCATGATGTCATTCCCGGTTCAGGGGGGCTTGGATGGGTTTCGGATGCGAACTGGCCGCACCCGATCCGACGGAGCTGTTATCGGGTGGTTGTGGTGCTGGTATCTCGAGTTGTCGTGACCGCGACCGGTGCCGGATAGGTCGTCGTTTTCGATTCGCTGTCAGACGCCACGCCGTTGCTATTGCTGTAGGTCGTCCCGCTGGTGTCGGTCCGCGTTCCGTCGGCGCCAATCGACTTCGTGGTGGTCGCGGTGCTCAGGGTGCCCGGCGGCGGTGCGACAAGGGTCGGAACAGTGGTTGTCGTCGTCTGCGACGTTGTCGACTGCGCCAGGGCAACACCGGTCATCATGCCGAGCGCCGCGGCGCCGGTCAGCAGAAATCTGGTCATTGTGTACCTTTCGGGAAGCGGTTTGCCGGGGCATTTGCCGCGGCATCGTGGTCGATCAATCGGCGGAGCGAACGATAGCGGCCGGTTGGCGCACAGCGCCGTGACCTGGCCGCGGGCATGCGCGGCCACAGAGCCGATTGCATGGTTTCACTCCAAATGCTTCTTTGAAGTAATGGGTCACGTGCCCAAGCACCTGACCGCAGGTGCGATGGCCGCCTGGATGCGTGAGTCGCGCAACGCTTCTGAAAATTGCCTTCCGCGCCCGCATGCGCGCAGATTGCAGGTCGCGGGTCAAGCGAAATATCCCGGAGACCTAAAATAAATCCTGTCCCATCCGATGTGCACGAAGACTCCTTGGCCGCCGGCATGCGAAACCATCAGTCATTTGTGCTCGATCTGGCCAGCATCAATATTACCTCGAAGGAATCGTCCCTTACCATGCCCAGCGCCGGTTTATTCACTATTTCGTGATATTGTTATTATCATGGCGAGACTCTTTCTATGATTGGCAGACACATCTTGTATCGGCAATAATCATCGCCAGATGCGATGATAGTCCCGCTCGATAGGACGGCTGCTATCCTGCCGAATTCCATGACCTCTTGCAGCCGGGTTTATCGTCCGGTGTGGCAGGGTCTGGACCGGCCGGTGACGGGGTCAATCGCCATCCTTCCCAAAATCATTGCACCGACGCATGCGGCACATTGCTTCTTGCGACGCGCGTATTCGATGGCGCGCCATTCGGCAACGCGTCTGCTGGAGATCCAAAATGGGAACCGCCCTGGTCACGCCGCGGCTGCTGTCACTCGCCCTTATGGGTTGCGTCGTTGACGCCGGGTGGCGGCGACCGCGGCTATGGCGATGGCGGCCATGCCGAATTCCACTCAGGTTACGGAGAGCACAGGAACTGATCCCTCTGACACCCATTCCGCATCCGGCGCTCGCCGCTGGTTCCATATCGGGTGGACGATGCCAAACGGTCGTGCCAAGAGACCCACCACCCGACGTCGAAGAAGGAAGCAGAAACCATGGGACTGGTTCTCATCATCGTCGTGTTGGTGCTGATATTCGGCGGCGGAGGTGGCTACTACGGCTACAGCCGATACGGCGGACGCGGTGCCGGCGGCATTCTCGGCGTCGTGCTGATCGTTCTCCTTGTCGTCTGGCTGCTCGGTGGGGTGAATTTTGGCCATTATTGAAGCGGTGGGCCGCGTGTTCCACGCGGACCGTGGATGAGATGGTCATAGACCGGACTGGCTCCGGGCCCGCATTCAGCGCCTCCCGCCAATCAGCATTGAGACCGCACATTCCCCAGTCGAACCGCAGCGTCCCTTAACGGGACGGCGGAACCATTGTTCGGACGACTGATCGCATGCCTAAGAGATGCAGCACCGGTGACGCGGACGGATGCGTTTCTCCAACCTTTCCCGTCCCAGCGAGGCTAGCATGACCATCTCCCACCGCATGAATTTCCGCAGCCTGCTGCTTGCCGCAACCATTTTTGCGGGTCCGCTGGCCGCGGTCACCGCGGTCCCGGCGGTGGCGCAGGTGGCGTGCGGCATCTCGGCACAGACCGCGCCGCCACTCCTGCCGGTCTACGCGCAACCGCCGATCCCCGAGGTCGGCTATATGTGGACCCCGGGCTACTGGGCCTATGGGCAGGTTGGCTACTACTGGGTGCCGGGCACCTGGGTTCAGCCGCCGGTCGTTGGCGTGCTGTGGACCCCGCCTTATTGGGGTTGGAGCAATGGCGCTTATGCCTTCAATCAAGGCTATTGGGGACCGCATGTCGGCTTCTACGGCGGCGTCAATTACGGTTATGGCTACGGCGGCAGCGGCTACGACGGCGGCCGCTGGGACGGCGGCAACTTCGCGTACAATCGCTCCGCCAACAATTTCGGATCGGTCAATGTCCAGAATGCCTACGAAAAGCCCCTGATCGTCAACAACCACACGAATGTCAGCTACGTGGGCGGCGAGAACGGGCTCAAGGCGGAACCGACCGCCGAGGAACGCGTGGCGGACAATGACAAGCACACACCCCTGACCGCGGAGCAGACGAGGCATATAACGGCGGCCGCCAGTGACCCGGCTTTCGCGGCGAGCCACAACAACGGACATCCGGCGCTCGCCGCCACGTCACGTCCCGCGGAATTCGGAACCGCGGCTGCGGCGCGCCCGCTGCCTGCCGGCACCGCCGAGCATGCGGCCGAACCCGCCGCCAATGAGCACCCGGCTGAACACGCCACTGTCGAGCACCAGGCCGAACATGCGGCCGAACCTGCCGCCGGTGCGCATCCCGGTGAACACGCCGCTATTGAGCACCCGGTTGAACACGCCGCCGAGCCTGCCGCTATGGCTCGCCCTGCCGAGCATGCGGCCGAGCCCACGGCGGCGCGTCCGGCCGTTGCACACGCGGTCGAGCGTCCCGCGGAGCGCGCTCCCGCCCATCCGGCCGTTGCGCACCCGGAAGAGCGGGCGGCCGTACATCCCGCGGTAGAGCACGCGGCTGCTCCGCGTGCGGCTCCGGCCCATGAGGAAAGACAGGAGGAGCGGAGATAACCCGCCGGAACGCTGTCTTGGCACAGCGGCCGGCGGCTCCGTCGGCGGCCGGCATCTTGTCATCGTATCGATCGGCGGCGCGAGCGGCGCCGTCGACCGTGCGGCGCCCAGCCGCAACGGCGCCAACCCGGGCCGTACGGTCGAACCGCCGAAGCACACCAGTCATCCAGCCCAATACCGCAGGACACTGACCATGCGCAAAACGGTCTCGATCGCCCTGATGCTCCTCACGCTGATGAGCGCGGCATCCTTGCTGGGTGCCTGCCACGCCACCGCCACCGCCGGCGCCGGCGAGGACATCTCTGCCACCGGCGACGCGATCACGCACAGCGCCGACCAGCACACACCGTAGCCGCCGGCGCGTTCGGTGATGATCGTCCGAACGCGCAGCGTCTGCGCCATCCGACGAACGACTCGGGCCCGACACGACGTCACGTGGGCGGCAGCCTTAGCTAGCCTCGCCGGCTCCCTCGATCGCCCCGGCCAGCCGTCGCGAGAGCGCCTCCGCCGCGTCCTCCGGCACATTGGTGAAGCTGAGCAGTAGCCCCTGGCCGCAATCGTGCGCCAGCGCGAGGCTGGACAGGGCAGTGGGCGCCAACCCCGCTGCGGCGGCGCGGCGCGCCAGCGTGCCGTCATCCGCCGCGCCGGGGAAGCGGGCCAGCAAGTGCATCCCGCCGGCCTCCAGTTCCAGCGCTACGCGGTCGCCGAACACCGCCGTCAACGCCGCCGCCAGGGCGCGCCGCCGCGCGCCATACAGCGCGCGCATGCGGCGCAGGTGGCGAGCGAAGTGGCCCTCCGCCATGAACGCCGCCACCACCCGCTGCTCCAGCGACGGCAGGCCGAACGACCAGAGTCGGCTGGCGCGCGCGAAAGCCTCGGCGAGTTCGTCCGGCACCACGAGGTAGCCGAGCCGCAGAGCCGGAAACAGCACCTTGCTGAAGCTGCCGGCGTAGAGCACCCGGCCGCCGCGATCCAGGCTCTTCAGCGCCGGCAGGGGATGGCCGGTGTAGCGGAACTCGCTGTCGTAGTCGTCTTCCAGCACCCAGGCGCCGGCCTCCGCCGCCCAGGCCAGCAGCGCCAGCCGGCGCGGCAGCGACAGCGCGACGCCGAGCGGGCTCTGATGCGTCGGCGTTACCACCGCCAGCTTGGCGCGCGGCGCGGCGACCACTCCGGCGGCAACGCGCAGCCCGTCGCGGTCCACCCGTACGGGCACAAGATTTCCCCCCGCCGCCTCGAGCGCCTGGCGCGCGAGGTGATAGCCGGGGTCCTCCACCCAGACGGCGTCGCCGGCGCGCAGCAGCATCCGCGTCGCCAGCGCCAGCGCCCCCTGGTAACCGGCGGTCACCAGCACCTGGTCGGGGGAGCACAGGATGCCGCGCGACACACCGAGATAGGCGGCGATCGCCTCACGCAGGGGGCGCAATCCGGCAGGATCGGGGTAGGCCAACGCCTCGGCGCCGAGGCTGCGCGCCGCGCGCACGGTCAGGCTGGTCCACAGCTTGCGCGGGAACGCGTCGAGCGCCGGCAGCCCCATGCGGAACGGCAGCGGCCCCGCCGGCGGCTCCACGCGCCGCGCCGCGAACGGCATGCGTCGCTGGGCGGGCGGCGCGGCACGGCCGGCAAGCTCCGGGGAGACGATCGTGCCGGCCGAGCCGCGCGGCACGACGACGCCCTCGCCGATCAGCACGGCGTAGCCGGCATCCACTGTACCGCGCGCGACGCCAAGCTGCCCGGCCAGCGACCGGGCCGAGGGCAGCCGGGCGCCGGGCGCCAGCACGCCGGCGGCGATCGCCGCGCGCAGCCGGGTGGCGATCTGCAGGTGCAACGGCCCGGTCACGGTCCGGTCGAGAACGATGGGAGCGGTCATGGCCCAGTCCGTATGCCGGTTCTTGGCTCTCGCGGGTAGGCCAATCGTCAACCAGATGGGCGCAGAACCCCTGGATCGGAGGAATTCGCATGACGAGCACTCGGCTGAACCTGACCGAGGTCGCGCCCGACGCCTATGCCGCCCTGACCGGCGTGGAGCGCACCATCCAGACATCTGGCCTGGAGCAATCGCTGATCGAGTTGGTGAAAATGCGCGCGTCGCAGATCAATGGCTGTGCGTTCTGCCTGGACATGCACAGCCGCGACGCCCGCCGGCACGGCGAGACCGAGCAACGCCTGTATCTGCTGAACGCCTGGCGGGAAGCGCCGGGCTACAGCGCGCGAGAGCAGGCGGCGTTGGGCTGGACGGACTGCCTGACGCTGGTCGCGTCGCGCGGCGCGCCCGACGCGGAGTACGAGGCGCTGACCCGACAGTTCTCACCGGCCGAGATCGTCAACCTGACCACGCTGATCGGCATGATCAACCTGTGGAACCGCCTTGCGATCGGCCTGCGCATGCAGCCGGCGGCGGGTCAGGCGACGCCGCCGCATGCGGCCAAAGCCAAAGCCGCCTGACGGCAGGACGCCGCTGGTGAGTGTGACGCTTCGAGCCGGGCCTTTGCCGTGTCATTGCCAGCGCAGCGAGGCAATACCCCGCGTGCATTGATGCGACACCTCGGGGGAAATTGCTTCGCTCCGCTCGCCATGACGGCGTAGGCTACCAGGTCCATCCGTCACGATCGCTACACTGGAAAGGCTTCGATTCGGACGGGCGCATGCCATTGTGCCGCCAACCACGGAGGCCACGGATGCACGCGATCCTGCTCCTGATCTGTAGTCCCAAGGGTCCCGCTGCCTACAGCCGCCTGGTGTCGCAGGAGGTCGCCGACCGTCTGGCCTCGGCCAATTCGGGCGCGGTGGTAATCCGACGCGACCTCGCCGCCGACCCGCCGCCGCTGCCCGACGCCGGCTTCAGCGCCGCCGTGCTCAGCGCCGCGCCGGCGGACGATCCGGCCTTCATCGCGTCGGAAATCCTGATCCGGGAGCTGGAGGCCTGCGCCGCGCTGGTGATCGGCACGCCGATGCACAACTACACCGTCCCCGCAGTGCTGAAGGCGTGGATCGACCAGATCGTCCGGATCCATCGCACCTTTCGCAGCACGCCGTCCGGCAAGGTCGGCATGCTGCCCGACCGCCCGGTCTTCCTGGTCGCCGCTTCAGGCGGGTGGTTCACGCGTCCGTCGCCTGCGGGGACGCCGGCCCAGCCGGACTTCCTGACGCCCTACCTGCGCGCCGCGCTCGGCACCATCGGCCTGACCGACGTCAACATCATCGCGCTGGAGGGGCTGACGCGCGGCGCGGACCAGGTGGCGCTGGCACTGGAAGCCGCGCGAGCGAGGCTGGCCGAACTGGTGCCGCCACCGCCTGAGCGCTGAGCGTGTTCCCGCGCTATGGGTCGATGACCTGCCGGTACGTCGCTATGGCAGAAGCGAACCCGGCCGCCACCTTCTCCGCGGCCCGAACAGCCGGATCGGCGTCGTCCGGATCGAACGTATCGTAGGCGTGTGCTGCAAAATGCCGGAACTTGCGAGTCCGGTCGGCGGCATGCTCCAGGTCCGGCGACAGGATGGCCGGCCGGTCCGCGGTGCCCCGCGCGGCCCGGTGGATCAGATCGGCGTGCCACTGGCGGCCGCTGGGCGCCTCTTCCCCTTGGATCTCAAGGATGCGCAGCAGCACCTTTTCCAGGGACGTATGACCGGCGTGCATCGCGTGCATGAAGGCCATGCGCCGAGTGTAGCCGTCTATTGTGTCGTCGTGCATGCCGACCTCGCGATAGATCCGGATTGCGAGGGAGAAATGGTGCACAGCGGCAGTGGTGTCCGCCTCGATGTCGGACCAGCGCGCGTCGCTCATGCCAACACCTGCAAGTCCGGCGCGACGCGTTCCCGGAACCGGCCCTTGCACGAGGAAAACGGCGTGATGTCCGGCTCCAGGTGGCGCTCGAAGCAGGCCCGCTCGGCGAAGCTCCAGGCGTCGTCGAGGGCGTCGGGCGGGAAATCCACCAGGATGTCCACGTCGCTGTCGTAGCGCATCGTGCCACGCGCGGCGGACCCGAACAGCAGAAAGCGGCCGCCATGCGCCCTTGCATAGTCGATTAGCGCCGCCCGCAGGCTCTCCACCGCCTGCCGCCGGCGTTCTGCCTCGGCCGCTTTGCGCTCCGTCAGGGTCACGATCCGGTCCATGCCCGGATTTATGCTGCACTCACGCCGCGAACTCAAACCAGGACCGCAGCCCAGGGCAAGTCAGGGCTCCGCCGTTGGCGGAAACCGGGGGGCAGCATCCCATGTCCGCTAGCTTGAGGCCAATTCGAGCACGGATGGACCTTCTGTGTCATGGCCGGCCCATGGGTCGGGCCACAGGCCCGCCCGAGGGCAGGCTCCGGCCGGCCACCCACGACTTGCTGTGCCGTGCGCTGCAAAGTGATGGGTCACCGGGCCAGGCCCGGTGATGACACCTTGGGGTAGACCGTCGGCCAAACGACGTAAGTTGGCGCCTGTGGGGCAGCACCCGTTGGTGGGGGTCCAGGAGCTTTGCCACTGGCCATTCTTCACTCACCCGATTGCCCGGGACCGCCGAACCCGCGTTGACCATGCCCCTTCGCAAGCGTAAGGAACCCTGACGGCCCGGCGCCGCCAGGGCACCGGAGGCAACTGGAGCGATCCGTGAGAGACGTACGCGACGCGCTCATGGTAGCGCGCAACACGGACGGCAAGCTGGTCAGCCGCCCGCTTTCCCCCCACCTGCAGGTCTGGCGCTGGCCCATCGCCATGGCGACGTCGATCTCGCACCGCGTCACCGGCGTAGGCCTCGGCTTCGGCACGCTGCTGCTGACCTGGTGGCTGGTCGCCGCCGCCACCTCGGACAACGCGTTCGCCTGGGTGCAGTGGTTCCTCGGCACGCCGATCGGCATACTCTGTCTGTTCGGGTGGTCGCTGTCGCTGTTGCTGCACCTGTGCAGCGGCATCCGCCACCTGTTCTGGGATACCGGCTTCGGCTTCGAACCGCGGGCCTATCGCCTGAACTCCTGGATCGTGTTCATCGTCGCCGGCGCGGCAACGTTGCTGATCTGGATCGTCGGCCTGGCGATCTGGTGGTGAGGAAATCCCATGCCTGACGCAAATCGCGCCCCCCGTGTCGACATCCTGCGCTCGCAGCTTGGGCGCGCGCGCGGCCTCGGCGCGGCGCATGAGGGCACCGGCACCTGGCTGGCCCACACGCTGACCTCGATCGCCCTGGTGCCGCTGACGCTGTGGTTCATCTGCGGCATGATCCGCATGGTCGGCGCCACCCGTCAGGACGTCGCCGACTGGCTCGGCAGCCCGCTGGTCCTGGCGCTGATGCTGTGCCTGCTGCTGATGACCTTCTACCACATGCGGCTCGGCCTTTCGACGGTGGTCGAGGATTACGTCCACCAGCCCGTCCTGCGGCTGACCGCGCTGCTGACGATCAAGGCCGCGACCTTCTTCCTGGCCCTGGCCTGCATCGTCTCGGTCCTGCGGCTCGGCCTGTAGCGCCAGGAGACCTCGATGAACGCGATCACCCTGCCCTCCTCGCGCGCCTACAACATCGTCGATCACACCTATGACGTGGTGGTGGTGGGCGCCGGCGGCTCCGGCCTGCGCGCCACCTTCGGGATGGGCGCCGCCGGCCTGAAGACCGCCTGCATCACCAAGGTGTTCCCCACCCGCAGCCACACCGTCGCGGCCCAGGGCGGCGTCGCCGCGTCGCTTGGCAACATGGGCGAGGACGACTGGCGCTGGCACATGTACGACACCGTGAAAGGGTCGGACTGGCTGGGCGACCAGGATGCCATCGAATACATGTGCCGCGAGGCGGTCACCGCGGTGTACGAGCTGGAACATTTCGGCGTGCCGTTCAGCCGCACCGAGACGGGCACGGTCTACCAGCGGCCGTTCGGCGGCCACATGACCAAGTTCGGCGACGGTCCCCCGGCCAACCGCGCCTGCGCCGCCGCCGACCGCACCGGCCACGCCATCCTGCACACGCTGTATCAGCAGAGCCTGAAGCACGACGTGGAGTTCTTCGTCGAATACTTCGCGCTCGACCTGATCATGGACGAGCAAGGCATCTGCCGCGGCGTCACCGCCTGGAACCTGGAAGACGGCTCGATCCACCGATTCCGCGCCCAGATCGTGGTGCTGGGGACCGGTGGCTACGGCCGCGCCTTCCTGTCCTGCACCTCGGCCCACACCTGCACCGGCGACGGCAACGGCATGGTGCTGCGCGCCGGCCTGCCGTGCCAGGACATGGAGTTCGTGCAGTTCCACCCCACCGGTATCTTCCCCGCCGGCTGCCTGATCACCGAGGGCGCCCGCGGCGAGGGCGGCTACCTCACCAATTCCGAAGGCGAGCGCTTCATGGAGCGCTACGCCCCGAGTGCCAAGGACCTGGCCAGCCGTGACGTGGTGTCGCGCTCGATGACGGTGGAGATCAACGCGGGTCGCGGCTGCGGGCCGAACAAGGACTACATGCTGCTGCATCTGGAGCACCTCGGCGCCGCGCTGCTGCACGAGCGGCTGCCGGGGATTTCCGAGACCGCGAAAGTGTTCGCCGGCGTGGACGTGACCAAGGAGCCGATCCCGGTGCTGCCGACCGTGCACTACAACATGGGCGGCGTGCCGACCAACCACCGTGCCGAGGTGCTGCGCCCGACGAAGGAAAATCCCGACGCCGTGGTGCCGGGTTTGATGGCGATCGGCGAGGGCGCCTGCGTCTCCGTGCACGGCGCCAACCGCCTTGGCTGCAATTCCCTGCTCGATATCGTGGTGTTCGGCCGCGCCGCCGCCTTGCGCGCCACCGAGCTGATCAAGCCCGACGCGTCGCAACCGCCGCTGCCGCCCAAGGCGGGCGAGGCGTCGCTCGATCGCTTCGACCGCGCCCGCCACGCCAACGGCGGCACCCGCGTCGCCGACCTGCGGCTGGACATGCAGCGCACCATGCAGACCCACGCCGCGGTGTTCCGCAACAGCAAGACGATGGCGGAGGGCGTGAAGGAGATGCAGCGGGTGTGGCGCGGACTGGAGGACATGTCGGTGTCCGACCGCAGCCTGATCTGGAACAGCGACCTGATGGAGGCGCTGGAACTGCACAACCTGATGGGCAACGCGATGACCACCATGGTCGGCGCCGAGGCCCGTCACGAAAGCCGCGGCGCGCATGCGCACGACGATTATCCGGAACGCGACGACCACGAGTGGATGAAGCACACGCTCGCCTGGTGCAACGACCGCGGCGACGTGGCGCTGGATTACCGGCCGGTGAAGCTGCAGACGCTGACCAACGAAGTGCAGTCGTTCCCGCCGAAGAAGCGGGTGTACTAAAACCGTACGACTCCCCCTCCCCTTGAGGGAGGGGGTTGGGGGGAGGGGTTCCTGCGGCACGGACCCCTCCCCCCAACCCCCTCCCACAAGGGGAGGGGGAGCGCCCGCGGCGGGCCGACACGAAGCGTTTGATTCAGGATGCAATTGCCATGACTGAGTTCGCCCTTCCCCGCAACAGTAAGATCGGCCAGGGCAAGACCTGGAAAGCCCCGGCCGGCGCCAAGCGCGTGCGCGCATTCCGCATCTATCGCTGGAACCCGGATGACGGGCAGAACCCGCGCACCGACACCTATGAGGTCGATCTCGATGCCTGCGGCCCGATGGTCCTGGACGCGCTGATCAAGATCAAGAACGAGGTCGATCCGACGCTGACCTTCCGCCGCTCCTGCCGCGAGGGCGTCTGCGGCTCCTGCGCGATGAACATCGACGGCCGCAACACGCTCGCCTGCCTGAAGCCGATCGCCGAGGTGAAGGGGGCCGTGCGCATCACCCCGTTGCCACACATGCCGGTCGTGAAGGACCTGGTGCCCGACCTGTCGCTGGCCTACGCGCAGTTGCGCAGCGTCGAGCCGTGGCTGAAGTCCGACTCGCCGCCACCGCCGGACGGCGAGCGCCTGCAAAGCCGCGAGGAGCGCGCCAAGCTCGACGGCCTTTGGGAGTGCGTCCTGTGCTTCTGCTGCTCGACGAGTTGCCCGAGCTACTGGTGGAACGGCGACCGCTACCTGGGTCCCGCGGTGCTGCTGCAAGCCTATCGCTGGATCGCCGATTCGCGTGACGAACACACCGGCGAGCGGCTCGACGCGTTGGAAGACCCGTTCAAGCTGTATCGCTGCCACACCATTATGAACTGCACCGAGACCTGCCCGAAGAGCCTGAACCCGGCCAAGGCAATCGCCGAGATCAAGAAGCTGATGCTCGAGCGGGTGCTGTAGCGGCGGCTGACGCTCTTGAACCCACGGCTGGGCTATGCCATATTCTGTACAGAATGTACAGGGGTGCATCATGCGGACCTGGCCGTTACAGGAAGCCCGTGCCCATCTTCGCGATGTCGTTGACAGCGCCCTTGAAGAGGGGCCGCAACGGATTACACGGCATGGCAAGCAGGCAGTGATCGTCGTGTCGGAGGAAGAGTGGAGCCGCCACGCGGGTGCTCATCGCTCCTTCGGAGAACTGCTGGCCGATTGTCCGTTGAGCGCCGAGGACCTGCCGCCACGGCGTCCAGCCCGTGCCATCCGTCGCAATATGTTCGACTGACCGACCGCGGCGTTGTACCTCCTCGACACATGCGTTATCTCCGAGCTGGCTCCAGGGCGGTCGCAGCCCCAACGCGATTTAGCCGACTGGCTGGGGCGGAACGGTCGCGACTGCTATATCAGCGCCGTCACACTGACCGAGTTGGCCTATGGCGTTGCATGGCTGCGGCATCGGGGTGCGACCGCCAAGGCTGCCCGGCTCGTTGCATGGCAGGAAGAAATGGTGCGCTTCCACGCAGGCCGCATCATCCCGATCGATATCGACATCGCTGTCCGTGCTGGCGCGCTGCTCAGTATCGCCCGGGCTGCTGGATTTGATCCCGACACCGAGGACGCCTGGATCGCCGCCACCGCCGAACTGCACGGCATGGAGGTGCTTACCTTCAACGAGGCCGATTTCCGCCCCATGCGCGTCGCCTCCCGCGATCCCCTGACCGATCTCCCACCGGATCGCGCGCCATGAGTCGTAGGGAAATAGCCGCTCGGTAGACTGATCCGGGCATGTCCCCAAGCTATGCAATTCGCATCGCCGGCAGCACTGCCGTCTCAAGCAGCCGCTTCGATGCGGCTGCGTCGATTTCCGAAGCACCACGCATCCCGCCGGCCAGGGCGACCTTGTCCAGTCCCAGCGCCGCCAGCGACCGCAGCCGAGCGATGCACACCTCCGGCGGACCGACGATGGCGAACCGGTCGATGAACGCCTCGGTCAGTGTGCTGGCCTGCGGTGAATCGCCGCGCGTGTGGGCGCGCATGTCGTAGGCGTTGCGCAGGTCGCTCAGCACGCCGCGATCGGTGCCCGACAGCGGACCGCTTGCCGTGCCATGCATGACCGAAAAGCGTGCGAACGTGGTCAACCCGCCGCGCACTAGGTTGCGCGCGACGCCGATATCGCCATGGCAGGCGCAATTCACATAGGCGCCGAACGCGATGCCGTCCGGGTCCAGCCCGGCGTCCTGACGCGCCTTGCGGGCCACGCCGATGCCCCACGCGATGCGCTCCACGTCGGCGCCCAGCGCGAACATCACCCGGTCGGCGTGCAGCGCCGCGAGCGCGATGACGCGCGGCCCGCTGGCCGCCACTTCGATCGGCACCCTCGGTCCGGCGGAGATCCACTCGATCCGGCTCGCCGGTGGCGCATCGGCGAGTTCCAGTTCCGACAGCGGCGGCGCGATCTCGGCGGGAATGTCGATGTCCGCGAACGCCACCGCCTCGCCGGCAAGGTAGGCGCGTAACTGCCGCAGATAGCGGGCGAACGCCGGCAGCCGCGCCGGCGCGCGACCCAGATGCGCCAGCGCCGAATCGCCCCGCCCGATGCCCAGCACCGCCCTTCCGCCCGCGATGCGCTGCACGCTGGCAATCGACGCCGCGGTCACCGAGGCATGCCGGGTGACGCAATTCGTCACGCCGGTGCCGAGGCCAAGCCGCGTCGTCGCACTCGCCGCCATCGCCAACGCGACATAGGGATCGCCGGACAGGTTCTGCGAGTCGACGACCAGCATGCCGTCCCAACCGGCGGTCTCCAGCTCGCGCGCCGTCCTTGCGCTGCCGCGCGGAGCGGCCGCGGTCGTCGTCCAGATCTGCAACGATTCTACGCTTACCAAAGCTGCTCTCCCGCTGGCTACCACGACCGCCCGTCCATCTGTCCGTCCGTCTGTCATTGCGAGGAGCGAAGCGACGAAGCAATCTCCTGCCTGACGAGCGGCTGCTCCTCGCGCAAGAGATTGCTTCGTCGCTCCGCTCCTCGCAATGACCGTGGGGCACGTGACCGTGGGGCGCATGACAGTGGGACGCGTGACGGCGGGGCGCATACGCGCCACAGCGCCGCCAAAGGGAAGGAAACGACCATGCAACGACGTCACCTGCTGCTTGGCGCGGCGGCCGCTCTCGCACCGCTCGCGCGTCCCGCCATCGCCGCCGACGCACGGACACTGGTGTTCGTGCCGCAGGCACCGCTCACCAGCATCGATCCGGTGTGGACCAGCGCCCAGGTCACCCGCAATTTCGGCATGCTGGTGTTCGAGACGCTGTACGGCCGCGACGCCGAGATGAACCCGAAGCCGCAGATGCTGGCGGGCGAACTTATCGAGGACGACGGCCGCCGCCGCACCATGACGCTGCGCGACGGCCTGCGCTTCCACGATGGCGAGCCCGTGCTGGCGCGCGACTGCGTCGCCTCGCTGCACCGCTGGATGCAGCGCGATCCGGTCGGCGCCACGATCGCCGCGCGGGTGGATGCGGTGGAGGCGCCGGACGACCGCACCATCCTATGGCGGCTGCACAAGCCGTTCCCGCATCTGCCCAAGGCGCTGTCGAAGTTCCAGACCGCCGCGGTGATGCTGCCGGCGCGGCTCGCCGCCACCGATCCGTTCAAGCAGATCCCCGAAGCGATCGGCAGCGGCCCATTCCGTTTCCTGGCAAAGGAGCAGGTGATCGGCAGTTTCGCGTCGTTCGCGAGGGTCGAGGGTTATGTGCCGCGCGACGAGCCGCCCAGCTTCACCGCCGGCGGCCACCGCGCCGTGCTCGAGCGCATCGAATGGCACATGATCCCCGACGCCGGCACCGCAACGAACGCGCTGCTGGCCGGCGAGGTGGACTGGATCGAGCAACCGGTGCCCGACCTGATGCCCACCCTGCGCCGCGCGCCGAACGTGGTGACCGAACGGCTCGACGACTTCGGCTTCATCAGTCAGTTGCGACCTAACCACCTGAATACGCCGACCAGCAACCTGGCGTTCCGCCGCGCCATGATGGCGGCGATCGACCAGCGCGAGGTGATGCAGGCGGTAGCCGGCGGCGATCCCGACAGTTGGATGGCGCCAGTCGGCTACCTGGTGACCGGCAAGCCGGAGGTTGACCAGGCGGGGTTGGCGTTCGTCTCCCGCCGGCACAGCGTTGCCGAGGTGAAGGAGATGCTGGCGCAGGCAGGCTATAACGGCGAGCGCGTGGTGTTGCTGCACACCACCGACCAGCCGTTCCATGCCGCGTCATCCGCGGTCGTGGCGGACTCGCTGTCGCGCGTCGGTATCGCGATCGACGACCAGTCGATGGACTGGGGCACGACATTGCAGCGCCGCGGCAGCAAGCAGCCGTTGGACAAGGGCGGCTGGTCGCTGTTCACCTCGGTCACGCCGGTGCCGGAGTCGCGTGATCCGCTGCTGGCGTCGTTGATCCGCTCGAACGGCAAGGATGCGTGGTTCGGCTGGCCGGACGATCCGAAGATCGAGGCGATCTACAGCGCGTGGCTGGACGCCGCCGATCCGGCGGAACAGACGCGGCTGGAACGGGAGTATCAGCTTGCGGCGTTCGCCTCGGTGCCGTTCATCCCGATGGGCCGCTACACACTGCGCGCGGCCTGGAGCAGGCGGTTGTCGGGGTTACTGAAGGGACCGGCGCCGGTGTTCTGGAACGTGAGCAAGTTGTAAAACCTCCCACGCGCCGGATAACCTCTCCCGCGGGAGCGGGAGAGGTCGAGACGCGGCAGCGTCGAGGGTGAGGGTGATCGGGTCGGCACGCAGATTACGAAAACCGCGTGCCGACCCGATCACCCTCACCCGCCGCTTCGCGGCGACCTCTCCCGCGCGCAGCGCGGGAGAGGTCTTAAGAACGCCACGGATGCGGCAGGCCCGGCGTCTTCACGCGCAGCGTATAGACCGACGTGCTGGCGGTCAGCAGTAGCGTGCGGAGATCCGGGCCGCCGAACGCGACGTTGGCGCACACCTCGGGCGTCGCGATGATGCCGATCCGCGTGCCGTCCGGTGCGAATACCCACACCCCGCCGGTGCCGGTGCAGAACACGCGCCCGGCCGCGTCGACCTTCATGCCGTCGGGCACACCGTTGGTCCCATCTGACGACATGTCGGCAAAGATGCGCCGCCGCACCATCGACCCCGCCGAGTCCAACTCGATCGCGTGGATGTATTTGGTCCAGCGCGTGTTGGCGACGTAGAGCGTGCGCTCGTCCGGTGACAGGGCCAACCCGTTCGGATATTCGAACGGGGCGACCATCGTCACCACACCGTCGGGCGCGATGCGGTACACCGCGGCATGCTCTACCTCCCGCTCGGCCAACGGCACGCGCAGCGACGGGTCGGTGAACAGCAGCGCACCGTCGGCGGCGCAGATCACGTCGTTCGGGCGGTTCAGCCGCTTGCCCTCGAACCGGTCGATCAGCGTGGTTACCGTGCCATCAAGCGCGGTGCGCGTGACCCGGCGACCGTCGCCTTCGCAGTTGATCAGGCGGCCTTGCAGATCGAAGGTCGTGCCGTTGCCGCCCTCGGTCTTGCGCACCACCTGCGGCTTGTCGCCGAGAGTCAGCCGATACAGCACGCTCGCCCGCACATCGACGAAATAGAAGAAGCCGTCGGGATGCCAGAGCGGGCCCTCGGTGAAGACGAACCCGGTCGCCACCTGCTGCAGCTCGGTCGTTTCAAGTATGTCCGACAAGGTCGCCATGGTTGTTCCCCCCGTTCTGCGCGTCATTGCGCCAACCCGGTCATTGCGAGGAGCGGAGCGACGCGGCAACCTCCCGCCTGATGAGCGGCGGCTCCTCACGCGGGAGATTGCCGCGTCGCTCCGCTCCTCGCAATGACCGGGTTGGCGCAATGACCGGGTTGCTGCACGACGGGGTTGCTGCATGACGAGGGCGCACGAAGCACCGCGGCCAGCCCGCGCCTTGAACCCGTCTGTCACCCGCGTGTAATATTCCGGGACGCAAAATAAACCTCCCGGGCCAGGACGTTCTATGGAACTCATCGACCTCAGCCGCGAGCTGTTCCATCGCACCCAGGTGCATCCGTCGCACCCGCCGGTGATCGTCTCCGTCTGGGGCGACCACAGCGAAAAGAAGGTCGCCGGCAACACCGTGTTCACCTCGAAGGCGCTGTCGATCGCGTTCTCCGACCATGCCGGCACCCATGTCGATGCGCCGGTGCATTTCGATCCCCGCCCCGACGCCGCGTCGATCGACCAAGTGCCGCTGGAGAACTTCTACACCGAGGCCATCTGCCTCGACCTGTCGCACGTGCCACTGAAACACGCGATCACGGTGCCCGAGATGGAGGCAGCACTGGAAAAATCCGGCCAGGAAATCCGTCCGCGCGACACCGTCCTGCTCTACATGGCGACCAACGACCGGCTGCTCGGCAAGCCGGGCTATCTGCACGACTTCCCCGGCCTGGCGTTGGACTCCGTGCACTGGCTCGCCGACCACGGCATCCTGATGTTCGGCGTCGAGGCGATCAGCCCGGCGCCCGAAGGCGAACTGAACTACCTCGCCCACATGGCCTGCGCCGAGCGCGGCATCACCCACATGGAATGCCTCGCCAACCTGGACCGGCTGGTCGGCCGCGGGCGGTTCCGCTTCATCGGCTTTCCCCTGAAGATCCGCGGCGGCACGGCCAGCCCGATCCGCGCCGTCGCGGTGTTCGAATAGCGCAATGATCGACGTCGAGGTCGCCGTCACGATCCGCCGGCCGCGCCCTGACGTGGCCGCGGTCATGTTCAACCCGCGTTACGACACCGCGTGGATCGGCAGCGTGTTGCAAGTCCGCCCGGCGACTCCTGGTCCGCTTCGCCGCGGCACGAAGATCGCCCTCGTGTCGCGCTTCCTCGGCCGCCGCGTCGCCGACATTCGCGAGGTGGTGGAGCATGTGCCTGACCGCCACGTCGAGATGATCGCGCGATTCCCCCTGGGTTTGCGGGTTCGTTACGAGCTGGAGGGCATTCCGGAAGGCACCATCGCGCGCATCCGCGCCCAAGGCCGTCCGACCGGCCGCTTGCGTTTCGTCGTGCACGCGATCAACCCGCTGCTGCGGCGGGCCGTCGTCCGTGACCTGGGCCGGCTGAAGTCGCTGCTGGAATCGGGAGCGTGGCGTAAGCTGGTGCTTTCCTCTCCCACGACGTGGGAGAGGGTCGGGTGAGGGCATTGGGTGCGGCCCACGTGACGGGCACTCCACCGTCTCCCGCCGCAGGCGGAAGAGGAAAGCCTGGTGGAAATTCCTTCCACTCATGACCGCCCAACTGGCCGCCAAAGAAATTTCCTGCTACAACAGGCCCAGTAGCAGAAGGACCACCCCGCATGGCCGCCGACAAAGAGATCGACCGCCTGGATCGCGAGATCCTGCGCCTGATTTCGGCCGACGCCTCGCTGTCGCTCGCCGAAATCGCCGCCGAGGTCGGCCTCACCCCCACCCCGTGCTGGAAGCGCATCCGCCGCATGGAGGAAACCGGCATCATCCTGCGCCGCGTGGCGGTAATCGATCCCGCGAAGATCGGCCTGCCGGTGTCGGTCTTCGTCGAGGTGGAAACCGCCGACCATTCCGGCGAATGGTTGCAGCAGTTCGGCAACGTGGTCGGCAGCATGCCGGAGATCATCGACGCCTGGCGGATGAGCGGCGACGTGGACTACCTGCTGCACGTCGTGGTGCCGGACATCGCCGCCTATGACGATTTCTATCGCCGGCTGATCAGCCAGGTGAAGCTGCGCAACGTGAGCAGTCGATTCAGCATGGAGCGGCTGAAGGCGGCGCCGCTGCCGGTGTGATCCATCCGGCACCCATCGCCGTGGCCGGGCTTGACCCCGTGCGACGGCAAACTTCTTCTAGCGTGCGCCAGCCGATCATCCCCAATCGAGACTGAAACTTTCCGCTGCCCGGTGGTGTCTCTTGTGCGCCATCGGACACCGGTCCAATATCCGTTACGTATCGCCATCAAGATGCCGTTTGGAGGCAAACCCATGCGCGACTACCAGGACGCTTATCGCGCGCTGTCGGTACCGGCGTTGGCGCGCCAGGTTCTTCAGGGCAGTTTGGCGGACGGGATCAACGCGGCCATTGAATGCTGCGACCGTTGGGCCGAGGACTGGCGCGTCGCACTGCATTGGATCGGCAAGGACTTCGCGCAGGAATCGGTCACCTTCGCGGCGCTGCGCGACCAGTCGGCCCGCTTCGCCAATCTGCTTCATTCCCGCGGGATCGGGCCGGGCGACGTGGTTGGCGGCCTCCTCCCGCGCATCCCCGAACTGCTGATGGTGGTGCTCGGCGTCTGGCGGGCGGGCGCGATCTATCAACCTCTGTTCACCGCGTTCGGCCCGGCGGCAATCGCCAGCCGCGTTACGGCGGCGGGCGGCAGCCAGGCGAAGCTCATCGTGACCGATGCGGCCAATCGTCCGAAGCTCGATGACGTCGCGAACTGCCCGCCGGCGCTGGTGGTGGATCGCGGACGGAGCGACCCTGGAGCGTTCGCCGCCGCGCTGGCCGCGCAATCGCCTGACTTCGCGCCGGTGATGCTGCGCGGCGAGGACCCCTTCGTCATCCTGTTCACCTCCGGCACCACCGGCAGTCCCAAGGGCGTGCGCCTGTCGCTGCGCATGGTGCTGCCGATCGCCGCCTACATGCGCGACGCGATCGACCTCCAGCCCGCGGACCGTTTCTGGAACGTCGCCGATCCCGGCTGGGCCTACGGCATGTACTACGCCATCCTCGGACCACTACTGCTCGGCCATGCGACCACGTTTTATGAAGGCGGCTTCACGGTTGACGGAGCGGTGCGCGTGCTCGCGGAGCAACGCATCACCAACCTCGCCGCAGCGCCCACTGTGTACCGGTTGATGATGGCGGCGGGTGACGCGGCAATGGCGCCCATCGCCGGCCAGCTCCGGGTCGCCAGCAGCGCCGGCGAGCCACTCAATCCCGAGGTGGCGCGCTGGGCCGAGCGGGTGCTGCGTGTGCCGCTGTACGATCATTATGGCCAGACCGAAACCGGGATGCTGGCAAACAACCACCACGCCCTGCGCCACAAGGTGAAACTGGGTGCGGCCGGTCTCCCCATGCCGGGGTTTTCGCTGGCGGTGCTCGACGACGACCTGCGGCCGGTCCCGCCGGATACGCCGGGTGTCCTCGCCGTCCACCGCAAGAATTCGCCGCTCTGCTTCTTCGATGGCTACTGGCATGCCGACACGCCCGCCTTCCAGGGCGATTGGTACCTCACCGGCGACACGATGCAGCAGGACAGCGAGGGGCATTTCTACTTCGTCGGCCGCAACGACGATATCATCACGTCCTCCGGCTATCGCATCGGCCCGTTCGATGTCGAGAGCGTCATCATGGAACACCCGGCGGTTGCCGAGGTCGCCGTCGTCGGCAAGCCCGACCCGGAGCGCACCGAGATCGTCAAAGCCTTCATCGTGCTCCGAGCCGGCATCGAGCCTTCGGATGCGCTGAAAACGGAATTGCAGCAGCACGTCCGCACCCGCCTCTCGCTGCACGCCTATCCGCGCGAGATCGCGTTCGTCGCCGAGTTGCCGAAGACGCCCAGCGGCAAGGTGCAGCGCTTTCTGCTTCGTCGCCAGTAGCAAGCGACCAGACGCCTCGGCCGGAAAAGGCGGGGACGAGACTGGCCTTCGCTCGCCGGACGGGTTAGCCGTTGCGCAACAACGAGGAGTCACCCGCCATGAATGGCGCCGAAAGCCTGGTCCATACGCTGCTGCGCAGCGGGGTCGATACCTGCTTTTCCAATCCCGGCACATCGGAGATGCATTTCGTCGCGGCGTTGGACCGCGTTCCCGGGATGCGCTGCGTGCTCGGGCTGTTCGAGGGCGTGGTGACCGGCGCGGCCGACGGCTATGCGCGCATGGCGGGCAAGCCGGCAGCGACGCTGCTGCATTGCGGGCCGGGCCTGGCGAACGGTTTGGCCAACCTGCACAACGCGCGGCGCGCCGCGACGCCGATCGTCAACATTCCCGGCGACCAGGCCACCTACCATCGGCCGCTCGACGCCCCTCTGACCGCGGACACCGAGGGCTGGGCGCGCGGCGTTTCCGGCTGGGTACGCACCGCGACCTCGTCGCGCACCGTGGGGTCGGACGCCGCGGTGGCGGTGCAGGCGGCGCGCACCTCGCCGGGGCAGATCGCCACGCTGATCCTGCCGTCCGACACCTCCTGGGACGAGGGCGGCATTGTCGGCGAGCCGTTGCCGGTGCCCGCGGCGCCCACCAGCGCGCCGAGCCAGATCGACGAAGCCGCCGGCATCCTGCGCCGCGGTGGCGCGGGCGTGCTGCTGTTGTTGAGCGGCCCCGGACTGTCGGAGGAAGGCCTGGGCTACGCGCATCGGATCGCCGCGCATACCGGCTGCCGGCTGATGGCCGGGGGGTCGAACGCTCGGACGGCGCGCGGTCAGGGGCGCATCCCGGTGGATCGCGTGCCGTATGTGGTGGACGTCGCGGTCAAAGCGCTGGCGGGCACCAAGCACCTGATCCTGGCCGGCGCGCGCAAGCCGGTGACGTTCTTTGCCTATCCCGGCAAGGTGCAGACCTCGGTGCCGCCGGACGCCGACCTGCACGTGCTGGCACGGCCGGAACAGGACATCGTGGATGCGCTGGGACGGCTGGCGGAGGCGGTAGGCGCGCCGAAGGTGGCGAAGCCGGATAACGGGCCCCGGCCGGACGTGGGGCGTGGGGCGCTGACACCGGAGAGCGTGGCTTCGACGGTGGGCGCGCTGATGCCGGAGGGCGCGGTGATCGCCGATGAGTCGGTGACCTTCGGGCGCGGCTTCTTCCCGCTGACCAAGGCGGCGCCGCCGCATGACTGGCTGAACGTGACCGGCGGGGCGATCGGTGGCGGCCCGCCGCTGGCCACCGGCGCGGCGATCGGCGCGCCGGGGCGGCGGGTGATCAACCTGCAGGCCGACGGCTCGGCGATGTACACGGTGCAGGCGCTGTGGACCCAGGCGCGGGAAAAGCTGGACGTCACGACCGTGCTGCTGTCGAACCGGAAATATCAGATCCTGATCGGCGAGCTGGCCAATGTCGGTGCCAATCCGGGGCGCACGGCGATGGACATGCTCGACCTGGGCAATCCCGACATCAACTGGCCGCAGCTTGCCGGATCGATGGGCGTGGAGGGCGCGCGGGCCGAGACCGCCGAGGCGTTCACCGATCTGCTGCGCCATTCGCTCGGCCGCTCGGGGCCGTTCCTGATCGAGCTGGTGATCTGACGTACAGAAAACCTCTCCCGCGCACAGCGTGGGAGAGGTTTTCTGTCACCCGTGCCGCTTGATGAACGCCTGCAGCATCGCCAGCGCCCGTTGCGAATTCGGCGTGTTCGGGTGGTTGCGCATGAAGGTGTGCTTCTCGCCGGGGAACAGCGTCAGCTCCATGTCGCCGCCGGCCTTGCGCCAGCCGGCCGCCAGCCGTTCCGCCACCGCGTTGGGCACCCACTCGTCGGCATCGCCCTGGAACACCCAGGCTGGGGGCGTCTCGACGGCTTCGCCGCGCTCCAGGATCAACGGCGGGCTGCCTTCCGCCATCGCCGCCTCGTCGCCCCAGAAGCGATGATGCGAGTCGAGCATCGCCGCGTTGCCCGCATCCTTGGCGATCCGGTAGCGCACCAGCGGGCACAACACGCCCCAGGCGGAAATGACGAATGCCACGCGCGCATCGACGTCCGGCGCGCCAGGCAGCGGGTGCGCCGCATAGCGCGGATCGAACGGCCGCATCGCCGCGAGCAATACCTGGTGCCCACCGCTCGATGTACCGAACAGCCCCACGCGTTCCGCCCGCGCGCCGAATTGCTGCGCGCGCGACTTGAACCAGCGCACGCCATAGTTGATATCCTGCAACGACCCCGGATAGGCGGCGTCGGGCGGCATGCGGAAATCCAGCGACAACGTCACGATGCCCTCGGCCGCGAGGGTCTCGGCCAGCGGCGCATTATTGAGCCGATCGCTGTTGACCCAGGCGCCGCCATGCACCTCCACGATGGCGGGAAACGGCCCGTCGCCCGGGGGACGATACAGCCGCGCCAGCAGCCCCGGCCGGTACTCGATGTCCTCCACCCGGATGTCGGCATCCAACGTCGTTGACATGTTCGCGTGTCTCCCCCTCAGAACTTTCCCTCGCCGATGAAGCGGTCGATCTTGCGGTAGCGGAACAGCCACCGCCCGTCCTGCTTCACCATGTCGTCGGCATAGCCTCCGGCCGAGCTGACTTTCGGACCCGCGTCGCTGTTCTGCGCGACGACCCAGTTGGATTGCACGCGCGCGCGGTCGCCGTCGAGCGCGATGACGATGTTGGTCACCAGATGCACGCCGCGCGGCCGCGGTCCGCCACCCGCCCGCAGGCTGCGCGCATGGTCCGCGATCCCGGCTCGGCCGGTGCCTTGGCCGAAATCGGTGTGCCAGATGCCGTCCTCGGTGAACAGCGCGGCCATGTCGTCGAATTTTCCCGCGTCGAGATGGAAGCAGTAGGTCGCCAGGACCTCGCGGATCGCGTCCTTCTCTTCGAGTGCGCTTGGCATCTGGTGGTTCCTCCCCGTCGATGGGTAGAGGGCAGTGTAGCGCATCGGCGGAAATGCGCCACTCGTACGCGGTACGGGGGCGAGCGAAGCAAGTTAGATTCACCGCAAAGTCACCCAGACTGTCGGCGATAGCCCAACGCCGAACATGTTCTGCGCCGCGTTGTCGTTGCCGGCCGATCGAGCCAATCGACCGCCCTGGGGGAAGCGAGATCCGATCCGAGCAACCGGGTCTGGCGCAGAGCGCGGCAAGACCTAACACGGCGAAAGCGTGGCGAACCACGAAGGGCCACGGCGCATTCTATTATATCGGCCGCCGTTGAGTTTCACCCATCGGCTGGACCGCGTCGTCATTCCGACGGAGGTCGGCAATCCACGACGTTCCGTCGTGAAATCAAGACTGCCGTGTATGGCGGGCCGTCGCCCAGATGGGGTTGAGGGGGCGCGGTCTTGGCTGCTGCCGCCTGGACCGTGTTTGGGGGCAGGGAGCAAAAAGGAAGGCGAGGCAGCAAGAAAGCAAGTCTTTTGACACAGATTTTCACAGATTAGAGATTTCCTTCGACCATTTCGTCGCACTCGTTTGGGCGCTATTTCTAATCTGTGACTTAATCTGTGAAAATCTGTGTTAAAAAACTTGCTTCCTTGCTTCGCTGACCTGCCCCCACCAGCGTTGGACACTTTGAGCCCGTCAGGCCACGCGGCGGCCCGAATGCGATCGACGTGGAGTGTCAACGGCTTACCTTCCAACCTTCGAATTTAACGCTCATGGGGCCTTCGCCCGCCACGACGCGAGACAGTTTACTGACAGGCCAGCCGTTCGGGCAGTTGGCAGTAATCCCGCGCCGGGGCGATCGCTTCGTCGCGCATAGCGCATGATTTGTCTCCGCGGCCCTGCATGGCTCTCCCCGCGTCCTCCGTGTTCAGACCTTGCATCATTGCCCGCCCCACGACGTCAGCGCGACAAGCACCGATAACCTTACCTTGCGCATCGGCGCGCATCGCATGGTGCCCGGTCAGTGCAGCGGCAAGCCGCCCCGCACCACCCCACCGGCCACCCCGGCCAGCAGCACCACGGCCAGCGCCACCCGGCACAGCGTCACCTGGTTGCAGTCGCGGATGCGGCGTTCGAGACCCAGCAGTTCGCCATGCGCCGCCGCGGCGCGGGTCAGCATCAGCAAAGCCGCCAGCGGCAGCAAATACCGGTGCAGCAGCAGGCACGCGGCGATCGCCACCGACAACGCCACGCGCAACACGCCACCCCCACCCCGCAGATCGCGCAGCACGACGGCAATCGCGGCGACCGCGGCAAGAAGCTGGAGGAACGTGTCGGCCGCCATCGGCCGCAGGATCAGCAGCCACGGGTTGTCGATCAGCAACGGCAGCACGCAGCCGACGGCGAATACCGCAAGGAACCCAAGAAACGCACCGCACGTCGCGCGCGCGTCCGATCCGAGCACGCTGAAGGCCGCCAGACCCAGCACCAGGGCGCTCCCCATCAGCACCCAGCGTTCGAGTGGCACGGTCCACGCCAGAATTTGATCCGGGCGCGCCACGCCAAGCCACGCGACGTAGTCGCCGGCAAAGCCACCGCCGGCGATCTCCCTGGCCCACCACATCACCGCCGGCGCACCCAGGACCAGCGCACAGACGCCGCCGGTTAGCCAGGCCCGCCCAACCGGCGCACCGTCGCGCGCCAGCGCCACGGACGCTCCGGCGAGGCCAACGACGCCCCACAGCGCCACCGCCGTCTCCATGTCGAACGCCACGCCGAGCAGAGCCACCGCCACGCGCGGCGACCCGTCCACCGCGCATGCCAGCGACAACGCCACCAGCGCGGTGGCGACCTGCGTCGCGCCGAGATAGCCGCCGACGAGGGCATCGCCGGACAGGCAGGCGCTGCCGCTGTCCAGATAGGTCATACCGATCAGCAACCCGCCCGCCGCCAGCCCTATCGCATCCGCCGCGGCAAGCCGCGCGATGATACGCAACAGGGCGAAGCAGCAGCCGAACACCGTCAGCACGCCGCATGCGAGGACCATCGTATGCGAGTTCGCCGCGATGGCGAACGGTCGCTCCAGCGGCCACACGAAAGCGACAATCCGCTGCAAGTCCTGATCGGGCAGGCGGGCGAATTGGGGCCGGCTGGCGGTATCGAGTATCGCCTGGACCTGGTTGCCAAAACCGAATCGGAAGCCGGTGGTCAGCAGCAGCAGAACCGTCGCCGCGACGGCGGCGGCCGCAACCGGCGTCAGCCCTGTGGCGAGCCCGGTGGGCATGCGTTGGGGCACCACAGCGGCGGCCACCAGGTCCCACTCCCGCGTGGCTCCGTACAGCCCCGCCATGTGACGAACTCCTCCCAGAGTCGTGCGATCTCGACTGGTGATTTTGTCATGCGGCCGGGTTGCGCAGGCTCACGATGGCGCGCGCTGCCGCGGCGTCGCGCAATGGTGTAGCCGGTGGGGAAAACCGATCGCCGGCCGATTTCCATGCGCCGGCCGCAACAGCGCACTTGCGATGGCGGGCGCAACGGGACAGCCTCCCCCAATGGCGCTGGACGAAATGGTCGATGGCAAGGGAGGGCTCCGCCCGCACTGGCGGAGCCTGCTTGGGGTCCTGACGGGGCTCGGCCGGGCGACCCTGGTCGAGCGGGCGCAACGCCTGGAGCGCATCGCCACCGAGGAAGGCGTCTCCAACCTGTTGCCCGGCGCGCCGCCGGACCCCTGGCGCTTCGACCCGATCCCGGTGCTGCTGCCGCAGGACGACTTCGCGCGGCTGGCAGCCGGCCTGATCCAGCGCGCCCGCCTGCTGGACGCCGTGCTGGGCGACCTCTACGGCCCGCAGCGTTTGCTCGCCGATGGCGTGCTGCCCCCCGCGCTGGTCTACGGCAACCCCGGTTTCCTCCGCCCCTGCTGCGCGGCGGCGGACCAGCCGCGCTCCGGGCTGTTGCAGTTCTACGCCGCCGACCTGGTGCGCGGCCCCGACGGCGCATGGCGCGTCCTGGCAGACCGCACCGGCTGGCCCAACGGCCTGGCCCACGCGCTGGAAAATCGTCGCCGGCTCGGCCGCATCCTCCCCGAAATCTTTGCCTCCCACCTGCTTTGCCCGCTGGAGCATTTCGCCGAGCTCTGGCAGGACGCGCTGCAACGGCTGGTGCCGCCGGCCGACGGCGACCCGGGCGGCGTCGCGCTGCTGACCCCCGGCCATGGCGATTCGGACTGGTTCGGCCACGTCCTGCTGGCGCGCGAGCTGTCCTGTTCGCTGGTGGAATGCGGCGACCTCACGGTGCGCGGGGGGCGGCTGTTCCTGAAGACACTGCGCGGCTTGCAGCCGATCGGCGTGCTGCTGCGTGGCGAGCATGGCAACCGGCTCGACCCGCTGGAGCTGGCGCCGGATGCCGTCGGCGTGCCGGGACTGCTGGAAGCCGCCCGCGACGGCGGCGTGCGCATCGTCAACTACCCCGGCTCGGGGCTGGTGGAGGCCCCTGCCCTCGCCGCCTTCCTGCCCGCGCTTGCCCGCCACCTGCTGGGGGAGGAACTGGCACTGCCCGGGGTGGAAACCCATTGGCTGGATGCTGCGGGGCCGGACGGGCCGGCGGCGCGCGACGCCGTGTTGCGGGATCCGAACGCCTGGCTGGTGCGCCCGGCACTCGACGGCACGGCATCCCCGCTCAGCCTCGCCACGCTGTCACCACAGGCGCGCGAGGGCCTGCTGGCGCGTATCGCCGCCGCGGGGGAAAAATACGTGGCGCGATCACCGGTCACCGCCTCCGCCGCGCCGTGCCTCGACGACGGCCGGCTGATGCCGCGTCCGTTGCTCATCCGGCTGTTCCTGGCCTGGGCCGATGGGGCGTGGCACGCGATGCAAGGCGGCCTGGGCTGCGCCCTGCCGGACGGCGCCACCGCCTGGCCGGTCGCCGCGCCGGGATTGGCCAAGGATGTCTGGGTGCTGGCACAGGATCCGCTCGACATCACCGGACCGCCGGCGCAGCGGGTGGCGGCGCTGGCGATCCGGCGAGCCGCCGGCGACCTGCCCAGCCGGGCGGCGGACAACTTCTTTTGGCTCGGACGCTACCTGGAGCGCCTGGAGGCAGCCGCGCGGCTGCTGCGCGCGGCTCTCACCCGGGTGGCCCGCCCGTCCGCGGCACCGCACGAGCTGGCCGAACTCCAGGTGCTGACCGCCTGCCTGACCCAGGCCGGCGTGCTGAACGCCGAGACCATCGCCGGCCTGAGCCTGCCACGCCTCTGCGAGGCACTGCTGCGCGCCGCCGCGGCGTGGGGGGCGATCCACGCCATGATCGGCCGGGTGTCGCGCATGACCGGGTTGTTGCGCGACCGGGTCACCGGGGAGATGCACGCCGTGATGGTGCGCGGCCTGCGCGAGCTGGAGGATGCGCTGGAGCAAATCGACCCGCGCGAGGACGGCAAGGCGGTGGATGCCGCTGCGTCGGCGATGTCGCAGGTGCTGGTCTTCGCGGCGACCGTCGCCGGGCTGGCGGCGGAAAACATGGTGCGCGGCGGCGGCCGGCTGTTCCTCGACCTGGGCCGGCGGGTGGAACGCGCCCAGGCGGTGGCCGACGAACTGGCCTGCGCGCTGGAGCTGCCCGGCGCCGACGTGCAGCCGGCGCTGGTCGAGCATGGGCTGCGGCTTGCCCTGGAATTGCGGGATTCCGTCATCACCTATCGCAGCCGCTACTCGGGCGTGCTGCAGCCGGCGCCGGCGCTCGACCTGATGCTGGCGGATCCGGGCAACCCGCGCGGCCTGGCATTCCAGCTTACCGCCGCCGCGACCCTGCTGAACGAGATCGCCGGTACGCAGGATGCCACGCTGGCCGGCATCGCCACGACGCTGCTGGGGCAGGCCGATGCCATGGTGCGCAGCGTGGCGGCAGCGCCCGACCAGGCGCGCGCCGCGACCCTGCTGCCGCCCCGGCTGCGGGCGCTGCGCGACTCGGTGGCGGACCTGTCGGACCGGGTGTCGCGGCGCTACTTCGCGCTGCTGCCGACCGCGCGCAGCGTCGTCGGGATCGAAGGCGAGGCGCCGGCGCTGCTAGGTGCGGCGTGATCTATCGGGTGCATCACGTCACCAGCTACGATTACCAGACGCCGGTCGCCCTCAGCGCGCACCTGGCGCATCTGCTGCCGCGGGCCCTGCCGGTCCAGCGCGTGCTGTCCGCCCGATTGCTCACCGACCCGGCGGCGTCCTGGCGGCGTGACGGCACCGACCATTTTGGCAATCCGGTCACCTGGCTGTTCCTCGACGTAGCGCATCCGGCCTTCGCGGTGACCGCCGAGGCGACGGTGGATGTCTGCTTTCCCGATCCGCCGCCACCGGATGCAACCCCGTCCTGGGAGGCGGTGGGCGCCGCCGCGCGCCGCGGCGGTCCGGACGCTTGGCAGGCGGCGGAGTTCCTGTTCGACAGCCCATTGGTCCCGGCCAGTGCCGAGGCCGCCGCCTACGCCGCCCCCAGTTTTCCTCCTGGCCGCCCCGCACTGACCGGTCTGCTGGAGCTGAACACGCGCATCTATCGGGAATTCACATTCCGGGCCGGCGTCACCACGACGGCGACGACGATCCACGAGGTGCTGACCCGCCGGCAGGGCGTCTGTCAGGACTTTGCCCACCTGATGATCAGCGCCCTGCGCGGACTGGGCCTGCCGGCACGCTACGTCTCCGGCTACATCCGCACCCGGCCACCGCCGGGCGGCAAGCGCCGGCTGGGCGCCGACCAGTCGCACGCCTGGGTCGGCTGCTGGCTGGGACCGGAGCATGGCTGGGTCGATCTCGACCCGACCAACGATCTCGTGGTGAAGGAGGAGCATGTGGTGCTCGGCTGGGGCCGCGACTTCCGCGACGTGACGCCGCTTCGCGGTGTCATCCTCGGTGGCTCGGAGCATGAACTATCGGTGCGCGTGGAGCTGGAACCGGCGGCGACGGGAACCTGAAGGCCGCCGGACGGTTGTTAGCCCGCCCTGATTGGAACCCCCGATGACCATTCTCGCTGTCCTGCATCGCACGCGCTATCGCTACGCCAACCCGGTCCGGTTCGGCGACCACCGCATGATGATGCGGCCGCGCGACAGCCACGACTTGCGGCTGATCGACACCGGCCTGACCATTTCCCCGGCCGCCAAGGTGCGCTGGATGCACGACGTGTTCGGCAACTCCGTCGCGGTGGCGCATTTTTGCGAGCCGGCCAAGGAGCTGCTGGTCGAGTCGTGCTTCACGTTCGAGCACTATCCGCTGCCTGCCGCCGAGGTGACGCTGGAGGAATTCGCGCGCGCCTATCCGTTCAGCTACGACGCCGATGAAATTGCCGATCTCGGCCGCACGTCGGAGCGCCACTATCCCGATCCCGAACACCGGATCGACGCCTGGGCCCGCCGCTTCGTGGAGGCCGAGGCCGGCCACGACACGATGGCGATCCTGGTGGCGATGACCGAGGCCATCAAGGCGGCGTTCACCTACAACCCGCGCGACGAGATGGGCACCCAGGACCCGCTGGTGACGCTGGACAGCGGCACCGGCACCTGCCGCGACTATACGTTGTTCCTGATGGAGGCGGCGCGCAGCCTGGGCTTCGCCGCGCGGTTCGTCTCCGGCTACCTGTATGACGAGAACCTGATCGGCGGCGGCTCGACGAGCGAGGTGGTGGGCGGCGGGGCCACCCATGCCTGGGTGCAGATCTATCTGCCGGGCGCCGGATGGGTGGAGTTCGATCCGACCAATGCGCTGGTTGGCGGCCGCAACCTGATCCGCGTGGCGGTGACCCGGGATCCGAAGCAGGCGATCCCGCTGGCCGGATCATTCACCGGAAAGCCCGACGATTTCCTGGGGATGGACGTCCAGGTCGAGATCACCGCAGCGGGCGAATAAGCCTCTCCGCGCCAGGTGCGGGAGAGGTCGAGACGTGCGAGCCTCGAGGGTGAGGACGATCGGGTCGGCAGGCCCGCACCCGCCTCCACCTCACGCCGTCGCGCCGCCATCCACCGCCAGCGCGACGCCGTTGACGAAGGACGCTTCGTCCGAGATCAGGAACAGCGCCGCATTGGCGATCTCCTCCGGCTGCGCGACGCGCCGCATCGGATTCAACCCCCCACGTTTCGCCACCAGCGTCTCCGGCGTCTCGCCGGGCGGCAACTGGCTGTCCGGGCGAGCAACGAACACCCGCAGCATCGGCGTGTCGGTGGTGCCGGGACAGACCGCGTTGACCCGGATCTTTTCGTGGCCGTAGCGTTTCGCCAACCCCTTCACCAGGCCGACCACGCCGAACTTGGCGATGTTGTAAACCGGGCTGTACGGCGAGCCGACCAGCCCCGAGGTGGACGCCGTGAACAACAACGCTCCGCCGCCGCGGGCGCGCAGCTCCGGCAGGGCCGCCTCGGTGGTGACCAGCACGCTGCGCACGTTGAGGTTCATCGCGAAGTCGAAGTCTTTCCAGTCGATGCCCTCGATCGACGCGGGGCCCGGTGTGCCGACGTGGTTCCAGACGAAATCCAGCCCGCCGAATTGCCGCGCGGTCTGCCGCACGATGTCGCGGGCGAAGTCGTCGCTTGTGAGATCGCCGACGAGCGCGATCGCCTTGCCGCCGCTATCGGTGATCTGTCGCACCACCGCATTGGCGGCGTCGCCGTTCAGGTCCACCACGCCGACCGAGGCGCCTTCCCGGGCGAAGCGCAGCGCACCGGCGCGGCCCATGCCGGAACCGGCCGCCGTGACGATACCGATCTTGTTCTGCAAGCGCATGTTCGTTGCTCTCCCGCCGGTCGTGACCCGGGCATGCCCGGGACCTCGGCAGCCAATCGTGCGCGCATGGCTGGCCCGGTCAAGCTCCATACGGCTAGGGACAAGGCGCGGCCGTGGAATCTCCTCGCGTGGTTGGCGCGGTCATTTCTATCGACAAACGGCGAAGTACTCTTTTCCCGCACTTCCGGCTCTGCTAAGCGGTTGTATTGCCGCGTGGGCGAATCATGCGCTGCATCACGACGGCAATGCAGCACCCGCACAGAACGGGTGCGACATACCGTAGAGGGGACGGACGCTCATGGCTCAGACGATCGAGGCCTATGTCGGCGATGCTATGGATAACGCGTCGATGGGGCCGATCCATTGGCGGGTGCTGGCACTCGTCGCCTCCGGCTATTTCATCGACGTGATCGATTACACGATGTTTGGCGCGATGACGCCCGACATGATCAACAGTGGCTTCATGACCGCGGCCGGCGCGGCGTCGATCGGCAGCGTCACCCTGATCGGCCTGTTCATCGGCACCCTCGGCCAGGGCGAATTCACCGACCGGTTCGGCCGCAAGGCGGTGTACCAGTTCAACCTCCTGCTGTTCGGGATCGCGACGATCGCCGGAGCCTGGGCGCCCAACCTGACCTGGCTGCTGGTCTTCCGGTTTATTGCCGGGATCGGACTCGGCGCCGAGCAACCGCTGTGCTTCTCCTACACCGCGGAATACGCGCCCAAGCGAATTCGCGGACGCATCATTGCGTTGATGCAGTTCATCGGTGGCGCCTGGCCGTGGCCGGTCGGCGCGCTGTTCGTGCTCGAATTCCGCGACATCCTCCATTGGCGCGGCATCTGGACCGTGGTCGGCGTCCTCGCCCTGGTCATCTTCGCGCTGCGCTTCTCGCTCCCCGAATCGCCACGCTGGCTGGCGACGCACGGACACGGGCAACGCGCCCTCGATCTGCTGCAACGGATGGGCCTGCGCACGGTGCCGCTCGAGACCCTGAGCACCGACGCCGCGAGCGACACCCACAGCGACCCGTTCGGCATCATCTTCCGATCATTCCCCGGCCGGGTCATCGCCTCGATGATCTGCTTCATCGCGTTTTTCGGCGTCGCGCTTGGTCTCGGCGCGTGGCTGCCCAACATGCTGGCCACCACGCATGGATTCACCATCAACAAGTCGCTGGGTTACACGGTTGGCATGACCCTCGCTTTCCCTTGCGCCAGCGGGTTCATGATGTATGCGCTTGAGCGGTTTGGCCGGAAGAAGACGGCGGTCTCCGCGTTCGTGCTGGCCGGGCTGGCTGCCGTGGTGTTTGGTTTCGTCGAGTCGGACCTGATGTTTTTCGCGGCCGGGTTCGTGATGATCTTCTTCATCCAGCTCGCCGGAAATTCGTCGCAGATCTTCATCTCGGAGGTGTTTCCGACCAATGCCCGCGCAACCGGCTTTGGCCTCGCCCAATCGGCCGGCCGTATCACCACCGCCGGCGTCATCCCGGGGATTCTGATTATCCAGCACAATTACGGGTTTGCCGCGGTATTCGTGGCGATCGCGGTGTCGCTGGTGATCGCCGCCGTCGCGGTGACCCGGGTCGGGCCGGAGGCACGCGGCCTCGCCCTGGATGCCGTCGCCCCGCCGACGGGGTGAGACCGCCCGGCGATTTCCCGGCGGCGTGGAGCGGGTGAAGGGAATCGAACCCTCGTATGCAGCTTGGGAAGCTGCCGTTCTACCATTGAACTACACCCGCCCAAGGGGACGACCAATGCCGGGTAGTCTAACCGCGCCGGGTTGACGGCGCAATCGCCCCTGCCTAGGGTGCCCCCCGCCGGGATCGTCCCGGCCCTCGTGATTTGTCCGGCCGGATTGCGGCGAGGTAAAACAAGCGCGCTAAAGAGGCCAGCGTCAGACCCAACTCTTTCGGGTCAACGCTGCTCCCATCGGTCGGGCCAGTTGCAAAGGGCCCAGACGCATGACCGCCGATCCCACCAAGTTCCGCCCCGCCACCAGGCTCGTGCACGGCGGCGTCAACCGCAGCCAGCACGGCGAGACCGCCGAGGCGCTGTACCTCACCTCCGGCTATGTCTACGACAGCGCAGAGCAAGCGGAAGGGACTTTCGCCGGCACGGTTGAGCATTATCAATATTCGCGCTTCGCCAACCCGACCCTCACCATGCTGGAGGATCGGCTGTGCCTGATCGAGGGCGCCGAAGCCTGTCGCACCACCGCCACCGGCATGGCCGCGGTGAACGCGGCCTTGCTCGCGCACCTGAAGGCGGGCGACCGCGTCGTGGCGTCGCGCGCGCTGTTCGGTTCGTGCCACTGGATCGTGTCCACCCTGCTGCCGAAATTCGGCATTCGCAGCGAGTTCGTCGACGGCGGCAATCTGGACCAGTGGCGCGCGGCGCTGGCGACTCCGGCGCAACTGGTGCTGCTGGAAACGCCGTCCAATCCGATGCTGGAAATGGTGGACCTGCCGGCTGTCGCCGCGCTGGCGCACCAGGCAGGCGCCATTGTGGTGGTGGACAACGTGTTCGCCACGCCGCTGTTGCAGCAACCGTTGCAGATGGGGGCCGACGTGGTGGTGTATTCCTGCACCAAGCACATCGACGGCCAGGGTCGCGTGCTCGGCGGCGCCATCCTGGCGAATCGCAAATGGATCAACGACACGCTGCAACCGTTCATCCGCAACACCGGTCCGGCTCTGTCGCCGTTCAATGCGTGGCTGCTGCTGAAGGGGCTGGAGACTTTAGCGCTGCGGATCGACGCCGGCTGCCGCGCCGCCGCCGCGATTGCCGATTTCCTCGCCGAGCTGCCGGGCGTAAGCCGCGTCTGGTATCCGACGCGCGCCGACCATCCGCAGCACGGCCTGGCCATGCGACAGATGAAGGGCGGCGGCACCGTTGTGACCTTCGAAGTCGTCGGTGGCAAGGACGCGGCGTTCCGCGTGATGAACGCGTTCCGGTTGATCGCGGTGTCGAACAATTTGGGTGATTCGAAATCGCTCGCGACGCATCCCGCGACCACCACGCATATGCGCATCGGGGCGGAGGAGCGCGCGAAACTCGGAATCAGCGATGGCGTGATCCGCGTGTCGATCGGGCTGGAGGATCCGGACGATCTGAAGGACGATCTGGCGCAGGCGCTCGCCACGATAGCACCGGAGGCGACGGCGCGCGCCGCGGAATAGGGGGCTCCGCTGCGGGCCTGACCACGGCTCACTCTCGCCATGCTTCGCTGGCAGTCAGCAAGCAAGCTTGCAACACGGAGAAGGCCGAGAACCACGGAGCGCCACGGAGACGATAATCATGGCGCTGCGCGCGCCGGGACGAGCCTCCGTGGCTCTCGGACGTCTCCGTGCTAGAAGCTTCCTGTCATCGCCCCGCGTACCGAGGATGCAAACCATGCGGCTGTCCGACATCGCCCAGGTGATCCGCAGCAAGAACGCAGGTCCGCGGCGGCTGACGCTCGACCTGATGTTCGCCACCGACGCCGACTATCAGCGCGTCGTGCAATCCCCCGCGTTGGGGCGGGAGAAGCTTGCGGCGCTGTATCGGTTACCGGAGGACGACGTGACGGTGATCCCCTACCCGGTCGGCCGCGCCATCAAGATCGTGCTGGCGCGAAAGATCATGGCGGGCGACCCGGGCGACTTCGACGTCTACGGCGCGCAGCAGCACGCGCCGCTGCTGGGGGTAGAGATATGACGAGGCGACGCATGTACTGCTCCCTCCTCCCTGGTGGGGGGTTGGAGTTCCTCGCCACCCTCCCAACGCGCCGGTTCGTGCCATGAGTGCCTCGTCCCGCGTGCTCGACGCACTCCGCCGCAACCGCCGGCCGATGCGGCTGGTCGGTGCCTCCGGGCAGCTTGGCTATGGCGTGCCCACGCCGGCGTTCGATGCCGCACTCGCCCGCCAGCCGGATTTGATCGGCGCCGATATGGGCTCGATCGACATCGGCCCGACCTATCTCGGCAAAGGCGAGATGGCGACCGCGCCGGCCGCCACGCGGCGCGATCTGCGCAAGCTGCTGCACGGCGCGCGGGGGCAGAACATTCCGCTGGTGATCGGCTCGGCCGGATCGGCCGGCGCCGCGCCGCATCTGGACGCGACGCTCGCCATTGTGCGCGAGATCGCCCGCGCCGACGGGCTGCATTTCCGCCTCGGCGTGCTGCGCGCCGACCTGCCGCGGCCGATGCTGGCGCAGGCGGTGCGCGACGGCCGGGTCCGCGGCATCGACGACATGCCGGCGCTGACCGAGGAGGAGGTGACCGAGGCGACGCAGATCGTCGGCCAGATGGGCATGGGGCCGTTCCGCCGCGCGCTGGCCGAGGACGTGGACGTCATCATCGCCGGCCGTGCCTGCGACACCGCGATCTTCGCCGCGCTGCCCACCATGCTGGGTTTTCCCCCCGGCCTCGCCGTGCACATGGCGAAGATCATCGAGTGCGCCTCGCTGTGCTGCGTGCCGGGCGGACGGGATGCGATCCTCGCGGAACTGGACGACGACGGTTTCGTGCTGGAGAGCATGAACCCGCAGCGACGCGCGACGCCGACCTCGGTCGCGGCGCACAGCCTGTACGAACAGGCGGATCCGTTCACGGTGTACGAACCGGAGGGCAAGCTGGATCTCGCCGCCGCGCAGTACGTTGCGGTGGACGAGCGCCGCACGCGTGTCACCGGCGCCCGATGGGAGGCGTCCACCGATCCCTGCGTGAAAATCGAAGGCGCCCGCAAGATCGGCGAGCGCGCGGTGCTGCTGGCCGGCGCCGCCGATCCGCGCTTCATCGCGCAGCATCGGGAAATCCTGGCGGCGGTGGCGGACGTGGTGCGCGACCTGGTCTGCGAAGACACGCCGCAGGACTACACGTTGCGGTTCCGTGTCTATGGCGTGGACGGTGTGCGCATGGCGGCGCCGGAACACGAACCGCCGCCCGGCGAGGTGTTCGTCATGGGCGAGTGCATCGCGCCGACCGCCGAACGCGCATCCGAAGTAGTGCGCACCTGCAAACAATACCTGCTGCACCACGGCTATCCCGGCCGGCTGTCCACCGCCGGCAACCTCGCCTTCCCGTTCACCCCGCCGGAGGTTTCGCTAGGTCCCGCCTATCGATTCAATGTCTACCACCTGTTGTACACGGCGGACCCGGACGCGCTGTTTCCGCTGGAGGTCGAGACTCTGTAGGGCGCAATGCGGTGCGCCGTCCCGGGCTGCCGCGCCCCGCGCTGGACAACCCGCCGCATTCGGCCTTGAATCACCGTGCGATCCCCATACGGCGCAGAAAGGCCGGTCGTGCCATGCAAAACGACGAGTCCAAAACCAACCGGCCCGGCGCACGCTCATCGCAGCGGGACGACCGGCAAGCCAGCCGTGCACCGCGTGGCGAGGGCCGCGAGGGCTATGTCAAGACCACGCGCGGTGTCCGCATCTCCGTGCGCTCGTTCTATCTCGACGACCAGTCGCATCCGGACGACAATCATTTCGTCTGGGCCTATCGCGTGAAGGTCGAGAACAACGGACGCGAGACCGTGCAGTTGCTGCGGCGCACCTGGCAGATTACCGATGCGCGCGGCCGCACCCAGCACGTGCACGGCATCGGCGTGGTGGGCGAACAGCCGGTGCTCGAACCCGGGGAGAGCTTCGAATACACCTCCGGCACGCCGCTCGACACGCCGTCCGGCTTCATGGTCGGCGCCTATCACATGGTGGTTTCGTCGTCGGGGGAGAACTTCGACGTCCCCATCCCGGCGTTCAGCCTGGACAGCCCGCACCAGAACGGTAGGGTCCATTAGGCCAGGGTTGCGGCACGGGGTTGCGAGGCCCCGACGACGCGCCATATCCAGCCGGCGGCTCCCACCCGTGTCGCCAACCCACCCACCGGGCTTCGACCGGTGGACCAACCTGTCACCGGACTTGACCGGTGGCACAACAACCACCGGAGGAGCCAGGCGGTGAATATCGTCTCGCCGAAACCCAGCCGCACGACCGCGGAAACCGTCTCCGCCAAGGACCGCCCGACGCGCGAGGAAGCGGAAGCAGCCGTCCGCACCCTGCTGCGCTGGGCCGGCGACGATCCCACCCGCGAGGGATTGCTCGATACGCCAGACCGTGTCGTGCGTTCCTACGAGGAGTTCTTCGAGGGCTACGCCATCGACCCGGTGGCACTGCTGGAACGCACCTTCGAGGAAACCGACGGCTACGACGAGATCGTCCTGCTGCGCGACATCCGCCTGGAGAGCCATTGCGAGCACCACATGGTGCCGATCATCGGCCGCGCCCACGTCGCCTACCTGCCGCATCGCCGCGTCGTCGGCATCAGTAAGCTGGCGCGCGTGGTCGAGGCTTACGCGAAACGCTTCCAGATCCAGGAGAAACTGACCGCGCAGATCGCCAACACGATCCTCGAAGTACTGCAACCGCGCGGCGTCGCGGTGGTAATCGAGGCGGCGCACCAGTGCATGACCACACGCGGCGTGCACAAGCCGGGGGTGACCATGGTCACCAGCCGCATGCTCGGCGCGTTCCGCGACGACGCGTCAACGCGGCGGGAACTGCTGGCGATGATCGGCAATCGGGGGACGGCGATCCTGGGGGATTGAGGACATCCCGCGCGTCGCGCCGATCGGAAGACAGCGGTGCAGCCGCTCGCAATGACGGGATTCACCTGCCTGCAATGACGGGCATCACGACTCTTGCAATGACGGGCGTGAAGACTTTTGCGATGACATGCTCCCCGGCGCCCGAGTGCGTACGTCGATCCCCCGATCGGTCAGTGTGACATGATCGACGTAGCGCTTCGCTCCGCACAGAAGGACGTTGCAACCGGATGAACGGCAGCCTGTTCACGGAGGATGTGAAACTCGCGCCTTACTGGTGGGACCATGTGCCGCGCCCGGCGCTGCCGGATGTCGCACCACCGCCCAAGGCGGACGTGGTCGTCATCGGCTCGGGCTATACGGGGCTGTGTGCCGCACTACAGACCGCGCGGGGTGGGCGCGACACCGTGGTGCTCGACGCGGAAGCTGCCGGCTGGGGTTGCAGCACGCGCAACGGCGGGCAGATCTCGACCAGTGTCAAGCCGGGCTACGATGCGCTGACACGACGCTTCGGCGCCGATCGCGCGTTCCGCATCATCAAGGAGGGGCACAACTCCCTCGCCTGGGCGGCCTCCTTCGTGGCGGAGGAAGGCATCGACTGCGACTTCCGGATCGCCGGGCGCTTTCACGCCGCCCACAACGCGGCCCGCTACGAGGCGCTGGCACGCCAGATCGCGACGCAGCCCAAGGGGCTGGAGTTCGAGGCGCACATGGTGCCGCGCGCAGAGCAACGCAGCGAGCTCGGTAGCGATGCCTATTTCGGCGGCGCGCTGTTCGAGCGTCATGCCTCGGTCGATCCCGGCCGCTTCCATCAGGGCATGCTGGACCGTGCACGAGCGGCCGGCGCGACGGTGATTCCGCATTGTGCGGCGACCGCGATCCAC
>Ga0181530_10000523_pt1 | contig 49346 bp, 38 predicted proteins | sample PEATcosm2014_Bin_42_FD_119769 | JGI IMG/M metagenome (GOLD analysis project Ga0181530, IMG submission 119769) | Peatland microbial communities from MTU Mesocosm Facility, Houghton, MI, USA - PEATcosm2014_Bin10_60_metaG | ecosystem: Environmental > Terrestrial > Soil > Wetlands > Peat | place...
GCGGGCGTAAGAGAGCTCGGCCGCGGCGACCTGGTCGACGATCTCGTCCCGATCGCGACCGCCGCCGCGAGGACCCTTGCCAAGCAGGGCGGGCGCTTGACGGGCGACCCGGTCGAGAAACGGCCAGCAGCTCGCCACCACCGAGGAGATACGCGCGGCGTCGGCGGCGTCGAGGGGCTCGGTCTCGGAGGGCGCGACGACCGCCGGAGCACCCATGTCGGTGGTCACGTTCCCCAGGGCGCGCTCCACGACGACGAACTCGACCTTCCCGCGCTCGAACTGCAATCCCGCGCCGCGCAGCACTTCGGCGTAGCGGCCGGCGTAGGCGGCCAGCGTCTCCAGTGCCTGCTGCTCGCTGCGCCCCGGACGGCACCATCCCGGCCAGTCGAGAGCCGAAGCGAACACCCGCTTGGCACCGGTCTCGACACAGACACGAATCGTCACGCCGAAAGTACAGCACGCAGGTCGCTGGCGCGGTGGCCGGCACGTCTGCGCGCGAACGCCCCGGACAAGCCCCCGTCGTGCGCCGGCGGGCCCCGGCGCGGGACTCGGGCGCCTACAGTCCGGCACTTGGAAAAGGCTCCGTCTCTTCGAAACGGGCGTCTCGGGGAATCTCGGGGTGCTCGTGGGAGTTGCATCTATTTCGGTAGGCCGGGCTGAAGAACAATTGGGGGGCAGCGATGCCTGTGAATTCCGTCGTCGGTTCAATCGGCGACGACTTGTGCGTCACTACGAAGTCTGCGTTGACACCCGACGGCGATCGCCGCGGACGAAGACCGCCGTCGAGCGCGACCCTGCAACCGCGCAAGCTGGATAACGCGACTTTGGGGAGGCGGCCCCGTCATGTCAGATGACGTCGAATTCCAGCTCCTCACGCGCTCCCTGGCGGACCAGGACCTCGGGAGACGCGTGGTCACGATGGACCGCTTGCGGCGCTACGTGTCGTTCACCGCGATATGTCTAGGTCTGATCGCGTTGGCCGTGGTCATGGCGCTTACGAACACGGCGTCGCTCGTGATCACGCTGACGGTCGTGATCGCGATAGGCATCGAGGTGGGACGCCTGGGGCTGCGCGAGTACAGGCGCGAGACCCGATAGCAAAGAGGCGCTCCGGCCCCGGCGGCCCCATATTGACGGCGGCGGCCCGGCACCGGATGTGCCGGGCCGCCGGCCCACAACTTGAGACCGAAGGCGCTACCCGTCCGGAGACCCGTGGGTTCGGCGCCCAGCTCGTACAGCGGACCCAGGGCTCGAAGGCAGGAGCGGGGCGGGCAGGTGAGTTACGCGTCTCATGGTTGTCTCATGGTTCAGGCGGAGGTGCCCCCCATGGGCGGACCGCTCGGCTGGGCGCCCCCGAAAGGCTGATTGGGATCGGGCATGGTCGTTGTGGTGAGCGAGGTGTACAGCTCGCTCGGCTCGGCACCCTGTTCCGACGTCGGCTCCACCGTGGTGGCGAACATCGGTGGCTGCCCGTTGTGGAACACGCCGTAGCCGCTGAGCCACCTCATGAGCTGGAAAGCGATTATGGTGCCGAAGCAGCCCATCGCGATGCCGTTGAACTGCACGTTTCCGTGGTCGAAGATGAGCGTGTAGTTGCCAGCACCGGCGATCAAGCCGATCGCGCACGGGATCAGGTTGACCGGGTTGTTGAAGTTGACCCGGTTCTCGACCCAGATACGCCCGCCGAGCACCGCGATCAGGCCGTACAGAATGGTGCCCGCGCCGCCCAGCACGCCGGCCGGCAAAGTGGAGATGAGCGCTCCGAACTTCGGGATGCAGCCGAATAGGATCGCCACGACGGCAGCGACGTAGTAAGCCGACGTCGAGTACACCTTGGTGGCTGCCATGACGCCGATGTTCTCGGCATAGGTAGTCGTACCACTACCGCCACCGAGGCCCGCGAGCATCGTCGCAAGACCGTCTCCCATGTAGCCGCGCCCCAGCGACCGGTCGAGGTTCCGTCCGGTCATGGTCGCCACGGCCTTGATGTGGCCTGTGTTCTCGGCGATGAGGACAATCACGACCGGGACGATGAGGAAGATCGGCCGCATGCTGAAGTGCGGACCAGTGAAGTGCGGCAACCCGATCCATCCTGCCGACTTGACGGCCGTGAAACTGATCTGGCCCTGAGCCCAACCGATCAGGTAGCCGAAAGCCACACCGACCAGGATCGAGAGGCGGCCGATGAAGCCGCGGAAGACGACGGTCACGAGGACAACCCCGCACAGGGTCGCGAAGCCGGTCCAGGGTTGCTTGTCGAAGTTCGAGAAGGCGCTCGAGGCGAGGTTCAGCCCGATGAGCGCGACGACCGCACCGGTTACCACGGGCGGCATCAGCCACTCGATGAAGGCCGATCCCCACTTGTTGACGAGGAGTCCGATGACGAAGAAGACGGCGCCCGCAACGAAGATGCCGGCCAGCGCGGACGGGATGCCGCCCTTCTGCTCGGCGACCAGCACCGGTGAGATGAAGGCGAAGCTGCTCCCCAGGTAGCTCGGCAGCCCCAGCCGCTGTCCGCGACCGATCGTGATGAGCAGGAAGATCAGCGTGCCGCAGCCGGAGAAGAAGATGGTGGTGTTCGGAGGGAAGCCGATCAGCACCGGCACGATGAAGGTCGCCCCGAACATGGCCAGCACGTGCTGGAAGCCCAGACCTACGGTCTGGGGCCACGCAAGCCGTTCGTCAGGCGCGACCACCTCCGTGGGGGGAATGTGCTTTCCGTCGCCGTGCACCGTCCATAGGCCCAGTGAACTCACTTGGCACCCCTTTCAATAAAGGCCTCGTCCCACGGCCAGGGGCCACGACAACGGTTCCGTGGCTTGCCGGCCACTGGCTATTTGCTACCTCGTTTCGCACGCTACCGGTGTTGTTCCTGTTTGAACAGGGTCCAATGTCACATGACTGCCAGGAAAGATGACTTCGCCCCATTGGATTCAAGAGTGAAGTAGCCTCACGGCGTGAAGGCCGCCGAGATCATCTTGGCCGAGAACTACCTGCTCAATATGGTCGTGCCCACCAGAATCGGGCGAGTTGCTGCCATAACGGGGCCGTCGTCCCGTCACCTCATCGACACAATGGCCGCCCCAGCCTTGCATGCCCGCGCGGGTGGGGACGCCTGACATACGGGGAGGGCGGCGACTGTGACGGCGGGATTGAACCGCTGGTTCGGACAACCGAAGCTGGACATGTCGACACTGAGGTGGGCGCGCCCTGCGAACCATATCCAGCACGGCGTCGCCCGCAATGGGCTGATCTACATGACCGAGGACGTGCTGGGTTTCGAACCCAAGCACATCGACGCCTTGTTCGGTGCCCGGGCCGTGTCGTGGCCTCTGTCCTCGGTCTCGGACGTCCAGCTCACCCCTACGCTCCGCAGGCTCCGCGTCCGGATCACCACAGAGGAGGGGCGCCAGCGGTTCCTCGTGTCCGACGCGTCGGCGATCTACAACGACCTGCGCTCACTGAAGCTCCGCTAGGTTGGCGATGACCGCTCCTGACCGGACTGCGCCGGGAGAGAGAGGAAGTGCGTCCCCGTGTTGGTGCTCGTGATCGTTCTCGTAGTCGCGGCCTTCGCCCTCATCGTGTTCGACGCCCGCCGGGGCGCGACTCGGGTCGCCAGAGAACGAGCCGGGGCGGAACAGGGTGACGCGACTCCAAGACGCACAACCTCGGGCCGCGTGACGACCAAACGGAGCGAACCCAACCGCAGTTCACCCCGCTCTCGGGGCACACGGTCCCGCAAGCCCCGTTAGGAGGCGGAGGGCGGCCCGGCGTCCGGCCCGGTCGTTTTTAGCGGCGCCCTGCTAGCTCAGGCGGAGGTTGGCAAGGGTTGCCGTGGTGTTGCGGTGGCGTTCCCCCGATCCGGCACGTCGCGGAAATGCGCTCGGACCAGCCTGAGGCGGAGCTGGCACGCTAGCGCGCGATCGACCGCAAGCTGCTCGAATCCAGCTTGACCCCGACCACCGTGTCAGCAGCGAGATTGAGCGCCACCGCGCTCGAGACGTCCGCCATGATTGGCCCCAGGTCTGTCGCCAAGCCTACCCGGGTGACAGGTCCGAGGAACGTGAGACTCGTTACTCGCCCCTCGACGAGACCCGAGGCGAGCTTGCCACCGTTCGCCAACAGCTCGAGACTGATGTCCTCGGGCCGAACGAAAAGCTCTACGGTCTCGCCGACCGGGTGGTTGAACGTCGGGTCCGGGATGCTCACCAGGAGCGGTCCACAGCGGACAACCCGATCCTCGAGGGACACGACCGTGCCCTCCAGCTTGTTCATCGTCCCGACGAAATTCGCGACGAAAGCCGTCCTCGGGCCGCTGTAGATCTGGGCCGGTGTCCCGAGCTGTTCGATACGACCGTGGGACATCACGGCCACTCGATCCGAGATCGACAGAGCCTCTTCCTGGTCGTGGGTGACGTACAGGGTCGTGATACCTAGCTCGAGCTGGATCCGACGAACCTCCGCACGCAGCTGCACCCGTACCTTCGCGTCCAAGGCGGACAGGGGCTCGTCGAGCAGCAGAACTCTCGGCTGGATCGCGAGCGACCTTGCGAGCGCAACCCGCTGTTGCTGGCCCCCAGACAGCTGGCGGGGATAGCGACCCATCGCCGAGCCGAGGCCGACGAGCTCAAGGAGCTCCCGGGCACGTTGCACACGCTTTTCGTGGCTCTCCTTTCGAACTCTGAGGCCGAATTCCACATTCTGCTGTGCTGTCATGTTCGGGAAGAGGCTGTACGCCTGAAAGACCATGCCCATGTTGCGCTTGTTGGCAGGTTTGCTGAGCACGTCTTCCCCCTCGACGAGCACCTCACCCGAGTCGGGCCACTCGAATCCGGCGATGATCCGCAACGCCGTCGTCTTGCCGCAGCCGCTCGGGCCGAGCAACGAGACGAATTCACCGGAACGGACCTCAAGAGACAGATCGTCGAGCGCGACGACGCTTCCAAACGTGCGACGTAGGCCACGGAGTTCGACGGTCGCCATACGAACCTATTTGTAGTCCGTGATCGCGACAGCGGCCGCGCCGCGGCCACCCCGACCTAGCAGGTACAGAGCCAGCATGGCCCCCCAAACGAAAATAAAGCTGATGAACGACAAAGCCACGCCCTCGTAGGCCGTGCTCGTCCCGACGGTATAGGTGTAGACGGAGAACGTGTTGAACTCCAGCAAGCTCGCGACGGTGTACTCGCCCATCGCTATCGCGATGGTAAGGAGCGATCCACCGATGATGGCTGCCCGAAGATTCGGAAGGATCACCCGCAAGAGGGTCCTCGGCATTCTTGCGCCGAGGCTCTCAGCAGCGTCGACGAGAGTTCGCAGGTCGATGGCGCGCAGTCCCGCGTCGAGGGCTCGATAGAGAAAAGGCAGTGCGAATACGACGTAGATGAGTGACAGCACCTCGGGGCGCACAAACAGCCAGGTGATGTTCTTCAAGAAGGGCAGGAGCCCGACGACCAGCACGATCGGCGGCACTACGAAAGGCAGGATGGAGATCAAATCCATCACAGCCCGGAGCCCGGGAAGGCGGAGGTGGACCCAGAACACCGTCGGCACCATGAGCACGAGGCTGACGGCGACGGTTTCGAGGGAGATCTGAATCGAGAGCCAGAACGAGGCCCTGAACATGGGGTCATCGAACACGGTCAGGTACCAGTGAAAGGGGCTCTGGCCTGGGCCGATTCCCGCCAAGCTGAACTGCACGACCGAGTAGATCGGCACGAGGAAGACGAGCGCGGCGAGCACCAGCCACGTCAAGTGCCAGACGGGTATACGGCTCCGTGCCCGACGAAAGCGGTGCGAACTTGGCCGAGCCTCCGCGACGGCGGTTACCTGAGCCATCGGCTCGCTCGACGCTGAAGAAGGGCGTAGACGACGATCGTGATCACGATGATGACGATCATCGCGAGGGCGAGCGCGTACGCATCCTGAGGATCGAAGGTGATGTCACCGTTGATGAGGTTCGCGATGTCAATGGTGACGAGACTCGAGACGCCGAGGGTCTGGGCTGTCGCATAGGCAGAGAAGGCGTTGCCGAACAGCAACACCATCAGGCCGAGAAGCGACGGAGTTATGACGGGCAGGCCCACGTATCGCCAGAACTCGAAGGAACTTGCGCCGAGGTTCGACGCCGACTCCCTCCATTCTCTTCGCAATCCCTCGATCACGGGGATCATCAGCAAGATCATGAGGGGGAGCTGGAAGTACATGTACACAAGCGCGCAACCGAAAAGGCCCTGAAGGCTGAACGCCGGGTAGATAAAGAGGCCCAAGTGCTGCAAGAGCGTGGTGACGACGCCAAGCGTGCCGAGCGTCGCAATGTAGGCGAACCCGAGCGGCACTCCGGCGAAGTTCGCGGCCATGCCCGAAAACGAGATGAAGGCCGGGCGCACGAAGCGGGGCACGCCGTGGTGAAGGACGGCGTTGGCGACGAGGAAGCCAAGTCCGCCTCCCATGAGCGCGCTAAGGGCGGACAGCTCTAAGGAAAACTCGAAGGCTTGTGGGTAGGGCGCGTGGAAGATGTCAGAGATATTGGAAAGTGTGAACGCTCCGGCTTGGGTCCGAAAGGCACCGACGATGAGCTCACCAGTCGGTATCAGCAAAAAGATGCTGATATAGGCGAAGAAAGGGAGCATCCCGAGCAGGGCCCACCACCGGGAGCGTGACCGCTTGCGCGGCGCGCTCCCGGCACGGACCGCTGACTGAGTTCCTAACTCGCCGAGGGCCAACTGGCCCTCCTAAGTGCGGCTCGGCCTCGAGCTAGACGCCGCCCACCATCTTGTCCCAGTTCGCCACGACGATCGCGCTCGCCTTGTTGATCTGAGCCAGCGTGGGGAAGTGCAGGCCCGCGTACTCGCTCGCAGGGGGTAGGTCCTTCGCGAGAGAGGCCGGGATCTTGCCGGCGGCCGCCATGGCCGCGTAACGCGCCGGGTGGACGTACCCGGCGAGATACTCGAGCTGCCCGAGGTCGGAGTAGAGGTACTCCATCCAGACCTTGGCCGCGTTCGGGTGCGGAGCGTACGCGCTGATCGCCTGGCAGTAGTAGTTGGCGAACTTGCCATCTGCCGGAACGCTCACGACAAGCTTGATGTCGGGGTATTGCTTCTTGTAAGCGAGGTTTAGGTAGTCCCACTCGATCACGATCGGCGTCTCGCCGCTCGCGACCTGGGACGGGTTCGCGATGATCGGGTTGAAGTTCCCGACGTCCTTCAGCTTCTGGAAGAACCTTAGGCCCGGCATGATGTTGTCGAGAGACCCGCCGTTCGCGAGGGCGGCGCTCCAGACGGCGGCGAACGCATCGCCTGCGACAGCAGGGCTGTTGACGATCGCGACCTGGCCCTTGTACTCAGGCTTGAGAAGGTCACTCCAGGTCTTCGGCGGGTTCTTCACGACCTTGGTGTTCGTGGCGAAGGATTGGACACCGTAATAGTCGCCGTACCAGGCACCACCCGGGTCCTTCATATCGCTCGGGATATCCTTCCAGGTCTGCACCTTGTACGGCGCGAAGGCCTTCTCCGCGACACCTTGCTCGGCAATCTCGGGTGAGACGTCGACTGCATCTGGGTCCTTGGGTGTGCCCTTGAAGGACGTGATGGCGGTCAGCTCCTGAGCCGAGGAACCTTCCGGGTTCACCACAGGGCAGTTGATCCCGTACAGCTTGTAGAACTCGCCGATGACGGTGTTCGGAGTCGACTGGGTACCGTAGTTAGCCCAGTTGTAGGGGTCGGCGATCAGGTTGAGCGTGCCTTCTTTCTTTGCGGCGGCCAAGAGACCAGGTGGCAACACGGGCGGTGACGCGGCCGCTCCCCGCATGGCCCTCGAGATGAACGGGCTTGCCGAACTGGCGCCCCCATCCAGCAACACAGCGCCGGCAACTCCGGCAGCGCCCAGTCCCACCTGGCGTAGGAAGCGCCTCCGGTCGTAGACCGTCCCGCCTGATTCGCCTACAGCCTCACCTTTGTCCTGCCGAGCCATGCCGCCTTCCCCTCTCATGTCTTGGTTTGCGTTTGCGCATCCTAACGACGCTCACGCTGGAGTCAAAGCAAAATCTGTGTGAATTCTCGCCGGTGACGTGCTCGGGCCTTCCCGGCCTGACGCGGGTGCCAACGCGGCAAACACGATTTGTCGCGTACTTGCAAGCGTTGCAACCCTTGTTTATGCGTGCCGCCATGGCAGATGTCCACTCATGCCACATGGCCGCTGCGATTCGCGTTTGCCAGACCGAGCCGTAGATGAACGACTAATGAACAACTGATGAACGGTCGATGAACGAAAGCTGAATGCTCAGTAAACAACTAGCGTCATAGAAGTAAACCACCAGCGTCGGAGCACAGGATCCACTCTGTGGCTGACTGCCTGGCCCCCATCGACGCGGTTGATCGCGCCGCTGAAGCTGCACGTCAAACCCACCCGGCTCCTCCGGCTCACGTGCCCCGGAAGACGGGCTGGCGCTTCTCGGCGAAGGCGTTCAGGCCTTCGAGGTAGTCGCTCGAGTCGTAAGCCTCCCGCCGCAGGCCCTGGATGCGCTCGTACACCTGGGCGGCGATGGGCTGGTAGTCGTTGAGGACACGGAGCTGCTCTTTGATCACCGAGATCGCGAGAGGGGACTTCGACGCCATCGTCGCGGCCAGGTCCAAGGTGAAGGCCTCGAGCTCGGCGGCGTCCACCAGGTGGTTTATGACCAGCCACTCCTTGGCCTTCTGGGCGTCCACGGGCGCAGCTGCGAAAAACAGCTCCTTGATGAGATTGATCGGGAGGCGCCCGAGGAAGTGGAGCAAGCCCGTGGTGTTGTAGGGAAGCCCCAGGTTCGCGGGCGTGATGGCGAACATCGCTGTCTCGTCGGCGACGATCACGTCGCAACTGAGCACGAGGTCGAACGCCCCGCCCCACACCGAGCCGTGCACCATGGCGATGACCGGGGCCGGGAACATGCGCACGGCGCGGATCAGCTCCTCGAGGGGGTCGTTGTACGCCAGTGGATCGCGTCGGCCCCGGGGAAGCTCTGTGATGTCGCGGCCAGAAGACCACACGCGCATCCCCGTCGCAGCACGGAGCACGACGGCGCGCACGTCCTGGGTCCGCACGCTCTCGAGGGCGGCGACGATGCCGTTCGCCAGGGCCGCGCTGATGGCGTTGCGCCGGTGCTGGTCGCTGAGGGTGATGACGCCGACCCTGCCCATCACCTCGGTCCTGATGTCGCCCCCGACGAGGCTCTGGGCCGCGGCCTCGCCGGAGTCGTCTCCCCCCGAACCCGCACCTTCGCGCGGCGGCGCCGCCTGCTCGTCTCGGGTCGCGCCGGCGGCGAGGGCCACGTAGGTTCGGGCGAGCGCGTCCCTGCCCGCCCCCAAGATGGCGTTCAGGAGCTCGAGCGCCTCGATGCGCTGGTCGCCGGCGAGTGAGGCGGCGACCTCACGCCAAAGCACCTCCTCCAGGACGTTGAACTCTCCTTGGACCTCACTGATGTCGAAACCCACCGCGAAGCGGTCGGCCGCGAGCTGCTGGGACGACGCGATGATCGGCTCGACAACTCCGTCCCGCAGGCACTTGACGACGAGCTCGAACAGGTCCCGCAAGTGCCTGCGGCGCATCTCCGGGCTGGAGGCCTGGTCGCTCGTATGGCGCCGGTCCAGCTCGGCGACGGCCTCCTCGACGACTCGTTCCTCGGCGCCGGCAATTACAGCTGACGTTTCCATGGCAGGTACCCTCCGTTCCCTTGCCGTCCGGGGTGAGCGTTGAGGCGGCCGGGAATTTCCCCTGAGAGCAGACGGGGACCCCTGAACGCAAACGATGACCGTTGCCACCGAGTCTAGAACCTCGCCCATCCGGTCCATAAACCGCGAAAGAGCCCGCCTGCTGACGTGCGCGATCACATCCGGCGGCACGCGCCCGCGGCGTCATGACCCTCTCTCGGGACCGTCCTTCTCTTCGGCTCGGCTCTCCGGAGCAGTATCGGGCCACACGGCGACGCGCCCGCGCACCGAGAGGGTGACCCGCGCGCCCACTTCGGGCAGGTCCCGCGCCATTGAGCTGCGGGCCACAAAGGTCTCCGACCCCTCCCAATCGGCGTGCAGTCTGATCACGGCGTCGTGGCCGTAGAACTCCGAGGCGAGGACTACTGCGGTCCGGCCATCCTCGCCTCGAGCGGCCGAGACCACGATCTGCTCGGGGCGGACCAGGACGACGAGCTTGTGACCCTCGAGTGTCGTGGAGATCCTCCCCGGGTGGCTCTCGACCGGCAGCAACCCGAGCGAGGTCTCGACGGCACTGCCGCGCGCCGTGCCGCGAAGAAAGTTCGTCTCGCCGAGACCAAGGGCGAGCTCGGGGCTCAGAGGGTGCGCGTAGATCTTCTCGGGCGTGTCACACTGGCCGATCCGGCCCTGATGGATGATCGCCACCCGGTCTGCCAGCGAGAGCGCCTCGTCCTGGTCGTGGGTCACCAAGAGCGCTGTCGTGCCCGCCTCCTTGAGCACGCGGCGGACGTCCTGGCGCAGCGTCGCCCGGAGCGTCGCGTCGAGCGAAGCGAAGGGCTCGTCCAACAACACCACCGACGGTTGGATGGCGAGGGCCCGGGCAAGGGCGACGCGCTGCTGCTGGCCGCCCGAGAGCTGGTGGGGATAGCGCCGTTCAAGACCTTCCAACCCGACCATGTCCAACAGTTCTGCGACCCGCCTGCCGCGACGATCGCCGCGGGCCAGGCCGAAGCCAACGTTGTGCTGCACGGACAGGTGCGGGAACAGACTCCCCTCCTGGGGCACGAAGCCGATGCGCCGGTGATCCGGCGTCACGTAGTGGTCGCGGTCGTCGACGACCTCGCCCGCGAGGCGCACAACGCCGCGATCGGTGCGCTCAAAGCCGGCGATAACGCGCAGCAGTGTCGTCTTGCCACTTCCCGAGGGACCCAGGATCGAGGTGAACGATCCCGCTCCGACCGCGAGATCGAGGCCCTGCAGCACGGGCTGGGCGCCGTAGGACTTGTGTATGCCGGTCAGTTCGAGATCGATCACGTGCGCACCCCCGGGCCCGGGGCGAGCCCACGACGGGGAAGCCTGTCGAAAAAGCGGCCCAGCACATAGCTCGGCACCGCCGCCACCGCGATGATGACGAGGGCGAACGGGGCGGCTTGCCCGTAGGAGAGGTTCTGCTGATAGGCCCAGAACTGTGTCGCGAGCGTCTCGGCGCTGGTCGGGATGAGGATCAACGTCGCGGTGAGCTCGGTCACCGCCGACAGGAACACGAGGCAGAAGCCGGCGGCGACTCCGGGTGCGACGAGAGGCAGGGTCACCCGCACCAGGGTCGGGAAGCGGCGCACCCCGAGTGAGCCCGCCACCTCCTCCAAGGAGAGGGATGACTGGGCCACAGAGGCCCGCACGCACACGAGGGCGAGCGGGAAGAACATGATCGAGTAGGCGAGGATCAACAGGGGAGCGGTCTGATAGCCGAAGCTGTTCGCGTAGTGGGTGGTGAAGTAAGACAGTGCGAGCGCGACGACAATCCCGGGCATGGCGAGGACGAGGAACGTCGTCCGCTCCAAGAACAGGTGCAGGCGCCCGGGGTGGCGCGCCACCAGCAGCGCGACCGGCAGCGCCATCGTGGTCGCGACGAGCGCCGCGCCGAGGCTGTAGCCGGCCGTGTGCAGCGCGGCCGAGCCGAGCGAGGCCCCCGTGAGCGAGTGCGCCCCGCCCGCGAAGATCCAGTAGACCGAAGACCCGATCGGCACGCCGAGGGCGGCGGCGACGAGCAAGGCGTAGCCGGCCAGGACAGGAGGGCGCGCCCGACCGAGGCGCCTGCGAGTGAGCACCCGCTGGGCCCCCGGCCCGGTGTGGCTCACCCGGCCGCCGCCGCCGGAGGCACTCTCGCCCGCGAGCACGACGAGGCTCAACAGGACGAGCACGAGCGAGAGGGCGCAGGCCACCGAGGTGTCGACGATGTTGAACTCCGTGAAGATCTCGGTCGTGAAGGTCGGGAAGCCGAGGATCTCGAAGGCGCCGTACTCGGCGAGGATGACAAGGGCGACGAGCAGGCAGCCGCCGAGGATGGCCCGGCGCGCCTGGCCGAGCGTGATGCGGAAGAAGGTCTTGAGGCGGCTCGCCCCGAGGCTGCGGGCGATCTCCTCCTGGCCCGGGTCGGCTCCTCGCAGACTGGCGGCGACGGGCAGGTAGACAAGCGGGTAGACCGCGAGCGTCATCACGAGCACCGCTCCCCTGAAGCCCTGCACCCAGGTCGAAAGTGACGACCACCCGAAGCTCACGACGAAGTCCGGGATGGCGAAGGGGACGACGACGAGGACCGCCCAGATGCTCCGGCCGGGAAGGTCGGTCCGTTCGACGCCGTAGGCGGCGAGGGTCCCGATCACCGCACAGAGAGCGGTGACGACGAAAGTCAGCCGGACCGTGTTCCACAACAGGCTCGCCGTGAGCGAGCGCCAGATGAGGTGCCAGACGTTGGACACGCCCGCTCCGTCCGCCTCGGTGAGGAGGAAGGCGAGCGGCAGCACGAGCACCGCCACGACGAGCAGGGACGCGGCCAGGAGGACCTTCGGCCGCCGGGCGGAGCGGGTGGCCACGATCAAAGAAGCTGCACGTCGCGAAGCAGGGTGACCGCCAGGGACCCGGTGCCGAGCTCGCCGACGTCGATCGGGTTCGGCCTCAGTTCGTCGAAAGGCGTCTCCGGTTGCACGGTCGTCACGCCCGAGGCGATCGGGTACTCGAAGCTGATCGAGTGGGCGATGATCTCCTGGCCCTTTGCCGAGACGAGGAAGGCGAGGAACCTCTGCGAGGCCGCCTTGTGCCGGGACGACCTCAAGATCCCGGCACCCGAGATGTCAAGGACGTAGCCGGGGTCCCGCGGGGCGAAGTAGGCGATCCGCGAGTGCATGTCGGAAGCGCCTATCTCGGCGCGCATCCGGTACCAGTAGTACTGGTTGACGACCCCGAAGGCGACGATCCCGCGGTTCACCACCTCGGAGATGGTCTCGTTGTCGGGGTAGACGTGGCTGCCCGCGTTGGCCTTGACGCCGTTCAACCACTTGAGCGCCGCGTCCCTGCCGTAGGTGCGCAGCACGGAGGTGACGATCGGCTGGAAGTCCGTCTCGCCGGCCGCTAATGCGAGCTCGCCCCTGTAGCGCGGATCGGCGAGCTCGAGCACATGGGTCGGCAGGGCGCTCTTCTTGATGAGGCTCGGGTTGTAGATGAGCACGCTCACGCGCGCCGAGACCCCGACCCAATCGCCCTGCGGGGAGTCGAACCTGGTCGGCGTGTGGCCGAGCGTCGCCCGATCGACCGGCGCGAGCAGGCCTCTGGCCTGCAGGTACTCGAGCGCGGGGGAATTCTCCGTGAACACCACGTCCGCGGGCGAGCGCGGCCCTTCCGCGACGATCTCGGCATCGAACACGTCCTCGTCGTCGTTGCGGACCGCGACGTGGATCCCGGTGGCCTTCTCGAACGCCGCGACGAGCGCCTCGGTCGTCTGCACGTGCTGGCCGTTGTAGAGCGTGATCGTCACCTGGCCGGCACGCGACAATGAACCGCTCGAGCAGGCCGCCGACAAGAGCGCCAGTACCGCGACGGCCCTGAAGCTGCGCAGACCCCTCCCGGTCGCGCGGACCTGGCGAAGGGCGTGGACGCGAGCCGGAGCGGGCACACTGGTGCGGAAAAGCGTTCGGACGGAGAGTTGAATCGCGGACGCTCCTCGTAGATCAGTAGTGTTCCCCCCACGCGTCAGGCCGACTGGTGAATAGTACCGGAGGCTACGCCCATGACCTGCCACAACATCTGTGACGGGGTGCAATAGGCGTCCGCCGCCGAGAGCGCCTCGTCAAGGATCTCGATCCCCTCGCGGGCTTCGGCTTCGGTCACGTTACGGCGACCGCACCGCCAGCAACCGGTCGCTTCGCGAACGCCAGCAGGCCACGCTGCTTCGAGGCCCGCCCGAGGTCCGTCATCGCGGGCTCGGTGGGCCCGGGCGTCCGCTCAGATTCGGTCGAGGACCACCCGGCTGAGCGAAGGGCCGTCCAGGCCGAGGCGGGCGAGGATGTCGGATGCGTCGCCGTGGGGCAGGTAGGCCGTCGGCACACCGCAGTTGACGGCCGCCGGGCCGGCGCCGGCCGGAGCCGCGCGGCGGAGCGAGTCGATAATCCGGGACCCGACGCCGCCCTCGATGATCCCGTCCTCGGCGGTGACGACGAGATCGTGGGTCAACGCGTCCTCGAGCATGGCCGGATCGAGCGGCGTGGCGACGCGTGCATCCCACACAGTGGCCTCGATCCCCTTTAGGGCCAGTATCTGCGCGGCCTTTTCGCAGGCGGAGACGAGCTTGCCGACCCCGATGAGGCAGACACCGGACCCGGCGCGGAGCCTGTGTGCCCGCAGCCCACTGCCCACCTGCGGCCGGGAGCGGGCCTCGCTCTTCGGCCACCGGAGGGCGACCGGGCCCGAGGTGATCTGGAGGGCCTCATGGAGCATGTTGCCCACCTCCTCGTACGACGACGGCGCGAAGACCGTCATCCCGGGCACCTTGGTGAGCAGCATCATGTCGAGCACGCCGTGGTGGCTGGGCCCGTCGTCGCCGGTGATGCCGGCCCGGTCCAGGCAGAAGACCACCGGGAGCCGGTGCAGGCCGACGTCGTAATAGACCTGGTCCCAGGCCCGGTTGAGGAAAGTCGAGTAGATCGCCACGACCGGTCGCAAGCCGCCCATGGCCATGCCGGCGGCCGCGTTCACGGCGTGCTGCTCCGCGATGCCGACGTCGAAGAAACGGTCCGGGTAGCGGTCCCGGAACTCGATCAGCCCCGTCGGCCCCGGCATGGCGGCGGTGATGGCGACGAGCTCCGGGCGAGCCGCCGCCTCGCGCACGACCGCGGCGGCGAACGCCTCGGTGTAGCTCAGCCGCGGACCGCGCGCTGCGAGCGCGAGGCCGGTATCAGCATCGAAGGGGCCGACGTCGTGGAGGCGCTTCTCCTCGTCGAGCTCGGCGGGCCGATAGCCGCGTCCCTTGGTCGTGTGCACGTGCAGTACGACTGGTCCGGGCCGGCCCGCGGCACGCGTCAGCGCCTGCTCGAGCGCGTCGAGGTCGTGGCCGTCCACAGGGCCGAGGTAGCCAACGCCGAGGGCCTCGAAGAAGTCGCGGGTCGGCGAGGGCCCCGTCGAGGCCCGCGTCGCGAACTGGCCGGCGGACGAGATCCTCGACACCGTCGGCGCGTAGGAGCGCCCGTTGTCGTTGAGGACGATGACGATGTTCGCCCCCGAGACCCCGATGTTATTCAGCGCCTCGTAGGCGACGCCGCCGGTCAGCGAGCCGTCGCCGATGACCGCGACCACGCGGCGTGGGTCCCGCTTCAGCCTGCGGGCCGCGGCCATCCCGTAGGCGTACGACAGCGCCGTCGAGGCGTGGCTGTTCTCGACCAGGTCGTACTCCGACTCGGCGCGGTTCGGGTAGCCGGACATGCCGCCGCCCTGACGCAGGCTGGCAAAACCGTCCTGGCGGCCGGTGACGAGCTTGTGCACATAGGCCTGGTGACCGGTGTCCCAGACGATGGCGTCGTCGGGGGACGAGAAGACGCGGTGGAGGGCGATGGTGAGCTCGACGACCCCGAGGTTCGACCCGAGATGGCCCCCGGTCGCCGAGACGCTGGAGACTAGGAACTGGCGGATCTCGGTGACGAGCGAGCGGAGCTCGCGCGGGCCCATCTCCCGGAGGCATTCCGGCGAGACTGTTGTTGCGAGCACAGAGTCGGCTGGGACGGTGATGACGCTCATGTCGATCAGTGCGTGTTGACGAGCGCGCGGAGCGACTGGCGGAGCGAGCTCATGCTCGCGATGACGGCCGAGGGCTCATAGCCGCAGTGAGCCATGCAGTTGGCGCAGCGCGGGTCCTTTCCCCGCCCGTAAGCGCTCCAGTCCGTTGTCTCGACCAGCTCGCGGTAACTGGTGGTGTAGCCGTCGGCCATCAGGTAGCACGGTCGCTGCCAGCCGAAGACCGAGTAGCTCGGGATGCCCCAAGCCGTGCACTGGAAATCGACCTTGCCCTCGAGGAAGTCCAGGAAGAGCGGGGAGTGGTTGAGGCGCCACTTCCCCCGGCGCTTGTCGGCGAAAGCCTCCTTGAACAGCTGGCGGGTCTGGTCGACCCCGAGGAAGTGCTCCTGATCGGGCGCTTTCTCGTAGGCGTAGGCGGGCGAGATCATCATCGCGTCCACGCCCAGGTCGTCGTTGAGGAAGTCGAGCACGTCACGAACCGTCTTCGGCGAGTCGGTGTTGAAGAAAGTCGAGTTCGTCGTCACCCGGAAGCCTCGTGCCTTGGCCTCCCGGATCGCGGCGACGGCCGTGTCGAACACCCCGGCCCTGTCGACGGCGGCGTCGTGGCGTTCGCGCAGGCCGTCGAGGTGGACGACCCAGGAGAAGTACTGGGACGGGCGGAAACGGTCGAGGCGCCTGCTCAAGAGCACGGCGTTGGTGCACAGGTAGACGTATACCTTGCGACTTATGAGCGCCCGGACCATGCGCTCGATGTCGGGGTGGAGCAGCGGCTCGCCACCCGCGATCGACACCATGGGCGTGCCGCTCTCAGAGACGGCCTGCAACACATCCTCCACCGACAGGCGTTGGCGGAGCACCTCGGTCGGGTGCTGGATCTTCCCGCAGCCGGGGCAGGCCAGGTTGCAGGCGAAGAGAGGCTCGATCTCGACGATGAAGGGGTAGTACTTCGTCTTCTTGAGTCGATGCCTGAGAAGGTGGGCACCGATGCGCATGTTCTGACGAAGAGGAATCGGCATCATCGCACCTGTGTCGGTAGGGAGAAATGGACTGTTTCTTCTGCGGTCCTCTCCTCGCTCAGGCGCACGGGCCCGAGCAGGCGGAAAGTGTCGAGCACCTCTTGCACGAGGACGTCGGGGGCCGACGCGCCTGCGGTGAGCCCCACGCTCCTCACCCCCGCCAGCCACCCCAGCTCGAGCTGCGAGACGTCCTCGATCAGCTCCGCGCGACAACCTTCGCGCTGGGCCACCTCCACGAGGCGGGCAGTATTGGACGAGTTCGCAGAGCCCACCACGAGCATGAGGTCGCAGCGATGGGCGATCTGGCGCACGGCGTCCTGGCGGTTCTGGGTGGCATAACAGATGTCGTTCGCCGGCGGGGCGGTGATCTCGGGGAACCGGCGCCTCAACGCCGCCACGATCTCGGCGGTCTCGTCTGTGGCGAGCGTCGTCTGCGTGAGGTACGCGACGGGGCGCGCGGGCTCGCGCGCGAGCTCGAGCCGGTCCACGTCGCCCGCGCCCTCGACGACGTGAAAACGTTCCGGCGCCTCCCCGAGGGTCCCGATGACCTCCTCGTGGTCGGCGTGACCGATGAGGACGAGGTTGTAGTCCTGGCTCGCGTAACGGCGCGCCTCGGTGTGCACCTTGGCGACGAGCGGGCAGGTCGCGTCGATGACCTTCAGGTCGCGTCGCGCGGCGGCCTGCTGGCGGACCGCCGGGGAGACACCATGGGCGGCCAGCACGACGACCGCTTCCTGCGGCACCTCGTCGATCTCCTCGACGAACACCGCGCCCTTGAACTCGAGGTCTCGGACGACGTACAGGTTGTGGACGATCTGGCGGCGGACATACACGGGCGCCCCGTGGAGCGCCAGGGCACGCTCGACGATCTCGATCGCCCGGTCGACGCCGGCGCAGAAGGACCGGGGAGCGGCCAGCAGCACCTCGTGCTCACCGCAGGCGCGTGCCCAGCGTTCGAGCGGCCGGCGCACGGCGAGCAGCGATCCGAGCGCGCGGGCGCCACCGAGCACCGGACCGCAGTCGCTCGTGTCCGAGATGGAGCGGATCACCGCGAGCGGGTTGTTGGGGAGACAGCCCATGACCCAGGCCGATTCCATGTCGACGGCGACGGCGCCCGAGGCCGCGAGGGCGTCGCGCTCGTGGGCCTTCACATAGCGCGGCGAGGACACGAGCGGCCCGGTGCGCACGCCGAGGCCCGCGCGGCGGAACTCGGCCGCAAGGAACGACACGCCCGGGAGGTCGAGCGACCCAGGCGACTCGGTGTTCCGCAGCTCGCTCGCTATGACGAGGTCGCCGGCGCGCAGCTCGGGCGAAAGACCTCCCGCCACGCCGACAAGGGCGACGGCGGTCTGCTTGTCGAGATTTGCGGCGAGCTCAGCGCCGGCACGCCTCGCGCGGTCGGGCCCGGCCCCGATGATGACATCGGCGCCGCCGACGGCGAAGGCCTCGACCCGGAGCGCCGTGAGAACCTTGAGATCAGCCGTGGGTCTCTCCGTTCAAGAAACGGCCGAGGGCCGTGACCGGGAAGACAAGCCGGTACAGGTGGTAGTTGATGTAGAAGTCGCCGGGAAAGCCGGTCCCCGTGAACCAGGGTTCGTCCCAGGAGCCGTCTTCGCGCTGGGTTGCGACCAGGTACGCCACACCGCGCCGGGTCGCCTGGGAACGCTCGCCCGCGGCGAGCAGCGCCAGCAGCGCCCAGGCCGTCTGGGAGGCGGTCGACGGCCCGCGACCGCGTCGGGAGGAGTCCCGGTAGGAGCGGAGGTCTTCGCCCCAGCCACCGTCCCCGTTCTGGTGGCGTTCCAGCCATGCGACCGCTTCCCGCACCGCGGGGTCGTCGGTCGCTAGCCCCGCCGCGACGAGCGCCGGCACCACGGCGCCGGTGCCGTAGACGTGGTTGGAGCCCCAACGGCCGAACCAGGACCCGTCGCCCTCCTGGGCCGCAAGCAGCCACCGCACGCCGCGGTCGACCGCCTCTTTGCATCGCCCGAGCTTGGCGAGCATCTCCACGACGTGCGCGGTCACGTCCGCGCTCGGGGGATCGATCAGCTCCCCGAAGTCACAGAAGGGGAGCTCGCGGCACAGCGTCTGGGTGTTGTCGACGTCGAAGGCCCCCCAGCCCCCGTCCCGGCACTGCATGCCCTCGACCCAGGCGACCGCGCGAGCCACGGCGCCGGCTGCCGGCTCGTCGGTGCGGCCGAGCGCGATCACGACTTCGGCCGTGTCGTCGATGTCCGGGTAGTTGTCGTTGGCGAACTCGAAGGCCCATCCGGCCGGCGGCAGGTCGGGGCGCCGGACGGACCAGTCGCCCTTGACGGAGATCTCCTCCGCAACGAGGAATCTGGCCGCGGACCGCATCACCGGGTCGCGCGGAGAAAGCCCGGCGTCGGCGAGGGCCGTGACGGCGAGGGCCGTGTCCCAGACCGGCGACTGGCAGGCTTCGATCCGCCTCCCCGCGTCGTCCTCGATCGTGAAACCCTCGAGTCCGTCGATGCCCGCTCTCATCGCGGGGTGGTCGAGCGCGTAACCCTGCAACCTGAGGGCGATCAGCGAGTACACCCAGGGCGGCTGGATGCCGCCCCACGAGCCATCCGCCTCTTGGCGTTGCAGGATCCAACGCTCGGCGCGGCACAGCGCGGCCTGGCGGATGAACCTGACCGGACGGCGCTCGTAGGCCTTGAGGACGCGGTCGAGCGCCTGGAAACGGCCCGCCCAGGTGCCGAGTGAGGCGGGAGCCGGCTCGGGGAGACCACTGCGGAGCTCGTCGATCCCGAACCACAGCAGCTGGGCCGGCTTGTGCGCGCTCACGATCGTCAGCGCAACCACCGTTTGGCGGGCCCAGCAGCCGAAGTCGTAGATGTTGAGCGGGACGAAGCTCGGCAGGAAGATCAGCTCCGGCGGAAGCACGGGCAGCTCGGCCCACGGCCACAGGCCGAACAACGCCAACCAGACCCGGGTGAAGACCCTCGTGCGCTCGACGCCGCCGGAAGCCCGGACGAACGCGGCGGCTCGCTGCATGTGCAGGGCCTCGGGTGCATCGCCGGCCAGACGCAGCGCGACATAGGCCTCGACGGTCGTCGACAGCTCGGGCGGCCCGCCGTAGAAGTTCGCCCACGTGCCGTCCTCTCGCTGGCACGACCGGATCCAGCGGGCGGAGGAGGCGGTCTGCGCGGCTGTGCGAATGCCGAGGAATTGGCGCAGCAAGAGATCCTCGGCGTCGATGGTGACGTTCGTCTCGAGCTCGCCCTTCCACCAGCCCTGCGGATGCTGCAGCGCCACGAGGGCGTCGATGGCCCTTCGCAGGCACGCCCGGGCGTCGTCGTCGGCCTTCGCGCCGGGCGAGGAGGCCAGGGCGGCAGGCGTGGGACCTGGGCTCTCGTCACGGGTGAGCGCGCTCATCGGTCCCGTTCGGTCACGTAGCGGGCGATCGCCGCCAGCTCCGAGCGAGGGCCGGGCGCAAGTGGCACCCGCTCGAGCGACACGAGGGCGGCCCGCAGCTGCAGCTCCCCGATGGCGAGCGTCTCCTGGCGCGCGCCGCACTGCTCGAGGAGAAGGGTCGCCCTCGAGACCTCGGCTTCGGTGAGCTCGCGTCCCAACAATGACCCGAGCCCTGCGGGCAGGTCCGCGCCGCGGGCGAGCGCGATGGCGACGGGCAGCGACTTCTTGTGCTGGCGCAGGTCGTTGCCGACCGGCTTCCCGGTGACACTCGGCTCGCCCCATATCCCGAGCACGTCGTCGATGGCTTGGAAGGCGATCCCGAGATGGCGGCCGAAGTCCGCCAACGCCTCGACGACGGGCACCGGGGCGCCCGCCAGGACGGCGCCCATCGAGGCGGCGCACGACAACAAAGCGCCCGTCTTGCCCGCTTCCATGTGCAGGCACTCCTCCACCGACAACGAGGCCCGCAGCTCGGAAGCCATGTCCTCGGTCTGACCGGAGATCATGTCCTGGGTGGCTTCGGCGAGGCGCCCGGCGGCCCTCACCCGCTCCGGCGTCGGGTCCTCGAGAAGGATCTGGAAGGCGAGCGTGGCGAGGGCGTCGCCCGCGATGATGGCATGACCGACACCGTGCTCGGCCCAAACGGTGGGGCGATGCCTCCGCTCGAGATCGCCGTCGATGATGTCGTCGTGCATGAGCGAGAAGTTGTGGACGAGCTCGATCGCGACCGCGCCGGGAAGGCCGGCGCAATCATCGGCTCCGACGGCGGCCGCGGACGCAAGTGTCATCCCCGCCCGCACGAACTTGCCTCCCCCGGCGAGGTGCTCGCGCACGGCCGGCCTCAGGGCCGGGCACAGGCGGAGCACGGCCGCATCGAGAGCAGGTCTAACCACCGACCTTGCCCGCGCGAGCGATTCCGCTGCGAGAAGCGCGGTGTCGCGCCGTGCCGGGGAGGAGATCGTCGTCATGTCCCGACCCCTTCCAACTGTCGTGGGTCCCCGGCGCCGGCCCCCGCCAGGAGTGTCAGGGCCTGTGTGGCGGCCTGCCGGCCGCTTCGGACCGCGCCCTCCATCGTCGCCGGCCACCCGGTGTCGCACGAGGCCCCGGCCAGGAACACGCCGGGCACATCGGTGCTGGTCTGCGGGCGGAACGCCCTCGTGCCGGGAACCGCCCGGAACGTCGCGGCCTTCTCGCGGGTGACGAGCGCGTCCACGAGGCGGGCCTGGCGCGCAGCCGGGAACAGCTCGCCGAGCGCCGCGAAGAACATGGCGACGAGCGCGGGGGAACCCTTGGCGATGTAGTCGTCCGCCGCCGAGAGCGAGATCGCAAGGCACTGGCCGGAGCGGACCCCGCTCGAGACCGTGCGGTCGAAAACGAACTGCACGGGTGAGTCGACGCAGGCGGCAAGCGGGAGATCGGTCACCTTTCGATCGAGAACGAGGTGGACGTTGACGATGGGCGAGGTCCCGAGCCGCTCCGCCTCCCGGGCGCTGCCGACCGCGCCGAGCGGCGCGCCGATGCTCGCCGAGACACGCAACGGCGTGGCGAGGATCACCGCGTCGACGACGGCCTTCCTCGGGCCGGCGCTCAGCACGAAGGCGCCGAGGGGCGAGCGCCCGATGGGGCCGACCGGGCTGCCCAGCTCCGTCTCGACGCCCGCGGCCTGCAACGCCCGTGCGGCGATGGTGCCGTGGAGCTCTCCGAGGGGCACCCGGGACCAACCGATGTCGCCGGCGTCGGACCGGTCCAACAGGCCGACCCGGAAGACCTTCGTGGCGAGCCCGAGCGACGCCTCGCCGGCGGCGACGTTGATCGTGGGAAGAGCGATCAGGTTCCAGAGGCGGTCGATCGCCCGCTTGCTCTGTCGCCGGCCGGTCAGCCAGTCGCCGAACGAGGCGGCGTCGAGCGAGGCGTCATCGGGGTCGAGGCGCCCGAGCGCGAGGGCGGGGCGCACGAGGCGCACCCGCTCGACAAGCGAGAGGTGGCGATAGGTTCCGAGCGAGACGGCGAGGTGCGCCGGGGCGGGAAGGCCTGACCTCTTGATCGAGGCGCGCGCGCCACCGGGTGCGAGCACGGGCACATCCAGGCGGTCCTGCAGGAACACCTGTCCCGTCGCCCCGATGCGGTCGATGAAACTCCTGTAGGCCGTGCAACAGCGAAGGAAGACATGCTGCCCGTTGTCGAACGAGAGTCCGTTGTGGACGATCGAGGCCGTGAGCCCGCCGAGGACCGGGCGCCGTTCGAAGAGCACGACTTCTGCTCCGCCGTCCGCGGCGGCAAGCGCGGCCGCCATGCCGGCCAGGCCGCCCCCGACGACGCCGATACGCGCCGCTCTCATGGCCGCGCCCCGGCGAGGCTGCGTGCCGCCACCAATGCCTTCTCCCAGGTGGGCAAGGAGATGCGCCCGCGCGTGACCGCGATCGGCTCGGCCTTGATCCGGACCAGCAAGCGCCAGTAGATCCCGGCCATGGCACCGACGCAGGCCCGGCTGCGACTGTCGAGCAACGGCAGGAGCTGCAGGCCCTCGACGAACCAGCGGTCCGCGCGGCCGCATTCCAATGCGACGAGCCGGGCAATGTCGGAGGGCGGGCCCGTCAGCTCCGGGTCGCAGCCGACCGACTCGGCGTCGTTGCTCGGCAGGTACACACGTCCCGAGGCACGGTCCTCGGCGACGTCGCGCAGGATGTTGGTGAGCTGGAGCGCCACGCCGAGCGAGTCCGCGAGCGGCACGGCCCTCTCGGGGTCCGCCGACCCGAAGATGGCGAGCGAGAGGCGCCCCACCGAGCCCGCCACCTTCCGGCAGTAGCCGACGAGATCGTCGATCGTCTCGTAGGACGTGCCTATGACGTCCATCTCGCAGCCGTCGATGATCTCGCCGAAGCCAGACATCGCGAGCCCGTAGCGGCGGGCCGCGTCCGCCACGGCCACCAGCACGGGGTCTGTCGTCGCCGGGTCGATCGGGTCGATGCTCTTTCGAAGCGCCTGGAGCCCGGCGAGCTTCTCCGAAGGGGCCGCCTGCCCGTCCCCGATGTCGTCGATGCGGCGGGCCAACGCGTAGACCGACGACAAGGCCCGGCGTTCCGGCTTTCGCAGCAGCCTGATGCCGTACGCGAAGTTCTTCGCTTGCTGGCGGGTGACGGCCTCGCAGAAGTCGTAGGCGAGCTCGGTGTTCACGACAGGCTCCGCGCGGTGCTGGCTGCCTCCAAGGCGGAGAGGGCTCGCCTCGCGAACACGAGCTTGCGGGGAGCGCAGTGATGCTTGAGCACGTCGTACCCGGCCCGCTCGATGGAGTCGAGGGCGGCCATCCCACCCGCGCCGAAGCCCACGACCGCCGCCCGGGGGCGGAACCGGAGCGAGGCGGCAAGCGGGACCGCCGCGGCGAGCAGCCCGCGCGCCCGGCTCACCTGCATGGCGACAAGCCGCCGCAGCGCCGGGGACCCCTCGGGCCGAAGCAGGTCGGCCTCGCTGCACCCGAAGCGCTCCATGTCCTCGGTCGGCAGATAGATACGACCCCGCCTCGCGTCCTCTCCGATGTCCTGCAGGTGCTCGACGACCTGCAGGCCTATGCAGATCTCGTCCGACAACGCCATCCGCTCGGCTGTCTGGACCCCGAAAACGGCCAGCACGAGCCTTCCCACCGGCGCGGCCGACAGCATGCAGTAGTCGACGAGGTCTCCGAAGCTGCGATAGCGCGTCACCCGTTGGTCCATCCGGTTCGCTTCGATGAGGTCGCGAAACGGCTCCAGGCTCAAGGCGCGTCCCTGGATCACGGGCGTGAGCTGGCGGAGCACGGGGTGGGTCGCGTCGCCGACGGCCGCGCGGTCCAGCTCGGCCTCGAGCCAGTCCAGGTGCGCCAGCCGGTCACCCTCCGCCTCGTCGCCGAGATCGTCTGTCAGCCGCGCGAAGCCGTAGATCGCCATCAGGTTCGCCCGCACGTCGCGCGCCAACAGGTGGGAGGCGACCGGGAAGTTCTCGTTTCGTGCTTTCGAGGCGAGCAGGGCGGGCGCGTCGAAGTCTCCTCCGATGGAGCGCCCTGATTCAGTTGTCACCATCGGCCACTCCTTCGCGTAGTGCCGATGACTACCAGTCCACCTTTGTTATACGTGCGGGGGTGCCTTCGTCAAGGGACGCATGCGCTCAGGTCGGCCTCACGGCGTGGCCGGCCGGCCGCCTGACGACGTGAATCATGACCGTGACCTGCGGATCCCGACCCAGCGGGCCCGGGCGTCCCCCGACCAATCAGGAGGACGTGGTCAGCGAGGAGTTGGACGATTCGAGTGTGGGCCGCAGCAAGCCGACCACGGCCGCGTCCACGACACGGCGGGCAACGAGCCTCGCCGCCTTGCCCCGCGTGCGGAGCCTGGGCACCACCCGGCTGGCGAGGCCGGCGGTGATGACACCGACGACGCCCACGAGGTTCGGTTGGTGGCGGAGCTCACCGGTCGCCACCTCCAACAGCAGGGGTGCCATGGGCGCGAGCAGCAGTTTCAGCTTCTCCACCGCCTGCAGTTCGCTCATCGGCGCGGGCAGCTCGTCAAGCTGCTCTCCGACCGCGTCGACCGTGGAACGGGCCGCAGCGAGGAAAATCGCCTCTTTGGAGTCGAAGTACCTGTAGAAGGTCCCTTTCGCGACGTCGGCCGCGCTGCAGATGTCCGCCACGTTGACGCCCGCGTAGCCGTGCTGGGCAAAAGCCTCCCGCGCGGCCACGACGAGCCGTGCCGAGACGGCGGCGGGGCCGGAGCGCTCCAGATAGGCGTCGATAATCTCGTCCCAGGCCTGGGTGGACAGACCGTTCTCACGACTGCACGCGAGCAGCTCGGGCAAGGCTTCCCGAATGGTCTCGAGCGGCATGTTCCGGCTCTCGCGAAGCAGGTGGATGAGATTGAGCGCCGCGACGTGGCGCTCGTCGTAGAGGAACCGGTTGGACGCGAGCTCGGTCGCCTCGGGCAAAAGGCCCAGGTGGCGGTAATGGTGGATCGTCGGTACGGGAGTGCTGGTCCTGTCTGCGAGCACCGAAATCGTGAAACCGGGGTGGGCCGCGACCGGCGACGTCTCCCCGCGCGGCAGCGACTTCAGAGCCTCCAGGCTCTGGAGCGCTCCTGCCTCGTTCCAGGGGTCTTGTTCCACGGGCCTCTTCTATCACTCCGCTGTGCGGGTAGTACCGATCGGGATTCTATTTGCAGATCGTTACCTGAAAGAAACGCCCCAGGCAATAGGACGGCCCGCGAGAGCCTCGCGCTCGCGGACCCGCGAAGGCGGCCGAGGGGCACGAACAGACACGTCCTGGCGCATGACAGCCGGAGCGCCGAGGCCTGCGACTAGTCGGACACCGGCTCAGGACGGCCGAAGAGGTACCCCTGACCTGCCTGAACACCCACTCCGCGCAGCAGGTTGAGCTCCTCCTCGGTTTCGATGCCTTCCGCGAGGCTCATGGCACCAAGGCGGTCCGCGAGTCCCTTGAGGGCGGAGGCCATGGCTTCTTTCATCGGGTCCGAAGCGATCCCGTGGGTGACATCTATGTCGATCTTGATGATGTCCGCGTGGACGTCGAACAGGCTGTTGAAGCTCACCGCGCCCGACCCGGTGTCGTCGATGGCGATCCGCACGCCGTTGGCACGGAGCGCGCCGACAGCTTCGCTGACCTCCTCGTAGTCTCCGGCGGCGGCATTCTCGGTGATCTCCAGCACGACGCGCTTCGGGTCGACGCTGCCGAGGACGTCCCGGAACTCTTCGGACCCGGCCGTGGCCGGGGACACGTTGACGGAGATGAACGCGTCCGATGGCAGACGCTCCAGCTTGGCGAGAGCCTCTCGGATGGCGGTCATCTCGATCTCGAGCAGGAGGCCGACCTCGGCGGCCTCCGCGAACCACGTCCGCGGGGAGACGCTCGCGTCCCCTGGAAAACGAGCCAGCGCCTCGTAGCCGATCACCTTGGTCGTGGCCAGGTCCACGATGGGCTGGAACACGATGTGAATCGATCCTTCCACCGCCAGTTCCTCGACGCGCCGGCGAGCTTCGGCAAGCCGCAGCTTGTCCGACGAGCCTGCCTCAGAATTGAGCGCGACCCCCTCGAGCGCCTCCTCCAAGTCGAAGGCGGGCACCCCGAGCGTCTCTGCTGCCTGTCGGGCGAAGGCGTCAAGCGTCTCTGCTGCCTGGAGCGCGACGACCTCGAGCGGCTCGTCGGGCGCGACGACCTCGAGCGGCTCCTCGGGCGCGACGACGCCGTCGGTCTCGTCTGTCCCCGTCGCCCAAGCGTCGGGTGTCGTCCCGGCGTCGAGCACGACGACCTCAGCGGACTGATCGGCGGGACTGGGCGCGCGCGGCTCCGGGGGGGACCCGAGGTCTTCGTGAGGCTGGCCCACGACGCTCCTTCTCTTCGGCTTCCTCGCAGATCCCATGGCCCAATTATCGTCCAAGAGGCGAACAGACTTAAGGATGCCCCTCGGAGCCCGGCGAGAAGAGGACAGCGTGTTGTCCCCGCGGCGCGCCGGCAGCGCTCTACCCATTCGAGCGGCTTCCCGCGTGATCTGCGAATCCCCAAGTCGGCGGGCGGTACGCTCCAGGCGCCATCATGGAAAGTGGGCCCTTTACCGATGCGGAGGCCGATTGAACCTGCTCTTGGTGACACTTGACCAGTTCCGGGGCGACTGTTTGTCGGCCGCCGGCCACCGCGTCGTGCGCACCCCGAACCTCGACCGTCTCGCCGCCTCAGGGGTGCGGTTCGCCCGCCACTACAGCCAGGCTGCACCCTGTTCGCCGGGGCGCGCCTGCCTGTACACCGGCACGTACCAGATGAACAACCGGGTCGTCGCGAACGGCACGCCGCTCGACGACAGGCTGGACAACCTGGCGCGGGCCGCCCGGAGGGCCGGTTTTGACCCCACCCTGTTCGGGTACACGGACCAGGGAGTCGATCCACGTGTGGTCCGCTCACCTGACGATCCCCGCCTTTCCAGCTACGAAGGCGTGCTGCCGGGCTTCACGGTCGGGCTCGACCTCACCGGCGAGCACACGCGCTGGACCGAATGGCTGCGGGATCTCGGCTACGACGTGCCGGAAGGAGCGCGCGGGGCGCTCGCGACCGAGCCCGATCGGTCCGAGGAGGTCGGCGTGTCGGCCTTCTTGACCAACCGCTACCTCGACTGGCTCGAACGCCAAGACCGCCCGTGGTTCGCCCACCTGAGCTACTTGAGGCCCCATCCCCCCTATGCGGCCGCCGGCCGTTGGGCCGGCGCTTTTCACCCTGACGACGGGGACGTGCCGATCGCGCCCTCGCAGCATCGCCATCGGCTGCACGAGGCCGCCCTCCGACTGCCGGAAACGGCGGCTCCCACGGACGAGGGTGCCCTCAGGCAGATGCGGGCCCAGTACTACGGAATGATCGGTGATGTCGACGCCCAGGTCGGCCGGGTGCTCGACGCCCTCGGGCGGCTCGGCCAGTGGGAGGACACCTTCGTGCTCCTCACGTCGGACCATGGTGAGCAACTCGGCGACCACGGTTTGATGAACAAGCTCGGCTACTTCGAGGAGAGCTACAGGGTGCCGGGCATTGTCCGCGCGCCAGGGCTTGCGGGGGCGCACGGCTCGGTGGTGGAGGCCTTCACCGAGAACATAGACTTCTTCCCGACCATCTGCGAGGCACTGGGCATCGAGATCCCCGCCCAGTGTGACGGGTTGCCGCTGACGGGCTTCCTCGAAGGGCGCCCTCCCCCGTGGTGGCGCGCGGCGGCGGCATGGGAGTTCGACTGGCGGTACCTGGGCCTTCCGGACGGCGCCTTCGACTGGCCATGGGACAGGCACCTGGAACGGGACAACCTCGCCGTCCGCCGTTTCGAAGACGGGGCCTACGTCCAGTTTGGAGACGGAACCTGGCGTTGCTATGACATCGGCGCCGACCCGACCTGGCGGACCGAGGTCGAGGACCCGTCTCGCATCCTCGCTTACGCGCAGTCGATGCTCGCCTGGCGGGCGGAGCACGCGGACCGCCAAGTCACGAACTTCCTTCTCGAGGACGGCGGCATCGGGCGCTGGCCCACAGGGTCGCTCGTCGCACCGCCGGGTTGACGAGGCGGATCTTCGCTCCCGGATCCTGCCGGCCCCTGCGGTCGGGTGCCCGGCGCGTCGGGGCGATCATGTCGACAGGCCTGACGAAATCTGAGGCTGACCGCCCCCGTAGTTGTCAAGTTCCGGTCCTTGGCGCCGACAATTCTCATTGATGAACGTGCACGCAATCCTTGTCTCGTCGCTGGAATCACAGCCGTCCCGCCAAACTACGGCCCTCGGCGACCTCGGGACCGTGCGCCGATCGCGAGTTGTCCGATGACCCTGTTCAACCAAGTCGTACCGGCCGACGAACACCCCGCCCCGGCGAGCGCCAAGGCGACCGCGCGCGGGAGCGAGGAAGAGTTCCGGTCCCTCGTGGTCAACATCCCGGCCGCCGTCTACCGCCGCGAGGGCGTCGAACCCTGGACGATGCGCTTTGTGAGCGACCACATCGAGATGCTCACCGGCTACCCGGCGAGCGAGTTCACGAACGAGAGCGTCAGGTCCTTCGAGTCGATCATCTGTCCCGATGATCGCGAGCACGTGAGCGGCGTCGTCCGTGAGGCACTCACCCGAGGGGTTTCGTTCTCGCTCGAGTACCGCATCATGCACGCCAACGGCTCCTCGCGATGGGTCGCCGAGCACGGCCGGGGGGTCGCTGACTCGACAGGGCGCCTCCTATCGATGGACGGCGTGATCCTCGACCTCTCGGTGCAGCGGGAGAACGAGCTCCTGAGAGAACGCACCGACGTCCAGTGGCGCCACAGGTCGGGCCATGACAGCCTGACCTGTCTCCCCGATCGCACACTCATCCGTGACCGCCTGCAGCAGATGCTGCTGCGTTGCCAGCGGGAGCACTTCCTCATCGCCGCCCTGCTCGTCGACCTGGACAACTTCCGGTCCGTCAACGACACCCTCGGGCAAAAGGCCGGCGACGAGCTGCTGAAAGCGGTGGCCGCCCGTTTCACGGGAGTTCTCAGGGCGAGCGACACCGTCGGGCGGCCCGGCGGGGACGAGTTCGCGATTCTGGCAGATGGACTGTCGCTTGCCGCCGGGCCCGAACTGCTCGCCGAGAGGCTGCTCGACGCCGTGAAGGAGCCTTTCCGAGTCGAAGGATTCATCGACACCCCGATCTCGATCACGGCGAGCATCGGCATCGCGACCAACGACGGGGACGAACCGGACGACCTGCTACGCGACGCGGCCATCGCCTTGTGCCAGGCGAAGGCCCAGGGGCGCAACTGCCACGTCCGCTTCCGGCCCGAGATGAAGACCGCCGCCATGGAACGTCTCGAGCTCGAGGCAGACCTGCGGGAGGCCCTCCAGGAGAACCAGTTCTTCCTCCTCTATCAACCGATATTCGAGCTCGACAGCGTCGCCGTGTGCGGTGTGGAGGCGCTCTTGCGCTGGCGGCACCCCGTCCGGGGCATCGTCGACCCGGAGTCCTTCCTGCCGGTACTGGAGGAGACGGGGTTGATCGCTCCGGTCGGGTCGTGGCTCCTGAAGCAAGCCTGTCGGCGAGCTGCCGCCTGGCACCGCCTCGGTCATCATCTGACCATGACGATCAACGTCTCGGCGCGTCAGCTCGCGACAGGGGACTTCGTCGACCTGGTGAAGTCGGCCCTCTCAGCCACCGCGCTCGAGCCCAGATCGCTCATCATCAACGTGGCCGAGCAGAGCCTGAAAAAGGACCTGGAAGCCATGCTCGCGAGGCTCCGCGAGCTCAGGGCACTCGGTGTGCTCGTCGCCGTCGACGACTTGGGCGCCGGTTATTCGGCGCTCGCGCGCCTGCGCGAAGTTCCGATCAACGTCCTCAAGATCGGCCGGTCTTTCGTCGCCGCCATGGCGGACTCCAAAGACGCGATCAACTCCATCCACACGCTTGTGCAACTGGGCCGGACGCTCGGGTTGGAGACTCTCGCCGAAGGTATCGAACAGGGTTGGCAGCTCGCCGGCCTACGGGACGAGCACTGCAAGTTCGGCCAAGGGTCCTTGTTCTCCCAGCCGATCGCCCCCGAAGCCATCGAGGCAATCCTCACTCTCGAACCCGTTGTCCCGCTTCGGGGCCACCTTCCGCGTCAAAGCCGCCCCGCGTCGACAATCCGGCGCAGGAACTGCTGAGTACGACTGTTCGCGGGCGCGGTGAAGACCTGGGCCGGCGGACCCTGCTCGACTATCACGCCCTCGTCCAGAAAACACACCCTGTCGGCAATGTCGCGGGCAAAGCCCATCTCGTGGGTGGCGATCAACATGGTCATGCCGGCAGCCGCCAGTTCGCGGATAACGCCCAGCACCTCGGATACGAGCTCGGGATCAAGGGCGCTCGTCACCTCGTCCAACAGCATGATCCCCGGCTTCATGGCGAGTGCCCGGATGATCGCGACCCGCTGCTGCTGACCACCGGAAAGGCGGTCGGGATAGTCGTCCTTCTTGTCCGAGAGGCCGAAGCGGGCCAGAAGCGCCCGCCCCGCCTCCTCGGCCTCCTCGCGTGCGACGCCGAGCACCCTGGTCGGCCCGAGCGTGATGTTGCGCAGCACGGTCATGTGCGGGAACAGGTTGAAGGACTGGAAGACGATGCCGATGTGGCGGCGCACGGCGTTCTCGTCCACGCCCGCCGCCGTGACATCCTGGTCCCAGAGCAAGATCCGGCCCCGATTGACCGGCTCCAACAAGTTGACGCAGCGCAAGAGCGTGGACTTCCCGGATCCCGAAGCCCCTATGAGGCAGACGACCTCATGGGGTGCGATGGCAAGGTCGATGCCGCGCAGGACCTCGAGAGCGCCGAACGACTTGTGGACTTTTTCGAGCCGGACGGCCTCCTGGCCGGTGAACCCCGGTGCGCCGGCCCCGTCGCCGAGCAGTGACCCGCCGGCGTGCGTCCCACCCTGGTCGGAGGTGACGCCGGTCTCGTTCATCTGATCGCACCGCTGCCGGCCAGCCGGCGGGTCACGTCACGGGCAATCAACCGGTCCGTGAACCGGGCGAGGGGAATCGTCAAGCAAAGAAACAAGAGTGCGGCCACCGTGTAAGACGAGTACACGAACAGAGTCGAGGAGTCGATCTGCGCCGCCCGGTTCGCCTCTATGACAGCCCCGAGCGTCGAGACCAGGGCGGTGTCCTTCTGCAGGCTTATGAAGTCGTTCAGCAGCGGTGGGATCACGGTGCGGACCGCCTGGGGGAGCACGACGAAGCGCAGGGACTTCCACTGCGACAACCCGAGCGAGCGGGCTGCGGCCACCTGGCTCTGGTGAACGGAGTTGATGCCGGCCCGATAAACCTCGGCCACATAAGCGGAGTACGACAACACGAGGGCGGCAATCCCGTAGACGAAATCGGACTGGGTGGAGATGCCACGGATGTAGAGGGCCGGAGCACCGAAGCCGATGCCGTAGATCACGATGATGAGCGGCACTCCCCGGAAGACGTCGGTGTAGACGACGGCGAGCATCCGGAACGGGAACAGCACGGGATTGCGCAGCTGACGCAACACCGCGATCACGAGCGCACAGGAGAGGATCAGCACCTCGGCGATGAGGAACATCTCGATGTTCAAGATGAGGCCCTTGCCGACCGAGTACAGCCCCTGGCTCGGGTCGCCGAGGAACGCCTCTTTCATCTGCTGTGGGTTGAAGAACGTGTGCCGGACCGCCGCGGCCCCCGGGGCGAAGACGAACAGGGTGATGACTCCCCCGAGGAACACGACGGTGCTCACGGTCGAGATGGCGGCGGCGCGTTGGCCACCTAACAGGTGCGACCCCCTGCCGTTACCTGCGAAGCTGCTGGGCGGGGGCGCGCCGGCTGCGAGCAGCCGGTGTTCGTCCAGGTAGGCGCCCCCGTGACTCTCCCGTGCGGGCAACCGGTCCGCCTCTCGGCCGCGGCTACGGCTTGATCGTCGGAACGGAGGTGTAGATGCCGAGGTACTCCTTTTGGAACTTGGCCAGGGACCCGTTCGCCGTGAGGGTCTTGATGGCCTTGTTCACGCATCCTACGAGCGGGTCGTTCTTCGCGAACAACAGGCCGTAGTGCTCCCCCGTGCTCGGAAACTGACCCACGAGGACAGAGTGGGGGATCTCCGAGGAGCTGATGTACTGCGCGGTCGGCGTGTCGGCCACCAGTGCCTGGATGCGGCCGTCCTGGAGGGCCGACTTGGCATCGTTCAGCGTGTTGAACACCGACGGCTGGTGGGTCGGCCGGAGCTCGGTGTTGATGAAGGCCAGGCTCGTCGAGCCGATCTGGTCGCCGTAGACGTAGGTACGCAGGTCCGCCGGCGTGTGGTGCTTGACGATGGGGCTGTTCTTCATAGCGATGAGCGCCTGCTGCACGGCGTAGTAGCTGACGCTGAACGACACGACGGTCGCGCGCTCGGCGGTGTAGGAGATCTCGTTGATGTCGAAGTCGAACCTCTTCGGGCCCGGTGCGAAGGAGGCGTCGAACGGCTCGACAGTCCACTTCACCTGCGCCTTCGTAAAGCCGAGCTGCTCGGCTACTGCGTAGGCGACCGCGCTCTCGTACCCCTTGTCGTTGGAGGGCGTGTTGTTGTAGAACCACGGCTCGTAAGCCGGGCTGTCGGTCGCGACCGTCAGCACGCGGCGCTTGAACAGCTCTGGCTGTATGGCCGCGTAGGAGCACGACGAAGCCGTGGCCGCCAGGGGCGCTTTCGCCGTCAATGCCGGCGAGGCTGCCGATCCGGCCGTCGTCAGACCGAGCCCGATCACGGCCAACGTCACAAGAACAAGGGTCTTACGCATTGTCGGCTCACCCACCTCCGCGAAACTGCTTCCTGTTGACCCGCGCGAGACCCCGGCGCGGTGGCAACGAGCGTACCGCCGACCAGGGCGGGCGGGGATCCCTTGTCCAGAGCAGACACAAGTTCGGGCGTTTGGGCCATTGACTAACCAGCGCGGGCAGAATACGGTATCCGCACTTCGTACCGGGCACGACCGGGGGGTTAAGTGCCGGGTACCGCGGTGGAGGGGGTGCCAGCGAGCGGCCTCGTTGGCGCTGGCGCCCTCACCACCCACCCATCGGTCGGCCTTCCTCGGCGCGGGCAGCCGAGGGAGGGTGCGAGACTCGGTGCCCGATGGCACGGATCCTGGTGACCTCGCCGCTGCCCGACGGCGCCTTCGACCCGCTCGCGGGCCACGAGCTCACCACCGCGGAACCCGGCCAGTCACTGACGACAGAGGAGATCGCCGAGGCGTCCCGGGACATTGATGCAATCGTTTGCCAATTGAAGGACAAGATCTCAGAAGCGGTGTTCACCGCCGCGCCCCGCCTCAAGGTCGTCGCCACCGTCTCTGTCGGCTACGACAACGTCGACGTCGGCGCAGCCACGCGAGCCGGCGTCGCCGTGTGCCACACGCCCGGCGTGCTCGACGACACGGTGGCCGACCTCGCCTTTGCCCTGATCCTGTCCGCGTCCAGGTTGCTCTCGGAGTCCGAACGGGACCTGCGCGCCGGCGGGTGGACCGGCGCCCGCTTCGACGGCTATCTCGGCCGGGACGTGCACGGCGCCACGCTCGGCCTGGTCGGTTACGGCCGCGTCGCCCGGGCGGTGGCCCGACGGGCCGAGGGGTTCTCGATGCGCGTGCTCCACCACGCGCGGCGGCCCACCGGGTTCGAGGGCGCCGTCAGCGAGCTGGACGACCTCTTGGCGATGGCCGACGTGGTGAGCCTGCACGTGCCTCTCACCGACGACACGCGCCATCTGATCGATGCCCGCAGGATCGGTCTCATGAAGCCGACCGCGGTCCTCGTCAACACTTCCCGGGGGCCTGTGGTCGACGAAGAAGCGCTTGCTGCCGCTCTCGAGTCCGGGCGGCTGTTCGCAGCCGGGCTCGACGTCTACGAGAACGAACCGGCCGTCCCCCCGCGGCTTGTGGCCGCGCCGCGGACCGTGCTCCTCCCGCACGTGGGAAGCGCCACGTTCGCGACCCGCTTGGCGATGGCCCGCCTTGCGACCACAGGCGCAGCAGAGGTGCTCGCGGGCCGCCGTCCCCCCAACACGGTCAATCCCGAGGTGTTAGACAACTGATCGTCCTGGGCGGCCGTCCGCCGCCGTTAGATCGAGACCTCGGCCGCCCGAACCACTTCCACGGTCCGGCCCGGGTAGGCCAGCGTCTCGAGGTGGCTGTTCACGAACGCGACGACCGCTTCGGCGCCAAGCTCGCCCTCGGCCAGGACAGCGGGCGTCGTCGTGTGGCCGTCGCTGACAAGGGTCACGTCGTAGCCGCGCATGAGAGCTGACAGCGCGGCGGTCTGCACGCAGAAGTCCGACTGCGCGCCCGTGAGGACAAGTCTTTGCACTCCTGACCTGCTGAGCTCCGCCACCAGACCGGTGTCGGCGAAGCTGTCCCGATAGGACTTGGGCACCACGATGTCCCCCTCCCGGCGGTCCAGGGTCCCGATGAGCTGCCATCCCGGGCTCCCTGGAGCAAGCTCCGGGTCGTCGGCCTCCCCGTGCTGGATGAACACGATGGCGGTACCGGCCTCGCGCGCCCGTCGCAGCAGATCGTTGATCCGTGCGACCACGCCCGCAACGTCCGCGCATCCGGTGAGCACCGCTTCCTGCATGTCGATAACGAGCAGCGCCGTGCCCGCTGGTGTGGTTTCCATGGCCACATCTTGCCGCCGACCGTGCGGCCCGCCGGCCGCGGTCCTCCAGCGGCGCCCGAGGCGTCGCCAGACTTCGTGCACCGCTTCGCGACGGCTGTGCCACCGGGGGGAACGGACACGACGGCAAAGAGCCAGCACTCAGGTGACGAGCAGGGAACCGTCCTCGTTGAATGCGAACGCCCCCCAGGCCACTTCCCACAGGTAGCCGTCCGGATCGGTGAAGTAGCCGGAGTAGCCGCCCCAGAAGGTGTCTGCGGCCGGTTTGACGATCTCGGCGCCGGCACGAGCAGCCGTCGCCAGCACCTCGTCGACCTCGTGGCGCTCCCGCACGTTGTGCGCGAGGGTGATCCCGCAGAACTTCGCGCGCGGTCCGTCCCAGCCCGGACCGACGTCCTCGGCCAGTTTCGAGTAGGGGTAGAGGGCGAGGGTCACACCTCTCGTCTGGAAGAAGACGATGCCGTCCTCGGGGCTGCGGGTCGTCGGCAGCCCGAGCCCGTCCCGGTAGAAGGCGCAGGAACGGACGAGGTCCGCCACGCCGAGGGTGACAAGCGATATGCGAGGCTCCACTCCACAAGCTTGCCAGCGGCTTGAGCTGTTTCCGAGCGCGAGACGGCCGTCGCGCAGTTGTCGCCGCCTCGGCGAGGTTCCCGGGTGCCGGTAGGGGCGGCGCGCTCGGACTCTTGCGGCATGCCATCCTGATGAGACCCCGCGGTGCGGAGGTCTCGCCATGAAGGTCGCAGTCGCCCAGTTCGCCTCGAGGACCGACGCGCCGGCCAATCGCGCCCGCGTGCTGGAGCTGGTCGGGAAGGCGGCTTGCGATGGTGCGGAGCTCGTCGTCCTGCCCGAGGCTGCGATGTACCCTCTCGACCGGCCTGCCGGCGAGCTCGCCCGGGCCGCCGAGACGTTCGACGGTCCTTTCGTCACTGCATTGGCCGAGGCTGTCACGGCGTCCGGGATGACCGCCGTCGCCGGGATGTTCGAGAAGGTGCCGGGGGAACAACGCGTGTACAACACCGTCGTGGCCGTCGGCGCGGAGGGCCTGCTCGGCCGCTACCGCAAGCTCCACCTCTACGACGCCCTCGGCCACAAGGAGTCCGCCACGTTCGTGCCGGGGCCGATCGACGGCGACGAGCTCCTGGCGCTCCCGCTCGGTGGGTTCGTGGTGGGTGTTGCGACGTGCTACGACCTGCGCTTTCCCGAGCTGTTCCGCGCCCTGGCCGACAGGGGGGTGACGGCCTTCGCCGTGCCTGCGGCCTGGGTCGCGGGGCCTCGCAAGCAGGACCACTGGATGACGATGTGCCGGGCACGCGCCATCGAGAACACGTCGTACCTGCTTGCCGCCGCCCAGCCACCGCCCACCTACTGCGGCCGCAGCCTCGTGGTCGACCCGATGGGCGTCGAGATCGTGGGGCTCGGCGAGACCGACGGCGTCGCGACCGCCGAGATCTCGCCCGAGCTCGTCAGCTCGGTGCGCGCTTCGCTGCCGGTGCTCGCCCAGAGGCGCTTCGAGGTCAGGCCGAGACCGTGACGGTTCAGGCGCTCGGCGGTGAGGATCTCTCGACCTTGACCGGCGGGAACCGGCCAAGAATTTCCTCGACTGACCCTGCGGTGGGCAACGAGGGTGTGGCGCCTGCGACCCCCACGGCGAGGGCACCGGCCGCGCTGGCGCGGACCAGGCTCGCCTCGAGGTCGCGACCGCGGGCGAGCGCGCTCGCGAGCACGCCGCAGAAGGCGTCACCGGCCGCCACCGTGTCGACGACCGGGACCGGCAACGAAGGCACGGCGAGCACGCGCCCGGTGTCCACGTAGACGGAACCTTTAGAACCGAGGGTCACGACCACGGCTCCACAGCCACGGGACACAAGGGCGCGCCCTGCCCGGACCGCTCCTGCGACGTCGTCGACGGCAACCCCCGTCAGCGCGGCTGCCTCGACCTCGTTGGGGAGGCAGAGGTCCACCTTCGCGAGGAGCTCGTCGTCCACTGCCAGCGCCGGCGCCGGGTTGAGCATCGTCGTCGTCCCGGCCCGCCTGGCCAGATCGAGCGCGGCACGCACGACCTCGAGGCGCACCTCGAGCTGGACGAGTAGGACGGCGGCATGGTCGATCAGTCCCGCCGCTTCTGTCACGTGCCGAGCCGTCAGGGCGTGGTTGGACTGGGGCACGACGATGATGAAGTTCTGGCCGGCGGAATCCACCGTGATGTGTGCGATCCCGGTGGCACAGATCGGGTCCGTGGTCAGATGCGAGACGTCGACGCCCTCGGCGACGAGCTGGGCCCGGATGGCGGCGCCGAAGCTGTCCGAGCCGACCCTGCCCACCATCGCGGTGGCGACGCCCTGGCGGGCGCAAGTCACGGCCTGGTTGTTGCCTTTCCCCCCGGGCACCATCGTGAAACAGCTGCCGATCACGGTCTCGCCGGGCGCAGGCAGTCTCGCCGTGACGGCCGTGAGATCCATCGACAGGCTCCCGACGACGACGACTTCAGCCATTCCTGTCCAGCCCATGTCGGTCACTTGGACGCGGGCCCTGTCAGGTGTCCAGGTGCAGGAGCAGCCACTGCAGCAGCATCGTGGCGTTGACGTTGCGGTTGAGCCGCGTCGAGGCCTCGTCGATGGCCGCGATCGCGGCGAGGGTGGAACGTAGGCGCGGGGCGGAGACCTCCGGATCTGCCAGGCGTTGACGGCACACCGCCGACAGCGTCGCAAGCCCGGCGCGAATCTCGTCCGTGCGAACCCGCCTCAGCTCCCGGTTGTGCCGCTCCTCGATGACCGACCGTCCCGGGATCGCCTTCTCGCCCCGCTGCTCGGCCTCCTGCTGAAGGCCAGCCAATTCCTCGGCTTGCCGCGCACGCACGACCTCGACGGGCTCGGCGATGGAGGCGAGCAGCTCGTCGGCGAGCTCGGCAACCCTCGCGCCCGTCCCGTCCAGGCGGCCCCAGACGCCTCGCCACAGTTGCAAACGCGCCGCGAAGCCCGGGTCGCGGGCCAGCAGCCTGGCCCGGTCCAGGCGTCCGCTCGCGGCCTCGGCGACAGCTGCCGCCGTCGCTAGGTCCACGCCCTCGCTCTTTAGCACCTCGGCGATCGCCGCGTCGGCGAGCGGCTTGAACGGGACCTGCACGCACCGGCTGGCGATCGTGACGAAAGGGCTCGGCACGGTCTCCGCGATGAGGATGATCACGGTCGTGTCCGGAGGTTCCTCGATCGTCTTCAGCAGCGCTGGTGCCGCCTTTTCGACGAGATCGAAGTCGATCAGGACCAGCACCTGGTACCTGGCAGCTCTCGGGGTGCGAAGGGCCAGGCGCGTCACCTCGCGTGCCTGATCGACCGAGATGGAGGCGCCTACGCGCTCGATCATCTCGAGATCGGGATGCCGCAGCGCGAGGGTCTCCCGACACGACGCGCACTCACCGCAACCGCCGGTCGGGCACAACAGGGCCGCTCCGAAGGCCACCGCGGCGTCCCGGCGGCCCGTGCCGGGGGGCCCGATGAACAGATAAGCGTGCACGGGCGCGCGCAATGCTCCGCGGAGAAGCTCGACGGCCTCCGGCTGGCCCTTCACTCGGTCAAGGACGGGGGCGCGGGTCAGGGCCCCGGCCGCGCTCATCGGCAATCGCCGATGCCGAGACGGGCCCGGACCGCTCCCAGCACCTCGGCGGCAACCTCGGGTGCCGGCGCCGTAGCGTCAACGACCACCCAGTGCTCGGCGTCATCGGCGGCGATCTTGAGGAAGCCCTCGCTGACTCTTCTGTGGAACTCCGGCTCCTCGGCTTCGATGCGGTCCGGTCTGAGACCGGGCAGCTGCGCCTGTTGGGCCGCACGGCGGCGCTCGGCGAGCGCCCGGGGCACGTCCAAGAGGACGGAAAGGTCTGGCCACCTGCCCCCGGCGGCGAGATCGCAGGCCCGCCGCACCTCGTCGACGGGCAGTCCGCGACCGTAGCCCTGATAGGCGATCGTCGAACCGGCGAACCGGTCGACCACGACGTGGCGGCCGGCGGCCAGTGCCGGCCCGATCCGCACCGTCAGGTGCTCGGCGCGCGCGGCGAGCATCAGGTACAGCTCCGCTCGCGGTGCGGGCGTGCCCAGCGAGCGGTCCAAGAGCAGCTCCCGGATGCGCTCGGCGACCGGGCTGCCACCCGGTTCACGGCTCAGCTCGGCACCGATCGCCGCGGCGAGGAGCGCGGCCTGGGTCGACTTGCCGACGCCTTCGCCACCTTCGATCGCGATCAACCGGCCCGCGGTGCGCACGGCTCGAAGGTTAGAGCGTCACCCGAGTCGGCACAGTCCTCCGGAATCACCCGGGCCGGCACCGCCGCTCAGGCCGGCGACGGGGACAGTCCTCGCAGCTTGTCCACGACCTCGGTGATCGCTTCGTCCTGCGCGGCGAGGTGCTTTTGGATCTCGATCGCCTCGTGCAGGACCGCCTCGGCGTCCTTGTAGGTGTCCTCGGCACGCTTGTCGCTCGCAGCCGCTTGGATGTTCTGGCCGACGATGATGACCGGCAGGAGCACCAACTGGAGGAAGTTCGAGCTGATCCAGGCGATGATGATCGTCAGGTTGTGGCTCTTGATCGCGGACGGCAGGCTTATGAGGGCGATGATCGCGAAGATGTAGGCGCAGATCATCGTGCCCACGCCGAGTGTGATCATGAGGCCGACTTTGGCGTTGAACCTCGCGAACCCGGACTTGCCCTGCACGCGGTGGTCGTTGACCTTGGTCGGGCGCGCCTCGCCTCCGAGCACGGCCTTGGTGCGGGGGTGGATGAAGTGGCGGTAGCTGATGATGTCGGGCATGGCGAAAGGCTAACGGTGGGGCCGTTGCGAGCGCGGGGACCCATCGGGCAGCCGGCACGGGCTGGCCTCGAGGCAAGAAGGCCCGGGGATTGCAGGGTTGCTGGGCCTCCGCCTTCAGCCCCGGCTCGAGCGGTTTGGACTCGCCCCGGAGGAAGATGCTCACGCCGGCCGCGATCGCGCCACCCACGAGCGGTGTGACGGTGAATAGCCCCTTCAGGAACGGTTGACATGACAACCCGACACGGGCCTGATGGGGTAGACGAGCGCCAAGAGCACGGGGCCGAAGGCGAACGCGACCCCGGCGTCACCGATCACGTTGGTCCCGCCCACGGCGCTCCCGACCGCGAAGAATAAGAGGACGAACGTGCCAAGTCCTTCTGCAACAAGCTTCTTTGCCCCTCGTGGCCCCCTCTGGTCGAGATCCCCGTCGAGCTTCGACGGCCCCACCGGCAGAGTGTGCCGCCGCCCGGCAAGGAGCTAGGGAGCTACCAGTCGTCGGATTGTGAAGCCGACCCCGGACCCGCCGTCCTGATGGCGGCTCCCGGAGCTCGGCGAACCGCGTTCTTCTTGGCCGCCGCGGTCTTCTTGGTGGCGGTCGCCTTGCGAGCCGGGGCTTTCTTCACAGCGGCGGTCGTCCTGCGGGCGGGGGCCTTCTTGGTCGCAGCCGCCTTGCGGGCCGTTGTCTTGCGGGCGGCCGGCTTCTTCGCGGCGGTCGCCTTGCGGGCGCCGGCCTTCTTGGTCGCGCCGGTCGTCTTGCGGGCCCCTGCGCGCCTCGCCGGCCCGGCGGCCCGGCGCTCGGAGATGAGCTCGAGGGCGCGTTCGAGGGTCAGCTCCTCGGGATCGTCACCTCGGCGCAGCGAGGCATTCGTCGTCCCGTCGGACACATAGAGCCCGAAACGCCCGGAGCGCAGCACGATCGCGGACCCGGACTCGGGATCGGCACCGAGCTCGCGGAGGGGAGCCGCGGAAGTGCCGTAGCGACGCTGCTTGGGTGCCGAGAACAACGACAACGCTTCTTCGATCGTCACTGTGAACAGCTGGTCCTCGGTCTCGAGGCTTCTCGTCTCCGAACCCCGCTTCAGGAACGGCCCGAACCGGCCGTTCGCCGCCACGATCTCCTCCCCGGTCTCGGGGTCTGTCCCGACGGCCCGCGGGAGCTTCAGTATCTGCAGGGCCTGTTCCAAAGTGATGTCCGGGGCGCTCATGGTCTTGAGCAAGGAAGCGGTCCGCGGCTTGTCGGTCGCAGCGGCCGCCCCGCCGAGCTGGACGTAAGGCCCGAAACGACCGGCTCTCACGAGCACGGTCTTGCCCGTCACCGGGTCGGTGCCGAGCACGCGATCGGTGGAGGGATTCTCCAGGAGCTCCTCGGCCCGTTCCAAGGTGAGCTCGTCAGGAGCGAGATCGCCCGGCACCGTCGCCCGGTCCTCGCCCCGCTGCAGGTAGGGGCCGTAACGGCCCACACGGATCACGATCTCACGCCCCTCGGCGTCGGTGGCGAGCGGGATCGAGTTCACTTCCCGGGCGTCGATCTCGTCGAGGTGCAGCGACACGGCCTCCTTGAGCCCGTGGGTGCCGTCCACTGCGAGCGAGCGGCCGGCCGCGCTGGCGGGACGAACGGCATCCGCGCGGTGCTCGCCGAAGTAGAAGCGCTCGAGCCACGGGACCTGTTCCTCGCTGCCCGAGGCGATGTCGTCGAGATCGTCCTCCATGGAGGCCGTGAAGCCGTAGTCGACCAGGTTCGCGAAGTGGTCCTCGAGCAGCCCGACGACGGCGAAGGCCGTGAAGGACGGGACCAGGGCCGTGCCCCTCTTCCACACGTAGCCACGGTCCTGGATGGTGCCGATGATGCTGGCGTAGGTGGAGGGGCGCCCCACCCCGAGCTCCTCGAGGCGACGCACGAGCGACGCCTCGGTGTAACGCGCCGGCGGCTTGGTGGCATGCTCCTCGACCTCGAGCCCGTCGCAGTCGACGCCTCCCCCGGCGACGAGCCGGGGCAGGCGGACGTCCTGGTCGCCACGGCGCTCGCCCCGCCCGTCACCGTTCTCGTCCTCGTCCTCCCGGTAGACGGCGAGGAAGCCGGGATCGGTGATGACCGTCCCCGTCGCCATGAAGACCGTGACCGATCCCGCGGGAGCGACCGGCGACGGTTCGCGGGTGCGGCCCTGGATCCGCACTCGCGCGGTCGTCCCGGTCGCGTCGTTCATCTGCGATGCAACCGTGCGCTGCCACACGAGTTCGTAGAGGCTGCGCTCCTCGCCCCTGAGCTCGCCCGAGATCTGCGCCGGCATGCGGAAGCGGTCGCCGGCGGGCCGGATCGCTTCGTGAGCCTCCTGGGCGTTCTTGACCTTGCTGCGGTACACGCGGGCAGAGCGCGGGACCGACTGGGCGCCGTAGAGGGCCTGGGCCTGCTCCCGGGCGGCCTTGATGGCGGTGTCCGACAGCGTCGTCGAGTCGGTCCGCATGTAGGTGATGTAGCCCCGCTCGTAAAGGCGCTGCGCGACCTGCATCGTCCGCTGCGCGGAGAAGCGCAGCTTGCGGGCGGCTTCCTGCTGGAGCGTGGAGGTGATGAAGGGAGCGGCCGGGGACCGGCGGTAAGGGCGTTCCTCGACGCTGGAAACCTCGAAGTCGGCGCCCAGGAGGGCGGCGACGATGCCACGGGCGGCGCGCTCGTCGAGGAGGACGACCTCGTCCGGTGAGCTCAGCGTCCCGGTCGGGCTGAAGTCCTCGCCGGTCGCGACGCGGCGGTCGCCCACCTCCACCAGCCGTGCCGCGAAGGGCTGCGCCTCTGCGGCAAAGCTGCCCTCGATGCTGCACCAGCTGGCGGAGCGGAACCGCATGCGCTCGCGCTCGCGCTCGACCACGATCCGGGTGGCGACGCTCTGCACCCGGCCGGCCGAGAGGCCCTTGGCAACCTTGCGCCACAACACCGGGGACACCTCGTAGCCGTAGAGGCGGTCGAGGATGCGCCTCGCCTCCTGCGCGTCCACGAGGCGCCGGTCGAGCTCACGGGGATGCTCGATGGCCGCGCGGATGGCGGCAGGCGTGATCTCGTGGAAGACCATGCGCGAGACCGGGACCCGGGGCGAGAGCACCTCGACGAGATGCCAGGCGATCGACTCGCCTTCCCGGTCCTCGTCTGTCGCGAGATAGACCTCGCTCGCAGCACCGACGAGGCGGCGGAGCTTGGCGACCTGTTCCCTCTTCTCCCGGGACACGACGTACAGGGGCTTGAAGTCGTTGTCGACGTCGACGCCGAGACGGGCCCAGGGCTCTTGCTTGAAGCTCGCCGGCACGTCGGCCGCCGATCGCGGGAGATCTCGTATGTGGCCTATCGAGGACTCGACGACGTAGTCACCGCCGAGATATCCGGCAATTGTCTTCGCCTTCGCGGGGGACTCGACGATGACTAGTGGCTTGGGCATGTGTGCTCGTCCCGGTAGGGGCGGACGGCCTAGGTGGCGCCGTTCCGCCGTGGCTTAGGCGCCGACGGCGGCGTCGCCGGCATTGGCGGGAGTCTCGTGACCGGATCCGTGGTCCGGAAGTGCCGCTTGGGTCCCCGCCATCTCAGGTTCGAGCATGCTAGTCGAGCGCTTCGAGATTGCAATCGAGGTCAGCAGGATCACGAGCGCCACCGCCGCGATCGCGAAGCGGGCGTCGTCGTTGTGCCGGAGGGTGATCACGGCCGGCAAGATGAGCAGCGACACAAGGTTCATCACCTTGATGAGCGGGTTCAGGGCCGGGCCGGCGGTGTCCTTGAAGGGGTCGCCGACGGTGTCGCCGATGACGGCGGCTTTGTGGCACTCGGAGCCTTTCCCGCCGTAATGACCGTCCTCTATGTACTTCTTGGCGTTGTCGAAGGCACCCCCCGAGTTCGAGAGGAAGTTCGCCATCAACTGGCCGGTGAGGATCGTGCCGGTGAGGAAGGCACCAAGGGCTATGTAGTTGATCCCGAAGCCGACGATGACCGGCGAGAGGACTGCGAGCAGCGCCGGGGTGGCGAGCTCGCGCTGGGCGGCGGCCGTGCAGATCGAGATGACCCGTCCGTATTCGGGCTTCTCGGTGTAGTCCATGATCCCGGGATGCTCGCGGAACTGGCGGCGCACCTCGTGCACGACCGTCCCCGCCGACCGGCCGACGGCCCTGATGGCGAGCGACGAGAAGAGGAACGCGATCGACCCGCCGATCAAGAGGCCGACGAAGGTCGTCGGGATCGCGACGTTGATCTGGGTGAGCGGGTTGTGGAACAGGGCGTCGCCCGTGACGTTCTTGAGAGCGGGCAGCTGGTTGCCGATGGTCTCGACGAACGAGGAGAAAAGGGCCACGGCGGCGATGACCGCGGAGCCGATCGCGACACCCTTTGTGATCGCCTTGGTGGTGTTGCCGACGGCGTCGAGGCTCACCATCACGCGCTCGGCCTGTCCGGTGAATTCGCCTGACATCTCGGCGATGCCGGCCGCGTTGTCCGAGACCGGGCCGAAGGAGTCCTCCGAGATGATCATCCCCGTCGTGGAGAGCATGCCGATACCGACGAGGGCCACGAGGTAGAGCGACACGGTCAGCTTGCCCCCGCCGAGAGCCACCGCGCTCGACACGGCGATGCAGATGGCGATGATCGCCCACACGCTCGACTCGAGGCCGATCGAGATACCGGCCAGCACCGTCGTCGCCGGGCCGGTGCGGGTCGCATCCGCGATCTGTCGTACCGGGCCGCGCTCGGTCGAGGTGAAGTGCTCGGTGATGAGGCTCGCCACGTTCGCGAGCACGATGCCGATGAGCACGGCCCAGAAGACCTTCAGGTTGTGGACGTAGAACTGCGCCACAAGGAGGGCCCCGACGAGGGTGAGGACGGTACCCGCCCTGAAACCACGGTTGATCGGGGCCATCGCCGTCTTGTCGCGCTCGCGCCCGCGCACGACCATGATGCCGAACGCGGATGTGAGTATCCCGATGCCGGCGACGATGAGCGGGTAGAGCAGTCCCCGCGCCGCCGGCAGGTGCAGGGTCTTGAACGCCGAGTACCCGAGGATCAGCGAAGCGATGATCGTGATCTCGTAGGACTCGAACAGGTCGGCCGCCATTCCGGCGCAGTCGCCGACGTTGTCGCCGACGTTGTCCGCGATCGTGGCCGCGTTGCGGGGGTCGTCCTCGGGGATGCCCGCCTCGACCTTGCCGACGAGGTCGGCCCCGACGTCAGCCGCCTTGGTGAAGATGCCGCCGCCGACACGCATGAACAGGGCGATGAGCGACGCCCCGAACCCGAAGCCGACCAGCACGGCCGTGGCGCTGTTCTGGAATATGAAGACGATCATCGTCGCCCCGATGAGGCCGAGACCGACGCACAAGAGGCCCGTGATTCCTCCCGTGCGGAAGGCCACCTTGAGCGCCGGCGGCAACTTTCCTTCCCGTGCCGCGGCCGCGGTCCGGACGTTGCCGCGGACCGACAAGCTCATGCCGATGAAGCCCGTCATTCCTGAGAAGAGGGCCCCGCACAGGAAGGCGACCGCCCGGGCGAACCCGGACTGCACGAAGGTCAAAGCGACGGTCCCGTCGGGCCGTACGACTTTGGTCGCGGTGAAGAACACGAGGACGAACAACGGGACGACGATGATCGCGATCGTCTTGAACTGCCGGCGTAAGAAGGCGCCGGCGCCTTCTTGGACCGCGGCCGCGATCTCGCGCATCTTGTCGGTGCCGGTGTCGGCCGCGAGCACCCCACGCATCAGATACAGCGCCGTCGCGATCGCCACCAGGCCCGTTGCCAAGGCGAACACTAGCCAGGCTCGCTCGGCCCCTCCGAGCACGAAGGCCTGGTAGCCGCCGGTCGCGAACAGGTGCGGGGGCATTCTTGCTCCTTTGGTCGGGTCGGCTCGGACAATACGGTAGGCAGCCGACAGATTCAAACTTGCAATTAATTGGTCAGTTGGTACTCGTCAGCCGTCGCGGTGGTCGAGACCGCCCCGCGGAAAAGAGCCGGGTCCGCGCGGCGGTCCCGGCCGACGGCGGTCAGCTGTGGCCGGCCCCGCCCGGGCCGGGACCTGTCGAAGGAGCCTCGGCGTGATCGGGCGTCGAGATCACCCAGTAGAGGGGGTTCACCATCCCGACACTCCGGCCCCGCGTCGCCACCATCCCCTCGACCACGACACGTGCCCCCGGCTCGATGCCGGCCACGCGCCGCCGTCCCTGGAAAACTGCCATCAGCTGGCCTGTCCCGTCCGCGATGATGCACTCGAGCGAAGAGACACCCGCTCGCGGCTGGACGCGTACCGTCCGGATCCGCCCCGCGACCCGGGCCCGCTGGCGCGGGCGCAGGTCGCCGATCGGAATGGCCCCGGCGGCCAGACCCGACGAGGAGCTCTGGAACCCGGCGAGGCGCTCCGCGGCCGTCTTGGCGCCTGCTTCACGTGCCGCCCGGCTCGGCGCGATCGTGCCGAACCCGGCGTCGTGCATCGCCCCGGACCCTTGCTCTCCCCCGGCCTTCCAGGGGACCAACTGCCTGCGCCGCTTGCCGAGCTGGAAGGGCACGATCGTCGCGTTCACGTTCGGCAGCGCGCCCACGTAGGCGGCGATGCGGTCCGAGGTGCGGTCGTGCAGCAGTCTTTGCCAGTAGCCGGCGACGACGCGGTGGGGCAAGAGGACGCTGACCTCGGTCTGGCCGTCTGCCGCCGCGTCGGCGATCAGCTCCATCGAGGCCCTGATGAGACGACGGTCCGGGCACTCGACGAGGTCGAGAGGAAAGCGCGTGAGCCCGAGCTCCGCCCACTGCGACTCGAGCTCCGCGGCCCGCGCGCTGTCCAGGACGAAGTGCACCGCCCGCAGCTCGTCCGGGTCGAGCATCCGCGCGTACTGCAGCGCGCGGGCGTCCGCGAGGTCCAACCGGTCGACGAACACGAGCACGACGTGGCGGCGAAGGATCGGGGCCACGAGGGCCTTGCTGACGTTCTCCTCCAGCTCCTTGCTCTCCTCCTCGTACTGCTTGTGGAGCCGGATCAAGGTGGGCACGAGGATGACGAACAGCACGACCACGATCCAGACGCCTTCGCGGAACTTCACGATGACGAAGATCAGGACGACACTGAGCGACAGCACCCCGGCAAAGCCGTTGATGGCGAGCTTGTACCTCCACCCCTTCTCGCGCGTACGGATGTGGTGCTTGGACATGCCGAAGCCCGCAAAGGTGAAGCCGGTGAAGACGCCCACCGCGTAAACGCCGACGAGGACATCCACCTGCGCGCCGGTGAAGATGAGCAGGGCCTCGGCGGCAATGGTGAGGATGATGATCCCGTTCGAGAAAACGAGCCGGTGACCGCGTCGCGTGAGGCGGTGAGGGAGGAAGGAGTCCTCGGCAACGAAGCTGGCGAGGTTCGGGAACCCGTTGAAGCTCGTGTTGCCGCCCGTCCAGAGGATCAGCATGGTGGCTGCCTGCACGAAGAAGTAGCCGAAGCGCCCGAACCAGGCGGAGCCGAAGACGTACTCCGCCTCCTGCGAAAGCACGGTCGGGCTGCCATGCAGGTAGGGCACGGCGTGGGTGATGTGGGCGAGGAGCGACACGCCGGACACCAGCGAGCCGAGGATTATCGACATGATGACGAGCACGCGGCGGGCATTGGGGCCTTCGGGCTGGCGGAACGTCGCGACCCCGTTCGAGATCGCCTCGAGTCCCGTCAGTGACGACCCGCCGTTGGCGAAGGCCCGCAGCACGATGATGATCCCGGCCCCGTAGAAAAGGCCGCTCCCGGGCGTGCCGATGGGCACGACGCCGGGGTGGTTGATCGAATGCGCGTGCAGCTGGCCCAGCGCGGCCCGGATAAGGCCGATGATTATCACCGAACCGGTCGCGGCGATGAACAGGTAAGTCGGAAGGGCGAACATGCGGCCCGCCTCACGGATCCCGCGCAGGTTGCCGTAGCACATGAGCGCCACGACGGCCACCGAGATCCCGACGGGGACCTTGCCGTGCGACAGGGCGGGAAAAGCCGACGTCAGGGCGTCGGTTCCCGCCGCGACCTGAACGGCGACCGTCACCACGTAGTCGATGATCAGGGCCACGGCCGCGATCTGGGCCACCTTCACCCCGAAGTTCTCCCGGGCCACGACATACGAGCCGCCGGCTCGCGTGTAGACGATGACGACCTCTCGGTACGAGAGGGTCACAAAGAGGAGCACGACTATCACGGCCAACGTGATCGGCAGGAGAAGGCTGAAAGCGGCCACACCGACGGCGCGGACCAGGACGAAGAGGATCTCCTCGGTCCCATAAGCGGTGGAGGAGATGCAGTCCGGGGAGAGCACGCCGAGCGCGGTCGGCTTGCCGAGGCGCTCGACGGAAAGGCGCTCGGTGATCAGCGGCGGACCGAGCAGCGCCTTTTTCAGACGGTAGGAGAACGACTCGGGCAGGATGACGACGTCACCCAATTCCTGTCGGCTGAACCTTTCGTCACCGGCGCTCCGCAACGGGGGCGAGGCCGGCGGAGATGGCATCTCCTCGACCACGGGCTTGCCGGGGTCGTCGATGGTTCCGCCCGGCACGACCATTGAGCGTACTTTGTCGCCCTCCGGCCCATCAGCGGGCCTGGCGGCTGGTCACCGACGCTTGGCCGCCCTGGCGGCCTCGCCACGTCCAGGGTGCTGTGAGTTGTGCGGGCGCGCCCGCGGGTGTTCGATAGGTGGCATGCACGTCATCGTCGTCGGGTGCGGCAGAACCGGCGCGGGACTGGCCGTCGAGCTGACCCACGCGGGGCACTCGGTCGCGATCATCGACAAGCTCCCCCGCGCGTTCCGCCGCTTGCCGGCCGACTGGCCGGGGCAGCGTATCGTCGGCTTCGGGTTCGACAGGGATCACCTCGAAGAAGCCGGGGCGAAGCGAGCCGATGCTCTCGCCGCGGTGACGAGCGGCGACAACTCGAACATCCTCTGCGCCCGCATCGCCCGGGAGACCTACGAGATCCCGAACGTGGTCGCCCGAATCTACGACTCGCGCCGGGCGGAGATCTTCCAGCGCCTCGGAATCCCGACCGTGGCGACGGTCCCCTGGACGATCGACCACGTGCTGCGCCGGATCCTTCCCGAGCGCGCCGCAACCGAATGGTCCGACTCCACCGGCCGTCTGCACCTGATAGAGCGGCCCCTCCCCCCCGCGTGGGAGGGGCGCCCGTTGCCGCCTGGGGCGCTCAACGGCGACGGGTTCCGCGTCGTGGCGGTGACGCGGGCGGGCCTGCCGACGATCGAAGTCGGCGATCTCGTCGGACAAGAGGGCGACGTCCTCCACATCGTGGTCACTGATGACCTTGAGGCCAAGCTCGCCGCGTTGTTCCCCGCCGTTTCACTCGCCTCGGGATCGAACGACGGGGGGAACCGTCCGTGAAGGTGGCCATTGCGGGTGCGGGCAACGTGGGCCGGTTCCTCACCGATGACCTGGCGCGAGGCGGCCATGAAGTGGTGCTGATAGACCGGGACCCGGATCGACTGGCCCCGATGCCGCCGATGGAGGGTGTCAGCTACATCACGGCGGACGCTTGCGAGGTCTCCGCCCTGCAGGCGGCCCATTTCGACGAGATGGACGTCGTCGTAGCCGTGACCGGCGACGATGAGGACAACCTCGTCGTGTCGCAGCTCTCCAAGCAGGAGTTCGCCGTACCGAGGGTGATCGCAAGGGTGAACCACCCGAAGAACCACTGGCTCTTCAACGAGATGTGGGGCGTGGAC
>Ga0181530_10000528_pt1 | contig 49041 bp, 44 predicted proteins | sample PEATcosm2014_Bin_42_FD_119769 | JGI IMG/M metagenome (GOLD analysis project Ga0181530, IMG submission 119769) | Peatland microbial communities from MTU Mesocosm Facility, Houghton, MI, USA - PEATcosm2014_Bin10_60_metaG | ecosystem: Environmental > Terrestrial > Soil > Wetlands > Peat | place...
GCCGCCATGGCCGATGAGGACGACAAGGCTATCATCGGAGCAGCGCTCACTGATCCGGATGCTCGACAGCTCGACGATGAACGGCTTGCCCGGATGCGGCCGGCATCGGCCGCCGACGTCGCCGATATCAAGCGTCGCCTGCGCGGTCGGCCACGCCTGCAAGCTGCCAAACGGCTGGCGAGCCTCCGGCTCGATCCGGACGTGGTCGCGCGCTTCCGGGCAACCGGACCGGGATGGCAGTCGCGTATCAACGAGGTGCTGCGGGAGCATCTGCCGGACGCCTCCAAATAGAGCGATCTTGTTACGGGAGGCGGGCGCGGAAGCATGTTAACCGACGTACGGCCGACTATCATCAGATAGGATATGGCGGCGTGGCGGAGGTTTGGCGTGTCGGTGTCGACGATGATGAGCACTATGTCTACGCTGTAGCCCAATAGGATCCGACTCCTGCGACGGCTTCAGTTCGACCGCATTTCGGCCAAGACGTTCCGACATTCCTCATCGCACAGGCGATCCACCTCTTGCCAATTCCCGAAGCAGTCGGCTTCACCCGATGGCATCTACGTACTCGCGCCGGTGGAACGCCCCCGCTATCGGCCGCGCCGAGCGCAACGCTTCGGTCGCCACCGCGTCCAGCACGCCGTCGCGCACCGCCACGCCGTAGTCCCGTCGCGCTGCTTCCACCGATACGAAGCCGTCGCGAATGTCCTGCGCCACCTGCGCGGCCGGCCGGTCGAACGGATGACCGTGGCCGCCGCCCCCGCCGGTCTCGATCAGCAGCACGTCGCCGCGCCGCAGCACGGTGCCATCCGATAGCGGCGCCAGCACGGTCTCCCCCGTTGTGCCGGGGTTCACCACCGCCCGCCCGGTGCCGCCCGATTTTCCCCCCGCCACGCCCCACGGAGGGTTCACCACACTGTCGATCCGCATCGACAGCACCGCATGATCCGCCAGCACGTCGTACTCCCGCACGATGCCGCAGCCGCCGCGGAACCGCCCCGGGCCGCCGCTGTCCCGATGCATACTGTAGCGCCGCAGCCGCACGGGGTAGCCGAGTTCCAGGAACTCGACCGGGTAGTTCTCCTGCGCCACGAAATACACCGCGTCGATGCCGTCGGCGGTCGGCCGCGCGCCGTAGCCCACCCCCAGCCCGTCCGACATCAGGAATGCCTGCCCGCCCGCCGTGCCGCGAAGGAGAATGATCACGTAGGCCGAGTGCGCCGCCGGCGCCGACCCGCCCGCCACGTTCACCAGCCCGTTCAGCACCGCCAGGAACCGCATCATCGTCATCCCGCGCAGGCCGAGCGGCGCCGGGAAGCGCGGCCAGAGCAGGGAACCCTCGCGCAGCAGCACCTCGTCCAGAGCGCGGGGACCGCCGGCGTTACACACCTGCGCCGGGTCGCCGCCGAGGAAGAACAGGCCGAGCGCCATGCCCGGCACGTCCGGGTTCATCAGGAAGTTGACCGGGCCGGGCGCCTGGTCGTCGGTCTCGGTGGCGTCCAGGATGAAGCGGTCGTCCGGCGTGCGGGTCAGCGCCAGGCGGATGAAGAAGGGCCCGTTGCCGTGGCCGTCCGAATCGATCGCGTCGGCGAAGCGGTGGGTGCCGGGCGCGAAGGTCTCGCGCAGCCGGGCGCGCACCAGGGTGCGGGTGCGTTCGAACAGCGCGCGGAACGCGTCGGCGACCACGGCGGGACCGAACCGCGCCAGGATCTCGCCGATCCGCCGCACGCCAAGGTCCACCGACGCCATCAGCGCCCGCGCGTCGCCGCGGCAGGTCTCCGGGTAGCGCGAGTTGCGGTAGAAGATCTCCAGCGCCGCCTCGTTCGTCGTGCCGGCGGCGATCAGCCTGGTGGGCGGGATGATGATGCCTTCCTGGAAGATGTCGGTGGTGTCGGAGCTGATCGAGCCCGGCCGCAATCCGCCGATATCGGAGAAATGCGCCCAGCCCATGACGAACGCCGCGCATTTTTCCGCGTGGAACACCGGGGCGAGGAACACCTGGTCGTTGGAATGCGATACCGCGCCGCGCGAGGCGTAGCAGTCGTTGTACCAGTACAGGTCGCCCTCGCGCATGGTGTCGGGCGGGAAGCGGGCGAACACCGGCCCGGTGATGTCGCCGAAGATCGGCACCATGGAGCCGACCACCATCACGCCGTCGGCGTCGAACAGCGCGGTGTAGAAATCCTTCTTCTCGCGGATGAAGGCGCTGATGGCGGTGCGCTCCAGCAGCGCATCCATCTCGGCCTGCGCGGCGCGGATGGCGCCGCGGATGATTTCCAGCTTGATCGGGTCGAGGCTGCTCATGCCGCGATCAGGCAACGGAATGGCGGGATTGTGCAAGGTCTGCCGATGCCACGGGCCCCCGCGTCGCGCTGTCAGTCGCCCCAGCGTCCCACTGTCATTGCGAGCGCAGCGAAGCAATCTCCCGCGGGTCGTCCCCGGGAGACTGCTTCGCTGCGCCCGCAATGACAGCGGGACGCGGCTTCCGACTTGGTGGGGGCTGCGGCGTCATCGACGATCACGACGCGCGAGACTGGGTGCGAACCGCTCTACCCTCCGGTCTCGGATCGCGGTAACGCACCGCCCATGCCCCGAGCCCACCCGACCCTCCGCACCGCCGACGCCCTGGTCACCGCCGGCCTGATCGGGCCCGCCGAGCGCGACGCCGTCACCGCGGTCGAGCACCGCTATGCCGTCGCCATCACGCCGGCCATGCAGGCGTTGATCGACCGGCCCGACGACCCGATCGGCCGCCAGTTCATCCCCGACCCGGCGGAGCTGATCACCGCATCGCACGAATCCCCCGACCCGATCGCCGACGACGCGCTGTCGCCGATCAAGGGCGTGGTCCACCGCTACCCCGACCGCGCCTTGCTCAAGCCGCTGCTGGTCTGCCCGGTCTATTGTCGCTTCTGCTTCCGCCGCGAGCATGTCGGCCCCGACGGCGGGTTGCTGACCGAGGCGGAGCTCCAGGCCGCCTATGCCTGGTTCGCCGCCCGCCCGGCGATCCGCGAGGTGATCCTCACCGGCGGCGACCCGCTGATGCTGTCGCCTCGCCGCCTGGGCGCCATCGTCGCCGCCCTGTCGGCCATCCCGCATATCGCGCAGCTTCGCGTCCATACCCGCGTGCCGGTCGCCGACCCGTCCCGCGTCACCGCTGCGCGCGCCGCGGCGCTGGCGGGGGAAAAACCGCTCTGGCTGGTGGTGCACGCCAACCACGCGCGCGAGTTCACCCCGGACGCGCGCGCCGCCCTCCGCCGCATCCTGGCGGGAGGAACCCCGCTGCTCGGCCAGTCGGTGCTGCTGCGTGGCGTCAACGACAGCGCCGAGGCGCTGGAGGCGCTGTTCCGCGCCATGCTCGCGGCCCGGGTCAAGCCGTACTACCTGCACCAACTCGACCCCGCCCCCGGCACCGCCCGCTTCCACGTGCCGATCGAGGAGGGGCGGCGGCTGTTGGCCGCCCTGCGCGGCCGGGTCACCGGCCTGGCCTGGCCGACCTATGTGCTGGACATCCCCGGGGGCCACGGGAAAGTCCCGATCGGGCCGGATTACCTTGAGGCGGACAGCCATGTGCGCGATCCGGCCGGCAGCCGGCACAAGCTGAATCCGGCAAGCGAGGCCGCGGACCGCCGGCGGCCGTAACAACCTCGCCCGCCGCTCGGGATAGGGAATGGCAGGCAAGGCCGCACGCCGGTGCAGCGCCACGGCGATTTGCCAGGCCGGCGTGGCCGACGCAGAATCGGCGATCGGAACAATTTGCCGCGCATCGACCCGATCGCGCGCGCCCAGGAACCTCGAAGAAACCGTCATGCTCCGAGGCGTGCTGCCGGTGGTTGCCGGCTCCCTGACACTCGGTTTCGCCGGCAGTCCGGCGCTTGCCGCCACTTGCTCGGTGGCCGCGCTGAACGCCCTGGCCATTCAACATGTGAGCGTCACGGCCGCGAGCGACATGCCGGCGGCGGATGGCAATCCGGCGTACTGCGACGTGCGGGGTTCGATCGATACCGGCGGCAATGCGGCCGGCTTCCGCATCCAGCTTCCCGCGACGTGGAATCACAAGCTGCTGGTCTATGGCGTCGGTGGTACCGGCGGATCCGTGGAGACGCCCAGTCCCAACGCCGTCGATCGCGCCCAGTCGCTGGTCCAGGGCTACGCCACCGCCGTCACCGACACCGGACATCAGAACCAGTCCAATGCCGACGCCAGTTTTGCGCTGCATCCGGATGGCACGCCGAACCTGCCGGCACTGAACGACTACCTCTATCGCGCCGCGCACGCGCTCACGGTCGCGGCCAAGCGTCTGGCGCCGGCCTACTACGCAGCGACACCCGTGGAGCAGACCTATTTCGACGGTTGCTCCAACGGCGGTCGCATGGCGCTGATTGGCGGCGAGCGCTACCCGCTCGACTATGACGGCATCATTGCCGGCGCGCCGGCGATCTCGCAGTTGCGGATCCTCGCGCTGCTGAAGGGTGCCAAATCGCAGCTCGCCCCGGATGAGCGCGTGACGCCAGAGCAATTGCCGATGATCGACGCCGCGTTCCAGGCGAGTTGCGATGCGGCCGACGGCGTGCGCGACGGTGTGGTGCAGAACCCGGCTCGCTGTGCCTTCAAGCCGGCCGATCTGTTGTGCAAGCCGGGTCAGTCCAGCCAATGCCTGACGCCGGGTCAGGTTCGCGGACTGGAGAGTTATCTGGCGCCGATGAAGGACCAGCATGGCAAGGTGCTGCTGCCCGGATTTCTGCTTGCCAATGTCGGGCCAGGGCCGCTCAACTTCGCGCAATACGCGTCGGGACCGAATGCGCCGCCCGATCCGGCGGCAGCCGAGCCGTGGGGCACCGCGCCACCCGCGCGCGGTTGGGCGTTGAGTGACACCACTCTGAAATTCATCGTCTATCGTGACGTCACCTACAACACGCAGAGCTTCCCGCTGGGCGCGAACGGCGTGATCGACGATGCCGCATTGCATCGCTACCGCGCGGCGACCAAGGACGGCGACGCGGACGATCCCGCCGCACTGGATGGTTTCATCCGCGCCAATCGCAAGCTGATCGTTTACCATGGTTTCGGCGATCACGCGCTGTCGCCGATGCAGACGATCAGTTTCTATGAGCGGCTGGCGGCGCGTGCCGGCGGAAACTACGCGACGCTGGCACGCAACGTGCGCCTGTTTATGGTGCCGGGGATGCAGCATTGCGGTCGCGAACCGGGAATCAATTCGTTCGACACGCTGTCGGCGCTCGATGCATGGGTGACGCGAGGCGTCGCACCGAAAGCGCTGGTCGCGACCGACTACGTGGACAAGGCCAACCCGGGCGCCGGGGTCAAACGCACCATGCCGCTGTGTCCGTTTCCGGCGCAGGCCCACTACAACGGCAGCGGCGATGTGAATGCGGCCGCCAACTGGTCGTGCCCGGCCGGCGACCGCTCGCTGCTCGCGGTTGGTCCAGTGGGTGTGGCCGCGGGCATGCGGAGCGCGGCGAAGTAGCGCTTCCCTGGTCTCCCGCATCGTCTGCTCGTGGCAATGCGTCCGCATTGCCGAGCGTTGCGGCGCACCCCCCCCGGCATCAGCTTTTCATTGCGATATCGCGACGATTCCAGGCAGGGTGGCAATACTTAGGGCTCGCCGCGGAATAACTGCGTCAGTTGACGTGCGGACCGTGCCCAATTCGTCATGGTCCGCGCAGGCGGACCATCCGCGACTTTCCTTTATGTGAGCCGCAAAGTCGTGGATGCCGACCGGAGCCTGCCATGACGGGACGGACGATGCTGCGCCGAATGGTGATTCGTTTATTCCTCGGCAGGCGCTTAGGGGCGGGGCCGTGGCGGGGTAGCGCGGCTTGCCAGGGCAATCGCCGTTGGCCGCACCGGCCCATTCGTCATGGCGGGCGCCCGGGCGCTTGATCCGGGGGCCCGCCATGGCAAAAGGTCGGTCGCAGCGTGGGACTCCAGATGCGATTCCCCTGCGCGGCTTGCGCCGGGTGAGCGGCCGGGCCACGCTGCCGGGCAAACATCCGGAGTCTCGCACATGTCCGACTCAGCCGAGTACACCCCGCCCAAGGTTTGGACCTGGAACAAGCCGAGCGGTGGCCGGTTCGCCAACATCAACCGCCCGATCTCGGGGGCCACGCACGAGAAGGAACTGCCGGTCGGCCGGCATCCGCTACAGCTTTATTCGCTGGGCACGCCGAACGGCGTGAAGGTCACAGTGATGCTGGAGGAACTGCTGGCGCTCGGCCATAACGGTGCGGAATATGACGCGTGGCTGATCAGGATCGGCGAGGGCGACCAGTTCGGTAGCGGCTTCGTTGCGATCAATCCCAACTCCAAGATACCGGCGCTGCTGGACCGCAGCGGTCCGAAGCCCATAAGGGTGTTCGAGACCGGCGCGATCCTGGTCTATCTCGCAGAGAAGTTCGGGGCGTTCCTGCCGACCGAGCCCGCCCTGCGCGCCGAATGCCTGTCGTGGCTGTTCTGGCAGATGGGCAGCACGCCCTATGTCGGCGGCGGGTTCGGGCATTTCTACGCCTATGCGCCGGTGAAGATCGAATACGCGATCGACCGGTTCGCCATGGAAACCAAGCGGCTGCTGGATGTGTTGGATAAGCGGCTCGCGGAGTGTGAATATCTGGCGGGCAGTGAGTACACGATCGCCGACATGGCGGCGTGGCCCTGGTATGGCGGCCTGGTGAAGTTCGGGCAGTACGGCGCGACCGAGTTCCTGGCGGTGCACGAATACACGAACGTCGTGCGCTGGGCTGACGCGATCTACGCTCGGCCGGCGGTGCAGCGTGGGCGGATGGTCAATCGTGTCCAGGGCGACCCGTCGAGCCAGTTGCACGAGCGGCATGACGCCAGCGATTTCGCGACGAAGACGCAGGACAAGCTGGCGGCTGCGGATTAAGCCGTCACGCCGCGCGCAGTGCGGGCGGCGAGGCGTTGGTTAAGAAGCAAGAATTTTCAGCACGGAGGAAAGATTGAGAGCACGGGGAACACGGAGGAACAAGGCAATGCGCTTCGCGCGGGGTGCCATCCTTGCTTCTCCGTGATCCCCGTGTTCTCGATCTTTATCTCCGTGCTGAAATGCTTTGCGGTGCCGCCCTCACGTGCCGACCTTGCAAGCAGGCCGCCGATCGCCGACGCCTGGTCGTCAATGCAATTGGCCTGTAGCGGTTTGTCAAATATCCAGTTCAGGACACGCGTGCCATGCCATTCTACCAAAAGGGTGACGTTCGCATCCGCTATGAGGAGGCCGGCAGCGGCTTCCCGCTGCTGGTGACTCCCGGCGGCGGTTTGAATTCCCGCGTCAGCAACTGGCCGACCGCGGTGTTCAACGCGATGGAGGTGTTCAAGAACGACTTCCGCTGCATCACGATGGATCAGCGCAACGCGATCGGCGGCGAGTCGACGGGGCCGATTGCCGTCGATGACCCTTGGGGCGCGTTCGCCGACGATCAGCTCGGGCTGATGGACCATCTGGGCATAAGGCAGTTCCTGTTCATGGGCTACTGCATCGGCGGCTGCTTTGCGCTGAAGCTGATGGAACGCGCGCCGGATCGCGTGGTGGCGGGGGTGCTGTGCCAGACGGTCGGCCACTGGGATGACGATCCGGACGTGATGTATCGCTCGGGCCGCGATGTCTGGGCGCCCGAGTTGATGAAGCTTCGGCCCGACGTGACGATGGCGACGATCGAGGCGTATCTGCACGCTTTGTATCGGGTGCGGCCGGACTTCGTTTACAGCGTGTCGCGGGAGTTCGCGCGCTGGTGTCAGACGCCGATGCTGGTGCTGCCGGATGCTACGCCGGCGCATCCGTTGCAGGCATCGGTGGACGTGGCGGCGTTGGCGCCGAACGCGGTTTCGACGGTGTTTCCGTGGCGGGAGCCAGCGGAGCTGAAGGCCAGGACGATCGAGCAGGTGCGGGAGTTTCTGCGGGGGCATGTGCCGGTGGGGGCGGTCGCCCAATAAAGCCGCGCTGATGGGGCTACACGATGTGTCACAGAAGCGAGGTTATTACCGACTGCCACTATCGGCGCTACGACAGATGATCCGCCGCGATGAGTTGGACGGCGTGGCCTTCTCCGATGTAACGACCGGCGAGCCGATCCCCGCCGTCACACCGGGCGACGTGTTGCGCCTGGACTTCATGGAGCCATTGAAGCTGTCCGCGCGCGCCGTGGCTCGGGATATGGGTGCGACCCCTGGCCGCGTGACCGAGATCGTCAACGGCAAGCGTGCCATCACCGCCGAAACCGCCATCCTGGTCGGGCGGGGGTTCGGGACGACGCCGCGCTTCTGGATGAATCCCCAGACCGCCTACGACCTGGAACAGGCCGAGCGCGCCATGGCCCACGCCTGACTCCGACCCCGCCATCGCGCCTGCCAGTTGCCACGTGGCAGTCCGCAGGCCCGGCCGCAGGTGGTCCCGAGGCGTAGCGCGCTCCGGGAACGTCGCCACGCGCACGCGCGGACCTGCCGCCATCTCCCCGCCCGCCTTGCCCCTGCCGCCCCCCCGGTCTAGAAGCCGGCACCCGTATTCCAGACGCAAAAGAGTATCCGATGAAGCAGCAGGCGAATCTTATCCGCGCCGGCCAGGTGATCGAGCATGAGGGCCGCCGCTGGACCGTGCTCAAGCAGCAGATCATCACCCCGGGCAAGGGCGGCGCCTTCATCCAGGTGGAGATGCGCGACCTCAAATCCGGCAACAAGACCAACGAGCGCTGGCGCACCGCCGACACCGTCGAGCGGCTGATGACCGAGGACAAGGAGTACACCTACTCCTACACCGACGGCTCCAACCTGGTGCTGATGGACCCCGAGACCTACGAGGAAACCCATATCCCCGCGGACTTGCTCGGCGACCAGGCGCCGTTCCTGCAAGACCAGATGACGGTGAAGGTCGATCTGGTAGAGGGCGACCCGGTCGGCATCCACCTGCCGCCCACCGTGGTGCTGGAAGTGGTCGAGGCCGACCCGGTGGTGAAGGGCCAGACCGCCGCCTCGTCCTACAAACCCGCAAAGCTGTCCAACGGGGTGAAGACCTCGGTGCCGCCGTTTATCGAAACCGGCGAACGCATCGTGGTGCGCACCGAGGACAGCAGCTACGTGGAACGCGCCAAGGGCTGATCGGGTCCCTGCGCCCCAAGGGGGCAGCAAAGATGGCGCTCCGCCTTTCCCCGCATATGACCGTCATGGCGAACGCCGCGCAAAAGGCGGCGAAGCGGCTGCTGCGCGACTTCGCCGAGGTCGAGCAATTGCAGGTCAGCGTGAAGGGACCGTCGGATTTCGTGTCGCAGGCCGACCTGCGCGCCGAGCAGATCCTCAAGGAGGAACTGAACAAGGCGCGCCCGGGCTATGCGTTCCTGATGGAGGAGTCCGGCGCGTCGGGCTCGGACAACTGGGCTTGGCGCTGGGTGGTCGATCCGCTCGACGGCACCACCAACTTCCTGCACGGCATGCCGCATTGGGCGATCAGCATCGGGCTGGAGCGGCGGCTGCCGGATGGCGGCTCGGAGCTTGCCGCCGGGCTGGTCTATGCGCCGCCGTCGGACGAGATGTTCCACGCGGAAAAGGGCGCCGGCGCCTTCGTCAACGAGCGCCGGCTGCGGGTGTCGGCCCGGCGCGAGATGAAAGACGCGGTGTTCGCCACCGGCATCCCGTTCGCCGCTGTGCCGCTGGTGCGGCGCACGGCGTTCTCCCGCACCCTGGCGCTGCTGATGCCGCAAGTGGCGGGGATCCGCCGGTTCGGCGCGGCGGCGCTGGACCTCGCCTGGGTCGCCGCCGGCCGCTACGACGGCTATTGGGAGCTGGGGGTGAAACGCTGGGACATCGCCGCCGGCCTGCTGCTGGTGCGCGAGGCCGGCGGCTACGCCACCGACCCGCACGAGGACGACCCGCGCGATACCGGCGACGTGGTCGCGGCCAATCCGCACCTCCATCCCAAACTGCGCGAGGCGGTGCTGGCAGGCCTCGCCGCTCCCGCGCTGCGCCACTAAGGGCCTGCCGCGGAATAACTGCGTCAGTTGACGTGCGGACCGTGCCCAATTCGTCATGGTCCGCGAAGGCGGACCATCCACGACTTTCCTTGATGTGAGCCGCAAAGTCGTTGATGGCGGGCCGGAGCCTGCCCCCGGGCACTTGACCCGGGGGCCCGCCATGACGGGACGGACGATGCTACGCCGAATGGTGATTCGTTTATTCCTCGGCAGGCGCTAAACCTCTCCCGCTCCCGCGGAAGAGGCGATCGTCCGCTCGATGACCGCCCGGTCGAACACCCCGCACGGACTGTCCGTCCCGGCCAGGAACCGCCGGAACACCGCGAACCGTTCGCGGCTCACCGCATAAAGCCGCCGCAACTCGGCGATCGGATCCGGATGGTCGTCCGCCCGAATGTCCAGGTCCGGATACGGATCGCGCGTGGCGAGCTTCAGCGCCGCGGACTGCTTCCCCCGCTTGTCGCCGCCCGCCGCCTCGCCGGCCTCCAGCGCCGCCAGCAGGCGCTCTGCAAGCGACCCCCGCGCGGCCGCCCCGAACGCCTCCAGCGTCCGCGCCACCACCGCCGGCCCGGCCAGCATGTTGCCGGCCACCGAGACATCGACGCCGCGCACCGCCCCGCACCAGCTCACGCACGCCTCGCCGGTGAACGTCGCGATGCGTCCGCCGGCGTCCAGGATGTGGATCTGCCGGTGCGCCCGCCCGGCATCCGCCGCCAGCAGCGCCGCCACCACCGCCTCCGGCGCCTCGCCGGTGCGCAACCGCGGCATCCCGTGCACCGCGTACATCGGGTTGATCAGCGCCTGGGTGGCGAGCGCAGCGACGCCGCCCTCCACGTGGATTGCCAGGGCACCGACGGCGAAGAACCGCGTCGCCACCGCCGCACCCAATGCCCCGGTCGCCGGGTCGCGCGCCAGAATGGACCATGTCATGGCGGCATCCTGACCCGCACCGCGACTCGGCTCAAGCCTTGTAGCTTACCCCCATGCAACCGCCCGCCCCGATCGCCACCGACATCGTCCTGCTCGGCGCCGGCGCGACGCATCGCGCGGTGCTGCGCCGGTTCGCACGACGCCCGCAGCCCGGCATCCGCCTGACGCTGGTCACGCCGGAGCCGGAGACACCCTGCGCCGGCCTGCTGCCCGCCCTGCTTGGTGGCGACCGCACCGCCGCCGACGCCTGTATCGACCTCGCCCCGCTCGCCATGGCTGCCGGCGCGCGGCTGATCATGGCCGAGGCCACCGGGCTCGACCTCGAGAAGCGCACGCTGGAGCTTGCCGGGCGCCCGCCGCTGCCGTTCGATCTGCTGTCCGCCGACCTCGCCGGTGAATCCGCCATGCCGGACCCGCCGGACGGCTGCCTCCCGGTCAGCCCGGCCGGCCGTTTCCTCGCCCAGCTTCCCGCCCTGGAAGCCGCGCTGCCGGACGGTGCGCGCCTGGCCGTCATCGGCGGTGGCACGGCCGGGTCCGAGGATGACGGCACAGCAAGGTCCGAGGATGACGGCCCCGCCGTCGGCATGGGCGGCCACCGGACCGGCGCCCGGGGGGACGACACGGCCGCCGTCGCGCTGGCGCTGACCCTGGCGCAGCGCTTTCGCGGCCGCCTGCGCGTGGTGCTGGTGAGCGAAACGCCGGAGCCGTTGGCAGGGGCGCCGCTCCTGGCGCGCCGGGCGGCCCGCGCCGCGCTGGTGGAAGCCGGTGTGGAACTGGCCTCCGCCGTACGCGCCGGCGCGCTGACCGACGGACGGCTGGCCTTGTCCGACGGCAGCTTTCTGGCCGCCGATGTGGCACTGTGGGCCGGCGGGACGCTGGGGCCCGGCTTCCTTGCCGAGTCCGGTCTGGCCTGCGATGCGGCGGGTCGCGTGCTGGTGAATGCGGGGCAGCGCAGCGTCAGCCATCCCTGCATCTTTGCCGCCGGTGACTGCGCTGCCCAACCGCACGACCGGTCCTCCGGTCGCTTGGTCTCCGGCAACCTGCGCCGCGCCGCCCAGGGTCGCGCGCTGCACGGCAGCCTGCGCTGGCGGCCTCCGCCACGGGTCGTTCCGGCCATGCTCGATCTCGGCGGCGGACGTGCCGTGGCCTGGTGCAACGGGCTGGCGGTATCCGGCGCAGCGGTATGGAGCGCCAAAGCCTGGCTCGACCGGCGCCGGATGCGGTCATACGCGCCGGGTTTGGCGCCCCCCGGCCATGCACTGCGGCTCCCTGCGTTGCCGCACTCTGCATTGCACGCTGCATTGCGGCACCCTGCGTTGCGGTGGCCGGCATTGCCGCATGCTGCGTTGCGGTGGCCGGCGTCGCGGCACGCTGCCATCCAGCCCGGCGCCGCCCCGCCGGCCGCCATGCTCGACGGCTTGTCGCATCGGCCCGCCCCCGACATGCTGGTCGGCCCCGGTACGCCGGACCATGCCGCGGTGCTCACCCCGCCGGTTGGCCAGGCCCTGGTGCAGAGCGTCACCTGGCTGCGCGCCTGCCTCGACGATCCGTTCGTGTTCGGCCAGATCGCCGCCGCGCATGCGCTGTCGGACCTGCACGCGATGGGCGCGCAGCCCTGGACCGCGCTGGCGATCGCCACCGTGCCATCGGGCGTGACGATGCCGGCCGACGCCGACGCGATACTGGCCGGCGTATCGGATACGCTGTTCACCGACGGCTGCACCCTGGTCGGCGCGCGCCGCGCCACTGCGTCCGAAGCCTCGCTTGGCTTGGTGCTCAGCGGCCTGGGTGATCCGGCCCGCCTGCTGCGCAAATCCGGATCGCGACCGGGCGATGTGCTGCTGCTGACCAAGCCGCTCGGCACCGGCATCGTGCTGGCCGCATTCGAGCGCGGCGTGGAGCGCGGCCGGTGGCTGGCCGCCGCGATCGACGCGATGCGAACCAGCAACGCCGCGGCGGCCCGCGTGCTGCGCGCGCACGGCGCGACTGCCTGCGCGGGCGTCGGCGAACGCGGCCTGGTGGGACACCTGGACGACATGCTGCGGGCGGCGCGCGTTGCCGCCGTGGTGTGGCCCGACATGGTGCCGGCACTGCCCGGCGCGCTGGAACTCGCTGCCGCCGGCGTCGCTGCGCCCGCCGCATCGCGCAACGCGCTAGCGCTGCCCGCGGCCGGCGCAGACCGGCAAACGGCATTGCTGGCGGATCCGCAGATCTCCGGCGGATTGCTCGCGGTCGTGCCGCCGGCGCGGGCCGAGGCGTGTCTGGCGGCGCTGCACGCCGACGGCCTGAGCGCGGCAATCGTCGGCTTGGTGGAGGCGGCGGCGCCGGGCGCCCCGGCGATCCGGCTGGAGCCGGGGCGGCAGATGGCGGCCGGCGGTCGGCACGCCTGCAACCTGCTGATGCCGGCCCAGTGACCGACAACCCGCTCCCGCCGCCCACCGGCGGCCGACGCCGCCAGCCCGGGCGCCCTACCCTGCCGCTTCCGCCAGCGCCATCACCTGCCGCGCCGCTGCGTCCAGTTCCCCCACCGCACCGCTGCCGTCGGTCGAGCCATCATCGACCAGGATCAACTCCAGTGCGGCCAGCGTCTGCGCACGGATGCTGAGAATGGCGGCGTCGAGGAAGCGGCCCGGGTTGTGGACCGGCATGACGACGCTGACGAGCGGGAACGACATGACGCCGCCAGCTTATGCCGCCAACCGCGCCGCCGTCATCGGCCTGCCAGCGCGGCATTGCGGATGCCTCCCCGATCATGCGTGAGCCGCGCGATCACGGGATTTTGGCCTCGACCGCCGGCCGGTGTACAACCCGCCGATGCACCGACCGTCCCGTACCAGCGCGCGCCCGACCCCCCAACTGATCGCCACCACCGAAGCGCTCGACCAGCTCTGCCGCCGGCTTGCCGCGGACACCTTCGTCACCGTCGATACCGAGTTCATGCGGGAACGCACGTATTTTCCGGAACTCTGTGTCGTGCAGCTTGCCGGGGACCACGAGGTCGCGGTGATCGACGCCGAGGCCGAGGGCATCGACCTCGGCCCGCTCGGCGCGCTGCTGGCCAACCAGGCGGTGCTGAAGGTGTTCCATGCCGCCCGCCAGGACATCGAGATCTTCGTGCTGCGCTTCGGCGCGGTGCCGACGCCGCTGTTCGATACCCAGATCGCCGCCATGGTCGCCGGTTTCGGCGACCAGGTGAGTTACGAGGCCCTGGTCGGCGGCCTGACCGGCGGCGCCATCGACAAGGCGCACCGCTTCTCCGACTGGTCGGCCCGGCCGCTCTCCGCCGCGCAGATCGCCTACGCCGCCGCCGACGTCACCCATCTGCGCGAGGTCTATCGCCGCCTCAGCGCCCGCCTGGAGGAGGATGGCCGGCTGGACTGGGTGGCCGAGGAAATGGCCGCGCTGACCGACCCCGCGCTGTACCGCGCCGATCCGGAAACCGCCTGGGAGCGGCTGCGTCCGCGCAGCAGCAACCGGCAGTTCCTCGGCCGCCTGCGGGCCCTGGCGGCGTGGCGCGAGCGCGAGGCGCAACGCGTCAACATCCCCCGCCAGCGCCTGATCAAGGACGAGGCGTTGCTGGAAATCGCCGCCACCGCGCCGGCCGATGTCGATGGCCTGGCGCGGATCCGCACGGTGACCCGCGGCTTCGCCGAGGGGCGCATCGGCGAGGCGCTGCTGGAGGTCATCGCCGCCACCAAGACCATGCCCGACAGCGCGCTGCCCCCCGCGCCGCCGCCGCGCGACGCCCAACGCCCATCGCCCGCGCTGGTTTCCCTGCTCAAGGTGTTGCTGGCCACCAAATGCGAATACCACCACGTCGCGCCACGGCTGGTCGCAAGCTCTGACGATCTCGAGCGTCTGGCGCTGGACGATGCGCCAGGCATCCCGGCGCTGCACGGCTGGCGCCGCGAAGTGTTCGGCGAGGACGCGTTGGCGTTGAAGCACGGCCGGATCGCACTCGGCGCCGAGGGAAGACACGTGAAATTGATTCAGGTATAGTTTTTTGCACGTTTCTCAATCTCCGGTTGAATATGTCCGGCGCCACGATTAGCCTTGGGTAGCGTATTCAGGCCTGCTTGATGCCTTTTCCCCCAGGCGACATCGCCGATCCGGATTCGGACAGGATAGTTGCGAATCCAGACCGATCGCGCGCGCACGACGCCCAGCCGGGTGCGCCGACGGGAAGGCGTCGCCGCACCATCTGGCGTGGCTGGACGATGCTGATCGTGCTGGCCTGCCTGCTGGTCGTCGCCAACGTGGTGCTCGCCGTCATCGTGGTCAGCGGCTTGCGCGACGTCTACTTTCAGGTCCAGCAAACCCAGGACGTGTTGACCGGGCTGTATCGCCTCGATGGCGATATTCGCCAGATTTCCCGGTTCCATCGTGAGTTTCTGCTCACCGGTCTGCCGCCGTTCCTCGCCGACTACCGTGCGGCAAGGCAGCGTGTGGTGGCTGAAGCCGCGCAAATCCGCGCGCTGACCGCGGATAGCCCGAACCAGCAGCGCCGGATGGACCTGGTGGAGCGGCGGCTTGAAGAAGATACCAGCACGGTGGACGCAGCGATCGCGTTCGGCCGTCCCGGGCCAGGCACCGGCGTGCTGCGGGAGTTGCTCGGCCCCGAGCGGCTCTATGCGTCCGTCCAACGCGTGATCGCCGACATGTATCTGGATGAAGGAACCCTGCAATCGGCGCGGATCGGGGCCGTGGTGCAGCGTACCAGGCAGGCATTCCTGGTTTCCATGCTGCGCGCGGTCTTCGTCGTCGCGCTGATCGGCCTGGTGTTCCTGCTGATATGGCGCCACAAGGTGGCGCGCGATGCGCTGGTGGCCGAGCGCGCCATCGCCCTGGCGGGCGCCGCCGAGGCCTTGCATCAGGAAGCCGCCGAACGCCGCCAGGCCGAAGTGACGTTGCACATCCGCGAGATGATGCTGCGCGGCCTGTCCGACGCGATGCCGCAGATCGCGTTCGTGGTTTCCCGCGATGGTACCGGCGAATTCATCAACCGGCGCTGGCACGAATACACCGGCGCCGCCGCGACATTCTCCCGGACTCAGGGCTGGGACCAATTGGTCCATCCGGACGATTTGGGCCGCATGCGGTCGCGCTGGCGGCAGGCCCTGCGCGATACGGCGCCGTTCCTGGTGGAGTTCCGGCTGCGCGGCAAGGATGGCCGGTATCGCTGGTTCCTGGCGCAGGCCATGCCGGTTGCCGGACCGGACAGCGGCGGTTCGGCCCAATGGGCCGGCACGCTGACCGATATCGACGACGTTCGCCGCGCCGATATGGCGCTGCGCGAGAGCGAGACGCGCTTCCGCCGCATCTTCGAAGGCAGTCCGTTCGGCATGACGCTGTCGGAAGGCGAGGGCCGGCGCATCCTGCAAGCCAATCCGGCATTCTGCCAGATGCTCGGCTACGCGCCCGACGAGCTGATCGGGCGCAGCTTGCTCGAACTGACGCATCCCGAGGACAGGCGAGGCGACCGCGCGGTTGCGGACCTCGCCGGCGGGGATACGTCCTGGAGCCTGCGCGAGAAGCGCTACCTGACGAAGCAGGGCGCCACGGTCTGGGCACACATCCGCGTCGCGGTGTTCGATCCGCTCGGCGATGGCGGTCCGCAATTTCTCGCGGTGGTGGAGGACATCACGCGGCAGCGCGAGGTGGACGAGGCGCTGCGTCAGGCGCAGCGCATGGAGGCGGTCGGCCAGCTCTCCGGCGGCCTGGCGCACGACTTCAACAATCTGCTCGGCGTCATCATCGGTAATATCGAGTGTCTGCTGGATACGATGGCGGACGATCCGGAGCGCGCCGATCTGGCGCGCGAGGTGCTGGACAGTGCGCTCGGCGGTGCCGAGCTGACACGCCGCCTGCTGGCATTCGGCCGGCGCCAGGCACTGTCGCCGCAACGCATCGATCTGAGCCAGGAGGTGGCGCGGCATGTCAGCATGTTGGGCCGTGTGCTGGGCAAGGCGATCCAGGCGGAGACCGTGTTCGCCGACGACCTCTGGTCGACCCGCGCGGATCCGTCGCAGCTCGGCGACGCCTTGCTCAACCTGGCGATCAATGCGCGCGACGCGATGCCGCATGGCGGCGTGCTGACGATCGAGACGCATAACGACCGCGTATGGGCCGAGGATGCGGCGCGCGAGCCGGAGATCGCGCCGGGCGACTACGTCGTGCTGGCGGTGAGCGACACCGGCGTCGGCATGCCGCCGGAGGTCAGCGCCCGGGCGATCGAGCCGTTCTTCACCACCAAGGGCCCCGGTGCCGGCAGCGGCCTGGGCCTCAGCATGATCTACGGCTTCGTCCGGCAGTCCGGCGGATACCTGAAAATCAACAGCGAGGTGGGGATCGGCACCACCGTGCGTATCTTCCTGCCGCGCGCCACGGGTGAGGACAACACCGCGATGCGTGAGGTGCCGCATGCCGGCCTGCCGACCGGGCACGAGACGATCCTGGTGGTCGACGACAGTGCCGAGATGCGTCAGGTGGCCGAGCGGCATCTGCGGTTCCTGGGCTATTCGGTGCTGACCGCGGAGCATGGCCCGGCGGCCCTGGTGCTGTTGCGCGCCGGCACGCCGGTCGATCTGTTGTTCACCGACATTTCCATGCCGGAAGGGCTGAACGGCTTCCAGCTCGCCGAGATCGCCGGCCGGCTGCGTCCCGGGCTCAAGGTGCTGTTCACCACGGGCTATGCCGGCGCGCAGGAATCTGCCGGCGCGCCGGACTGGCGGGAGCGGCTGATCCGCAAGCCGTACCGCCGGCCGGAACTCGCCGAGAAAATCCGCGCTGCGCTGAGTTAACCTCTCGCGCGCAGCGGAAGAGGTCGAGACGCGACCTCCACCAGCAGTTTGCGCAGCACCGCCTCGGCGAAGGCATCGATATCGCGCGCCACCACGACGAAGGCGCCCGGTCCGCCAATGACGTTGCGGCGGTAGTAATCGTCCAACCCCGGCTCGACCTCGACGATCGGCAGACCGTTGACGGTGATGCCCGCGGCCACCGCGTCGTCGCGCGCGAAGCTCACCTCGCGGCCGTCGTTGTTGCTGCCGTCGCCGGAGACATCGATTACCTTGCGTTGCGCCGTGAGACCGCTGTTGGCGATCAGCCGCACGGAATAGTCGATCGCCGCGCTGATCGACGTCCACCCCGGCATCGGGCGGTCGGCTTCGGCGATCGCCTCGGCGAACTGCCGGGCGGTGGCGGCGTCTTCGATCACCCGCCATGCCACCGACTGCTCCTGCCGCCGCGCCTCCGACCATTGCACGAACGTCAGCGCCACGCGGCCGGTCGGCCCCGAGCGCACCGCCTCGACGAAGCCGGGATGACACAGCGCATCGCTATAGCCCTGCCGCTGCAACATCATGCGGGCTTCGCTGACGCTGCCGGAAACGTCGATGGCAAGCACCAGGGCGACATCGACCGTCGCCCCCGCCTCGACGGCGAGGCGTGGTCCCATGGCGCGTGCCGATTGCCTCGCGGAGGCAAAGACCATGGCGCTCCTTCCCGTCGCGGCGTTGCGTCGCGTTGCCGGCGGGCCGCCGATGCCGGCATAGCCCCGACGGTACAAGGTTCCGCTGCCGTCCGCCGCTGCGTCAAGCAGCGATTCGAATCCGGGAAGGGCCTGGCGCGGCGGATATCGCCGCGCCCGACACAGCGACCCCTAAGCTGTCTTGCTGACCTGCGACGGGGCGCCGGCCGGCGCGGTACACGTCGCTGCCTTGCCGGCGCGTGTCGCCATGAAATGATCGGCCATGGCGTAGCCGAGCGTCATGGCCATCACGAGCAGGGCGCCGAACAGTACGGGCGGGGCGGGCGACGGGATGCCGAAGAAGCGGCAGGCGAAGCCGAGCGCGAAACCCACGATGATGCCAAGCGCCGACTTCATGGTGCCCCGACGATGCGGCCGGCGACGATGGCACCCAGCGTCATGGCGACCAGAATGACCGCGCCGATGAAGTGCGCCGGCGCCGGCACGGGGATGTCGATCAGGCGGCAGAACGCGCCTATGGCAACGCCGAGGGCGATCCCTGCAATCCCGGGAAGCACGGTCAAGCCTCCTGACTGACGCCGCATCGCGACGGTTGCCGAGCCGATCGTCCGGCAAAACTAACAATGCATCGGACTGGCGCATTCCGCCTTGACCCAGATCAAAGGCAATCGGATTCGGCCGCGGACGTGCGTTCGGGTGCCCCCCTCAGTGCAGGGGATCATCAGTCAATGACTGGGGCGGGGAACGGCGCAAGCAGGCGGTTGCAATGGCGAAGGCCGGGCGCCACGAGGCACCCCGGAGAAGGCTTTTGTTACGCTCCGCGCCTGGACGGCCGGCATGCCGTGGCACTACGGTAAGCCTGCTCTCGTGGCCCTCCGCGGCGCGCGGACTGCTTCCTGTCGAAAGCTTGCTATCCGCCTCGATTTCCCGACCGCTGGACTCCGAGCGGTTTTGATCTGCGTCAATGCAGAACGCTCGCTCCCGGCCCAGAATTATTGATGGCGATAAGCCAGAGGTCTGGAGACCCGGTTCGTGTACGAAATATGCCTGCATGGGCGTGGTGGCCAAGGAGCCGTCATCGCTGCGAGTATTCTTGCCCAGGCGTTGGTTGACGAGGGCAAGTTCGTCGTCGCCGTCCCGTCATTTGGCTTCGAGCGCCGCGGTGCCCCGGTTGCCGCGTTCGTCCGATGCGACAGCAAGCCGCTACGGGCGATGACCAACATCTATCATCCGGATTGCGTCATCTGCATCGACCCGACGGTGGCGCGAGCGGTCAATATCTTCGCCGGCATGCCACCGGGCGGCACGCTGGTGCAGGCCACCAAGGCGAAGCTGGACGAACTCGAACTGCCCGCCACGCTCGCCCGGGTCGGGCTATGCGACGCCGTCGGCATCGCGTTGGACGTGTTCCATCGGCCGATCACCAACACGGTCATGCTCGCCGCATTCGCGCGCACCACCGGCATGGTGTCGCTGGCGGCGTTGCAGCACGCCCTGCTCTCCGCCGAATTCCGCGACGCCGGCGCGGAGCAAAACCGGGTGGCGATGACGCGCGGCTATGCCGAGACGATCGTCCACGAGTTGGCCAGAGAGGTGTCGCATGCACCGGCAATCGCATGAGATGTTCGACGCCGCGACGATCCCCGACGACCTGAGTTCCATCGGCACGGTACTGAGCCCCATGCTGCCAGGCGACTGGCGCAATGCGCGCCCGGTGGTGGATCGCGAGAAATGCGTCAAATGTGCGGTGTGCTGGGTGTACTGCCCGGCGCAGTGCATCGTCGAAAAGCCGCGCTGGTTCGATATCGATCTCGCCGCGTGCAAGGGCTGCGGCGTCTGCGCCACCGAGTGTCCGCATCGCGCCATCACCATGGTTGAGGAGCCGGCGCAATGAGCGAACTGGTCAACGCACCGCGCGTCGTCGTCTGCGAAGGCAACGAGGCCGCGGCGATCGGCGTCGCCCTGGCGCGACCCGACGTCGTCGCGGTGTATCCGATCACGCCGCAATCGTCGCTGGTCGAGCATCTGTCGCAGATGATCGCCGACGGCAGCCTGCGCGCCGACCTGATGAACCTGGAAGGCGAGCACTCGGTGATGTCGGCCTTGCAAGGCGCGGCGCTGGCCGGCGCGCGCACCTTCACCGCGACCTGCGGGCCGGGCCTCGCCTTCATGTTCGAACCCTATATCCGCGCGCCCGGCATGCGGCTGCCGCTGGTCTGCGTGCTGGTCACCCGCGACGTGATGAGCCCGCAAACCGTGTGGGGCGGCCAGCAGGACGCGATGATCGTGCGCGAGGCCGGCTGGATCCAGATGTATTGCGAGACCGGCCAGGAAGTCCTCGACACCGTCATCATGGCCTACAAGATCGCCGAGAACCGCGACGTGGTGCTGCCGGTCAACGTCTGTTGCGACGGCAACTATCTCGGCTACGGCGTGACGCGCGTCGAGGTGCCGGACCAGGCAGCGGTGGATGCGTTCCTGCCGCCACCGGACGTGAACTGGCACGTCGCGCTCGATCCGGCGCGGCCGATGGCGGTGGACCCGCTGACCGGCGGTGCCGGCGGCATCGGGCCGCGCACCTTCGTACGTTATCGCAAGAGCCAGTGCCGTGGCATGCAGACCGCGCTGCGGGTGATCGAGGACGTGCATGCGGAATGGGCCGCGCGCTTCGGTCGCCGGCATGCGCCGCTGGTCGAGGAATATCGGCTCGACGACGCGGCATACGCGTTGGTCACCATCGGCAGCATGACCGGGGCGGCGAAGAACGCGGTCGACACCGCGCGCGATAACGGTGAGCGCGTTGGACTGATCAAGGTGAAGACCTTCCGGCCGTTCCCGCTGCAAGCGATGGTGCATGCGTTGTCGAAGGTGGACGCCATCGGCGTGGTCGATCGCGCCGTCGGCTTCGGCTGGAATTGCGGGCCGGTGTTCCAGGAGACGCTCGGCGCGCTGTACCACACCGCGCAACGCACCAACCGGTGCATCCCGGCGGTCAGCTTCATCGGCGGCCTGTCCGGCGCCGACATCACCGAAGAGCATTTCTCCCGGGCTATCGCACGCACCGCCCAGGCCCTGGCGGGCGATCGGCCCGATGCCCCGGTGTGGCTCAACGAGAACGATTGAGGCGGCCGCCATGCCACACAGCAAATACCTCATCGTCGGCAGCAGCCACGCAGCGCTGGAAGCGGTAACCGCGATCCGGCTGCACGACGAGGGCGGCAGCATCGCCATGCTGACAAGCGATGCGCGGCTGCCGTATTCGCCGACCATTCTGCCGTACATCGTTTCCGGCCGGTCGCGACCCGAGAACGTGGTGCTGCGCGATGCCGCCTATTTCGCGCAGAACAACGTCGCGCTGCAACGCAATGCCGCAGTGGCCGGCGTCGATCCGGCGTCGAAATCCGTGCGCACTGCCGCCGGCGCCGTGTGGACTTACGACAAGCTGTTGCTCGCCACCGGAGGCACGCCGGTGGTGCCGTCGGTTCCCGGTCTCGCCGACGTGGCGCTGCATGTGCTGCACACGATGGACGATGCGATCCGGTTGCGTGACGCGATGCGGCAGGCGAAATCGGCGATCGTGCTCGGCGCCGGGTTGTGCGGGATGCATGTCGCCGAGAACATGGCCAAGGCTGGCTTGACCGTCTCGGTTCTGGTCCGCAGCCGGCCGTTGCGCGAGTATTTTTCCCCGCGCGCCGGCGACATGATCCGGAGCGCCTTCGCCGGCAATGGCGCCCACCTGCTGATGGGCCGCACGCCGGCGTGCGTCGAACGTCACGGCGACGGTTGCGCGGTCACGCTGGACAATGGCGAGACGATCACCGCCGACCTGCTGATGGTGGGCACCGGCGTCAGTCCGGCGATGGCCTATCTCGCAGGTTCGGGAGTCGAGACCGGGCGCGGTATTCTGGTGGATGATCGCATGCGCACCAGCGCCACCGATATCTGGGCGGCCGGCGACGTGGCCGAGGCGCGCAGTTTCTGGGGCGGCAAGGCGGTCAACGGCATCCTGCCCGGCGCGGTGGAGCATGGCCGCATCGCCGGCGCGGACATGGCGCAGGACGCGGTGGTGCGGGATTTCCCCGGCGCGATGTCGCTCAACACCTACCATTATTTCGAGCATCACTCGGTGTCGGTCGGCCTGGGCGGGCAGTTGCCCGACGACGCGGCATTCGACATCGATGAGCAAGTGGATGCGGGGCGGGGAAAGTATCGGCGGATCGTGCTGCGAGATGGACGGCTCGTGGGGATTTCCAGCATCGACGATTTCGTCGACCCCGGGATCATGTGGCAACTGATCATGCGACGGACCGACCTTTCGCCGTGCAAGGCGGATTTTCTGGCCCATCCGCAGGCGACCGGACGGCGGCTGATGTCGCAGCTCTGGCGGTAGGAGGCGGCGATGGGCAGCAGTTTCAACACCATCCAGTTCCACGCCGAGCGCTGTGACGGTTGCGGCGACTGCATGCTGGCCTGCGCGCGTGCGAAGTCGGGCAGCGACGACCGTGCGCATTCGCGCATCAGCATCCTGGCTAATGAGCCGTTCGCCCGGACCGGCACGCTGGGCTACGAACTGGCGCTGTGCCGGCAATGCGGCGATCCGAAATGTGTGCCCGAATGCCCGGCGGGCGCCCTGGTCAAGAACGCGGATAATGGCGTGATCGACTGGGACGGCGACAAATGCGTGGACTGCCTGTTGTGCACCGTCGGCTGCGCCTATGCCGGCATCACCTATGACGCGGCGGTCGGCCGGGTGGCCAAATGCGACACCTGCGGCGGCGATCCGGCCTGCGTGCAGGTCTGCCCGCACGAGGCGCTGGAATGGCGCACCACCGCGAAGATCTACAATGAGTACGGCGAGCGCGAGGATCTGTTCGTCCGCGGCCTCGCCGGCTGCCAGGGCTGCAACAGCGAGCTGCTGATCCGCCACACCCTGCGCAAAGTCGGGCCGGAGACCGTGGTCGCGGCGCCGCCCGGCTGCATTCCCGGCATGGGCACCGTCGGCTTCAACGGCGTGACCGGCTGCAAGGTACCGATCTTCCATCCGTTGCTGACCAACACCGCGTCGATGCTGGCCGGCATCAAGCGGCAGTACAACCGGGTCGGCCGGGACGTGCTGATGCTGGCGCTGGCCGGCGACGGCGGCACCGCCGATGCCGGCTTCGCCTCGCTGTCCGGCGCCGCCGGGCGTGACGACCCGATGCTGTTCATCTGCGTCGATAACGAAGGCTACATGAACACCGGCATGCAGGCCTCGGGCGTCACCCCGTACGGCTCATGGACCTCCACCACGCCGGTTGGCGAAAGCCTGCACGGCGAGGCGGCCGAAGCCAAGAACCTGCCCCTCATCATGCTGATGCACAACTGTTCCTACGTCGCCACCGCGTCCACCGGCTTCATGGAGGACTACTACGACAAGCTGGACAAGGCGATCAAGGTGGCGAAGACCGGCATGGCCTATCTGCATGTTTACACGCCGTGCCCGACCGGCTGGCGGATTCCCAGCGACAATATCTCGGAAGTGTGCCGCATGCAGGTGCGCACGAATTTCGTCGTGCTGTGGGAATACACGCCGGCGAGCGGCCTGCGGCTGACGCATCCGGTGGAACATCCGGTTCCGGTCGAGGCCTATCTGAAGCTGATCGGCAAATACAAGCATCTCTCGGCGGCGCAGCTCGCACACATCCAGCGCACCGTGGACGACAAGGTCACGTCTCTCCAGCAAATGGCGCACAGCGCCCGGAAGGTGGAACATGCCTGACGGCACGACACTTTTGGAACGCGCAGGACCGGCGGTTTCGGTGCCGCCGTCGCTGCCGCACGCCTTCGGGCGGGTGATTGCCGCCGCCACAATAGGTACGGCACTGGAATGGTTCGACTTCTTCCTCTATGGCGTGGTCGCACCGCTGGTGTTCGACACGCTGTTCTTTCCGAAGCTCGACCCTGTGGTGGGCATCATCGCGGTGTGGGGCACCTTCGCGGCCGGCTTCCTCGCGCGGCCGCTGGGCGGTATCTTTTTCGGTCATTTCGGTGACCGGCTCGGGCGCAAATGGCCGGTGATCCAGGCGGTCGCCATCATGGGCACCGCATCGATGCTGATCGGCTGCCTGCCCGGCTATGCCGCCATCGGCATCGCGGCGCCGCTGCTGCTGCTGCTGCTGCGGTTCGTGCAGGGCTTCGCGCTCGGCGGCGAGTCCATCGGCGCCGCATTGCTCGCGATCGAGTGGGCACCCACGGAGAAGCGCGGCTTCTACGGCGCATTTCCACAGGCAGCCGGACCGATCGGCATCATCTGCGCCTCGCTGATGGTGATCCCGCTGAGCTACTTCCTCGGCAGCGGTTTCACCGCCTGGGCCTGGCGCCTGCCGTTCCTGGCCAGCTTTGTGTTGATGCTGGTGGCCTGCGGGCTATTGCTGAGCGTCAGCGAGTCGATGGTGTTCCTGCGCGCCAAGGCAGAAGAGAAGGTGAGCAAGACGCCGGTGACGGACGTGGTGCGCGGCTACAAGAAGCCGTGGGCGATCGCCACCGCCATCGCGGCGGGGTCGTCGGCGTTCTCCTACCTGGTGACGATCTTCGCCATGGCCTACGGCGCCCGCACCCTGCACATGACCACCAGCGTTCTCACCATCGCCTATCTGCTGTCTAACGTCCTCGCGCTGTTCACCATGCCGGCGTTCGGCCGGCTGTCGGACAAGGTGGGACGCCGGCCGCTGTGGGCGACGGGCGTGATCCTGGCGATGCTGTATGTCAGCCTGTTCTTCTTCATCCTCAGCACGAAGAACCCGCTGTTGGTGATCCTGGCCATCACGCTCGGCGCCGGCGTCATCCATCCGCTGATGTTCGGCCCCGAGGGCAGCATCATCCCGGAACTGTTCAACACCAGCGTGCGGTTCAGCGGTGCCTCGCTCGGCAAGCAGATCGGCACGCTGCTGGGCGGCGGCCTGGCACCGATGCTGGCAACCGCGTTGCTGGCATGGTCGCACGGCGCGTTCTGGTCGGTGGATCTGTACTACATCGTGGTGGGCGCCATTGCACTGACCGCGCTGTGGTACGCCCGCGAAACCAGCCGCAGCGAGTTGTAGCCGCTGTCTTCTCCCCCTCCCCTTGAGGGAGGGGGCTGGGGGGAGGAGTGCGTACAACCGCGGACGGTGCGAGTGAGCACCCCTCCCCCCAACCCCCTCTCTCAAGGGGAGGAGCCTTGCATAGCCACTTGCCCACACCCCGTCTCCAGGAGCCGCCGATGCGCGCCAACGCCGAATCCTTGCAGCGCCTGTTCGCACCAGGCTCTATCGCCGTGGTCGGCGCTTCGACATCGCCCGACAAGGCCGGCTACCAATTCCTGCGCAACCTCGCGACGTTTCCCGGGCCGGTCTACGCGGTCAATCCCACGGCGCCGGAGATCCTTGGCCGCCGCACCTGCAAGTCGCTCACCGCGATCGGCGAGCCCGTCGACCTGGTCGCCCTGTGCATACCCGCTTCGGCCTGTGCATCGGCACTGCGTGAGGCCGCCGCGTGCGGCGCCGGTGCGGCGCTGATCGTCGGCGGCGGCTTCGGCGAGACCGGCACCGCGGAGGGCAAGGCACGCCAGGCCGAGCTCCTGTCGGTCTGCCGCACCGCCGGCATCCGCTTGCTCGGTCCGAATACCGCCGGTTTCGGCAACCTGTCGCGCGACCTCGCCGCGTCGTTCTGGGCCGGACTCAACGCCTTGCCCAAGGGCAACATCTCCATCGTCGCGCAGAGCTCCGGGGTCAGCGTCATCCTCGCCACGCAACTGCAAAATCTCGGCTACGGCGTGAACCTCTCAGTCGGGCTCGGCAACAGCATCGACGTTACGCCGGCCGACGTCGTGGACTACCTCGCGGACGACGACACGACGGCGGCGATCGCACTGCATTTCGAAGGGATCACCGACGGCCGGCATCTGTGCGAGGCGATCCGCCACGCGGTGCCGCGCAAGCCGGTCATCGCGCTGACCATCGGCCGCACCAATATCGGCACCTTCGCGCGGTCGCACACCGGCAACATGGTCGGCTCCTATGCGCTGAAGCGCGCCGCGTTGTGCCAGGCAGGTGCGGTCGTCGCCGATAGCACCAACGATCTGGTCGACGCGGCCATTGCATTGTCGCAGGCGCGCATTGCGCCGAAGCGCGATGCGGGAGTCGGCATGATTACCGGCCAGGGTGGCGCCGGTCTGCTAATGCTCGACGAGCTACGCGCGAACGGCGTCGCCGTGCCGGACTTCGCGCCGGAGACACTGGAGAAAATCCGCACGCTGCTGCCGCCGATGACCTATATGCGCAATCCGGTCGATACCGCGCGGCCCACCGCCAGCTTCGGCAAGGTGATCGAGGCGGTGGCGGCCGATCCGGGGGTAGACGCCGTCTCGGTCTTTGTGCTGCGGGAGGCCGGCATCGACATCGCCGACCTGGTCGGCGCCGCGAAGACCACCTGCGCGAAGCCGCTGATCGTTGGCAGCGGCGGGTTCGCCGACGACCTTGCACGAGACTTCGCCGGGTTGCGCCGCTGCGGCGTGCCGGCCTATGCCAGCCCGGAGCGCGCGGCGAAGGCGATGCGGGCGCTGGTCGAGGATGCGCGCGGCCGCCACGCCGCGCTGCAACCAGCCACCACCATGCCTCCCTGCCCTGGTCCCGTGCTGGGTCCCGCACCGTTGGACGAAGCCGCGGCGAAGGCGGCGCTGCAACGTTATGGCATCCGTACGCCGCGCGCCGTGGTCTGCGCCACGCGCCAGGCGGCGCTGGCCGCGTTCGCGACGCTCCCCGCACCGGTGGTGGTCAAGGTCCTCAACCCGGCGATCGTGCACAAGACCGATGTCGGCGGCGTGTTCCTGAACGTACGGACCGAGGCGGAGCTGACCGCGGCGCTCGACGCCATCGACCGCATCCCGGCCCCGACGCGGTCGCACTATCTCATCGAGGAAACCGCACGGCCCGGGGTCGAACTGATCGTCGGCGGGCTCAACGACGTGTCGTTCGGCCCGACGGTGATGGTCGGCATGGGCGGGGTGCTTGCGCAGGCGATCAAGGACACCACGCTGCGTCTGGCGCCGCTGGGCCGCGACGACGCACTGGAGATGCTGGGGTCGCTGAAGAGCGCCGCGGTGCTGGATGGCTGGCGTGGCGCGCCGCCGGTGGACAAGGCGGCGCTGGCCGACGCCATCGTCGGGGTCGGGCAGATGATGGCAGAGCACCCGGAAATCGCCGAGCTGGACATCAATCCGTTGCGGGCGTCGCCGGACGGATGCGTCGCGCTCGACGCGGTGGTGGTGCTGGCGCGTGACGGCGGCGTGCGGCAGGCGTTTGCCGCAGAGTAAGAATACCTCTCCCGCCGCAAGCGGGAGAGGCTATAGGACGCCCAGCGTCTTCAGCACCGGCAGGCGGCGCTCCAGGAAGCGCTGCACCACGTCGGCCGCCATCGCCTGCTTCTCCGCCTGGTCGGTTACCGGCTTGCCGTCGCGTTGCATGGTGCGGCCACTGCGCTCCAACCCGGTCAGCACCGACGCCGTCAGGCTTTCCATGTCCGCCGCACGCCCCGAGAGCAGATCGCCGACCATCAGCGTCTCGAGCAAATCGACCTGGAGTGCGGAGCCGATGAGCGGGGCGATGATGCGCGGCAGCTCGGCGCCATGCCCGTTCGCGGTCGCAATCGCCCGGTTCAATTGCAGGGCGGCCTGGCGTGCCGGGGCCGTCGCGCCGCCCGGCAGGACAGGGTGCGCGTAGCCCCCGGCGATCATCAGGGTGACGGCCTGCAACAGCTCGCCCAGCGGGCGATCGGCATAGGGCGTGGCCGCCCGCGCGTGACGCAACGAGACCGGGCCTTGCACCAGCATGTCGAACAGCGGCCGGTAGATCTCCGTGCGTCCGGTCACCGTACCGATCGGGGTGGTAAAGGTTATCGGGTCGGGCACCGTCTGTCCCATCGGCGCAATCACCAATTCGTCCAGCATGATCTGGTGCTCGCTCACCGGTATCGGCAACAGGCCGCGGCGATACAGGTCGCGGCGAAAGGCCTGGGCGGAGGCGAAATCGCGCAACGTCTGATGCAGTACCTGATCGGTCGTCTCGCCCAGCAGCGGCACCATGCCGGCGGGCGCGGCAAGCGCGTCGATGTTTTCGCTCAGCGTAGCGCTGCCGATGAAGCTGCACTTGGTGTCCGCCATCGCCTGGGCCATCTCGGCGAACATCAGCGGATGCCAGTCGCGGTTGAGGTATTCATGGGCGATGTAGCGCGCATCCTGCTTGCGGATATCGTCCAGCCTGCTCTCGATCGTCGGGTTGGCCGGGAAGAACAGCGCGCCGGCGACCCGCACGCGCTCGATGAAGTCCAGGATTGCGGCGGCGGCGACATCGGTGCGTGCCGGACTGGCTTCCTCCAGCAGGCACATCAGCCGGCGCAGCGGCACCATGCCGGCCCAGCCGGTGGTGACGTTGTAGCTGACATAGGCCAGGCCACCGGGTCGCAGCCGCTGGCGGATCACGTCCAGCATCAACGTGCGGTTCTCCGGCGAGATCCAGCTCAGCACACCGTGCGAGACCATGAAGTCGAACGACGGCAGCGCCGCTTCCGGCCGCGCGGCGAGGTCGGCGAACGAGGCCTCGACAAAGCGCACATTGGTCAGGCCTGCGTCGGCCGCCAGCCGCGTGGCCCACTCGATATGCGCGGGGTTGAAGTCGAAGGCCCAGACCTCCGCTTCCGGGCAGGTGGCGGCGACGACCAGGGCGGTGAAGCCGTGGCCGCAACCGAGATCGGCGTAGCGGTATGGTCGCGTCAGATCAGGTGGACGCTGGCCGAGCAACAGGCAGGTGGTGGCCAGCCACGCCGGGGTGATCTCGCGATAGAAGTTGGTCGTGTAGACCACGTCGGTGACGTAGCCGTCATCCCAGCCTGCCATGATGCCTCGGTGTTCAAAACGATGTGGGCGGCCACTATCGTGAGGTGGCGGCTTCGGTGCAATGCGGGTCCGCCGCGGGCGGCTTCGCTTCGAGGCGCGCGTTCAGCTCGGCGCCGAGCAATACGGCATAGGCCGAGACGTAAAACCACAGCATGATGCCCACCACCGCCCCGAGCGGTCCGTAGGTCACGCCGAAGCTGGCGATGTGCGACACATACCAGGACAGCAGCACCGAGGCGGCCAGCCACAGCAGGGTGGCGAGCACGATTCCCGGCAGGATCGGCTGGTGCGGCGGTGGTACGCGCGCGGGGCCCAGCCGATAGAGCACGGCCAGCGAGACGCCGAACAGGCCGAGCAACAGCAGCATGGCGGCGCTGTGCAGCAGGCCGCCCGCGTAGCGGGAGAGACCGATGAAGCTGATCGCTGCCGGAATGAACACCAGCAGCGCGATGGCCAACGCCACCACCAGCACGGCGGCCAGGGTCATCGCCAGGCCAATGAGCTGGAATCGCAGATAGCCGCGCCGCTCGGTCAGGTCGTGCGCCACGTTCAGCGCCGAGAGCACCGACTTGGTGCCGGTCGAGGCGCTCCAGAACGTCAACAGGAAGCTGACCAGCAGCCCGGCGCTGAGGCTGCCCGACGGCTGGCTGACCAGTTGGCCGACCCGATCGTTGATCAGTGCGAAGGCAGGCGCGGGCACCAGGTCCCGCAGCACCTGCAATTGCGCCGCCACGGACTGGATGTTGAACGCCAGGCCGTAGACCGAGATCAGCATGCTGATGGCCGGGAACAGCGCCAGGGTGGCGTAGAAGGCGCAGCCGGCGGCGGCCAGCGTCATGCGATCGGTGATGCTGTCCACGATCGCGTCGAACAGCACGCTGCGGCAGCGGCGCCAGACATGGGCGCGGCCGACACCGGTGTATTGCCGCGCGCCGCGGGGCGGGTCGTCTTGCCGCGCTCTGCCCGGCTGGCACGCTGGTTCGGTGGCCACGCTATCCTCTCGTGAAGCTGCCGCCATAACGCCCGCCGCTTCGCCAGGATGCGAGATTGCTGCGGGATGTCCGGGCAGATTTTTGAGTTTCCACGGAAATTTCCTATTGCGCCAGGGGGTGGGGGGTCCTATGTGGCCCCCACGCAGCAACGCACGTGCCTCTGGCCCTCGTGGTTACGCAACGACGTCAAGCGTTCTGGCAACTCGCTTTGGTCGCTGGTTCGTTCGACCGTTTCGTCAACTCCGCCCGCAGCCTGGACAGGCGGGCGCACATGGAAGGGGGGCAGGGTGCGATGACGCCCAAGATCGCCCATTTCATTGCCGAGCATCAGCCGGTCACGCCGTGCCTGGTGTTCGATGTCGATCGCGTGGAAGCCAATTTCCGCGCGCTGCAACGCGCGCTGCCGCTGGCGCGCATCTACTATGCGGTGAAAGCCAATCCGGCCGCGCCGGTGTTGCGGCGGCTGGTGACGCTCGCCTCCAGTTTCGATGCCGCAAGCTATGAGGAGGTTGCCGCCTGCCTGGACGCCGGCGCGCGTCCGGAGGCGATCAGCTTCGGCAACACGATCAAGAAGGCATCCGCGATCCGCGGCGCGTTCGAGCGCGGCGTGTCGCTGTTCGCGTTCGATTCCGCCGAGGAGCTGGAGAAGCTGGCGAAGCATGCCCCGGGCGCGCGGGTATATTGCCGTATCCTGGTGGCGAACGAGGGTGCCGACTGGCCGCTGTCGCGCAAGTTCGGCACCTCGGTGGAGCAAGCACGCGAACTGATGCTGCGCGCGGCGGATATGGGGCTGGACCCGTACGGGTTGTCGTTCCACGTCGGCAGCCAACAGACCACGACTCGCGCCTATGAGGTGGCGATCGGCAAGGTGGCAATGCTGTTCACCGACCTGACCGAGGCCGGTGTCAATCTTCGCATGATGAATCTCGGTGGCGGCTTCCCGACGCGCTATCGCGACGACGTGCCGGAGATCGACCAGTTCGGCGATGCGATCATGACGGCGATGACGGAGCATTTCGGCAATGCGCTGCCGGAGATGTTGATCGAGCCGGGCCGTTTCGTCGTCGGCGACGCGGGTGTGGTGTCGGCCGAGGTCGTGCTGGTGAGCCGGCGCGATCCGAACGATCCGGTGCGGTGGGTGTACCTGGACATCGGCCGCTTCGGTGGGCTGGCGGAAACCGAGGGCGAGGCGATCAAGTATCGCATCCTGACGCCGCATGACGGCACGCCGATGGGACCGGTGGCGATCGCCGGTCCGACCTGCGACGGCGCCGATATTCTGTATGAGAAGTCGAACTACCGACTGCCGCTGGCGCTGACCTCCGGCGACCGGGTGGAGCTGCTGTCCACCGGCGCGTATGTCACGACATACGCCAGCCAGCGCTTCAACGGCTTCGCCCCGCTGGCGGAGCATTATCTGTAGGAGCCGGCGGGCCGGCGCCGGCTGTCGCAGCGGCGGCGATCGCGATCGATATTGCTTCAGTTGTCGTTCGATCCGATCTGCGTGCATGCCCGGCTGGTTGCCGCACAGGCGAACGCTAGCGCAAACCCGACGCCGGGCAGGAGGCCAGCCTGCCTCCCGGGGTACGCAGCATCAGGTCGCGGAGCGATCCGACGTGGGTGGCGACAATGCCGCCTGCCGCGGTCAGCCCCGCCAGGCAGCCAGCGGCCAGATGCGGCAGCGCATATCGCACGACGTCCCTGCCGACGGCCTGGACCTGTGGCGCCGTCCGCCGCATCTCACGAGTGCGCCGGGAATGATCGCACGCGCGCGACGCCGCCCGTCGTGCGGCATGGTGAGGTGCGCCGGTCAGCGCGAGTAGAACTCGACGACCAGGTTCGGTTCCATCTGCACCGGATACGGCACGTCCGACAGCTTGGGCGCGCGCGCGAAGCGGCCCTTCATGGCGCGATGGTCCACTTCCAGATACTCGGGCACGTCGCGCTCGGAGCTTTGCGACGCATCCAGCACCACGGCGAGCTGCTTGGACTTTTCCTTCACTTCGATCGCGTCGCCGTCCTTGACCAGATAGGACGGGATGTTCACGCGCTTGCCGTTCACCGTGATGTGGCCATGGTTGACCAACTGCCGCGCGGCGAACGGGGTGATGGCGAATTTCATGCGGTAGCAGACCGCGTCGAGCCGACGCTCCAGCAGTTCGATCAGCTTTTCCGAGGTGTCGCCGCGGCGGCGGATCGCTTCCTCGTAGTACTTGCGGAACTGCTTCTCGCTGATGTTGCCGTAGTAGCCCTTCAGCTTCTGCTTGGCCATCAACTGGGTGCCGTAGTCGGTGGCCTTCTTGCGCCGCTGGCCGTGCTGGCCGGGGCCGTATTCGCGCTTGGCGATGGGGGATTTCGCGCGACCCCAGAGGTTCACCCCCAGGCGGCGGTTGATCTTGTACTTGCTCTCGGCGCGCTTGGTCATGGTTGCGCGTTGCCCTTTGCTTCTGGCGTTGTTGCACCGGTAGGCCATGCGGTGGGCTGCATGGCGGGCGCGGGCCGAAACCAGGTTCCCCTGGTGACCCGTCCACGTTCCCGGCCGTGAAGGGCGGGGCTATAGGGGGCGGCGGCGCAGCTTGTCAAACCGGCGGCCGGCCCGTAGCAGGCGTCGCATGGTCAACCGCTCCGACATCGTCTGGCTGGGTGTGGCTTCCGCGGTCTCCGGCTGCCTGATCGGTGGCATGATGCTGGGGATCGGCCTGGACCTCATCGTCAACGGCCAGCCGCTCGGCTGGCTGATCATGCTGCCCGGGGCGCCGGTCTCCGCGCTTCCCGGCTGGGTGCTCGCGCGCCGGCTGGCCAGGCAGCTCTGAAGCCTCGACCGCCGCCGCCGGCCGGGAGGGACCGGCAGCGTGAACCCTGCTCAGGCCAGCGGCGGCCACCAGGCCGTGCCGTGCGCGAGCCGGCCTGGCGTGCCTGGCGGCGAGGCTTTCCCGGCAGCCTGCGAGCCTTCCCCCGCGGCTTGGTCGCGACGGCTTATTGTTGCTTGAGGCGCTCGAACGTCTTGATCGCGAACGGCACCATGCCAGGCGCCTCCTGGTGCATCACGGCCCGCTGGTTGGGGTCGGTCGGCATAAACTCGGTCAACGCGATGGAGACCGCCATGCGCAGGCCGGTACGCGCACCGATGCACCCCAGGATTCGCACATTGTGCACGGCCCAACCCAGGGACGCCACATCGTCCCAGTAGTCGTGCCACATCTGCGGGCCCGTGCCGCGCGGGCAACGCATCTCGCCGCAATTGGGGTCGAAGATGAACATCGTGTTCGGCGTGGAATGCACGGCGATGGTATGGGAATCATCGTCGTCGGTCGATGTCTCATAGTCCAGGACATAGGAACCGCGCGGCAGGATATTGACGACGATGCTGGCGCGATCGCCGCTGGCGACGCGCGTGATCGGGTCGGCGGCCAGGCCGCATTGCCTGGCGATGGTCTTTATCTGAGTGACGATCTGCGCATCCTTGTTCTGGCCCGCCAATTTTGCCTTCCGCTCCTCCGCCTCGCCGGCCAGTTGCAAGGCCACCGCCCGATCGGTCTGGCTCTCCAGCCACGCCATGCGGGCCAGCCCACCGGCACGGTTGCCGCCACGGTTGCGCCAGGCCAGGTACATCACCGACAGCGCCGCGCAGATGCCGAAGCTGTCCGGATCATCCACCTCCACATCCTCGAGGTAATCGTCGAAGTCGATGGCGTTCTGCTGCATATCCGTGGTCGATGTCGCCGGATTGCCACCCGGGCCTCCCCGGTTCCGGTACGGCTGTGTGCGATCGAAAGCCATGCGTCGCTCCTCTGGCTGGCCGGAGCCGCATTATGTGACCGGCATCGAGCAACGCAGCGTGACCCCGACGTGATGCAAGCGGTTTTATTGCCGGTGATGACGCGATCCCGCGGAATCTGCCTGGCGCGATGGTGCGCGTTCAGCGCAGCGGTTCACCCATCCGGGTTCCCCGGCCGACCCACAAACCCGACCGCCGCGGGCCAGCCGTCCCCGGTTCAGGCCCGCACCCATTCCAGGAGCGCGTCGGGTTCGTGCTCCTCGTTGCGGCTGCCGTCGGTGCGTTCCACCACGCGGAAGCCGCGCGCGGCGTAGAAGCGCAGCGCCTGGGCGTTGCGCTGGAAGACCCACAACCGCAGCTTCGGGTGTTCGGCCATGGCCTGGGCGAGCAGTGCCGTGCCGCGGCCTTGCCCGTGGCAGTCTGGACGGATGTAGAGGTGGTCCACCCAACCGGGCCGCCAGGCGCAAAAGCCGTCGATGGCCGCCTCGCCCGCTATCCATACGGTGCAGCCAGGGAACACGTGGTCGCGGAAGAACGCCAACTCTGCGGCCGGAGTGTGCAGGTCCGGCAGGTACGGCAGGCAGGCCGTGCGCACCACGCGGAACAGGCGGGCCACGGCCTCAACGTCCTGCGGCGTGGCCGGCCTGATGCCGGGCATGGCGTCCCCGTCTGGGCTGGTCCTGCCTCACTCTACCCAGAGCAACCAGGGGACGCCAACGGCGAGGAAGACCAGCAGGCTGATCGCGCCAAAGAGCGTGCCAAGCCGCCAGAAGTCCTTCGGCGGAAGGTAACCGCTGCCCGCGTAGATCGGTCCCGGGCCGGTGGCGAACGGCGTGATAATGCCCATGATGCCGATGGTCATGCTCAGGGCCAGCGCGGCCGCCAGCACGTTCATGCCGGGGATCGCCGCAGCGATGACCAGCATGGTCGGCAGCAGCGCCGTGGTATGCGCGGTCAGGCTGGCGAACAGGTAGTGCAGCAGGAAGAACGCCGCCACCAGCGCGATCAGCGCCGGCGCCGCCGACCAATGCGCGAGATACACACTGAGCAATCCGGCCAGCCACTTCACCATGCCCACCTGCGCCAGACCGCTCGCCAGGGTCACCAGCGTGCCGAACCAGATCAGCGTGTTCCAGGCCGGCTTGTTGGCGAGCAAGTCGTCCCAGGTCACGGTGCGGGTCACCACCAGGCCGCACACCACGAGTATGGCCGCCGTGGTCGCGTCCACCACCGAGCCGCCGAACACCCACATCGCCAGGGCGCAGAGCACGAGCCCGGCGAGCACCCATTCGCGGCGCGACATCTTCCCAAGGTTGTGCAGTTCCGCGCGGGCCCAGGCCGGCACTTCCGGGCTTTCCTTCAGCTCCGGCGGGTAGAGTTTGTAGACCAGCCAGGGGGTGGCAAACAGCAGGATGACGCCGACCGGCAGGAAGCCCCAAAACCAGCCGAGCCAACTGACCTGAAGATGCAGGGTGGTGCGGATCAGTTCCAGCGCCAGCAGGTTCGGCGCCACGCCGGTGAGGAACATCGAGCTGGTGACACAGGTCGTCGCCAGCGCGGTCCACATCAGGTAGCTGCCGATCCGTCGCGACGATGGGTCGTTCGGCAGCGAGTTGTAGATGGCCGGTATTTGCTTGATCACCGGGAACACGGTGCCGCCGCTGCGCGCCGTGTTGGACGGGGTGAACGGGGCCAACACCGCGTCGGACAGCGCCACCGCATAGCCGAGCGACAGGGTGCGGCCGCCCAGCCAGGACACCAGCAGCAGCGAAATGCGCCGTCCCAGGCCGGTCTTTTCGTAGCCCAGGGAAAAGATGAAGGCGGCAAAGATCAGCCAGACGGTGGAGTTGGCGAAACCGGACAGCGCCCAGTTCACTGCCGCGCCGGTCAGGTTGAAGTCTGGCTTGGCGACCTGCGCAGGAGCGAACAGCACGAAGCGTGCCAGCGCCGCGGCGATGGCGACACCGCACAGGCCGACCGCGGCGGCGGGGATCGGCTCGACCACCAGGCCGGTGATCACTGCCGCGAAGATCGCGAAGTAGTACCACGCGTATTGCGGCAGGCCGGGGGGCGGCGGCGCCAGGGCGATCGCCGCGCCGACCAGCAGCGGCAACAGCATGATAGCGTAGTGCCAGACGGGTTTGTGGGCGGGCTTCGGCTCGAACAGTGCCGGAGCCAGTTGGGTGGCGCTCATGGCGACCTCCTGCCGGCGCCGATGGAGGTGGCGCCGGGTGGCAGCCTAGGCGCGGTTGGCGGCTTCCGCCTTGATCCGGATCAAACGGGCGGTGCCGGCGCGCCTTTGTTGCGCGGCCCGAGCACGGCGGTGCGGGCGGCACGCATCAGACGGCGGCATTCTCCGTCGCACCAGGTGTTGACCGCGTTCCGCGGCGTCACGGTGCCCTGGTGGCCACCGACATGGCGGAATTCCACCACGATGCCTGACGCGGAGACTTTGTCACGATAGGCGGCGACCACCGGCTCATATTGCCTTATCGCCTGGGCACGCCGGAGCAGACCGGTCAGCGCCTGGATCGCCGCCAGGCAGTCGGTCTGCGCGATGATCTTCGATGCCGCCGGCGGGCGCATGGCGGCGATGGCCAGATGGATGCCGTTCACCAGGGCCATGGTCTCGGCGAGCGACGAGTTCGGCACCGGCTGCTTCAGCACGCCGGAATGGCGCACCGTGCGGCCATCGGCCTTGGCCCACGCCGCATAGGCGGCGACGCGGGAGCGGCTGCAATAGGAGGCGTCGGTGAACAGCGTGATCAGCATGCGGGGCGGGATGCGTCTGCCGTGCGGTTTCGCCGGCCGAATCGGGTTGGCCAGCGTGCGCGAAGCATGCCGGCGGCGGCGTGCCGGTGCCAGCCAAATCAACCGCTCATCAAACGGTCATCGGCAAGCCTGAAAATGCCCGGACCGGCATCGCCGGCCTATTGCAGAGGTGGTATATGCAACCGACTGCATGGACCGTCGTATTCGTCGACGAGGCGGTGCAGCAGGCACGTGACGCGCTGCCCATCGACACCCGCGCCGGCTTCGAGCGAATCGTGAATCTGACCCAATCCCAGTTGGAGCGAATGCGGGAACCTTACGTCAGGTATCTCGAAGGCCCGATCTGGGAGATGCGTCTGAAGGGACGCGACGGGATCGCTCGTGCTGCCTACGTGACTGCAAGCGGGCGGCGGGTTGTGGTGGTGCATGTCTTTGGCAAGAAGACGCAGAGAACACCTCGGCGCGAAATCGAAGCGGCCTTGCGCAAGGCTCAGGAGGTCGGATGACCCGCAAGTTCATTCCCGTCGCGGAAAGCTTCCGGGAATGGCACAAGGACCCGGAGTTCCGGGCCGCCTATGACGCCCTGGAGGACGAGTTCGCCCTGGCCGCGGCCTTGATCAAGGCGCGCGGCGACGCGGACATGACGCAGGAACAGGTTGCCGCGGCGATGCGCACCACGCAGGCAGTCGTCGCTCGGCTGGAAGGTGGCCGCATTCGGCCCACGACGCGCACGCTGGAGCGGTTCGCCAAGGCGACCGGCACCAAGCTGCGGATCAGCTTCGAGCCGGTGAAGCCGCGGCGGCGCGCAAGGCGGTGAGCGATCGGCCGCTCATTCAGACACCGCCGGCCGGCGGTTCATCGACGAGCTGAATGCCGTTTTCTTCGCACCATGCGAGCAAGGCCTGCTGGGTTGCGCGATTTTCGAACTCGTACCACCGTTCCAGCATGTGACGCCGCTGCAGCAGACCCTTGAAACGGGCATACGCCCCGCGTCGTCGAAAGAAATCAGCGACGGTGTCGTAGTCGCGCGGCATCTCCTGGCCGACGAAGCGCAGCACGAGGCGGCGGCCAAGCTGCAGGTCGTTCTTGTGCGGCACGGCAATGGAACCGTCGGCGTCGTCATCACCATCGTCGGCGTCAGGACCGTCTGGATCCTCGTCGTCCGCCATGCCCAATGACGCCGAATGCCAGTGTATCTTTCCAGTCGCGACGGAGATCGACGCGGTGTTGTCCGAGGGTGCGCCCGAACTCACGAACTCGAAGGCCCACTCCAGGTCATCACGTTTGACGGCGACGGTCTTGGCTGGGGTCATCTGCCGGGTCCCGGTTCATTCCACCTTTTCGGGCAGCCGCATCCAGCCGGGCACGCGGGCGGTCAGCCGCGCCTCGCCGCACGCCAGCGTTGACCCCAAGGCATCGAGCCGCAGCACTGCCAGCCCCATGCCGTCACGGCGAGAGCGCATCGTGCCGACCTCGGTACCGTCGCGCAGCACCGGCGCGCCGGGCTCGGGCAATGGTCCGTCCACCGCCACCGGCACCAGGCGGCGCTTGACCAGGCCGCGGTACTTGGTGCGCGCGGTCAGCTCCTGGCCCATGTAGCAGCCCTTGCTCCAGGACACGCCGTGCAGTTCGTCGAACCCGGCCTCCAGCAGCACGGTCTTGTCCACCTCCAGGTCGCGCGTTCCGTCGGGCAGGCCGAGCATCAGGCGGTGCTGGTCGAAGTCATCCTCGCTGGCAGTTGCGGGCAGTGGCGTGGCGGCGATCACGCGCCAGCCGGCTTCGGGCAGGCGCGGATCGGGGGCGGCGATTGCCGCGCCCGCCGGGGCCGCATCCCACGCGACATACACAAGCAGTTCCGCCGCCGCGCGGATCGTCACGTTCGAACGCAGGCGGAAGCGGGTCAGGCGCTGCACCAGCGTCGGCACCTGGGCACGTTCCGCGTCCAGCAACAGGCGGTCGCCGTCCGCGAGGATGAAGAAGTCGGCCAGGTACTTGCCTTGCGGGGTCAGCAGCGCGGCCCACACCGCGCGCCCGGGCACGACCTCGGCCACGTCGTTGCTGACCAGCCCTTGCAGGAAGGCGACGCGGTCCGGCCCGCCGAGCTCGATCACCGCCCGTCCGGGCAACGCTGCCAGTTGTGTCATGACGGGAGAAATTGGGCGTTGGCGCCGTCATGGGCAAGCCCGCGCGACGACCTCTCCCGCCGCAGGCGGGAGAGGTTTACTCATGGCGCCCAGATGAGCACCGCCACCCTGCCCCGGGCCGACCCGCACGCCGCCGCTCCGGCGACGCCGCTGCTGGTGTATCGCGACAGGATCGGCGCGCCATCGGAGATCCAGTTCCTCCGCCGGCAGTATATTGGCTTCACCCGGCTAACCCCGGTCTGGGTCGGCCGTCACATCATGCCGCAGGCCGCGGCACTCGGCGGCAGCGTACTAGTGCTCGGCGGCAGCGGTCCGGCCGGCTGGCTGCAACGCGCGCTGTTCCGCCATTTCGGCCGTGTGCCACCATTCCCCCTCCCCCGCGTCGCCCCGGTGCTGCACGCGCAATTCGCCCGCGGCGGCGCGCTCGCTTTGCCGCTGGCGCAGGCACTCGGCCTGCGGCTGGTGGTCACCCTGCATGGCGGGGACGTCAGCAAGGCGAAGAACTGGAACGGCACGGTGCAGTCGCGGCGGTGGCCCGCCCTGGTCGCGGCGACGGCGCGCTTCGTCTGCGTCTCCGCCACGGTTGCCGAAGCGGCGCTCGCGCACGGCGTACCGCGCCACAGCCTCGTGGTGCTGCCGATCGGCGCCGAGGTCCCGACAGCCCCGCCGCCGCCGCCTTCCGGCCCGCCCTGCCACCTGTTCGTCGGCCGCTTCGTGCCGAAGAAGGGCATCGGCGTCCTGGCCGAGGCCGTCCGCCGCCTGCGTGCGGCCGGTGACCTGACGCAGGTCGTCTGCATCGGCGACGGTCCGGAACGCCCCGCACTGGAGGCCCTCGCCCGCGATACAGGCGGCGTGGAGCTGACCGGCTGGCTGTCGCCGGAAGCCGTGGCGACCCGCATGGCGCGGGCCTGGTCGCTGCTGGTCCCCAGCATCGTCGCCCCCGATGGCGACGCCGAGGGCCTGCCCAGCGTCATCCCCGAAGCCATGGCACAGGCATGCCCGATCATAGGCTCGGCACAAGGCGGCATCGCCGAGGCGGTACGCCACGGCCAAACCGGCCTGCTGGTCGCCCCTGGCGATCCGATGGCGCTGGCCGAAGCGATGCACCGTCTGGTATCGGAGCCACAGTTGCGGCATGGCTTGGGCCAGGCGGCATTCGGGTTCGCGTGCGCCCACCTGAATGCACACGTCCAGTCGGTCGCGCTGGAAAACCTGCTGTTGGAGGTCGGAACCTAAGATGTGCGGCATTGCCGGGCTGATCCTGTCGAGCGGTGCGCCGCCCCCCGACCCCACCACCCTGTCGAAACTGATCGACAGCCTGCACCATCGCGGTCCGGACGGCACCGGCCACGCCGTCGTCGGGCGCGTCGCTCTGGTGCACAACCGGCTGGCGATCATCGACCTGGTGACCGGCGACCAGCCGCTGTTCGCCGGCCCGGCGACGCTGATCTGCAACGGCGAGATCTACAATTACCGCGAGTTGCGCGCCGCCATGCCGGGCATCGCCTTCGCCACCAACAGCGATTGCGAGCCGCCGCTGTATCTATGGCTGCGCGACGGCGCCGACTACGCCCGGCAGCTCCGCGGCATGTTCGCCGTCGCCATCCACGAGCGCGCCCAGCGCACCGTGACGCTGACGCGCGACCCGTTCGGCATCAAGCCGCTCTACATTGCGCCGATGCCGACCGGCCTGGCGTTCGCCTCCGAGCCGCAGGCCCTGCTGGAGGCCGGACTGGTCAAGCGCGAAGTGCGACCCGCCGCACGCGAGGAACTGCTGCAACTGCAATTCACCACCGGCGCCGACACCATCTTCCAGGGCATCCAGCGGATGCTGCCCGGCGAGACGCTGACCTGCGCCGACGGCCACGTGATCGATCGCCGCCGCATCAGCTTCGTCCCCGAGGGCGGCCCGGAGAACATCGACGAGGACGCCGCGCTGGCCCGGCTCGACCGCGCGCTGGAGGAAAGCGTCGACCTGCACCAGCGCAGCGACGTCCCGTACGGCATGTTCCTCTCCGGCGGCATCGATAGTGCCACCTTGCTCACGCTGATGGCGCGGCTGAACAGCGAGCCGGTGCTGGCCTTCACCGCCGGCTTCGACGTGCCGGAGGCCGCCGACGAACGCGAGCATGCCGCCGCGGTGGCCAAGGCGCTCGGCGCCCGCCATGAGTCGATCGAGATCAACGAGGCGATGGTCTGGCGGCACTTGCCGGAGATCGTCGCCTGCATGGACGACCCGGCGGCGGACTACGCGATCATCCCCACCTGGTTCCTGGCGCAGCGCGCGCGGCAGGACGTGAAGGTGGTGCTGAGCGGCGAAGGCGGCGACGAGATTTTTGCCGGTTATCCGCGCTATCGCAGCGCGATGAAGCCGTGGTGGCTGGGCGGCCGGGCGATGTACGCGCGCGGCTCGTTCGACCGGCTGAATGTGCTGCGCACGCGGCCGGCCGGCTGGCGCGACGGCATCGCCGCGGCCGAACTGCGCGCGGCGGAAGGCGGCCGCTCGCGCCTGGCCGCGGCGCAAGCCACCGACATGACGGACTGGCTGCCGCACGACCTGCTGCTGAAGCTCGATCGTTGCCTGATGGCGCACGCGGTGGAGGGGCGCACGCCGTTCCTGGACAAGGGCGTGGCGGCGGCGGCTTTTCGCCTCCCCGACGCGATGAAGCTGCGCGACGGGATGGGCAAGTGGATCTTGCGCAAATGGCTGGAGAAGCACCTGCCGATGGCCCGGCCGTTCGCACCGAAGCAAGGCTTCACCGTGCCGGTGGGGGCGTGGATCAAGGGCCAGGGCGGGCGGCTCGGACCGCTGGTGGCGGCACAGCCGGGGGTGATGGAGATTGCCGATCCCGAGCGGGTGGTGGCGCTGTTCCGCGGCATCAGGCGCTGGCGGGACGGGTTCGCCGCATGGAAGCTGCTGTTCTACGCGCTGTGGCACCGCCGGCACATTCTGGGCCTGCCGCCGGTGGGGGATGTGTTCGAGACGCTGGGGGCGAAGTGACGGCTTTCACTTCCCTGATGCGAAGCGCTCTTGGGATTGGTCGGCTGGTGCCGCACGCCCGTCATGGCGGCCCCCCGGGTCAAGCGCCCGGGGCCCAGCTCCGGCCTGCCATCCACGACTTTCCTGCGCGGACCAACAAAGTCGCGGATGCCAGCCGGAGCCTGTCCTCGGGCGGGCCGCTGCCCCGACCCGTGGGCCGGCATGACGACGCGGACGGGGGCGACGAGTCAAACATTACCGCGCCGGGGCAGCGGTTAGCGACGCATCGCCTGCCCAGGCGGCGTCTTGCGGCTTCCGCCATGCGGATTGCCGTACTGCCACTCGTCGTCGCGATCGCCGGGTGCAGAAGCGCGACCGTGCCCGCTGCGCGATCGACCGTGCCCGTGGGCAATGCGGGTGAAACGGTCACGGTCGCGCTCACAGATTTCGCATTCACGCCCGACCACATCACGCTACGTGCGGGTGTGCCGATCCGGCTGCGCCTGGTAAACCAAGGCAGCGGCGGCCATGATTTCAGCGCGCCCGCATTTTTCGCGGCAAGCAGTTTCCCGGCCGGCGCGACGGCCCCGCCGGGTGGCGCGATCGAGGTCGGCCCGAATCAGACGGTGGAGATCGCGTTGTCGCCGCGTTTGCCCGGCACGTACCCGGTAGCGTGCACCCACTTCCTGCACAGCCTGTTCGGCATGATCGCCACGATCGACGTGGTATCGTAGCGCCGGTTCAGGACGGGATGGTCAGCGCGATCAGCTTGTGAGCAGCATTGTCGATCTGCTCGAGCTTCCGGCAGATATCGATCAACTCGGCAAAATGCTCTGGCGGGATGGCGAGGCCGGGGATGACCGGTTGGATGCGGCGGGCCTCCTCCTCGAAGTCCCAGATGAACTCGCGGCCGGTGCCTTCGCGCGTGACGCTGCGGCCGTCCTTGGTGAAGACGGTGATGCGCGGGCCGAACAATGTCCGGCGCACCATCGGGATCAGCGTGACGCGGTGCATGAGATCCAGCACTTCGGGCGGGTCGGTTTCGCCGGGGCCTGGCTGCGCGCCGCGCAGCAGAGGATAGCCGCGGGTGACCGCGCCATAGGCGGTGAAATACTGCGTGCTGCCGACCCGCGGCTTGCCGTCGCTGCCGGGCACTGGGAAGGCGGGGCTGGGGTATTCGGTTTCGAACCAGTTCACCACCGCCTCGATGCGGTCGATGTCCGCGTAGGTGATGTTGTGCTCCTCGCAGAGCTTCGCCGTCACGTCCACATGCGCGATGTTGTAGCCGGCGGTGGAGTAGATGCGGTACAGCGTCTCGAGAAAAATCCAGTCCTGGCCGAGGCCTTCGGTGATCTTGCGCAGGTCGGTGCTGGTGCGGCCGGTGAAGCTGTAGGTGAGCCGGCCCAGGTTGTTGCCGGTATAGGCGTGGTAGAAGCCGGCATCGCCTTCCAGTGTCGTTTCGCCGCCTTGCGTGCCGTGCTTTGCCATGGCGACCGCGAGCAAGGCGTTGCGGACGGCGGCACCTTCGCGCAGGGAGCGGCCGCCGCTGCGGATGCCTTCCAGGTTGCCGGACGCGAGGTTGACGCATTGGGCGATGGCGCTGTGGATCTGGTTGGCGTCGAGGTTTTGCAGTTTCGCCGCGGCCACCGCGGCGCCGAAAATGCCGAACACCGGCCCGGCGTGGAAGCCGCGCGCCATCACGGTGGGGATGAATTCGGCGGCCATGCGCTCCATCACCTCATAGGCGGCGGCGACGGCGGTGAGGAATTGCCGGCCCGAGGCGTTGGTGGTTTCCGCGGCGACCAGGGCGGCCGGCAGGATCGCGGTGCCGGGGTGGGTCAGCATGCGGAATGTGTCCCACTTTCCGCCGGCGAGGATCATCTCCGCATTCACAAAAGCCGCGCCGGCCTTGGTGAGTTTGCTGCCGCTGCACAGCACGCTGGCCGCGCCGCCGCCGCCGGCTTCTTCCTCCCGCACCAGCGCGAGCGCCTGCCGGCTGGCCGGCATGTCGCGCGCCAGCAGGGCCGAGGTCAGCGCCTGGAGCGTGACCCCCTTGGCGCGGTCCACGACGGGCGGAGGCAGTGAGTCGTAGGTGAGGTTCGCAACGAAGGCGGCGAAGTCGCGGCTCAAGGACATGATATGGGTCCGTGTTGAGAACTGGGCGTGAGCGTTGCGGGCGGCAGGCTATGCGCTGCGAGAAAAGTTAAGGTGACGCCCGCGAGCGGACGATATGAAGTCAGTCATTGCCAGTGTGGATATTGAGCGTGCTGTTCGTCCCTGGCTGTATTCCCGCCGCGGTGGCACGATAGGCTTGAAGGTCCGCCTGGTACGCTAGCCGGTAGCCCTCGCATTGCGATACGTCGGACGGGTGCTGAGTAAGGCATCCTTTATAGGCGGCGAGGGATGCTTCCATGTTATCGCGGGCGTGCACCTTTGCAGCGATCCCACATCCTGCAAGGAACAGAAGCCCAAGTATGGGCAGTGCCGTGATTTTCATTTCATCCCCAATGCCTGCCCGGTCTCGCAAAGCCCTGCGACTCAGGCCAGCAAGACGGTCGCAGCATATCGAAAGCACGGCGCCCAACTCAACTCGGTTTGGTGATTGCTATCTAACACCGCTGATGACAGCGGTGGTTGGCTCCCCCCCCGCCCCCTCCCTCAAGGGGAGGGGGAAAGTTTTCGCCGCCGCGCTACCTTACACCGGATCCCACGGATAGACGTCGCGCGTACGCTCCAGCGGCGTGAAGCTGTTCTTCACCGCCGGCAGCCAGCTCTCCGCCAGCTTCTCCGGAGTCCAGCCGTCGGTGCGCGCCATGATGCGGATCGGCCGCGGCTGGTTGTACAAATACACCTCGTTGCCGCGCACGCCGAAGATCTGCCCCGACACTTCCGCCGCCGCATCGGTGCCGAGGAACGCGATCAACTGGGCGATGTGATCCGGCCGCGTCCGCGCCGCGCGCGCCTGCAATTGCTCTTCCGTCTGGCCCGGCACTGTCTCGATCATGCGGCTGAATGCGTGCGGCCCGATGCAGTTGGAGCGGATCTTGTAGCGCTGCATGTCCATCGCGATGCAGCGGGACAGGCCGGCAATGCCGAGCTTGGCCGCGCCGTAGTTGGTCTGCCCCACGCTGCCGATCAGCCCGGACGTGGAGGTGATGTGCACGTAGCAGCCGCTCTCCTGCTTGCGGAAATACGGCACCGCGGCGCGGCTGACATAGAACGCGCCATAGAGATGCACCTTGATCACCGCGTCCCACTCTTCCGGCGACATGTAGTGGAACATGCGGTCGCGCAGGATGCCGGCGTTGTTCACCACCATGTCGATGCGGCCGAAATTGTCGATCGCGGTCTGCACGATGCGCTGGGCATTCTCCCATTCGGCGACGCTGTCGGTATTGGCCACGGCGCGGCCGGCGCCGTTCGCCTGGGTGATCTCGGCCACCACCTGCTGCGCCGGGCCGACATCGTGGCCCTCGCCGGTCACCGCGGCGCCGACATCGCACACCACCACCTGCGCGCCATTCGCCGCCAGGCAGATCGCCGTCGCGCGCCCGATACCGCGGCCCGCACCCGTCACCACGGCAACCTTGCCGTCAAGCATTCCAGCCATGCTGTTCCCTCCCGTTTGTCCGGAATGGGCACAGCATGCGGCAAGCGGCGGCGACTGTCATCCTCCCCACCGCTGGGCGGGGCTGGGGATGGTGGTTTGGCCGGGTGTCGCGCGGTTACTCTTTCACCGCGCCGGTCATCGACGAAACGTAATATTCGACGAAGAACGAATAGATCAGCGCCACCGGCACCGATCCAAGCAATGACCCGGCCATCAGCGAGCCCCACTGGTAGACGTCGCCGGTCACCAGCTCGGTCAGGATCGCCACCGGCACGGTCTTCCTGTCGGTCGATTGAATGAAGGCCAGCGCGTAGATGAACTCGTTCCAGGACAGCGTGAACGCGAAAATCCCAGCCGAGATCAGGCCAGGGATCGCCAGCGGCAGCGTGATCCGCCACAGGATCTGCAAGCGCGACGCTCCGTCGATCAGCGCGCATTCTTCAAGCTCATAGGGGATCGACTTGAAATAGCCGATCAGCAGCCAGGTGCAGAACGGCACCAGGAAGGTCGGATAGGTCAGGATCAGCGCCACCGGACTGTCGAACAGGCCGAACTGGAAGATCAGCGTCGCCAGCGGAATGAAGAGGATGGTTGGGGGCACCAGGTACGCCAGGTAGATCGCCAGGCCGACATGTTGCGCGCCCTTGAATCGCAGCCGCTCTATCGCATAGGCCGCCAGCACGCTGGCGAACAGCGAGAGGAACGTGGCCGCGGTGGCGACCCCCATGGTGATCATCAGCCACTGCGGATATTCCGTTTGGAACAGCAGCTTGTCGATATTCGCAAGGGTCGGCGAGTGCACCCAGAACGGGCTGAACTTCGCGTAGTCGTACATCTCGTAGTCGGGTTTGACGGCCGTGATCGCCATCCAATAGAACGGGAACAGCAGTATGATCACGAACAGCGCCAGCGGCAGGTAGATCGTCACCATCTGCTTGGCGCCGGAATCCCAGGACATCCGCTCCGGCGCATCCCGGATGGCGCCGGCGATGGCCTCCATCTCTTCCGGGCCGGTGGGTTCGAATGTGGTGTCAGTCATTGTCGGACCCCTGTTGCCATTTACGTCGTCCGACGCCGAAGAAGCACAGCAGCGTAGCACCCACCAGGAACGGGATCATCGACACGGCGATCGCCGCACCCTCGCCAAGCTGCGATCCGGGGATGGCGCGTTGGAATGCCAGCGTGGCCATCAACTGCGTGGTATTGAATGGACCGCCGCGGGTGATCGCATAGACCAACTGGAAGTCGGAGAATGTAAAAAGCACCGATAGCGTCAGCGCGACCGACAGGATCGGCAGCAGCAGCGGCACCGTGATACGGCGGAACTTTTGCCAGTTGCTGGCGCCATCGAGCAATGCGGCCTCGTAGAGGGAGGGCGAGATGGTCTGCAGCCCCGCCAGCAGAGTGATCGCGACGAATGGAATGCCGCGCCAGATATTCGCGACGACCAGCGACCCACGCGCGTTCCACGGCGAGCCGAGGAAGTCGATATAACTGCTGCGGAGATGCAGCACGTTCACCAGTACGTAAGAGACGATGGAGAACTGCGGATCGTAGATCCACCACCAGGCGATGGCTGACAGCACCGTGGGCACGATCCAGGGCAGCAGCACGATCGCGCGGATGAATGCCTTGAACGGGATGTTGTGGTTCAGCAGCATGGCCAGCCACAGGCCGAGCAGGAATTTACCCACCGTGGCAACTACTGTGTACATGATCGTATTGGTAACCGACATCCAGAACACCGGGTCCTGCGCAAGTGAAATGAAGTTGTCGAGTCCGATATACTCGCCAGGCTGGCCGATGGTTGAATCGGTGAGCGACAGCCACAGGCCGAGGCCCAACGGATAGGTCAGGAACACGATCAGCAGTCCGGCGCTGGGCAGCAGGCACAGCGTCACCAAGAACGCCTTGTTGTCGAACAGTCTGCTCAGCCTGCCTTCCGTGCGGCTCGGCACCCACCGGGCAGCGGTTTCAACGGTCGCGTCCATCGACCCTCCCTCGGGACCGTGTCCCGCAAGCTGTGCGGGGACGGCGGCGCCGCCCCCGCTGTCACGCTTCAGCCTTTGAAGTAGCGCTCCGCCTGGCGCGCCGCCAACTTCACCGCCGCCTCCGGCGTGGCATTGCCGCTGACCACCGAGGCGAACATGTCCACCAGCGTGTAGTTGGCAGACACCGCCGACGATGCGGCGGAGATCGGCCCCTTGTACTCGGCGTAGTACGGCGTATCCATGCCCGAGGCATACGGCTTCAGCTTCGGATCGGCGTCCCAGAAGCCCATCTTCGAATAGGCCTTCAGGGGGTTCGACCAGTAACCCAGGCAGGAGGCAAGCCAGGGGCCGTACTGTTCCTTCTCCATCATGAAGCGCAGGTATTCCTTCGCGGCATTGGGGTACTTGCTGTGTTTGAACAGCATGGCGTTGACCACCAGTGCCGACTCCGGAACCTGCTTGGAGAGACCGCGCGGCGCGAGCTGATGATTGGTGTCCGCCGCGATCTCCTGCAGTTTCGGATCCGGCGAGTTCTTGCAGACGTAGTAGATCGACACCCCGTTGAAGGTCATGCTGATGTCGCCGGCGGCAAACGCCTTGTTGTTGCTTGCGTCGTTCCAGGACAGCGTGCCGGAGATCAGGGAGGGATTCAGCGCCTTGGCATAGTTCAGCGCCGCGATCGTCTCCTTCGAATCAAGCGCGACCTTGCCTTTCTCGTCCACCAGATATGCGCCGTGCGTCCATAGCAACCAGTTCGCGTAGCCGTTGGCATCCCCCACCGCGTGGCCGAGCGCGAACCCGGCCGGATGACCGATCTCCTTGAGCTTCTGGCACAAGGTCATGAATTCGTTCAGATCGTCCGGCACCTTGTCGTAGCCGGCCTGCTTCAGCCAGGACACGCGATAGACGGTGGGACCGGTGCTGCCGCCCATCGGGATCGAAAGCCAGTTCTCGGTGCCCCACTTGGTGCCGTAGAGCTGCGCCAACTGGAACCAACCGCCGTATTTCGCGCCGAGATAGGCCGTGAGGTCGTCCATGCTCACCAGCTTGCTGGCGTAGATCTGCGGATCGCCGCTGAATCCGACGATGATGTCGGGGCCGGCGCCGGTATTGGCGGTGACCGCGGTCTGCGGCCGCAGATCCTCCCAACTTACGAAATCGACGCGCACGTCGATGCCGGTGGTGTCGGTGAACCTCTTGGTGTTGGCGCGGAAGAAAGTCTCGTCAGGATCGACGAACTTGGCGGGTCGCAGCACGCGCAGGGCAGCGCCCTTCTCGATCTTGAAGTCAGGCGGCTTGACATCCGCGGTCGGCACGTCGGTGTCCTCGGCACGGGCTCCCACCAAGGGAACCGCGGTCGCGCCAAGTGCCGCGACACCCAATGTGGCGGCGCCAACGGCCAGGGATTGGCGCCTGGTAAAGCCTTGCATCACACTTGTCCTTTCATTCCCGCC
>Ga0181530_10000530_pt1 | contig 49008 bp, 38 predicted proteins | sample PEATcosm2014_Bin_42_FD_119769 | JGI IMG/M metagenome (GOLD analysis project Ga0181530, IMG submission 119769) | Peatland microbial communities from MTU Mesocosm Facility, Houghton, MI, USA - PEATcosm2014_Bin10_60_metaG | ecosystem: Environmental > Terrestrial > Soil > Wetlands > Peat | place...
CGATGGCGTCAGGCGGAAAACCGGGACCTCGAAATCATCGGAATAATTCACGCCGGGGACGTCGGCCTGGGCGTGCAAGAGCCAGAGCACCTGATCGTTCGGATCGTCGTGATTCGACTCGTAGGCGTCGCTCGGAATACTGAATTCCACCGGAATCACGTCGTCGCCCATGAGTCCGTGTGCGAGCGATGCCTGCGCCACATTCTGGTCCGCTTGCCAGAGGACGCTCTGGAGAGTGGAGCGATCTTTGCCCCCGCCCGTGATGACTTGGCGCACACAGGAAAGACTCAGATCGATGCCATGTCTGGCATTGGTGTTGAAGCGCAAGTGAATCGCGCCCTTCAGCGTGCGACCGGGCGAAAAGGGCAGCGAGGCGAACTCGAAATAGGTTTGGCCAAAGCGCTCTCGCCGGATGCTGGCCCGTATGGCCGCGCCCGCCAGAATGACTCCAACCACGCAGAACGCAAGCGGGAAGAATGCTTTGGGGTCGGAGGTCCGCAAGAGTTGAGGCACGACCGAGGCCGCGATGGTGAACACAATCCCGTTCACAAAAATCGCCGCCGCCCAAAGGCCGAAGGCGCTGTTGCGGTTCTTGCTTCCCGCTCGGCTCGCCGCCCAGTCCTTCCGCCATAGCCACGGGGATTGGGGATTGGACGCCTCGACTGCTGCTTGTTCCTTTAATTTGCGGTTGCCATAAATTCCGGCGCCAATGACGCCGCCGCCGATCAGAGCGAAGATCGCACTGATCAGCACCCCCGCCCAGCGATTCCCCTGGACGTGGCTGGGATCACCGAAGAGAAAGCCGCTTGCGAAAGCGAGCCCAAAGGCCATAAAAATCAGGCCAAAAACAACGGGAAAGACCTGGGCGCCTTTGGATGGTCTGGTCACAGCAGAATTATAGGGTCGCTTTAGATGGGAACGGAGCCAGATCGCAACATCTTAATTACTCCGGTCACAGCATCCCAAGTCGTCAGCAATCGGGAATCAATACAGTGAGCAGCGAAGCCAGATCAGTAACACGAAGTCGGCTTCCGGGAACCTACGCCCCCAACTCCGACCGAATCGCCGCCACAATCGCATCGGCCAGCCGATTCATCGGCTCTTTCGATTCCGCCTCAATCATCACCCGCGCTAGCGCTTCCGTGCCGGAGTAACGCACCACCACTCGCCCATTGCCGTCGAGTTCCCGCTCCGCCGCCGCAATCGCCGCATGCACCACCGGAACCTCCGCGAAGGGAGTTTTCTTGTGCACCCGCACGTTTCGCACCGTCTGCGGAAACATCTTAAGATCGCCCGCCAGCTCCGCCAGCGGCTTGCCCGTCCGCACCATAATCTCCAGCACCCGGAGCGCGGTCAGCAGTCCATCGCCGGTGGTAGCATCGCCATCGCGAAACAGGATGTGTCCTGACTGCTCGCCGCCCAGCGTGGCTCCCACCCGCTGCATTTCTTCGAGCACGTACTTGTCGCCGACGTTGGCCCGCACCATCTGAATGCCCGCCCGCTTCAGCGCCAGCTCCAATCCCATATTCGACATGGTCGTGGCCACCACCGTCGCATTCCGGAGCGCGCCTCGCGCCTGCATTTCACGCGCCGCCACCAGCAGCACCGCATCTCCGTTGACCACGTGCCCCTGGGCATCGCAAAAAAGCGCGCGGTCGGCGTCGCCATCAAAAGTCACGCCCACATCAAAACCCGCTTTCTTCCCCGCGACATCGTTCGCCCCGCCCCGGCTCCCGGCGACAAAGCGCGCCACCGTTTCCGGATGCAGCGCGCCGCAGTTTTCGTTGATGTTCTGTCCGTCCGGCGCGCAGTTCAGAAAAGTCGCGTCAATCTTCAGCGCCTTGAATAACTCCGGCGCTTCCGCCGCCGCCGCGCCATTGGCGCAATCGATGGCCACGCGCAGCCCCGTCAAGTCGCTGGATACACTGCTCGCGAGCTGGCGAATGTACGCCTGCCGCAGCCCCTCGTCGCCGGGCACGCTCGAAATTTCTGCCGTGGAATCCGGCGCCGGGCCTTCATTCGAATCGAGCAGCGCGAAAATTTCTTTTTCAATCGCCAGTTCGCGCGCGTCCGGCAGCTTGTAACCGTCGCGGCAAAAAATCTTGATCCCGTTGTCGGTCCACGGATTGTGCGAAGCCGAAATCACCACCCCGGCATCAAACCCTTGCGAGCGAGCCAGAAACGCGACTCCGGGCGTGGTGATCACACCGGCGCTCCGCGTTTCCACTCCCACCGACGCCAGTCCCTGCGTAAACCGGTCGGCAATCCAGCAACTGGAAGCGCGCGTGTCCTCTCCAATCACTACGCGCGACTTGGCATTCACACGCACCAGATCGTGCCCCAGCGCCCGCCCAATCCAATAAACACTGCCGCGCGTCAGCGGAAACTCCCCCGCCACGCCTCGAATCCCGTCAGTTCCGAAAAGTTGTCTGATTTGCGTCATGAATGATTCGTTAGTCGTTTGTCGTTGGTAGTTAGTCGCTGGTTGTTCGCGGTTCGTCGCCCGACTAAAACTCGCGAGCGACTATCGACCAACGACAGCCCTATTTTTTCTCGTTGTCCCGACCCTCGCCCGAACCTTCCATGATAACCGTCACCCGAATCGGAGTGGGGTGCACCACCTGGATCAGAGGATCGGGAACATACGCCTGCGTCACAAAAGTGGCCCGAGTCGTCACGGCGCTAACGTCCACTGGATCGGTGGTGGCAGCCTCCACCGCGGCGATGCGGCGGCGAGGCCCGGTGATCTCGACCGTCGCCGGATCGGCAGTCACCTTCGCCTTTCGCAGATTTCCCGTCAACTTCGCTATGACCTCGACCGTGCGCGTCTCGCGATCGTCGAACGAAAGATGAAATTGCCCAGGGATGATCTGCACCACTTCCAGGTCCTGCGGCACATGTACGTGGCGGCCAGTCAAATCGAATGTTCGTTCCCCCGGATTGACGCTGGCCAGATCAATCTCGGCGCGTACGTCCGAAGCCTGCAGTCGACGAATCGCCCGCTCCGGCCCCCGAATCCGGATCTGCGCCTCGGTGAAACTCGCGGAGTCGATCTCCAGATTGCCGGGGAGATTGCGAAACTCGATCGGGACTTTCATCTCGACTTCGGCGGGTTGATCGTGAGCGACCACCATCCACAGTCCGATGGCCAGCAACAGCGAAACCAGCTTGAGCCAGAAATTGTGGACGAACACGCGCTGCAGCAAGTTCGGCATCGTCAGGCGTCCCCTCCCCCATCCTGCTTGCGGGATAGATGCGAACTCGGCGGTTCCTCTTCGATAAAATTTTCCTCGACCGTGCCCGGCAGCGTGAGCGCGGGAGCGTAGCGGCGCAAGAGCGTGCTCAACCGCTCGCGCAGCCGCTCCACCGTCAACTCGCGCTCAATGCTTCCCGCCACTGCGAGGCTGATCGAGCCCGTTTCTTCCGAAATGATGACCGCGACCGCGTCGGTTTCTTCCGTGATCCCGATCCCCGCGCGATGCCGCGTCCCCAGTTGCGTCGAAAGCACCGGGTTCATCGACAGCGGCAGAAAACAAGCCGCCGCCGCAATCCGGTCTCGCTGCACAATCACGGCGCCGTCGTGCAGCGGAGCGCTCGGGCGAAACACCGTCGCCAGCAGGTCGTACGACAGCCGCGCATCCAGCGCCACCCCGCTTTCGATGTAGGTGCGCAGCCCAATCTCGCGCTCGATCACGATCAGCGCGCCCGTCTGGTTCTGCGAAAACAGATTCGCCGCCAGAACAATGTCGTCGTAAACGTCGGCCACCGAACTCGAACTCCGCATCAGCGAAATACGGCTCCCGAGATTCGCCAGCCCGTGCCGAATTTCCGTCTGGAAGACAACGATGAGCGCGAATACAACGTACGGCAACATCGTGCTGAGCAGCCAGTTCAGCGTCCGCAATTCTCCCAGCCGCGCGAAGTAAAACGCCAGCCCCAGCGCCGCCACTCCCACCAGCATCGACACTGCCCGCGTCCCCCGCACCAGCGAGAGAAACTGGTAGATCAGGACCGCAACCAGCACGATGTCCAGTATCGAAATGACCGAGATGTGCGACCACACCGCCGACGGCGTCACGCCACCCTCACATCGCAATTTGAATTGGCTTTAATTCTAATCCAGCGCCACCCGATCTTAGTGCGGATTCATTCCGCCATGTAGGGACAGCCGCCTCCGGCTGTCCAGCCGAGCGGAAGCTCGGCAGTTTCCGCCGAGCACAGTATTTCTAAATTCTCTGTAGTTTGCCTATAGCTCCCCGGCCTATAGCTCGCCGAATTAGGGCTCGCCGCGTTCGCTCACCGTCACGCGAGCGCGAACTCGTCCCCGAGCCAGCCGCGCCGACAGCTCGTCTCCGGCTGCGACTCGCGCCGCATCCTTCACCAGTTCGCCCTTCCCGTCGAACACCAGCGCGTACCCGCGATTCAGAATTGCCACCGGCGAAAGCGCTTCCAGGCTTGCGATTCTGCGCTCCAGCGCCCCGCGCTTCTCCAGCAACCGCGTGCGCACCCCCGCCGCCAGGTCGGCAACATGGGCCGCCAACCGCTGCCGCGCCTCCGCCAAATTGTGCCGCGCGTCGTAGTGCCGCACCGCTGCCGAAATCTTTTCCGCGCGCCGCCGGCATCGCTCCAGCAATTGCCGCTCCGCCTTTTCCAGCCGGAAGCGTTGCTCGTCCAATTTCTGCTGCCGCCGGTGGATGCCGTCCATCATGCGCGCAAACGCTCCGTGCCGCGACCGCTCCGTCAATTCCTGTCGCGCCATCAGCAGCCGGTACCGCACCGCGCGTTCCAGCCGCCGCTGCAATTCCTCCGCCTGCGCTTCGATTTCCTGCCGCGAGCGAATCACCAACTCCGCCGCCGCCGATGGTGTAGGCGCGCGCAGATCGGCGACAAAATCCACAATCGTGAAATCCGTTTCGTGCCCAATCGCCGAAATTACCGGAATTTTCGACTCCGCAACCGCCCGCGCCAGCCCCTCATCGTTGAAACAGGCCAGGTCTTCGAACGACCCTCCGCCGCGCGCAATAATAATGACCTCAACCGCGCCGCCGTCATGCGGTTCCTGCTGCTGATGTTCCTGATGAAAATATCGCAGCCCCGCCATGACCTCGCCGGCAGCTGCGTCTCCCTGCACCTGCGCCGGATAAATCAACACGTTCGCCGAATGATGCCGCCGCGCCAAAATGTTGAGTATGTCGCGCAGCGCCGCCCCTTGCGGAGAAGTAATGATTCCAATGCGCTGCGGCAACGGCGGAATCGCCTTCTTTCGCGACGCCTCGAACAACCCTTCCGCTTGCAGCCGCGCCTTCAATTGTTCGAACGCCAACTGCAAAGCGCCCGCGCCCTTCGGCTCCATGAATTCAGCCGAGATTTGCAGTTCCCCGCGATCTTCATACACCGTAACGCGCCCGCGCACCGTCACACTCAATCCGTTCTCCGGACGAAACCGCAGCAGCCGGGCCGCCGACCGGAACATCACCACCCGAATCTGCGCCCCCTCTTCCTTCAAAGTGAAATACAAATGCCCCGAGTCGGGTATGCGCAGGTTGGAAATTTCCCCCTCCACCCAGCAATCCGAATACTCGCGCTCGACGTGCGCCCGTACCGCCGCGACCAATGCCATCACCGTCCAGATGCTCGGCTCCGGAGCTCGAAACTGGAACCCGAGTTGGTCTGCCATTTCCATGATTGCAGTATGACGCTTCAGTCTACATTTAGCTTGCTACGGATGGGGTGTGATCGCAACGATGGTGATAACGGGAGTCCGTTTCTTACCCTTGGATTCATCGGGGCCGTAGTGCCAAAAAATGCGGTACGCGCCGGGAGCATTATTTTGTGCGTACGCCTCGAATACTTTCTCGCCATTCGCGCCAGTCAGGGACGTGAACTCGTGCGTATTTAGGCTGGGATGGCGCGGATCTATTTCCACGTAAGCGATGGCCTTGCGGACCTGCCCAAAGATCGCGGCCTTCGACGGCGCATGTTCGAGCGCCGTGTACTGCTTGTCCGCGGTGAGCGTGAATTGAATCTTCCGATGCAAGCCTATTCCTTGGCGTGCTTGGCAAACGAGCCGCGATAAACGCTCTTCCCCTCCGCTGACTCCCTCAATCCTCGCTTCACGCTGGCCAGGGCCTCTGGATTTTCATAAAGCCACAGTTCAGAAGCAGGAACAGCCTTGACCGGATCGAGAATGAGTTGACCGAGGCTATTGCGGTAGATGTTATATGCCGTGGCCCCACTGCCAGCCTCCCCCAGCGAAAGGCGCTTTTTCGCGTCGGGCTGCGCGAACTCTGAGATCAACTGGAAATCCGTGTTCTTGATCACTGCGGAAGTTGGCATGCAAAAACAATACCACGAGTGGGATTATGTTTCAAGTGGGCTGTTCCCACCTAAGGTCTGTCACGGGACCCGGCTTTCGCCGCGGTTTGTGGGCTCCTCGTCGGATTCGATATACCGCAGGCATCGAACTGCCGCCAATCCCAGTTGACACGATCCGCTATAATAACAATTGAGAATTAGGCAGCAGCCCAACGCGGCTACACCCGTAAATTGACACTAAGTTCTTTGAAATCTAGACTTTGAGCGACTAAGTAAGTCGTAACTCCTTTGTTTTCAAGGACCAGCACAATTTCGCCTCGAAAAGTTGCGCTAACTCCAATGTTGTCAAGACTTTGCCTCTAACTCCTTTAAACCCAAAGACCTGGCGAGAAAAAGTTCCTAACTTCATGATTCCAATAGACCGGGGAAACGGGGGTATCAGTACTAACTAGTAATTATTCTCAGAGTAATAGGCTGTCTCCCTGAGTCCCGCGCCGAGCTCAGGCACACCAGAAAAAATAATTTCAGCCCCGCAGAAAAGAAAAAAGGACAATCGCCCGTGAATTCGGTTCCCGGAAAATCACCCGCGCCTTCCAGCCCCGAAGCGCAGCGTCGTCTTGCATATTTCAATGATCGTAAAGACGAAATCGTCTCCACCATCCGCGAGCTGGTCGAAATCGAATCTCCCAGTGATAACAAGGCCGCCGCCAACCGCATGGCGGATTTCATAGCCAACAGATTTTCTCAGCTAGGCGGAGAAGTTCGTTTGCACCCGGCGAAAGACTTTGGCAATCATCTGGAAATAAATTTCGCCGGAAAGTCCGCCAAGCCAGTGTTGCTGCTGGGCCATTACGACACTGTCTATCCGCTTGGAACGCTGGCCACCATGCCGTGCCGCATACTGGGCGACAAAATGAGTGGCCCTGGTGTCCTGGATATGAAATCCGGCATCGCGCTGATGCTGCACGCGCTGGCCGCGCTAAAAGATTGGCATCAAGAAGCAGTGCATGGCGGGTTGCAGCGTCCCGTGGCCGTGCTGCTGGTTTCGGACGAGGAAGTGGGCAGCACGTCGTCGCGCGCGCTCACCGAGTCGTTGGCGAAACAAGCCGCGGCCGTACTGGTCATCGAGCCCGCGCATGGACCCCAGGGCGCTGTGAAAACCGCGCGCAAGGGAGTTGGCGATTACCTGGTCAAAGTCACCGGAAAGGCTTCCCATGCCGGCCTCGATTTTGAGAAAGGCGTGAACGCGATTCTCGAGCTGTCGCGTCAAATTGAAAAAATTTCCAGCTTCACCGATCTGAAGAAGGGGTTGACCGTAAACGTGGGAGTCGTGAGCGGCGGATCCCGCACCAATGTGGTTCCTGCGGATGCCGAAACGCAGGTTGATGTTCGCATCGCGCGCATGAAAGACGCTGCCGGAATCGACAAGAAGATGCGCAGTCTGCGCACCTTGAATCGCAAATGTAAAATCGAGGTCAGCGGAGGCATCAATCGTCCACCCATGGAGCGCACTGGCGGAGTGGCAGCGCTGTACCGGCAAGCCTCCGCCATCGCGCGCGAGCTGGGATGGAAGCTCGGAGAAGCGGCCGTGGGCGGCGGTTCCGACGGAAATTTCACCGCCAGCCTTGGGATTCCAACCCTCGACGGTCTGGGCGGCGTAGGCGATGGAGCGCATGCCCCCCACGAGCACATCCTGATCTCGGAACTGCCCCGCCGGGCCGCGCTCCTTGCTGGGTTGATTGAAAAAGTGTGATCGAAATAGTTGGATCGACGCCGCGTGGCCGAATCACGCGCTCCCGTGACCGGCGACACAGGAACTTTTGACCTGAGGGCTCAGACTGACTAAAATTAAATTTGAGGCAGGGCCTGTTCTGCCGCAGCCGAGCGCGATACTGGAGGATTTATGGGTGAAGGACTTTTTCAACCGTTTCACATTCTGTTAATTATTGGTATCGCGCTGCTGCTGTTCGGTCCCACCAAGCTCGCCGACTTGGGCAAAGGGCTCGGAGAAGGCATCCGCAATTTCAAGTCCGCGATCAAAGAGGGAGAGGAAAAGCCAAAAGAGCCGCCCAAGCCGCCTGCTTCATAAAAGTTCTCAGTTCCCGGTTCTCAGTTCTCAGTAAGAACTCAAAAGCCACTGGTTTTCTGGCAACCGGCAACTGGCAGCTGGCCACTGATTTCGCGCAGCATTCTCCACACCAGCGCGACCGGAAGTCCGACCACGTTGCTGTAATCTCCTTCGATGCGAGGAATCCACCGCGAGGCGATCCCTTGGATGGCGTACGCCCCAGCTTTGTCCATAGGCTCGCCGCTCGCGACGTAGCCGGCAATCTCTTCTTCCGTGATTTCGCTTACAGTCACCAGCGTCGTTTCGCTGGCCACGGAAGGTTGTCCACTTACTACCAAACAGACCCCCGTAATCACCCGATGCTCGCGCCCGGAAAGCAGGCGCAACATGCGCGCCGCATCGGCGGCATCGGAAGGCTTACCAAGAATCAGGCCATCGACTACGACCACGGTATCGGCTCCGAGGACGACATCCTGCGGACGCTGTCGCGCAACCGCCAGCGCCTTCTCACGAGCCAGTCGCTCAGCGCATTCCTCGGCGCGCTCTCCCAGCTGCGGGTCTTCCGGTATGTCCGCCGGTTGCACCTCGAATGCGATCCCGGCGTTGCGCAGCAATTCCTGGCGGCGCGGCGATGCGGAGGCAAGCACTAACATGGGAACCATTCTAGGTTATCGCGCGGCGGTTGCCGGGATGATCTCTTCGACGTCTATCTTGGTGGGATAATTTCCCGTATAGCAGGCGGAGCAGTAAGTGGTTTTCTCGCCATCCGCGCAGGCTTTCTTCAAACCTTCGAGCGAAAGATAGGCGAGTGAGTCGGCGACGATGAATTCGCGAATCTCCTCGACCGTTTTATTCGCGGCGATGAGTTCTTTCCTGGAAGGCGTATCCACCCCGTAAAAGCAGGACGAGATCGTCGGCGGGCAGGATATCCGCATGTGCACTTCCTTCGCGCCCGCGTTACGAATCATGCGTACGATCTTCTTGCTGGTGGTGCCGCGCACGATGGAGTCGTCGATCAGAATCACTCGTTTGCCTTCGATCAGGCTGCGAATGGCATTCAGCTTGAGTTTCACGCCGAAGTCGCGGACTGACTGTTGCGGCTCTATGAATGTACGTCCGACATAGTGGTTGCGGATGAGCCCGAGGCGAAACGGGATACCACTTTCGGCGGCGTATCCGATGGCTGCGGTATTGCCCGAGTCCGGCACGGGCACAACGATATCGGCTTCCACCGGGGCTTCGCGCGCAAGCTGGCGTCCCATGGCGTCGCGGCTTTGATCGACCGAGCGGCCAAACACCAGACTGTCGGGGCGCGAAAAATAAACGTGCTCGAAGATGCAGCTCGACAGCGCCGGGGAGGGCGCGTAAAAACGCGAGCTGACACCTTCCGGCCCGACGATGACCAGTTCGCCAGGCTTAACGTCGCGGTCGTAGGTGGCCCCGAGCAAATCGAAAGCGCAGGTTTCTGAGGCGAAGACAATCGTATCTTTCTTCTCGCCGGTCAATGCCGGAATGTGGCCCATGGCCAGCGGACGGAAGCCGCGCGGATCGCGGGCGGCGAAGATACGGTCGCGGCTGAGCATGACCAGAGAAAACGCGCCTTCCACGCGGCGCAGAGCGTCGGCAATGGCATCGGGCAGGGTCAATTCGCGGGAGAGCGCAATGAGGTGGACCAGCACTTCCGTGTCGCTGTTGGTTTGGAAGATGGAGCCTTGGCCCTCCAGCTTGGCGCGAATCGAGTGCGCGTTGATCAAGTTGCCATTGTGAGCGATGGCAATGGTGCCCTTATTGGATTGCACCATGATGGGCTGAGCGTTCAACAGGGCTGAATCGCCAGCGGTTGAGTATCGCGTGTGACCAATGGCGAGAACTCCGCGCAGGGAAGCCAGCACTTCATGGCTGAAAATATCTGCGACCAGACCCATCGATTTATGCTGGCGCAGGCGCTCGCCGTCGGAAGTGACGATGCCTGCCGATTCCTGCCCGCGATGCTGGAGGGCGTGCAGTCCTAGATAGGCGAGCTTCTCCGCCTCGGGGTTGGCGTGGATGGCGACCACGCCGCATTCATCGCGAAATTTGTCGGAACACGTCATATGGCAGCTAGCTCTTCGCTAATTCGACCTTGCTCGTAAGACTCTCGCTCCGCAACGCCCGTTCCAGCGCGCCCTCATACGCGTCGCGCAATTCCTGCACGCTCGCGGAAATCGCCGTTTGTCCATCCACAGAGATTTCAACCTTATCTGATCCCGTTTCGCCGAGCACATCCGCGAAGATCTCGTACTCTTCCGCTACTTGTTGGATTCGCGGCAGGTGAATGGGGTCGCAGCTTAGCAGAACGCGGCTGGCATCTTCTCCGAAGAGTTGGAACTCAAGCGCCAGTTTCTGCTTGGGCAATGTGACGTTGAGGCCGACGCCGGCAGGCAGCGCAGACTCAACCAGCGCCACGGCCAAGCCGCCGTCGGCACAGTCGTGCGCGGACTCGACCAACCCTGCCTGGATGATGGTCACGAGAGCGCGTTGCAGCGTGGCTTCCTTTTCGATATCCAGTTCCGGCGGATAGCCCCACACGCCGCCGAGAATTTCTTTAGCGTATTCCGACGATCCAAACTCTAACTCGGCGTCAACTGCATCGCCAGCTTCATCGGCGCGCAGCAGGATGATTTTTCTTCCAGCCTGCGCAAAGTGCATTTTCGCCGTCTTGTGCACGTCTTCGAGAATGCCCACCACTCCAATCACGGGAGTCGGGTAAATTCCCTCGCCGAGAGTTTCGTTGTAGAAACTGACATTGCCGCCGGTAATCGGCGTGTCGAGTTCTTCGCAGGCTTTGGTGATGCCATCAATCGTCTGGGAAAACTGCCACATGATATGCGGCTTTTCGGGGTTGCCGAAGTTGAGGCAGTTGGTCGCGCCAATCGGAGTCGCGCCGGCGCAAGCTACTTTGCGCGCAGCTTCGGCGACCGCGTGCATGGCGCCGAGCCGAGGATCGAGGTAACACCAGCGGCCATTGCCATCGAGCGCCATGGCGAGTCCACGATTGGAGCCCTTGATGCGGATGACTCCGGCATCGCCCGCTCCGGGCGCATCGACCGTGTTGGTCATCACCATGTGGTCATACTGCTGCCAGACCCAACGCTTCGAGGAAATGTTCGGGCTCGCGAGCAAAAGCTTGAGCTGGGATGAGAAATCTCCAGTTTCGGCGAGGCTTATGCGCTCCGGCATTTCGCGATCGACGGGTGGTTCCCAGCGGGCGAGTGGGCGTTTGTAGAGCGGCGCTTCATCGGTGAGGGCGGCGTTGGGAATTTCCGCGACCACCTCGCCGTGTTCGAGCACGCGCATCTTCGCATCGGAGGTGACGCGGCCAACTTCCACCGCATCAAGTCCCCACTTCTGGAAGACGCGAAAGACTTCTTCTTCGCGGCCTTTTTGCGCGACCAGCAACATGCGCTCTTGCGACTCGCTGAGCATGATCTCGTAAGGAGTCATGCCGGTTTCGCGTTGCGGGACGCGGTCGAGTTCAATTTCGACTCCGGTGCCGCCACGCCCGCCCATTTCACAAGTCGAGCAGGTCAGGCCGGCTGCGCCCATGTCTTGAATGCCGACGATAGCCCCGGTCTGCATGGCTTCGAGGCAGGCTTCGAGCAGCAGCTTTTCGAGGAATGGATCTCCAACTTGAACATTGGGCCGCTTCGCCTCCGAGCCTTCGCTGAACTCCTCGCTCGCCATGGTTGCGCCGTGGATGCCGTCGCGCCCGGTCTTCGATCCCACATAAATTACGGGATTGCCCTCGCCCGATGCGCGTCCGTAAAAAATCTTGTCGCGGCGGACAAGGCCGAGCGCGAATGCGTTCACCAGCGGATTGCCGGAGTAGCAAGGCTCGAACTTCACTTCGCCGCCAAGGTTGGGAACGCCGAAACAGTTGCCGTAAGAAGCGATGCCAGCGACCACGCCTTCCATGACGGAGTGGTTCTTGTGGATTTCGGCTTGTGTGGCGCGGGCGCCCTCGCCCGCGTTCTTGGCAGCTTCGATCGGCCCGAAGCGCAGGGAGTCCATCACCGCTACCGGCCGCGCGCCCATGGTGAAAATGTCGCGCAGAATTCCGCCGACGCCGGTGGCCGCTCCCTGAAATGGTTCGATAAACGACGGGTGATTATGGGACTCGATTTTGAACGCGCAAGCCCAGCCATCGCCGATGTCCACGATGCCGGCATTCTCTCCCGGCCCCTGCAAGACCAGCTTGCTGCGCGTGGGCAGGCGCTTCAGGTGGACGCGCGACGATTTATAGGAGCAGTGCTCGCTCCACATCACGCTGAAGACGCCGAGTTCGGTGCGTGTGGGCTCGCGTCCGCCGAGCAGTTGCTTGATCTTTTCGAACTCGTCCGGGGTGAGGCCGTGCTCCCGGATCATCTCGGGTGTAATGGCAGGAATTGCGGATGTGGTCATCGGGAAACTTCATTGTCGCATCTCAAACAACTTTTCGCATGTGGATTATTCTGCTGACTCCTATAAAGAAAAACGCGGACGCTTGCCGGGGCAAACGCATTTGTGCCGCGCGGCTATACTGTCGCAATGGAAGCTGAAGTCGCATGAAAAAAGTCTGTGTCATTGGCGCGGGACTTGCGGGTTCGGAAGCGGCGTGGCAGTGTGCGCGGCGGGGCGTTGAAGTCGAATTATTTGAGATGCGTCCCGTGCGCGCGACTCCCGCCCACCAGACGGACGGCTTTGCGGAACTGGTCTGCTCCAATTCGCTGAAGTCCGAGAGCGAGAACACCGCCCCCTGGCTGCTCAAGCAAGAAATGCGGCGAGCGGGATCGCTGCTGCTCGATGTGGCGCGTGAAACCGCTGTTCCCGCAGGGCACGCTCTGGCGGTGGACCGCGCCGAGTTCTCCCGCAAGGTGACGGAGGCGATTTCCCGCGAGCCGCTCATTGCGATTCGCCGCGAAGAGGTCACGCGGATCGAAGGCGGCGATATCACGAATGAAATCACGATTATTGCCACCGGCCCACTGACGTCGGAAGCGCTGTCGCAGGAAATTGGGCGGTTGAGCGCCTCTTCGACCTCACAGAGAGAATCCATCGACTCTTCGCGCGCGGGGGCGCCCGCGCCACACAATAACTTGTACTTTTACGATTCGATCAGCCCTATCGTTGAGGCCGATTCCATCGATATGAGCAAGGTGTATCTGGCGGCGCGCTACGACAAGGGGTCGGCCGACTACATCAATTGTCCTATGTCGAAAGAGGAGTACGACCGTTTCTACGATGCGCTCATCGCGGCGCAATCGGTGGAGCAGAAAGACTGGGAAAAGCTCAACTATTTTGAAAGCTGCCTGCCCATCGAAGAGATTGCCCGGCGCGGACGCGACACGCTGCGCTTTGGGCCGATGAAGCCGGTGGGGCTCAAAGATCCGCGCACCGGCAGAATTCCCTATGCGGCGGTGCAACTGCGCCAGGAAAATCTGCGCGCCGATTCCTATAACCTTGTCGGTTTCCAGAACCACCTTATATTTGGCGACCAGGCGCGTGTGCTGAATTTGATACCTGGATTGGAGCACGCGTGCTTTCTGCGCTACGGACAAATTCATCGCAATACATACATCAACGCACCGGCGCTGCTCGGGCCGACGCTCCAAATGAAGGCGCATCCGCAGGCGCTGTTCGCGGGACAAATCTGCGGCGTCGAAGGCTATGTCGAATCGATCGCCACCGGCTTACTGGCGGGAATGAATGCGGCTGCGCTGGCCGTCGGAGGGGACCCGGCGCCTCCGCCGCGAGCGACGGCGTTTGGCTCTCTGATCCACTACATCACGCAGGCGGAGAACAAGAACTTTCAGCCGGCGAATATAACTTTCGACCTGCTGCCCGCTCTCGATCGAAGAGTTCGCGACCGCAAAGAACGCCATCGACTGCAATGCGAACTGGCGCTCAGGGAATTTCAGGATTGGATTGGACGCGTCGTTTTGCAGTGCACGGTAGCTGAGAAGTAGGTCCTTGTGTAAGCTCGCGAACGTCCCAAAAAACACGACCTCCGTTCCAGTTGCGGGTCGGCTACCGAAATGGAAAAATGCTGACGATGGACACAACATTGCCTCTATTCATCAGAGACGAGCAACCTTGTGATCGAGAGCAGGTTCGGAAAGTGAACGAAGCTGCTTTCGCGCGCTCCGATGAGGCTGACCTGATCGACAGGTTGCGAGTAGAGGGAGCCGTCTTGTTATCGCTTGTCGCAGAGATTGACGGCCAAATCATCGGCCACATTCTATTCAGTCGAATGGCGGTGGAGACGGCGCAAGGACCCGTTGCGGCCGTCTCATTGGCTCCGATGGCTGTTCAGTCGGACCATCAAGGCCGCAAGATTGGCAGCGAATTGGTTGGTCGTGGTCTGGCTCAACTCCGCGATCGAGGTGAACGTATCGTCATTGTGCTCGGACATCAGCACTACTACCCTCGATTTGGCTTCTCTTCCGAGAAAGCCCGTTACTTGGCGAGTCCATTCTCTCCCGAAGCATTCATGGCGCTGGAGCTCTCCGATGGTGCGCTGACGGGAATTCATGGTGCCGTTCGGTATCCCTCCGCGTTCGGACTGTGACCGCGTTCGTTTTCCCAAAGGCCTTTTTTGCGGAAACAGGAACTAGGCGTCTTCATTCCACGTACATCAAAAGAGGGAGCCAGGCTGCGCTCTCATTTTTCGGCCAGCCGCGTCGAACCTTCATATGTCATTTCGCGATCTCATTGCCGACGTGTTCCGAACCCTCTGGGCGCACCGCGTCCGCACGCTGCTGACCATGTTCGGCATTGCCTGGGGAGTGGTCTCGATCGTCTTGATGGTTGCCGCCGGCGAGGGTCTGCGCGTCGGTCAAGCCAAGCAAGCCGAAACTCTGGGCCGCGACGTGATGATCGTCTTCCATGGCCGCACCAGCCTCCAGGCTGGCGGTACGCGGGCAGGCCGCCTGGTGCACTGGGTCGATTCCGATATTCCGCATATTCAGGAAGAAGCTGTCGATTGTCAGTATGCGATCCCCGAGCTCGAACAGGACACGGTACGCTCGCACACAGCCTACAACGCCGCCGCATTCACGGTGACCGGCTCGACGCCGGAGTTTGCCGAGATTCGCAGCCTTGGCGTCAGCGAGGGCCGCTTCTACGATCAGGACGACATGAGCGAAGCACGCCGCGTGGCTTTCCTCGGCTCCGACGCCAAGAAACAGTTATTCGCCAGCCGTCCGGCGGTTGGCCAGTTGGTCTATCTCAACGACATACCCTTCATCGTCGTCGGTGTGATGTCGTCCAAGAAGCAGGACTCGAGTTACGACGGGTGGGACGTCAACAAGATTTTCATCCCTTTCACCGCCATGCGGCGCGATTTTCCCGACCGGCCGCCGGGTACGCCCTACACCTTCGACCAGTTGCTGGTCGTGCCGCGCTCCGTCGAGCACCACGAAGCTTGCAAGGGAGAGATCCGGCGCGTGTTGGGACGGCTGCACAACTTCGATCCCAGCGACAAAGAAGCCTGCCCCATCTGGGACACCATTCAGGAAGCAAAAGCTTTTCGCACCATGACGGATGGCATGAAGTATTTTCTGGGCGCGGTGGGAATCGTGACCTTGTTCCTCGGAGGTCTGGGCGTGATGAACGTAATGCTGGTGGCGGTCCAGGAGCGCACCCGCGAGATCGGAGTCCGCAAAGCCATCGGAGCGCCGGCCAACAGCATTCTGCGTCAGTTCTTTTTGGAAGCGCTCATGGTTGCGCTGATCAGCGGCGGCACCGGGCTGATCATTGCGTTCGGCCTGTGCGCGCTTGTCAACCTGCTGCCGATGCCGGATTTCTTCGCCGGACTGTTGCCGACGTGGCAGACCGGAACAGTGGCTCTGGCAGTTCTTGGAATCATCGCCATTTTGTCAGCCGTGTATCCGGCTCGCCGCGCCGCCGCCATCGATCCGATCGAAGCCTTGCGCCACGAGGCGGGTGGCTAACATGATCTATCAGATCCTCAGCGAAGCCTGGCTCGCGTTGCGGCGCAACCGCACGCGCAGCGCGCTCACCATGCTCGGCATCGTGTGGGGCATCGCCACGGTCACGCTGCTGATCGCATACGGCGGCAGCTTCCGCGAAATTCTGGTGAATGGCTTCAACGCCTTCGGCAAAGGCGCGGTCATCTGCTGGCCGCAGCAGACCAGCGAACAACCCGGCGGCCAACGCGCCGGCAAGAAAGTCGTCCTCGAACAAGCCGATCTGGACATGATTAAGGAGACGGCCAACTATGTTCGCCACGCCTGTCTCGAAACCGTGCGGCGTCCCGGCATCGCCTACGAAGACCGCATGGTCGGAACGGCGGCCGTCCGCGGCGTTTGCCCGGAATACGGCGACATGCGCAACGAACAAGCTTCCGAGGGCCGCTGGATCAATTCTCTCGACGAACTCGAACGGCGCCGCGTCGCGTTTTTGGGCGCGCGCGTGCGCGAGCAGCTATTCGGCGGCCGCACCGCCGTGGGCGAGACCGTCCTCATTGGAGGAGTGCGGTTTACCGTGATCGGCACCATGGACCGCAAAATCCAACTCAGCAATTATTTCTCGAGCGACGACGAATCGACCTGGATCCCCTACTCCGCGGCCAACGATCTTTGGAACGCGAAGTACGGCGACGTGCTCGTGTTCGAACCCATCGCCCCGCAGTTCGAGCAGCGCGCCGAGGCGCAAGTCCTGGCCGCGATCGCCGCGCGCCAACAGTTCTCGCCCACCGACAAGAAGGCCATTCAGATGTTCGGCCGCGAAGAGTTCCGGCCCGTCATCAACGGCATCACCATCGGACTGCAAGTGCTGCTCATCTTTATCGGCATCCTCACCCTGGGCATCGGCGGCGTCGGCGTCATGAACATCATGCTCGTCTCGGTGGATGAGCGCATTCGCGAGATCGGATTGCGGCGCGCTCTCGGCGCGCGCAAGTGGCATATCAAGACGCAGTTTCTTGCCGAGACGCTGCTCATCATGCTGCTCGGCGGCGTAATTGGTATCGTCGTGTCCTATATAGTTGCGGCGGGCGTGGGCACGCTTCCGCTGATGGGTCCGCTGTTCGAAGACGACTCCGGGAAAGCCGACATTCATCTGAGAATTTCATTCTTTACCGTCATGATTTCAACGCTGGTCTTGCTGCTCGTCGGCGTGCTGAGTGCGCTGATTCCAGCGTCCCGGGCCGCGAACCTTGACCCCGTCGAAGCGCTGCGATACGAGTGATCGGTGGTGGAGAAGTGGCCCCATCGCGCCCATCTTCGCAAAATCACTTTTCGCATTGACGCCGGGAGTCTTGACGCGATACTTTGGCCGCATTAGTACGAGGTGATCCATGCCTGTTTCCGCCGTCGATTGCGTACAGCCCGCGCTGCAACATGCGCGCGAACAACTTTTCACTCGTTTCCGCTTCGGGCAATGGTCGCGCCTCGCCCTGGTTGGAATTCTGGCGGCGGAGCTTCGCGCCGGAGGTTGCAACTTCAATCCCGGTCACTTTGCCGCGCCTTCGCAAAATAACGGAAACAGATTTCCTTTTCCAGCGATGCCGCATGGCCTGCCTTCCTTCAATCACGGACATATTTCTCCTCACCTCGGTCAGATCGTCGGTTTGATTGCAGTCGGAATCTTCGCCGTGATCGTATTGATGTTCGTTTTTCTCTACATCAACAGCGTCTTCCGCTTCATCCTCTTCGATTCGGTGCTGCGGCGGGAATGCTCGATTGGCGAGGGATGGAGAAAATATCATCGCGCCGGCCTACGATTTTTTCTGTGGCAGCTTGTGTTCATGATTTCGACGGGGATGTTTCTGGCGCTCCTTGTGGGTCTGCCTTTGGCCATCGCTTACGCGGCTGGCTGGATGACGGATCTCCGCGAACACATCGGGCGGATGATTGTTGGAGTAATTCTGCTGGTGGGCCTGTTCCTGGTCTTTGCACTGACCGCGGCTGTGATTCAGGTGCTGGCGAGAGATTTTCTGGTGCCGATTATGGCCCTCGAAGACCTCGACTTCGCCGACGGCTGGCACCGATTGCTGGGGATGATCGGACCCGAGAAGGGACGATTCGCCCTTTACCTGCTGCTCAAGCTGGTGCTTTCCATTGCGGCGGCCATCCTGTTTGGGATCATTGCGCTCATCCCGGCGTTGTTCGTCGTGGTTCCTGGCGTGGTTGCCGTGCTCGTTGGCAAAGCCGTGGGTCTGGGCTGGAACGTGACGACCATCAGTCTGGCGATCATCTTCGGAACCTTGCTGCTGCTCGTGATGATTTATTTGATCGCGCTAGTGTGCGTGCCGGCTACCGTTTTCTTCCCGGCGTACGCGCTGCATTTTTTGGCCGCGCGATATCCGAATCTGAACGCGCTGCTCCATCCCGCGCCTCCGGCTCCGGAATTGCCTCCCGTCCTGGAGTCTCCTCCGCCGTCCGCCCAGCCCATCGGCTAGGCAAGGCGGCGGTACAGGCCAGTTAAGTCGTCGAGTTCGGCAACTACCAAGTATCCAGATTTTCCTGACCGCTGATGCCTCTCGGCTGACGGCCGAAAGGGGACACCGGTGAAGCCGGAGTGACCTCGCGCTTGAACACCAAGCTGTCGCTGAGCGCGAAGTTCACCAGCGAGCACACAGTGATCGCGATGAGATTCGCGGCCACGTAGTTGAGCTGGAACTCTCCGGCCAGCAGCCGCATCAGCGCCAGGTTCCCGGCAATCGAAACCGCTCCGTTCGTGGCGTTGAACTTTCCGAGCCTTACCAGCGACTGGAACGGCCGCGTGCCCGTCCGGTCCGCCCAGGTGAACCGCTCGTGCCATAAGAAGTTGTGGATGACCGCAATCTCAACCGCCAGCCCCGTGGCCACCAGACAGTCTAGTTTCAGCAAAGAACGGAAAACCGCCAGTGCTGCCAGTTGAACTATAATGCCAATCCCGCCAACCAAATTGAACTTCATCCATCGCCAAACACCCCGCGTAGCAAGCTTTTCCTGAGAGCTGATAGCTGACAGCTGAGAGCTGCTTTTCTGAGAACTGTTCACAAAACTCTCTCTTCCCGGTAAAGCCGGACCGTGTTCTTCAACGTGACAACCGCCAGCATCAGCAGCATCCCGGCCAAGCCAATCGCGCCTCCGATATCAAACAGCCGATAGCGCCCGTGGATCACCCACGCCCAGCGGAACAGCGCCAGATTGCCCACTGCCAGCAGAACCCTCAACTCGGTCGGGCCGAAGCGCCACATCGAAAGGTGAAATTCTCCCAGCGTATAGGTCGCCAGATACGACTGTATGGAAAGCAGCAGAAATGCAACCAGCAATCCAATCGCTATCGCCGGATGCATATATCCGGAAAGCGCCAGCCCTCCCATCATCGCCACCGCGCCGATGGAGTCGATGATGTGGTCCACATAAAACCCGTAACGCGGCCTCTGCCTCTGCCGCACCCGCGCCAAAGTTCCGTCGAGACTGTCGCCGAACCAATTCAGCGCAAGACAAACAATCGCCGCCAGCAGCATGCGGCGATCATGGACGGCGAGGGCGTAGCAAACGCCGGTAGCAATCTGGGCGGCAAAGCCGAGCGCAGTCAGGTGGTCGGAGTTGACCCACGCCGGCATCCGCTCAGCCATCCAGACGAGCCCTCGTTTCTCGGCGGCAGCCAGGAAACTTCCGTGAACGCGCGTCGCCTGCCGGAAATCGGCGCGCCGCGCCTCGGCCAATATCTTGGGGTTGATCTGTTCCGCAAAGTCCGCCAGTGAAGCAGCCATAATCGCCTCCCTACTGGCGGCACTATGCGGCACAAGTCTCGGGATGACAATGCAGCGCGGGTAAAATGAAGATCGACCGGCAAGTATAGATACTTCAAATACTTAAATGATGACCTCGCCTGGGATCGTGTGGACGCGGGCGAAGACGCCCGCGTCAAGCTGCGCTCGGCTTGGACGGGCGAAGACGCCCGTCCCTACACGAACTCCCCAAGATGCGTTAATCTGCCAAAGATGCGTTTCCTGCGCTTCTTCCGACCATCGCATCAACACACCGCCTTTTCGGCGACGATGCTGCTGATGACGACCATCACGCTCTCCCGCGTGATCGGATACATCCGCGAAGCCTACATCGCCTACGCCTTCGGCGCCGGAAAGCTGACCGACACCTACGTCGCCGCTTTCACCCTGCCCGACTGGCTCAACTACATCCTGGCCGGCGGCACCGCCTCCATCACCTTCATCTCCATCTATACCCGTTTTCTGGCCGAAAAGCGCGAGCAGGATGCGCAGAAAACTTTCTCCATCATCATCACCGTGATGACCTCGGTGCTCATCGCCGGCACAATCATGGCCGAAATTTTCACGCCTCAGTTTGTCGCGTGGTTCTTCGGACCGCATGGATCTTCCCCCGGCTTTACGCCCGATCAGATGCAACTCTGCGTACATTTGACGCGCATCCTTCTTCCGGCGCAGATCTTCTTCTATGTCGGCGCCGTGCTTTCGGCGGTGCTGCTTTCACACCGCTTGTTCCTGCTGCCCGCCTTCGGTCCGCTGATCTACAACGTATTCATCATCGCCGGAGGTGTGATCGGCGCGCGCCAATTGGGAATCGCTTCCCTTGCCTACGGCGCGCTCGCCGGAATGATTGCGGGACCGTTCCTGATCACTGCCATCGGCGCGGCCAAAACCGGAATCGGATACCGCCCCTCGTTCCAGGTGAAGAATCCCGCTTTCCGTGAATGGGTGCGGCTCTCCATCCCGCTGATGCTCGGCGTCTCGCTGGTCACCGCCGACGACTGGATCCTCCGCTACTTCGCCTCCAGCGGCATCGGCGATATTGCCCGCCTGAATTATGCCAAGCGCCTTTTCGCCGTTCCCATCGCCATTCTCGCTCAGGCCGCCGGCCAGGCCTCGCTTCCCTTCTTCTCGCGCCTCTTCGGAGAAAAAAAGTTCGACGAATTCGCCGCCACCGTCAACGCGTCTGTCTATCGCATCACCGCCGCTTCTCTGCTCATGACCGGATGGATGATAGCCATTGCCCACCCGCTCATCGACCTCGTCTATCGCCGCGGGCGTTTCACTTTGGCGGATTCCGAATCCACGGCCCTCTACTTTTTGGTGTTTTCGCTCTCGCTGGCGTTGTGGTCCTGCCAGGCGCTTTATGCCCGCGCGTTTTACGCCTCGGGCAACACGCTCACTCCGATGGTCGCCAGCAGCCTGATTACGCTCGCTTCGTTGCCGCTCTACAAACTGCTCTTCCACACTCTCTCCGTCACCGGATTGGCCATCGCCTCCGACCTCGGCATCGCCGCCAACGCCATCGCCATCGCCACGCTGCTGCACTTCCGCGGCATGGTGCCGTTCGGCGGTTTGAACTGGAAAGAACTGGGAAAGTCCGCGCTGGTGGGCGCCGTTTCCGGAGGATTGAGTTATGAAGTCATGCGCTCGATCGCGCTCGATGGCAGCCGCCGCGCCGATCTCCTGGCCCTCGCGCTCGGCAGCTTGACCTGGGCCGCCGCCGTCGCCGCTGGACTCTGGCTGCTGCGCTCGGAATTGCCGGCAGACCTGCGCCGGAAAGAATCGATGCCGTGAGTGTTCGTGTCGGTGTGGGGCGGGCGCCCTCGCCCGCCAAGCCGAGCGCAAGCTCGGCAGTCGCCGTGCCCAAAAAGAAAACGGGCCCACGAAAGGCCCGTTTCATGATCCAGCATATACCGTTACGAAATCCGCGAAGGGCGAACGACGACTAGCGCTTCTACGCCCGCGCCACAAACGGTTCCGACGGCGCAGCCGCAACGCTCTTGGTTGGCGATGTTGGCACTTCTTCGATCCGCCCGTCCGGCTTCGCGCCCGCTTTCCGAATGTCGATGCCGCCCTTGAAGAAAGCGCCCTCTTCAATCGAGATGCGCGCCGCCATCACATCGCCGGTCAGCGAACCGTCACTGCGGATGTCCACCCGATCGGTCGCGGTAAGGTTGCCCCGCACTTTGCCCAGCACCACGATTTCACGCGCGCTGACGTTGGCCGTGACCACTCCGTTGCGTCCGATGGTGACACGGCTGGCCGAGAGGTTGATCGATCCCTCTACCCGCCCATCAACATATAAGGACTCGGAGCCAGTAATTTCACCTTTAATCACCAACGACTTGCCAATCGTCGCTTGATCCGAAGTGGTTGTGACAACTGGGCGGGGCAGAGCGGTCTCGCTCACAAGCCCTGTCGTCGTCGATGTCGCAGCAGGCGTGTTCGGACGCTCCGGCTCAACTGGCCGGCTGGGTATCGCAGGTTGATTGGTGGGCTTCCACATGGTCGTCAAAATCCTTTCCTTGTATTAAGGTGTTCTGAATTAGCGCCGCAATTCGGGGGCCAAATCGAATTGTACTCCTGAGCAAAACCCCGCGCTCTGTTATTTCAGCGGCTTGGATTGATTTTCATAGTTCCCAGCGTGGTTCCCGCTAGCCGCGCCCGGTTCGCCATTCCATCGGTCGTGTAAGCCTTGCCTAACCGTCGGTAATTCTTCTATCGCGATACCGGTTGCGATACCATGTAGCGGTGGATACGACCGACGTTTTTGGAAGCGCCTCTGTGCCAAGAGATCGTGAACGCCCAGCCAAAGGCGACAAGAAGCGGACCATCGCCTCGGCGCATCTTCATCTCGTCCCGGTCGGAACTCCCGCCTCTCCACGGGAGCGTGGGTATGCCGAGTGCCCGTGCCCCAAGGATTGTTCGCTACACGCCGAATGCCGTTTATGCGTCGCGTATCATGGTCGAAAGGCTATGCTTCCCCGCTGCGAGCGCGAGGCCTGATGCCCAGCCTATGACTCGCCCGGCAGTTGAAGGCACTGACCGGCTTATTTGACTAGATCAACCCCTTGGAGGAATTCCATGAGCACAAACGCGACCCCCTCCCTCCGGCCCCAGCCCGGAGAATACGCTCCCTACTACGAGCGCTACATCTCGCTGGTCCCGGGCAACGACGTTCTCGCCGCGCTCGCCGCCTTGGAAGAGCAGCGCCGCCAGATGCTTCTCCTGCTCTCGGGACGCGCCGAGGCCGACGGCGATCTTCGCTACGCGCCCGGCAAGTGGACCGTGAAGGAAGTCCTTGGCCACATCAACGACACCGAGCGCATCATGAGCTACCGCGCCCTGCGCATAGCCCGCGGCGACCAGACTCCCACCGCAGGCTTCGAGCAGGACGACTACATCCGCAACGGCCCTTTCGCGCGCTGCACGCTGGCCGACCTGATCGAGGAATACATCGCTGTCCGAAGAGCCACCATCACGCTATTTCGTAACCTGGACGGACCCGCCTGGACCCGCCGCGGCATGGCCAACAAAAACGAAGTCACCGTGCGCGCCCTGGCCTACATCATCGCCGGACACGAACTGCATCACCGGAAAATTCTGGAAGAGAAGTACCTGCGCTGAGGCGAGTTCTCGGTTCTCAGTTCTCAGTAGAAGAGCCGAAGACTGAGAACTGAGAACTGGGAACTGAGAACTGATGCCTAAGGGACGCAACCTACTCATCGGCCGCCTGACCATGCATCGCGACGGCTTCGGCTTCGTGATTCCCGAAGCCACTTCGCTCGATCCGAATCTCAAGGCCCGCCTCGCCGGAGATGTCTTCATCCCTCCGCACGCCATCGGATCGTCCATGCACGGAGACCGCGTCCTGGTCGAAGTCTCCGCCGTCCGCAACGATGGCCGCGCCGAAGGCCGCATCGTCCGCCCCCTCGCGCGCGCCCATCCCACCGTGGTGGGCATCTTCCACTACGGACACCGCCACAACTACGTCCAGCCCCTCGACGAAAAAGTGACTCAGGAAATCGTAATACCTCCAAGGTCGGAGCACCCAGAGTCCTCTGTGACCCCGGAGCCTGCCCTGAGCGAAGCCGAAGGGCCCCCTGTGGCAAAGATTTCTCCGGCAGAACCAACGAAGCAACAGAAGAAGAAATCCCAAGACCGCGTAATCGGCGACGAAGCCGCAGTCCACACCGGCGAGCAAAATCTCGAAGGCGTGGTAGTGGACGTGGAAATCACCGACTGGCCCAGCGCCACGCAGAATCCGCGCGGCCGCGTCATCGAAATCCTCGGCGAAGAAAACGATTTCGGCGTCGACGTCGAAATCATCATCCGCAAATTTCACCTGCCCCACCGCTTCCCGCCCGAGGTGATCGCAGAAGCCCAGGCTCTGGTCCCTGCCAACGAAACGGCCATCGCATCCGGCCTTCCCGCCGCAGCCTTGCGCCATCGCCGCGACTATCGCCACCTTCCCATCGTAACCATTGACGGCGAAACCGCGCGCGATTTCGACGACGCCGTCCACGTCCGCCAACTCGAAAACGGGAACTACGAACTGCAAGTACACATCGCCGACGTCGCCCAATACGTGACTCCCAACTCTCCGCTCGATCAAGAAGCCCGTCTGCGCGGCACCAGCGTTTATTTCCCCGACCGCGCCGTCCCCATGTTGCCATTGGAGCTCTCGACCGACCTATGCAGCCTGCGCCCGCAAGTCGACCGCATTGTGCTCTCCTGCATCATGGAGATCGACCATCAAGGCGAAATCGCCGCCTACGAAATCAATGAAGGCGTGATCCGTTCCGCTGCGAGAATGACCTACACCGCCGTGAACGCCGTGATCGAAGGCGACACCGACGCGCGCGCCCAATACGCAACCCACGTCGAGCACTTCGAACGCATGCGCGATCTGGCCATGATCCTGAACCGCAAGCGCAAACGCCGCGGATCGATTGACTTCGATCTTCCCGAAGCCGTCATCGAGTTCGACGAACTCGGCATGATGAAGAGCATCGCCCGCTCCGAGCGCAACATCGCCCACCGCCTCATCGAAGAATTCATGCTCTCGGCCAACGAATGCGTCGCGCATTATCTGGAAAATAAACGCATAGCCTCGCTCTACCGCATCCACGAAAAACCCGACGCCAAACGCGTGTACGACTTCGAAGTCATCGCCGCCACTTTCGGATACTCGCTCGGCGTGGGCTCGTTGCCCATCGAGCGCGTGCAATTGAAAGCCGACCGCCGCGACGCTCGCGGCACCGGCAAGCGCGTCCGCGAAATCGAAGTGCCCAAGGAAATCCACATCACCCCGCGCATGTATCAGAAGCTCACGGAAAAGATCGCAGGCAAGCCGGAAGAAAGGATCTTGAGTTTCCTCATGCTGCGCTCGCTCAAGCAGGCCCGCTACTCCGAAGAAAATCGCGGACACTTCGCCCTCGCCTCGACCACCTACACCCATTTCACCTCGCCCATCCGCCGCTATCCCGACCTGATCGTGCATCGCATCCTGAAAGAAGTCCTGCGCGATAAACCCGAAAAGATGGATGGAGAAGTGCCTGTAGGGACATCGCAATCCTCAAATACTTGTCCTCCTCCCAATGCTTGTCATCCTGAGCGAAGCGAAGGACCTGCTTTTCGCCAGCATCAGAAAGAAACTCGGGATGCCCCGCCGCCCTCGCCGTGGTCGAAGCGCCGCGACCACTCCGCGCATCAACAAGCGCTCGCGCCCGTCGGCGGCCCTATCGCGCTCGAAGAACTCCACAACATCGCCGAGGAATCGAGCCTGTCCGAACGCCGCGCCGACGAAGCCGAACGCGGCCTCATGGAATGGAAGAAAGTAAAATTCATGGAGCGCCGCATCGGCGAAGACTTCGACGGCCTGATCATCAGCGTGACCAAATTCGGCTTCTTCGTGGAACTTACCGACCTCTTCGTCGAAGGCCTGGTCCCACTGAACACGCTAACCAACGACCGCTACACCTATCACGAAAACACCCGCCAAATCATAGGCCAGCGCACCCGCAAAACTTACAGCATGGGAGACCGCGTGCGCGTGTTAGTGGACCGCATCGATCCGGTGGAGAAGAAGATTCAGTTCGCGGTGATCGAAGAGCAACCCAAGGGCTCCCGTCGAAGGAAGTAATATTGCGTAGCCGATTAATGTGAGGCCCTGCTTAACGCGGAGACGACGACCAGGAAAAGAACAAATAACGCCCAAATCCCCACAGCGGTTACGGTGACCCGTTTGGCGCGACTAAACTCGGGATCGTCCGACCAGACGGCTCCGAATTTTACCCGCCAGCGAATCGCCATTGCCGGAATCGCAATAAGGAGGAACCACATACCAAGAGTGCCAACGACTCCCACAAACGGAATAAGGGACAAGACCCAGAAACCCCACATCGTGCCGGCCATGATCCTCAGATAGCTGGCATCGCTGCACGCTTGATTCACTTGGTCCATCAAATCCGCGGCGACCGAAGCCTCGTGGGGGTCGAGTGCGACGGAGCAAAAAGGGCACTTCGACATGGAGGTGTTAATCGTCTGTTTGCAGTTCGGGCACTCAAATATGCCCGCCTCATCGGCCGGAGAAATGCTCAAGTTGCCCGACATTGCCGCCTCCTGGTTCTGTCTGCGGTAAGGCGCCAATTATAGTCTTGAACTGATTTCACAAAAAGGGTTTTGGTAGGGCACGGCTTCAGACGTGCCGTTCCGGCCTGGAAAAATGTGGGCTTCATCCCCTGAGGGATGTGTCTTTCGAGCTGAAAAGTAATTATGAAACCCGCTCTATGCCCTTCGCCGATCCCATATAGAATTGAAATCTACCGGAGAGCGATGATCATGCCAACACCCAACGAACCCAAGCCCGATCAAAATTCAGCCCAAGCCGCAGCGCACGTTGCCAGCGCCCACAAGATTCTGAAAGAACTACAGCAGAAGGCCGGGCACCATCCCGAACTCGGCGAGGCCATCACCAAACTGGAAATGGCGCTCAACAGCCTGGCAATAAAAACCGGCGGGTTGCTGTAGCAACCAGAGTGCAGTTCTGAGAATGCGTCTCGCTCACTCAGAACTGAGAACCGGGAACTGAGAACTAAGGTAAATTCCATGGCTACCAACCCCACTCCGCGCACCCGCGTTGTTCGCCTGCCGAAGCGGGCGGTTTACGACCGCGACGCCGTCAACCGGATTCTCGACGAAGCTTTGCTCTGCCACGTCGGCTTCGTCGCCAGTTCCAATTCCGATTTTCAGCCCTACGTCATTCCCACTCTGTACGGACGCGACGGAGACACGCTCTATCTCCACGGCTCCGCCGCCAGCCGCATGGTGCGCCATCTTGCACAGGGCGTCCCCGTCTGCGTCACGGTCACGCTGGTTGATGGACTGGTGCTGGCCCGCGCCGCGTTCCATCACTCAATGAACTACCGCTCCGTCGTCATTCTCGGCACGGCAACGCTGGTGGACGATCCGGCGGAAAAACTCGCGGCCCTGCGCACCATCGTCGAGCACATCATCCCCCATCGCTGGGACGATTCGCGTCAGCCCAACGAAAAAGAACTGAAGGCGACCTCTGTTCTGCGCCTTCCCATCCATGAGTTTTCCGCGAAAGTCCGCGTCGGCCCGCCCGTGGACGACGCCGAGGATTATTCGCTGCCGATCTGGGCGGGAGTGGTTCCGATGGAGCTGGCGATAAATCCCGGCGCCGCGATTCCGGATGAGCGCTGTAAGCAAAAGCTGCCCGCGTACCTGAAGAACTATTCGCGCCATAAAAAACCATAGGTCGAGCCGGCCTCCGCGCGGCGCCGCAGTTCATCGAAATCATTTATGATTCAACCGCTGTTGCAGGGCAATCAGGAACCCAATGGATCGAATCGCGCAAAACGGAAATATTTGCGGCGAAGCGAATTCATCGATCCAATGCGGCAAATTGGGAGGCGAATCACAATGGCAGACTTTAGACATTTTCCGATGGGCAGGCGCGCTCTGGCAGCCGTCCTGCTTGCGGGTTGCATGTTGACGGCCTGTGCGGCCCACGCGCAGGCCGCCTATCAGCCCGCGCCTGAGAACCTGGCGGCGCGCAAGCAATTTCAGGACGACAAGTTTGGCATGTTTATCCACTGGGGCGTGTACAGCGTTTTGGGGGACGGCGAGTGGGTGTTCCACGAGCGCAGGCTCACCGTGGACGAATACGATCGCCTGCCTAAATTTTTCAATCCCCAGCAATTTGACGCCAAGAGCTGGGTGGCATTGGCGAAAGCCGCGGGAATGAAGTACATCACCATTACGTCGCGCCATCATGATGGCTTCGCGATGTTCGATTCCAAAGTTTCCGATTGGAACATCGTGCAGCGCACGCCCTACGGGAAAGATCCGTTGAAGATGCTGGCCGACGAGTGTCATCGCCAGGGGATCAAGCTCTTCTTTTATTATTCGCAACTGGATTGGCACAACCCGGATTATTTCCCGCGCGGCGCGACCGGCACCGATTGGAACAATGGCCGGCCCGACCACGGCGACTGGAATTCCTATCTCGATAACTACATGGCGGGACAGTTGACCGAGTTGCTGACGAATTATGGGCCGATTGGGGGCATCTGGTTCGATGGCATGTGGGACAAGCCTGATGCGGACTGGCATCTCCCTAAAATTTACGGCCTCATTCACAGCTTGCAACCTGCCGCGCTCATCATCCCCAATCATCATCTGGCCCCGAAGCCCGGCGAGGATGTGCAAACATTCGAGCGCGATCTTCCCGGAGAAAACACAGCCGGATTCAATACCAAGGAGGTGAGCGACCAACTGCCGCTCGAAAGCTCGAACACGCTCAATGGCGCCTGGGGGTTCAATATTGCGGACAACAAATATAAGAGCCCCGCGGAAGTGGAAGAAATGCTGGTGCGCGCGGCGGGACGCAATTCCAACCTTTTGCTGAACATTGGCCCCATGCCGAACGGAGAAATCGATCCGGAATTTGTTACCCGCCTTCGCGCCGTGGGTGATTGGCTCGCCAAGTATGGAGAGTCAATCTATGGCACACGGGGCGGGCCGATTGCGCCTGCGAACTGGGGTGTAACCACGCAAAAGGGGGACAAAGTTTACGTGCACGTTCTTTCGTGGAATGCCCCGCTATTGGCGCTGCCTCCGTTGGCGGATCGCGTGAAGGCAGCTCGCATGCTGGTGGATGGATCGCAGATCGAATTCCAACAAAGTCCAGACGGCGTGGTATTGAAAGTTCCTGATGCAAAGAAAGATGAAGTTGACCGTGTGGTGGAACTGACTTTGGCGCGAGCAAATTGAATCGCTAGCTTTCCGATTGAACGAGCCGCTCCTCTAAGGAAGCAGCAATAGCTTGCCCGTCGTCTTCCGCCCTTCGAGGTCGCGGTGCGCCTGTTGCGCTTCGCTCAGCGGATACACATGCTCAATCCGCAATTTAAGTTTGCCTTCGCGAATCATGCCAAAGACCGCGCCTGCCCTCTGCTGCAACTCCTGCGCCGTGGCAACGTAATTCCCCAGCGAAGGCCGCGTCAAAAAGATTGATCCCTTTTGCGTCAGCACCAGCGGATCCAGCGGCGCAACCGCCCCGCTCGACCCGCCATAGAGCACCATCATCCCCCGTGGACGCAGCAGATTCAGCCCCTTGTCGAACGTCGTCTTGCCCACCGAGTCATAGACCACATCCACGCCCTTGCCGCCAGTCAACCGTTTCGTTTCCGCCTCGAAATCGACTTGCGTATAAAGGATGACGTCATCTGCGCCCGCCGCCCGCGCCAGCTTGGCTTTTTCCTCGGTCGAAACCGTCGCCATCACGCGCGCCCCAAGGTTGTGCGCCATCTGCACCAGCAGCAACCCCACCCCGCCGGCAGCCGCATGAACCAGCGCCGTCTCGCCTTTCTTCAGCGGATAGGTGTCGTGCGACAGATAGTGCGCCGTCATTCCCTGCAACATTGCCGCCGCCGCCTCGCGCTCGCCCACTCCCGCCGGAATCTTCACCAACCGGTCAGCCGCCACAGCCGCGTACTCGGCGTAGCTCCCCATCGTCATGGTGTATGCGACGCGATCGCCCACCGAAACGCCACGCGCATCCTTCGATACATCGGAGCCCACCGCCGAAACCACGCCCGCCGCTTCCTGTCCCAGGACAAACGGCAGCGCCGCCTTGTAACGGCCCTCCCGGTTATAGACATCAATAAAGTTGACGCCCGCCGCCTGTATCTTCACGACGGCCTCGTTCGCTTTCGCCTGCGGAACCGGCAACTCCACCAACTCCATCGCTTCCGGCCCGCCTGTTTGCTTGATCTGTATGGCTTTCATAGTTGCCTCTGATAATACGACATGGAAGAACGTTCTTGGCTATTAGCTCTTGGCTTTTGGCTAAGGGCTAATAGCCAACGCCGATTTTACCGTCTACCGTGGCCCGTCCAGCCCAACCCCAAAGTAACGGGGTCTATGGCTCTTCTGTAGCGTTGACCCAATGAATTTTGCGATAGTACCATTGAAGCGGGGACGTTGGTTGGGCCCGTGACCGGTTGCGGTAAGTTTTTGAAAATATGAGATTTCATTCTCACCCGTATCGGGCGATCGTTCTCGCGGCCGCATTGTCAGCGGCCCTTGGGGCGATCCTTGCTTGCCAGGACGCCAAGAAACCAACATCTTCCCAACCTCCTGCCCAAGCCCAGGCTCCAGCCCTGACCGCGGCCAGCAGCCAGCCCGATCCGCACCCGCAAAAGCCCGCCGCCGAGCCGCAATCGAAGCCGCCGGTCCCGCAGGCGCCCGAAGCCGACCCCATAGCCGACCTGATCGCCCGCGTCGAGAAACAAAACGAGCTAGGGCAGGACAACTCTCGCGCCGGGAACCTCGAAGCCGCGAAACAGAATTTCGACTCCGCTTTCAGCCTCCTTCTCGCGAGCGGACTCGATCTTCACAACGACGACCGCCTGGAGCGCGAACTCGACCGCATTCTCGACGCCACCAACGCCTTTGAACTCGCCGCCTTGCAGCAGTCCGACGCCATCGCCGAACCGAAGTCCGAGCCCGCCCCCATCGACGAAGCCAACGACCTCACTCCAACCGTCGATAAAAACGTCAGGGCGAAGGCCGAAGCCGAGATCAAGTTCACCCATTCCGACCTGCCGCTGATGATGACCGACCAGGTCGCCGGCTACATCAACTACTTCTCCACCCGCGGCCGCGGCACCGTCGAACACGCGCTCGCCCGCTCCGGCCGCTATGAAGACATGATTCGCCGCACCTTCCGGGAAGCGGGAGTGCCCGAGGACCTGATCTATCTTGCTGAGGCCGAGTCCGGATTCCATCCCCTGGCCGTTTCCCGGGCGGGCGCTCGCGGCATGTGGCAGTTCATGGGGCTTCGCGCCAAGGGCTATGGACTCCAGCGCAATTACTGGGTCGATGATCGCCAGGACCCGGAAAAGGCCACTCGGGCCGCCGCTCGTCATTTGAAGGACCTCTACAACCAGTTTGGGGACTGGTACCTGGCCATGGCGGCCTACAACTCCGGCCCTGGGACGGTGCAGAGCGCGGTCAAGCGCACCGGCTACGCCGATTTCTGGGAGCTTTACAACCGCAACGTGTTGCCCAAGGAGACGCGCAACTACGTCCCTATCATCCTTGCTGTCACCATTATGGCGAAGAATCCCGAGCAGTACGGGCTGGACACGGTGGTCAAGGAGAAGCCGGTTCCTTACGATACGGTCAAGATCGACTACGCCATCGATCTTCGGTTAGTGGCGGAGTGCGTGGACGCTACGCCTCAGGACTTGCTGGACCTCAACCCGAGTTTGTTGCGGCTGACTACTCCGAAAGTTACTGATACTAATAAAGATCGTGCGTTCGAGCTGCACCTGCCCGTCGGGACGGCGGATAAGTTCCAGACGGCGGTTGCCGCTATTCCGGCCGACAAGCGGGTCGCTTGGCGGTATCATAAAGTGTTGACGGGAGAGACTTTAGGCTCGATTTCTCGGGCTTATGGCATACCCATTAAGTCGATCGTTGCGGCCAATCATTTGGACGACAAGACGCTGGAGCCGGAGAGTCAGATCATCATCCCGTTTGCTCCCAGTAGGGTAAGCGATTCAAGCACTTACGCACGGGCCACTATACATTACAAGGTGCGTCCGGGGGATACGGTGGAGTCGGTGGCGGAGAATTTTGGCGTTTCTCCCAAGATGCTGCGCGGGTGGAACCGCATTAAAAACAACAGCTTAGAGGGAAAGAAGGTGCTGTTTCTGCACCTACCGGTGACTCCGGGAGCGGAGGGAAAAGTGGCTTCCAGCAAGCATTCTACCGCTGCCCACCACGTCGCGGCTAGCGCCGCAGCCAGTTCGACTCCGGCGAATCCAGCGACCGTTAAACACCACACCGTCCAGCCCGGCGATACCTTGTATTCGATCGCTAAGTTGTACAAAACAACGGTCGAAGCTCTGGAGCGGGATAACGAGAACGTGGCCATCCTGCGGCCGGGAATGATCCTCGTAGTTAGAGACGGGCGCTAAGGCCGACAAATTCGGAAGCTGGACATCCGGATTACGTTCTTTTCTGATTCCTACCAGGCCCGTTTCGTTTGCGGCTCTCGGTTCTCCTTTTGTTCGCTAAAAAATAAATATTTTGATGGTGGGTTCGCGGGAACGGTTTTTTGGGGTTTTCTGGCTTCCTGGGGTGTTTCCTGGTTGGCGGTTGCGGTGGCCGATTCCCTGTCTTGTTTTTTGGAATCAACGCTTTAGCTGGATTTTTCTGGTAAAGTATTGAAGGGGGATGACTTAGAGGTAAAGTGCTGATTGTTTTGGACTTAGGTACGCTTCCGGCGGCTGCTTTGGGCTCCGGGAGGGGCGGTTTTACTTCCTCCTGACGCTGGACCCCCATTTCATCCCGAGCAAAAAGTCAAGCTTGACAAAACCGGGGCCGGGAGAGGGGGGTCTTTTTTTTGCGTCATGGCTTTTTGGCTCTGAGGACGGAACTGGTCCGCGCAGCCGGAAGAAGGTTGATCGGGCACCTGCTGTTGGTCACAGTTTGGATGGGATGAAAAGAGTCACAAGTCAGCTAGGGGAGGAGGGGGCGTCGTGGAATTACAACAATAACGGGTCTGCACTCGGGGTCATATCCACAAGGTCCTTTTTCCACCGGTGGTCAATGGTGTAGTGTGTTCGCAGCAGAAAACCATTGCGATTTTATATCTAGAGAGCTATGATTTTATTGCACCGGGGTGATGAAAAGCGGTGCAATAAATTCCGTAGGGTGATCCTTTAAATGGCAATGGGGAAGAGGAAGCGGGGCAGGCCGCCGAAGGAGAAAGGTACGCGCGCCTCGGTGAGCTTTTCCAACGTCGCGTATGAAGCCCTCGAGCGCATCGCCGGTGAAAAGAAAGTATCGGTGGCGTGGGTAGTTCGGGAAGCGGTTGAAAGGTATCTCTCCGACCGCTGGCCGCTATTCGCCGAACAACTCAGTCGCCAATAAGCGATTAGAAATGGGAGTGTGCGAGTGAATTACTCCGGGCAAGCAATGGCGGAACTGCCTGTCGTTCCCCGCTCCGCGGTGGTTTCCCGATCCTTGAGGTCCAGACTTCCGCGGCAAACTCTGACCGCCCTTTCGCTCTTTTCGGGCGGCGGCGGGCTCGACTTGGGTTTCTCCGCTGCCGGGTTTACGGTTGGCTGCTCAATGGACGTCGATCCTTTTTCGTGCAGAACCTTGGCGCTCAACATTGGAAAGAAGCCCTTTTACAGCCATGGGCACTCCGTTCCCGCTGACATTAGGACCGTCTCGGCAGCACAACTGCTAAAAGAAGCAGACCTAGAGCCGGGCGCCATCGACATCATCCTTGGCGGACCCCCTTGCCAAGCTTTCTCGGTATTCGGAAGGCGCAAGGGGCTAGACGATCCGCGGGGAGGTTTGGTTTGGGAATACCTGCGGATCATTCAAGAAGTGAAGCCGAGGGCATTTGTATTCGAGAATGTCGCGGGCCTCAAGTCGATCCACGGCGGAAAGCTGTACGCGGAGATTCTCTCCGCGCTTGCTGATTGCGGATACACGGTTTCGGCGCACAACTACCAGATGGCAGAATTCGGCATTCCACAATTTCGCGACCGGGTGTTTTTCATCGGCGCTAGGAACGGCACACATGTGCCTCCAATGAGCCCGACGCATGGCTACGAAACCTTGTTCGAGCAGCGCCCTTTCCGGTGCGTCAAAGAGGCATTGCGTTTTCTGCCGGAGCCGGGGCGCGAAAGCGGCGTGCCGAATCATTTGGGCCGCGACCATAGCCAGCGGATTATTCGCCGTTATCGCTCGCTTGAGTTCGGCGAACGCGATCATCACACGCGCATCAACAAACTCCACCCCGACCGTCCCAGTTTCACGATCATCGTGGGCTCGGACAAGGGTGGTGGAAAGGGCCACGTACATCCGTTCGTCCCCCGTGAAGTAACCCCGCGGGAGTCAGCCCGCATGCAAACCTTTCCCGATTGGTGGGAGTTCTGGGGAACTGGGCGGCACGTCATAAGGCAGGTTGGGAACGCGGTGCCTCCACTATTCGCGGCCCTGCTTGCCGAACATGTCAAGATGCACATCTTCGGTGCCAAGAAACAGAAGAGCTACGGAGAGATTGTTGGAATTTTGGGCCTTGACTATCTGCGTGAATGAGGTCTACTCCTGACGCATGGTTATTAATGACCTTTTCAGCCACAAGATACATTCAAGCGGGGATGAATGGCCGGAAAAGCTCGCCGAATTGGCTGCTATATTCAGTGAGTTCGATGGACAGCTATATGATCGCGCCTCTTTTGAGGCGCGCCTGCAGCGGATAAGTCCGCGGGCATCGTACCTCGCCGCGGCGGTGAATCCCCGAACGGCGGGCGGCCGCCGCGACACCTCGAAGTTCAGGGACGAGATAAGCGCATACCCGGCGTACCTCGGGCTTTATTTCCTTGAGCAATCGCCTGCCGGGTGGGTCGTGAGGCTCAGCGAAACCGCGAAGCGGTGCTTGGTCCGCGAGGAGCCGGATGTAGCCTCTTTTCTCCGGTTGCAATTACCGCTATTCCAGTATCCGAACGCGATGGGGGCAGCATATCGCGGTTCCACGAACCAATTGCGCCTCCAAAATAATGCTGGCGAGCGAACACTTGGATTCGTTCGCAGCGGCATTCATTTTTCACCAGTGCGGCTTATCGCCGCAGCTTTGAAGGCGGACGCCTACCTGCGAGCCGCAAATGTTCTCGAAGCTTCCGTCAGCTTTGATGAAGTCTTCGGCTTGGCGAATACCAAGCCGGTCAATCAGCGCGCGATGCCGCCAGTAAAGATGATAGCTCGCGCCCTCGATGCCATCCGACGAGGGAGGTTGGAAGCCACTCCCGCAAGATACGAAAGCCGCTTCCATACGTTGCGCCACATGGAGATGTTCTTGGTTGAGCGCGGGGCCATCAAGCTTCGCGAGACCGTGAACGAAGATGATCGCGCGCAACTGCTCCGGCAGTTGGACGCAATATGCGCCATAGGCAATCAGTTTACCGGCTTTGACAGTTGTTCGCGCATCGCCGACGTTGAGGCTGTGATCCTGAGTGGCGAGTGGGGACGGTATTTTGACGGCGTGCGGACTCTGCCTTCGGACATCGTTGAAGCTCTCACGAGCGACCAGGCCCTTGCGTCGTCAATGCCGCTGGAACCCGAACGGGCAGGCGGAATCCCCGTCGTGCCGCAGCCTATGGCTCAGGTATATCCCTTCCGCAAACGAACGGGCTCTTTGCCTACGGTTCGTCCCTACGACCGCCGCCGTGAGATGGCAGACCCGGAACTGACGCGAATTAAGTTGCAGCGCCGCAACCTAGCGCACAAGGAACTGATCGACAAAATGGATGCCTGGTTGCGGCGGCTCGGCGCGGACCCGAAAGAAAACGACCATATCGATCTTTTCGCAAAGATCCCGGCCGACGGCTCTTTCATCTTCGAGATGAAAAGCGGTGGTGAAAGTATTCTGGATCAGATGCGCAAGGGCTTGAGCCAGCTTTACGAGTACAGGTACCGATACCGCGCTGTGATCGGTAGCGATGATATTTCCCTTTGCCTGGTTCTCCCCGAAGCGCCAGCGATCCCTTGGGCGGCGGACTATCTTTGCAAAGACCGGGAAATTAATATCTGCTGGTTTGCAGAAGGCGACAACCTGGCATCACACGAACTGTGCGCCGACGGCATGGCCCCGCTCATGGCGGGAGGCGCCGGTGCGGCACCACGTTAGGCCTTTTGGGTCTTCCGATGGATAGAAGCCAAATGATGGCTGCAGTACGGTCAAAGAATACCCAGCCGGAAATGCTGGTTCGTCGGCTTGTGCACTCGATGGGCTACCGCTATCGAATCCATAAGCACGAGCTGCCGGGCAAGCCAGATCTGGTTTTTTCTGGGAGGCACAAGGTCATTTTTGTGCACGGTTGCTTCTGGCACCAGCACGGGTGCAAAGGGTCGCATCTGCCGAAGACCAACAGGCGCTATTGGCTACCAAAACTTAAACGCAACCGGGCGCGTGATGCGGAGCATTTGAAGGCGTTGCGCGCCGGTGGCTGGCGGTCTCTTATCTTATGGGAGTGCGAGTTGGGCAACGATGTAAGCCTTCGCCGCAGGATTTCTAAATTTCTATGTTGCGACCGATGACGGGATGCGCTAGCCGGGTACCCATCCAAGCGCCGCTTGGGCGGGGCGTTTGATCTTTTTCATCACGCCCAAATAAGTTCAGCCGTGGTTGAGAGTAAGAGGGGGAGGCGGAAAGCGTCTTAGGGGGGAGTGGCGGGGGGAGTTTTTGCGATTAGGGCGGCGGCGGGGGCTCGCGCGGCTAGCGCTCGGGGCAGGTTGTCTCGAAAAGCGCGGGACGTGGGGCGCGCGGCATTTGGTTGGTTAGAAAAAAATCGAGATCAAAGTCGAAGTCAAAGGCAGCGGGCGAGGGCGCCCGCTCTACACGAAAAGTGCGCGAAGGACGGGGCGGCCACGGTGTTGGTTATTCCAGCGAGATCAAAAGGGTGGGCCGCACGCCGGGCCCACGTCTCGAAAAGCGCGAGACGTGGGGCACCCGGCTTCTCGAAAAACGCGAGAAGTGGCGCACCCGGCGGGGCGGACAAGAGTGTCCGCCCTACACGGTAGCGGCTCACGGGAGCGGGGCGAAGCGGGCTTGGAAGAAGCGCAGGTATTTTGGTTCGTAGGTCATGCACAGGCCCTTCACTACGGTAGCGGCTCACGGGAGCGGGGCGAAGCGGGCTTGGAAGAAGCGCAGGTATTTGGGTTCGTAGGTCATGCGCAGGCCTTTCACTTTTGAGCGTTCGGCATAGACGGCGGCTACGGATTCGGAAACCACATCCATGTGGGCCTGAGTGTAGACGCGGCGGGGAATGGTGAGGCGGACGAGTTCGAGGCGGGGGGCGTTGTCTTTCCCCGTGTCCTTATTTCTTCCGGCGGAGACGATGCCACGCTCCATGGAACGGACTCCGGAATCGAGGTAGATGGCGGCGGCGAGGGCTTGCGCGGGATAGCTCGACTGCGGCAGGTGGGGGAGGAATGCCTTGGCATCGAGGAAGATGCCATGACCTCCGATGGGGACGACGATGGGGACGGAGGCATCCATGAGCTTCTTGCCGAGGTACTCGATCTGGCCGATGCGGGCGCGGATGTGATCGTCGTGGACGGACTCCTCGATGCCGGTGGCGAGGGCTTCCATGTCGCGTCCGGCCATGCCTCCGTAGGTGTGGAGGCCTTCGTAGACCACGGCGAGATTGCTGGCGTCGTCGTAGATGCTCTGGTCGTTGACGGCGAGGAAGCCTCCTATATTGACGAGCGCGTCTTTTTTGGCGCTCATAGTGCAACCGTCGGTTTGATCGCAGATCTCGCGCAGGATGGATTGGATGGAGCGGTCGCGGTATCCGGGCTCACGCTGCTGGATGAAGTAGGCGTTTTCGACGGCGCGGGCGGCATCGAGAATGACGCGGATGCCGTGTTGCGAGCAGAGGGCGCGAACCTGTTTGAGGTTGGCGAGGGAGATGGGCTGTCCTCCGGCCATGTTGACGGTGGCGGCGACGCTGACGTAGGGGATTTTGGCGGCGCCGTGTTGCTGGATTACGGCGGCGAGCTTTTGGAGATCGACGTCTCCTTTGAAGGGGTGAGTGCTGGCGGGGTCGTGGGCCTGGTCGATGATGATGTCGACGAAGGTGCCTCCGGCGAGCTCCTGATGGAGGCGGGTGGTGGTGAAGTACATGTTGCCGGGGACGACGTCGCCGGGCTTGATGAGCACCTTGGAGATGAGGTTTTCGGCGCCGCGTCCCTGGTGGGTGGGGACGACGTGCTTGTATCCATAGTAGGTCTGGACGGCGTGCTCCATGCGGTAGAAGCTGCGGCTGCCGGCGTAGGCTTCGTCGCCGACCATCATGGAGGCCCATTGGCGGTCGCTCATGGCGGAGGTGCCGGAGTCGGTCAGCAGGTCGATGTAAACGTCTTCCGATCGCAGGAGAAAAGTGTTGTAGCCGGCGGCTTGGAGGGCGTGGTGGCGTTCTTCGGGGGTGGTGAGTTTTACCGCCTCCACGACTTTGATCTTGAAGGGCTCGGCCCAACTTCGGCGCTGGTCTGGCATGGGAACACTCCTGAATGGATATCTGGGCCGCATATGGCGGCGTTATGGGCAATACAACTTTTCAATCAAAATACTTATGCGCCGCGATGTCAAACTCAAAAGGAAGTGAGCTGCAATGACTATTGAGCCACGACTGCGACATAGGAAATGAGCTGCGGGACGGTGAGTTGGACTTGGCCGGTTCTTGAAATCCCTGAGAGTAGTTGTGGTTGATGAGGTGGGCTACGGTCGATCCATCGGTCAATCTGCTCACCCCATCAGCATTCCTCCGTTGACGTTGAGGACGTGGCCGGTGATGTAGGAGGCTTCGTCGGAGGCCAGGAAGCAGACGGCGTTGGCGATGTCTTCGGGGGTGCCTACGCGGGCTAGCGGGATTTGCTTCAGGGCGGATTGTTTGAATTCGTCGCTGAGGACGGCGGTCATGTTGGTCTCGATGAATCCGGGAGCGACGGCGTTGACGGTGATGTTGCGGGAGGCGACTTCGCGGGCCATGGCCATGGTGAGGCCGATCAGTCCGGCTTTGGAGGCGGCGTAATTGGCCTGTCCGGCCTGGCCGGTCTGTCCGAAGATGCTGGTGATGTTGACGATGCGTCCCCAGCGCTGCTTGAGCATGGAGGCGATGACTTGCTGGATGCAGAGGTAGGCGGAGGTCAGGTTGGTGGCGAGGACGGCGTCCCAATCGGCGCGCTTCATGCGCATGACGAGTTGGTCGCGGGTGATGCCGGCGTTGTTGACCAGGATGTCGATCTTGCCGAATTGGGCTAGCGCAGACTTGATGCCGTCTTTGACCTGGGCTTCGTCGGAAACGTCGATGACGAAGGGGGCGGCTTGGCCTCCGGCGGCTGCGATGGCGGCGGCGAGTTCGTCGAGCTTCTGACGGTTGCGCGCGGCGAGCGCTACCGTTGCGCCTTCGCGGGCCAGGGCTTGGGCGCAGGCGTGTCCGATGCCTTGGGAGGCTCCGGTGACAAGGGCTACGCGGCCGGTGAGTTTCATGCGGTGGTCTCCTTTGAGGAACCGAAGTTGGGAAGGGACGATTATAAACTTCGGGGAGGCGGGAGGGCAGAGGGGAGTTCTCAGTTCTCAGTTCTCAGTTCTCAGTTCTCAGTTCTCAGTTCTCAGTTCTCAGACATCAGGCTAGCGGCTATGGCGAGCTGCAGATCCCTTGCTTCGCTCGGGATGACAATTCACCTAACGTGCGGTCGTTTACGGCTATGCGGCTTGGGACTTGAGTTGTTAGCCGGCTTGGGCGGCGGGTTTGGCCAGTGAACCTGCACGCAGGATTTTTTCAATCTTGTCGAGCAGGGTGCGCCGGGAATAGGGTTTGGCTAGGAAATAGGTGCGGGAGTCGGGGGCTTCGACCTCGTACTCAGGGTTGGTGTAACCCGACGTCACCAGCAGCACAACTTCAGGGGAAAGTTGGCGGAGGTCGTGGGCGAGTTGCAGACCGGAGCGGCCGGGGAGCACCATGTCGGTCATCACGAGAGCGATTGGGCGGTGGGATGCCTGGTAAATCGTCATAGCGTCGGGCGCATCGATGGCGGGCAGAACTTCAAAGCCGGCGTGCTGGAGAATGCCGCAGGTGGCGTCGCGGACAAAAGGCTCGTCCTCAACCAGAAGAATGGTGGGCCGCGGATGGTTGGCTGGTGGGTAGGGTTGAAGAGTCATGGCGTCCTCCGATTTGGTTTCCCGGGATCGGTGGTAGCAATCGCGTGGCCGCGGCGGCTTGGGAAGCTGGCGCGGTCCGCACTAACCTCTCTATTCTCTGGAAATATCGTTTGGAATATCGCGCGGGATTTACTTTGGGGCGGTGAGGATGGTCTGCTTGGGATCGAGGAGGATCTTGCGGACGGCGGTGGGCGAGGTCAGGCGGAAGGCGGTGTCGGGGCCATCGGCGAGGACTTCGCCGAGAAAGACCTGAGCGTTTCCCTGGGCGGTTATGGCATAGACGGGAACGGCGGTCACGAGGTCGTCGGGCGCGTCCTTTTGAACGATCACACCGGTAACGGTGGTCACGCCATTCTTCTCGGTAATGCGAATATCGCGGGCTGAGAGCTCGGGAATCGCGGTACCTTGGATCCAACCTTCGAGGAACCAATCCAGTTTGGGACGTTTTTCGTACCAAAGTGGGCGGGGCAGATCCTCTTGGAACACTTCGAGCAGTTCCTCGGTGGTTATGGTCTTGCCCTCGTAGCGTTCGCGGACTTTGCGGAGGGCGCGGAAGAACGGGTCGTCAGAACTGGCCTTGGAATTGGAACTGGAATTTGAATTGGAAGTTGAATTTGCATTCGCCGCCGGATTCGGGCGGGATTTGCGGGCATGGGAGGCGGCACCGGAATCGCGGGGCGATTTGTCGCGGAGCATGGAGTCCTGCAATTTCGAATCGCGCAACATGGAGCGGAGCATGTGAAAGAGCCAGGTTCCTCGTTCGTAGCTGATGGTCTCGTAGCCCTGGGGAAAATGGGAGGAGTCGAGGCGCTGGCCGAGGGTCACCGGTCCGGCGTCGCGCAGGCGCTCTCCAGCTTTGTTTTTGTCGAGCAGATCGCGGCGATACTGTTCCAGGACCTGGCGGAATTGGGCGGGGTCGCGCTGCTCGAGCAGCAAGAGCGAAGAATAGTTGGCCAGACCCTCGGCAATCCATTGATCGCGATAACTTTTCCAGCCCACCAGATCGCCCCACCATTGATGCGCCGTCTCATGAACGAGGACCTGGCGGTCGAGTTCGCGAGCCAGCGGATCGAGGCTTATATCGGCCTGCTCCTGCGGATTGAGAAAGGCAAAGCTGGAGAGGAACACGAGGCCGGGCCATCCCTGACTTAACTTACCGGGCATTTGGGTGAGGGCGAGCGAACCGTAGGGATAGGGGCCAAACCACTGGGAGAAAGTGTCGACGGCCTTGGCGGCCCGGTCGGCGACGGCCTGGGCATCGCGAGCTGGCGACGGCGGCGCCGGAGTCAGCACGATGGGGGCTATCGTCCTCTGCATGGAAATGTCGGGAAGAACCGGGGGCTGAATCACCTCGGGCTGAGGTTTGGGGAAGGATTTCTCGACTCCCTTGGTGCCGAAGGCTTCGATGAGAATGTCGCCAGCCCTGGCTTCGGCGCGGACGTACTTGCCGAGGTTGAAGCCCGCCACGGGGATTGCGCGCTCGGAGACCCAGCGCGAAACTTTCTCGGCAGCGGCGGGCGGGGTGGCTTCGGCTTTGTCTTTGTTTTGATCCTCGTTATTGCCTTCGTCTTCGTCTTTGCCCAGGCTGGAGATTTGTTTTCCCGTGGCCACCAGGGTCCAGGTGGACGGGTAGTGAAATTCGATGTCGAACTGGGCGGGGCTCAGCCCGAAATTTGGATACCAGTTGCCGCGCTCGCCCACATAGAGCAATCCTTTCCCGGCGTCCGACAAAACCTCGCCCGCGTAGGTGAAGCGGAGTTTCAAATCCTGTCCAGCGGTGAGCGGCGCGGGAAAAATCACGGCCACGAGATCGTTGCCTTTTCGCTGAAGTGCGCTGCCTTCGATGGCCGGGTTCTGGATGAAGTCGGCGGGGAGGCCGGCGGCCTGGACGGCATCGAGCTTAAGGAAACGGGACAATTCAAAGAGCAGGGTGCGTTCTCCTCCGGCGCGAACGTGAAGATTCAGCTCGGTGGATGCTCGCAACATGGTGGGAGGTTCGACCGAGGCGCGAATGCGGAAGCCCGTGATGGTGGGACTGTCAGGCCGTGCGGCCTGGCGTAGCGCCGCGGGGGGCGGAAACGAAGTCCAAAGATCGAAGAAAGGGACGCCGTCTTTGAGCAGGGGCTGACCCGCCCACAAAGACTCGGCGGTGGCCGCATCCCAGACCACCTCAAAAGCGCCCAGCCTTTTGCCGAGCAGATGAGCGTGGAGGAGGGGCGGGAATCTCTGTTCCGGCTCGTGGAGGGACGGACCGGCTCGTCCTTCCGCGGGAAGGAGAGGAAGAAAATGGCTGAAGTCCAGGAATAAACGCAAAGCGTCGAACTCGGCCAGCGCACCGGCAGCATTGTTCCATTGTTCTATAACCTGTTTTACGACGTCCGGCTCTTCGGTCGCGGGCGTCAAAAACGGCTTTAAGAGCTCGGCCGTATCGTCGTTGAAGCGCAGATATGCGGAGGTGAACTGCTCTTCAAGAAGCGCCATTCCGGTGAACAGGGCCAGCGATCCTCGCTCCACGCGGTTGGGAGGGCGCAGGCGGATTTCGCCATCACCCTGGAATAACGCGCCGGTAATGCGCCCGCAAATATCCTCGGTGAAGGCGACGGTGCCGTCGTCGAGATCGAGATGAAGGTTGGGCCGGTCGATAGAGGCATTGCGAACCCGGTACACGCGTTGAGGATCGAGTCGCACGGAGCGGATGCGCGCGTAAAGCTCGCTGGTAGTTTGAGGACAATCGGGGCGCGGCGCCGCGGCCTGAGCGCAAGCCGTGGCGGCAACGAAACACCATGCCAACGCGATTATCCGGCGCGAGCAAAATGGACTTGGACTCATGATCCTTATGATTACACTATAGAGAGCAAGGGTTCATTTCCGCCACGGGGGCTGGATTTTTCCTTCGCGATCTTGATGCCCCTTGGGGCGAGACTTTGTGGTTAGATGTTCTGGTGATGAAATACTGCCGATTCCATCTCAACGGTGCCAGCCATTACGGGCTGGTCGAAACGGCTGCGGGCCGGAAGGAAGACGAAATCACGCGGCTGCTGCTGGAGACGCCGCAGTCGAGCGAGGGCGACGTCGAGGGACTTCCCAGCCGCCGCATGGACCCGATCGGGCTGGCCGAGGCGTCGCTGTTGCCGCCGGTCGAGCCTTCGAAGATAGTCTGCGTCGGGCGCAACTATCGCGAGCACGCGGCGGAATTGGGGCATGAAATTCCGGTGGAGCCGCTCATATTTTTGAAGCCGCCCTCTTCCCTTCTGGCGCCGTGCGGAACGATTCTGCGCCCAAAGATGTCGGCGCGCACCGACTACGAGGGCGAACTGGGCGTGGTGATCGGGCGGCGATGCCGGCAACTCACGGAGAGCGACGACGTGCGTCCGTATATTCTCGGCTATACCGCGGTCAACGATTTCACCGCCCGCGATCTGCAGAATAAGGACGGACAATGGACGCGCGCCAAAGGCTTTGACACTTTCTGCCCGGTGGGACCGGTGGTCGCCGACGGGCTCGATCCCTGGGAAGGGGTTCAGGTGGAAACGCGGGTGAACGGCGAAGTGCGGCAGTCGGGCAATACAAGGGATTTTATTTTTCCGCTCGACGTGGTCATCCGCTACATCTCGCAGATCATGACGCTGGAAGCGGGAGACCTGATCGCGACCGGCACGCCTAAAGGAGTCGGTCCGGTGGTTGCCGGGGATGTGGTCGAGGTGTTTATCGAAGGCATTGGGCGGCTGCGGAATGCGGTGGGCGACGGGGATTAGCTGGCAGTTGTCAGTTGTCAGTTGTCAGTTCTCGGTTCTCAGTTCTCAGGTCTCAGGAAAAAGCGACTCTTGCTCTCCTTTCGCTGCTGCCGTGCCCTGGCTAAGGAAGCTCTGATTAAGCGCCGACGAAGTGCTTTAACCACAGGGTACACAGAGGTGCACAGGGGAACTCAGAGGCTTAATCAAAGGTTCCCTGAACGGTGCGTGTTTTCGGGGCGGCACAAGTTCTTCTTGAGTTACCGTCGATTTTGGGGGCTGGAAGCTTGTGCGCCGATTTGTGCATCTAACCGTCTATAATTAGAGGACGGTGTGGCGGGGAAGGCCGATCCAAAGACTGCAGAACAACGAACGACGCGCGAAAAGCGAAGAGTGAAAATCAAATTATGTCAACCAAGCTGAAGGTCACGGTCATTGCCAGTTCGCTGGCGATTCTGCTGTTCACCATTATTGGCGGGTATGTGAACGTTCGCGCGTCTGCGAATGAGGGCGCGTACCGGCAATTGTCGGTGTACGGCGAAGTGCTGTCGCGCATCCGCAACGATTATGTGGAAGAGCCGAATATCGCGGGCGTCACCGACGGGGCGCTGCACGGGCTGCTGGAATCGCTGGACGCGAATTCGAGCTACTTGTCGGCGGAGGAATACAAGCGCTACAAGCAGGCGATGAAGAGCGACGGCAAGGCGGACATCGGGGCGGCGGTCTCGAAGCGCTTCGGATTGGCGACGGTGATTGCGGTGATTCCCGGGGGCCCGGCGGACAAGGCTGGGGTGGAGAATTCCGATTACATCGAGTCGATCGAGGGCAAGAGCACGCACGACATGTCGTTGGCGGAGATTCGCAGCCTGCTGGCGGGCGAGCCGGGATCGACGATCAACGTGGCGGTGGTGCGGGCGCGGCGGTCGGAGCCGCTGAAGATTGCGATCACGCGCGAGGTGGTGACGATTCCTCCGGTCAGTGAGAAGATGCTGGCCGACAACACGGGCTACATCCAGGTGGACGCGTTCCCCGAAGGCAAGTCGCAGGAGATTGCGGCGAAGATCCGCGACCTGCAAAAGCAGGGAGCGAAGAAGCTGGTGCTCGACCTGCGGAACTCGGCCAGCGGCGCGGAGTCCGAGGGCGTGGCTACGGCGAATCTGTTTCTCGACCATGGCACGATCGCGTATCTGCAAGGGCAGAAGTATCCGCGGCAGGCTTTCAACGCCGATCCGGCGAAGGACATTACGAAGCTTCCGGTGGCGGTGCTGGTGAATCGGGGGACGGCGGGGCCGGCGGAGATTGTGGCGGCGGCGATCCTGGAGAACGCTCGCGGCGACGTGGTGGGAGACAAGACGTTCGGCGACGGCTCGGTGCAGAAACTGATCGAGATGAAGGACAACTCGGCGATGATTCTTTCGGTGGCGAAGTATTACTCGCCGGGCGGAAAGGCGATCCAGGATGCGGCGGTCACGCCGAATGTTCTGGTGGTGGACGCGGCGGAAGAGGACAGTGGGTTGCCCGACGAAGAACAGCCGGCGGCTCCCGAGGAAAACAAAGACGTGACTCCGAAGAACCAGCAGGACGACCAGCTCAACAAGGCGTTGGAGGTGTTGAAGGGCGGGGGGACGAAGGGGTAGGGGTTTCGAAGTTTCAGGGTTTCAAAGTTTCAGGGTTTCAAGGTTTCAAAGTTTACGATCGCTCGCTTCGGCGGGCGATTTTTTTGCTCAGAAATGATAGGCGCGAATTGATCTTGCACGCCAGGGTGGCGGATGGGGTCGCTACCGTCAGGCAGGGGCTTGGGAGCGGGGTTTGAACGTGGCGGCCTGTTGACGTCAACAATCCCAACGGGCCTATAATGCGGCCATGCGCTTTCGACCTGCGCAGATCGTTGCTTTGGCGACAACCTGCCTCTTGGCGGGCACGGTGCCCGTTCATGCACAGTCTACCGACTCTCCTGCAATCACCGTGACCTGCCCAGCATTACCCGCTCTAGGTGACCAACAACCTGATGACCAACGGTCTTCCCGCCCGGAAATAGCTATCGCGGCGGTGAAAATCTCGGGCGCCCTTCAGATTCCGATCTCAGACCAGGACATGATTGTCAATTCAATCAAGCTGCAAATTCACGGGGACTCTGTTGGCGAAGTAACCGATGAAGCATTGGAGAGAGTGAGAGCTGGGTGGCAGGACCGCGGATATTTCAAGGTGCAGGTTAGTGGCAAAACCAAGACATTGGTCGGCGGCCACGGTCGGCGCATCGTGATTGAGGCTCGGGTGGACGAGGGGATGCAATATAGGTTGAGCGAAATCACGTTCAAGAACAATAAGGTCATTGGCGACGTCGAGAGTTTACGCACTCTTTTTCCCATAAAGGACGGCGACATCTTCAGCCGCGAGAAGATCGCGGAGGGATTGGAGAACCTCCGGAAATTCTACGGGGAGCTAGGCTATATTAATTTTACTGCCGTCCCGGATACCGAATTTGACGATGCGGGGCGAATGATCTCTCTTGAAATCGACGCGGATGAGGGCAAGCAGTTTCATGTCAGCAGCATCAACATTGTAGGCTTGGACGAACCCTCTAGAACAGCAATATTGAAGGACTTTCCCGCCGGTCAAGTTTACAACGAGAAGCTTTTCAGGCTGTTCTTAGAGAAACACTCCTCGACATTCAATCTGCACTCCGACGACCCTCGGTTGACTCTGAGGCGGCTAGATGAACGGGCAGGGACAATTGCGATTACGCTATACGCCTGCCCCTGCCCTGTCTGTGATTAGCATCCCGGCTTAGCAGCTTCGCGAATTGTTGCAAAATCGCTATCACACTCATTGACCGGATCGAGAGGACGAACTGGCAAGCGAAAGCCGAGGTTCAATAGCGAGCGTGCACAGTTCGGATCGCGAGACGCATCGTAATCGAAGCGCTGGTTTTCATCGCACACCGTCGGTGACCGCCATCTCCGTAGTTGCACCACAACTGTTAAACTTGTGCGGTTGAGCGCTAAGAAGAAATCGCCGCTGGCTGGGAGTGCCGGGGACCGGTCTCGGTCCGCATCCGCGCAGGACTCCGCATCCGCTCATGACTCCTCCTCCGCTCGAGACAAGGGCAAGGGGCGGATTTTTCTGATTGATACGATGTCGTTTATTTTTCGCGCCTATCATGCCATGGCGCGGCAGCGGCCGATGACGACCAAGACTGGCGTGCCGACGGCGGCGACTTTTGTGTTCGTCAACATGCTGCGCAAGCTGCGCGACGATTTTTCTCCCGAATATCTGGCGGCAGTGTTCGATGTGGCCGCGCCGACGATCCGCAGCCAACAGGCGGAAGCGATCACGACCATCCGCAAATTCGACATCAAGACGCAGACCTTCAAGGAAGCGGAATATGACGGGTACAAGGCGAACCGCGCCGAGATGCCTCAGGATTTGGCGCAGCAGATCCCGTATATACGGCGGGCGCTGGAGGGATATCGCATTCCGATTCTGCAGCTCGAAGGTTACGAAGCCGACGATGTGATCGGGACGCTGGCGCGGAAAGCGGCGGCGGAATCGTATACGGTGTTTGTGGTGTCGAGCGACAAGGACATGCTGCAACTGGTGAACGACAAGGTGCAGGTGCTGAATCCTCCGAAGGACAATCTGATTTGCGATGCGGCGAAGGTGGAGGAATTGCTCGGAGTGCCTCCGTCGAAAGTGGTGGATGTGATGGCGCTGCGCGGGGACGCGGTGGACAACATTCCGGGGGCTCCGGGGATCGGCGACAAGGGGTCGGTGGAGTTGATTCAGCGTTTTGGCAGCGTGGAGCAGGCGCTGGAACGCGCGGCGGAAGTGGAGAAGAAGACTTATCGGGAATCGCTGCAAAACAATCGCGACAATATACTGCACAGCAAACAGCTGGTGACCATCGACTGCGACGCGGCGGTCGAGCTGGATGTTACGGCGATGAAGGTGGGCGGGCCGGACGTGGAAGCGCTGCGCGCGTTGTTTGCCGAGCTCGAATTTACTTCCTTATTGAAAGAACTGCTGCCCGTCGCTGAAGTGAAAGCGGGCGACTACCGGGAGATCGCGTCGAAGGCTGAATTCGAGGAGTATTTGCGCGGCGTGGGCGAGGGTGCGGCACTGGCGCTGGCAATTCCGACTGAGAACGGTGAGATTGTTCACAGCGAGAGCGCTGCGGAGGAAGACGTCGAGCCTCGGCCTGAGAAGTCGGGGCTTCTGGAGCTGCGGTCCGCGGATGCGGATGAGGGTGAGCAGAGTGCCGGCGCAAAGTGGATTGCCTTTTCGAATGCGCCGGGATCGGGCGTGATGGTCGCGCTGGAAGACCGCGCGCTCGCTGGTCGCGTGAAAGGCGTGTTGGAAGATGCGGCCGTGCCGAAGACGGTCCACGATTTGAAATTCGCACTGCATTATTTTTCCGGGCGTTCTGCAAAGCAGGGCATTTCTCTAGCGGGAGTGAAGCACGATCCGATGTTGTATTCCTATCTGCTCGATCCGACTTACTCTTCGCATTCGTTGGCGGAGGTTGCGCTGCGGAGATTCAATCTGAAGCTGAGCGGCGACCTGGCGGAAGCGGCGGATGTAACGGGCAGGCTGGGGAGCGCGTTGCGCAAAGAAGTCGAGGAACAGGGATTGACTTCGGTGTACGAGGAGATTGATGCGCCGCTGGTGCCGGTGCTGGCGCGCATGGAAGACGCGGGAGTGAAGATCGATCTTGGGGCGCTGGGCGAGATGTCGGTGAAGTTGCAGCGCGAGGCCGCGGTCAAGGCGCGCGATATTTATGAGCGGTGCGGGCTGGAGTTCAACATCAATTCGCCGAAGCAACTGGGTGATGTGCTGTTTAACAAGCTGGCCCTGC
>Ga0181530_10000531_pt1 | contig 48968 bp, 49 predicted proteins | sample PEATcosm2014_Bin_42_FD_119769 | JGI IMG/M metagenome (GOLD analysis project Ga0181530, IMG submission 119769) | Peatland microbial communities from MTU Mesocosm Facility, Houghton, MI, USA - PEATcosm2014_Bin10_60_metaG | ecosystem: Environmental > Terrestrial > Soil > Wetlands > Peat | place...
CACCTCCGCCGGCGGCTACCTCCTGATCTTCTGGCAATTCCAGAACCCACCCGACTTCCTCTACAGCGCCATCAAGGGCATCAGCATGGCAACCGCAATCGTGCTCGTCGCCTGCTACTACGGCTACAACGCCAGCGGCGGACCCGTCGGCGTCGGCAAAGCCACCGCAAAGTCAATGGTCCTGAACCTCGTCCTCGTCAACCTCATCGGCATGTTCGGCACCCAAATCTTCTGGGGCACCAACCCACGCGCACCAATCGGCGGCTAAACACCAGCCCGCAGCACACCGAGTTGGAGTGTGCCCCACGTCACTAAGCGAGCCAGCATCCCGCGATAGCGTCCCGTGAGGAAGAGAGGAGGGCGCTGCACCCAACGGTCTCGGCATTGGCTGTCGTGGCGACGCGGCAATGTGCAAAAGACGCAACATCGAACGCGGCGGCTGTCCCCAGCTCCATCTGGAGGACGAGCTGAGCCGATGCCTCTGCTTCCTGGACTCAGAACCAGACGCATACCCCCCGACCGCGCGGCAATGGGCCGCACGCCTGTTGTGGGAGCTGCCGCTCAGCCTCAACGACGCTCAGTGGCTGCTGTTCGCCCTGGACAGCCTCGCGCACGGCGAACCGCCATCCTCCGCCGACGCGCTACTCACAGTGCTCGAGCACCACGACCTCTCACGAGCAGCCCGCACCCTCCGCGCATGGCAGAACACATGGCCGCCAACCACAAGCCGATAGCCCACTCGAGGAAGACGCACATCGCCCTCGGTGACCCCCAAATCTCATCGCCGATGCGGTGATCGCCCCTGATGGTTCGCTGCTCGACTTGGTGGAAGCCCTCCGCGCGATCCCCTACGGCACCCGAGTGACCGTGCCATCGAGCGAGTGCTCCACGAGCAGCGCGACGCATGCTCCACCAAGCGCCTGTACCTCACCCGCGCCTTCGCCGAAACGCTTCCCCGATACCTGGCGGTCACCCTTGGCGGGCAGCGTGTGGAAGCCCATCACCGACGAAGATTAGGATCGCCCATCGCGCTCGCGCTGCTCGCGCTCTCGCCGCCAAGCATCCTCGTCCGCTTCGACGGGAGCCGGTTCGCCGCCAGGGCGCTGGATACCCGCGTCGAGATCACCAAGCAAGATGTTCGCCCGTTCTTCTCCAAGGCGCAGCTCGTCCGACCCTGACCGCGTGATGGTTTCGCCCGAGCGTTCTCCGAACAGCCGCGATAGGAGCCTGCGCACTCCACCAGTCTTGCACCGCGGCAACCGGGAATCAAACTGGCCCACCACCGCCTCCCGGCAAACTGTCGGGAGCTATCAGCCTCGACCACGGGCCGGATCTCGCGCGAAACGGTACCGCACAGGTACCGCAGATTGGTGGCCGACTTGCCCGCTATTATCCGTGTCTGATCGGCCTCAGCTTCCCGAGTTGAGTAGCCGAAACCCGCTTGCTGGAGCCAATCTGGCTCTGAGCCTCGTAAGCGGCGGACGGGGGTCGAACCCGCGACCTCAAGCTTGGGAAGCTTGCGCTCTACCAACTGAGCTACCGCCGCAATCGGCACAGATATTACGCTGCCCCTCTACTCTTGTCGGCGATGAGGGGCCGCATCCTGCCGATTCTTGCGTCGCTCGCCGGCGTGTGCCTGATCGCGCTGCTGCTGTACGGCGTGTCGGTGCAGTCGGCCAACCGCACGCTCGATGAGCTCGTCGCGCGCGGGCAGTATCCGCCGGCGCCCGACGCCACGCGCCAGCTTCCCGTGCTGGGCGCCGGCGGGCACAGCACGCTCGCCGCCTACCGGGGCAAGGTCGTCGTGCTCAACTTCTGGGCGTCCTGGTGCGAACCGTGCCAGATCGAGGCGCCGCTGCTCGAGCACGCGCAGAGCGGCCTCGAACAACACGGCGGCACCGTGCTCGGGGTGACCTACCAGGACGCCTCGCCCGACTCCGAAGGCTTCGTACGCCGCTACCACCTGACCTACCCGGTCGTGCGCGACACCACCGGCGACTTTGCGCGCTCGTTCGGCACCCGCCAGGTGCCCGAGAGCTTCATCATCAACCGCCAGGGCCGGATCATCGCGATCTCGCGCGGCCAGATCGAACAGTCCTTCGTCAACCGCGCGCTCGCGCTCGCCAAGAGCACATGACGCCACTCGCCACAACGCTCCCCGCGACCAGGCCACGTGCCGCAACCGTGCTCGCCGCGCTGGCCGCGATCCTCGTGCTGGCCGTTCCCGCCCCTCAGGCGCTCGCCGGCGTCACGCCGCGCGTGTCGCTGCCGGTGATCGAGCGCCAGGCGATGTGCGTGACCTGCAAAGTGGCGCTCAACGAGTCGCAGTCCCCGCAGGCCAACCTCGAGCGCGAATACATCCAGATGCTGATCAACCGTGGCGAGGGAGAAGCCGAAATCAAGCGCTCGCTCGTCGCGCAGTACGGCCCGACCGTGCTCGGACTGCCGAGCGCGCACGGCTTCGATCTCGCCGTCTACCTCGTGCCGCTGGCCGTCGTGCTCGCGCTGCTGGCGACCGTGCTGCTGCTGATTCCCAGGTGGCGGCGCCGGGCCCGCGCGCAGGCCGGTACGCTCGCCTCCGCCGCGAAGCTCAGCCCCGCCGACAGCGCCCGGCTCGAGTCCGACCTCGCGCGCTTCGACTGACTACATCTGCTCCGGCGCGCTTACCCCGAGCAGCCCCAGGCAGCGCGCGATCGTGTTCCCGCACAGCACGCACAACGCGATCCGAAACGACTCCACCGCCTCCGGCTCTGCACCGACCACGTGGCAGTCGCGGTAGAACGCGGTGAAAGTCTGCGCCAGCGCCAGCGCGTACGCGGCGATCCGGTGCGGCGCGCGGCGCTCCGCCGCCTCCGTGAGCTCCGCCGGGAACGCCAGCAGCTGCTCCACCAGCGCGCGCTCGGTCGCGTGCAGATCTTCACGCTCGAGCTCCGTCACGGCCGCGCTCGCCGCCAGCACGCGCTCGGATCCCACCTTCGCGAGCATCGACGCGATGCGCGCGTGCGCGTACTGCACGTAGTACACGTCGTTCTCGCTCGACTGTTCGGCCGCCAGGTCCAGGTCGAGGTCGACGGTGGTGTCGTGCGAGCGCGCCAGCAGGTACCAGCGCGCCGCGTCCACCCCGATCTCCGCCACCAGGTCGTCCAGCGACACGAACTCGCCCGCGCGCTTGGACATCTGCGCGCGCTCGCCCGAGCTCATCAGGTGCACCAGCTGCATGATCAGCAGCTCGAGCTCCCCCGGATCCCCGCCGAGCGCCTCGTACGCGGCCTTCATGCGCAGCACATAGCCGTGGTGATCGGCGCCCCACACGTCGATCTGACGCTCGAAGCCGCGCTCGCGCTTGTCCTGGTGATAGGCGATGTCCGACGCGAAGTACGTGTGCTCGCCGCTGGAGCGCACCAGCACCCGGTCCTTGTCGTCGCCAAAGTCCGTCGTGCGCAGCCACAGCGCACCCTCGCTGCGGTAGGTGTGCCCGTGCTGCTCGAGGATCGCCAGCGTGTGCGCCACCGGGCTCGGGTCGCCGTCGTGCAGCGCGCTCTCATACGCCCACGAGTCGAAGCTGACACGAAAGTGCTCCAGCGACCTGGCGAGCTGGCCGATCACGATCGCCACTGCGGCGCGACCCAGCTGCGCCGGGTCCATGCTCGAGGCGTCCGCCAGACTCGCGGCGAGATCGGCGACGTAGTCGCCCTGGTAGCCGTCCTCCGGGACCGCTTCGCCGCGCGCCAGCGCCTGGATCGACTCGCCCAGCTTGCGCACCTGCGAGCCCGCGTCATTGACGTAGAACTCACGCCCCACGTCGTGACCCTGCAACGCCAGCATGCGCGCGAGCGCGTCGCCATAGGCGGCGTTGCGGGCATGGCCCACGTGCATCGGCCCCGTCGGATTGGCCGAGACGAACTCGATCAGCACCCGCTCCCTCCTCCCCGCCCCGTCCGCGCCGAACGCCTCGCCCGCCGCCAGCGCCTGTGCGAGCGCGGCCGTCAGCCACGCATCCGACATGAACATGTTCAGAAAGCCCGGTCCGGCGACCTCGTAACGCTCAAGGCTCGCTCCCAGGCGCGCCTGCAAGGCATCGCCCAGGCGCTCCGCCAACTCCCGCGGGGGGACACCCGCCGCGGGCGCCAGCAGCAGCGCCGCGTTGGTCGAGTAGTCGCCGAACTGCGCCCGGCGCGGGCGCTCGAGCGTGATCTGCGCGCGTCCGCCGTTGGCGCTGTCCACACCGGCGAGATCCGCCGCCGCCGCGAGCACGGTCCGCCGGAGACTCTCCGGAGAGGCTTGATCGTCGATGTGTTCAGGCTCGCTCATGGGTCAGTGCTCGGGGATTGCGATACTAGCTGCGTGAACGACCAAGACTCAGGCGCCGAGCGCCACATAAACATCCACCTCTCCCCCGAGATCATGGGGGGCGTATACGCCAACTTCGCCAACGTCAGCCACTCCGACTACGAGTTCACCGTCACCTTCGCGCGCGTCGACCACGAGGTCGAGTCCGACGAGGTGCCGGGCGTGGTCGTCTCGCGTGTCAACCTCTCCCCGCGCTTCATGCGCGAGCTGATCGACGCGATGGAGGACAACTACTCGAAGTGGCGCGCCCGCGAGAGCATCAAGAGCCTGCCCGAGTACGGCGGCGCGGAGCCCAGCTCCGACGCCGACTAGGCTGGCGCGGCGCGCGTCGCGGGACGCACGTCCTGGCTGGGCGCTTGCAGCGCGGCCGAGCGTGGAACGCGCAACCAACAGCGGTGTTCGTACCCTGCAAGGATGAAGGTCGCCGTTATCTCGGATATCCACGCCAACCGGCACGCCTTTGAGGCGACGCTCGACGCGGTCGCAGCCAGCGACGCGTCCGAGCTGTGGTGCCTGGGCGACATCGTCGGCTATGGAGCCGAGCCAGACGCCTGTGTCGAGCTCGCGCGCGAGCACGTCGCCGTGTGTCTCGCCGGCAACCACGACCTCGCCGTCACCGGCGAGATCCCGCTCGACGAGTTCTCCAAGGGCGCCAGCCTCGCCGCGCAATGGACAAGAGATGTGATCGCACCGGAGAATCTTGCCTTCCTGCAAGGGCTGCGCCCCCAGGGACAGGAGGGGTCCATCGGGCTCTATCACGCCAGCCCGCGCGACCCCGTCTGGGAGTACGTGCTCTCCGCGCTCCTCGCCGAGCTCTGTCTGGACGCCCAGCCGCACCGCATCTGCTTGATCGGCCACTCGCACGTCGCGCTGTCGTTCGCGCGCCAAGAGGGCGAGCTCGCGACCGGCGAACCGCGCCGCGACCAGGCGCAGCTGGACGTCGGCGAGGGCGAGTGGCTGCTCAATCCGGGCAGCGTCGGCCAGCCACGCGACGGCGACCCGCGCGCATCGTGGCTGCTGCTCGACCTGGACGACATGGCCGTGTCCTTCCACCGCGCCGACTACGACATCGCCGGTGCGGCCGCCGCGATCCGTGCCGCGCGCCTGCCCGACTCGCTCGCCGAGCGGCTGGAGTACGGCCAATGAGCCGCGGGCTGCTCGCCGGGCTGCTCGCCGTCGCCGCTGCGCTGCTCGTCTCCTGCGGCGGCTCGAGCGCCAAGCTGATCCCCGTCGCCGACGCCGGTCCCCTGCAGAGCGACTTCGAAACCGTCCAGAGCGACGCCGAAACCGGCAACGGCAACTGCGCCACGACCGAAAGCGCGCTGCTCAAAACCGAGCAGGACTTCGCCGCGCTGCCCGCGTCCGTCGACGCCGGCCTGCGCGCGACGCTGCGCCAGGGCATCGACAACCTCCGCGTCCACGCGCTCGCGCTGTGCGCGGAACCGCTCGCACAGACGCGCACGACCAGCACCACGTCCAAGCCCCTTACCAGCACCCCCACCAGCACCAGCACGACGCCTGCGACCACACCTACGAGCACCACGCCCACAACCACCACCACCACGCCGAGCACCACGCCGACGAGCACCGTTCCGGGTGGCGGCACCCCCGCACCCGGCGAAACTCCGCCCGCGGCCGGCGGCGAACAGGGTGGCGGCACCGGCGTCGGCGCATCGTCCCCGAAGGGGGAAGGTGGCGCCGCCAAAGGCGCGGCTCCTGCCGAAAGCGGCGCCAGCGCCGGTGGCAGCGGCGCCGGCGGCCAGGAAGGCGCCAAATGAACCCCACCACCCAGCAGCCACGGGTCACCCGATGAGCAAGGTCGAGATCGCCGGGCGCTACCGGCTGGAGAGCCGTTTGGGTTTCGGCGGGATGTCCACCGTGCACCTCGCCCTCGACCTGCGCCTCGAGCGTCAGGTGGCCGTCAAGCTGCTGGCCGAGCACCTCGCCGACGACCCCGCGTTCGTATCGCGCTTCCAGCGCGAGGCACAGGCCGCCGCGCGCCTGGTGCATCCGAACATCGTGCAGGTCTTCGACTCCGGCCGCGACGAGCACACCGGCCAGTACTTCATCGTCATGGAGTACATCGAAGGCTCCTCATGCGCCGAGATCCTGCGCGACCAGGGCTGGATCGAGGTCGATGAGGCGCTGTCGATCATCGAACAGGCGTGCGAGGGACTGCACTACGCCCACCGCCACGGCGTCGTGCATCGCGACGTCAAGCCCGGCAACCTGCTGCGCGCGCGCGAAGGCGAGGTCAAGCTCGCCGACTTCGGCATCGCCAAGGCCACCGAGCAGTCGAGCATCACCCAGGTCGGATCGGTGCTCGGCACCGCCGCCTATCTTGCGCCCGAGCAGGCCCGCGGCGAGGAGGCCGGGCCGAGCGCCGACCTGTATGGGCTTGGCGTCGTCACCTACCAGCTGATCTCCGGACGCCTGCCGTACGAGGCCACCTCGCTGACCGAGCTCGCGCTCAAGCAGCAGCAGGAGGAGCCTCCGCTGCTCGACACGCTCGTCGCCGCCGTGCGCCCCGAGCTCGCCGAAGCCGTCGCGGTCGCGCTCGCGCTCGACCCGCGCGATCGCTACAAGACCGCCCTGGAGATGCGCCACGGCCTCAGCGACGGCGCTCGCGGCATCCCGCCCGGCGAGCACGCCCACGCAGCGCGCGGCGGGCGCGCCAGCAGGCGCGGCGGCACAGGGCGCGGCGCAGCGGGGCGCCGCGTGGCGACTCCCACCGCGGCCACGAGCGTGCTCGCCGCCGGCGCGCACGCGAGTGGCGCGTCCCCCACCGTCGCCGCCCGGCGCCCGCGCCCCGGCCCGTCGCGTGCGCCCGCCGCGCGCACGCAACCGACCGCGCGCGCGGCGGCCCCCGCACGACCGCATCGGCGCTCCCGGCGGCTGCTCATCGCCCTGCTCGTGTTGCTCGTGCTCGCAGCCGCAGCCGTCGCCGTCGTGATCGTCACAGCGCCCGCGCCGGCCAAAGTCGTTCTGCGCAACGTCGTCTACTCCGACGTGCAGCACACCGCCGCCGCGCTCGAGAAGCTCGTCTCCGAAAACACCCAGTAGCAATCGGAGGCCCTGCCGATGCTGGCCTCCATCCTCAACGTCAACCATCTCGTCCAGACGTTCGGCTACCCGCTGCTGTTCGTGCTCGTCATGAGCGAGTCAGGCGGCGCGCCGATCCCGGGTGAGACCTCGCTGATCGCCGCCGGCGTCCTCGCCAGCCAGGGCAAGCTCCAGATCGAGCTCGTGATCGCGCTCGCCGCCGCGGCCGCGATCGTCGGCGACAACATCGGCTATGTGATCGGGCGCAAGGGCGGGCGCTGGCTGCTGCAGCGACCCGGCGCGTTCCAGCGCCAGCGCCTTGAGGTTCTGCGCGTCGGCGAGCCGTTCTTCGAGACCCACGGCCCCAAGGCCGTGTTCTTCGGTCGCTTCGTGCTCGGCCTGCGCGTGTGGGCCTCCTGGCTGGCTGGCGCCACACGCATGCACTGGCGCTCGTTCGTGCTCTGGAACGCGCTCGGCGGCATCGCCTGGGCGAGCGCCATCGGCCTGCTCGCCTACTTCCTCGGGCACTCCGCCGGCAGCGCCGTCGAAGCCTTCGGCCTCTACGGGCTCGCCGCTGTGCTGATCGCGATCGTCGGCGGGCTCGTCATGCACCGCCGCCACGTGCGCCACGGCCGCCGCACGCCCGACGAGTAGCTCAGCAGCCGCTGCAGGGAGCGATCCGCTCCCACATGTCTGCCAGGGTGCTCAGCTCGCGCTCGGTGAAGCGCGAGAAGAAGTGCTCCCGCACCACCCCCAGATGCGTGACCCGCGCTTCCTCCAGCCGCTCGCGACCGGTGTGCGTCAGGCACGCGTAGGAGCCGCGCGCGTCGTGGTCGCACGAGCACCGCTCGAGCAGGCCCTCCCGCTCCAGGCGATCGACCAGCCGCGTCAGCCCGCTGCGCGACAGCTGCGCCTGCTCGGCCAGTTCGCACATGCGCATGCGCCCGCCGCTTGCCTCCTCCAGGTGGTAGAGCACCTCGTAGGAGGTCATCGGCAACCCGTGCGCCTGTTCCAGCTCCGCGTCCAGTCGCTTGGCCAGGCACGCGTGCGCCCTGAGCAGGCCGCGCCAGGCGCGAAGCTCCCCCAGTGTCAGGGACTCCTGCTCGGAGGTGGCGATCTTGACGGCTGTGACGGTTGACATGGTGGTCCAGTCCAACGTCCTGCTCAGTCGAACATAGCAGCGCCGGCGCGCGCCGCTCGGCAGATCCGTGTCATCGACGCGTCGCCCGCCACGCCCACAACATCATCAGCGGCTGCAGCCCCAGCCGCCCATAAAGCGCCCAGCGAGGGATGCGGCGGAAGCGCTCGGGCTCGCGCGCCATCTGCAGGTTCGCCGGGAACACCGCCGCCAAGAGCGCGACCAGAGCCACTCCCGACAGCCGCCTCGTCGCCGGCAGCAGCACGCCGACGCCGCCTGCGATCTCCGCCACACCGCTGATCTTCACGATCCGCTGAGCATGGCCGCGCAGCGGCGGCGGCACGATCTGTTCGTACGCGCGCGGCATCACGAAGTGGTTGATGCCGGCGCCGATGAAGAAGTTCGCCAGCAGGCGCCACGACAGGCCCCTGCTCGTGCGCCGCTCGGCCGGTTGCACCTCCGCCGGCTGCTGCTCCGCTGACTCCTGCTCGTCTGATGTCATCTCAGCTCCTTCCGTGCAACGCCAACGCCGCCCCCGGCCGGCAGGCCGGTCATAAGAATCTAGCTGCCCTCGATCAACGAGTGCCCCGTCATCTGCGCCGGCTGCTCGATCCCCAGCGCCTGCAGCACCGTCGGCGCCACGTCCGCGAGGATGCCGCCCTGCTCGCGCAGCCGCACGCCACGGCTCGTCAGGATCACCGGCACCGGGTTCAGCGAGTGCTGCGTGTTGGGGCTGCCGTCGGGCTCGAGCATGTGATCAGCGTTGCCGTGATCGGCAGTCACCAAGCACACGCCACCGCGCTCGTGCACCGCCGCGACCACCTCGCCAAGGCATTCGTCCACGGTCTCGATCGCTGTCACCGCCGCCGGAATCACGCCCGTGTGCCCGACCATGTCCGCGTTCGCGAAGTTGATGATCCCGAAGCGCGGCCCGTCCTGGAGCCACGCCCCCACGAACGCCGCCGCCGCCTCGTGCGCGCTCATCTGCGGCTTGTGATCGTACGTCGGCACGTCGCGCGCCGAGGGCACCAGCTCGCGCCGCTCGCCCCGCAGTTGCGTCTCGTCACCGCCGTTGAAGAAGTACGTCACGTGCGCATACTTCTCGGTCTCCGCCACGTGCAGCTGAGACGCGCCCGCACGCTCGAGCACCGTCGACAGCGTGCTGTCCAGATGCTGCGGCGAGAACACCACGGGGTACGGCCAGCCCTCCTCGTAGCTCGTCAGCGTCGTGTAGCGGGCGATCGCCGGCACGCCCCCGCGGCCCGTCCAGCCGGGGAGATCCTCCGGTGGGTGGGGATCACCTTCACCGAAGCCCGGCTCGGCCAGCGCGCGCGTGATCTCGCGCATGCGGTCGGGCCTGAAGTTGAAGGCGATCACGCTGTCTCCCGGACGGATCCGCGCCTCCTCGCCGACCAGCGTCGGCTCGATGAACTCGTCCGTCTCGCCCCTGCGATACGCATCCCGCACAGCCTGCTCGCCACTGTCTGCGTGGTGCGGCGCGCGACCGTGCACGAGCATGTCGTACGCGCGCTGCGTGCGCTCCCAGCGCCGATCGCGGTCCATCGCCCAGTAGCGCCCCACGACCGAGCCCACACGCGCGCCCGCCGTGCCGTCCAGCTCGCGCAGATACTCGACGCCCGCGTGCGGCAGCGTGTCGCGCCCGTCAGTGAACGCGTGCACCACGAGGTCCTTCACCGCCAGCGAATACCCCAACGCGATCAGCGCCCGCAGGTGGCGCAGCGATGAGTGCACGCCGCCGTCGGACACCATCCCCAGCAGGTGCACCCGCTCAGCGTCCGCAAACGCCGCGCGCAGGACATCGCTCTGCGCCAGCGAGCCGTCCGCCACCGCGTCGTCGATGCGCACCAGGTCCTGGCGCACCACCGCCCCCGCCCCCAGGTTCAGGTGTCCGACCTCGCTGTTGCCCATCTGGCCCTCCGGCAGCCCCACCGCGCGCCCGCTCGCCTCAAGCGTCGTGTGCGGATATGTCTCCCACAGGGCGTCGAACACCGGCGTGCGCGCCAACGAGATCGCGTTGCCCGGGCCCGGCTCCGCCAGGCCCCAGCCGTCGAGCACGATCAGGCACGCGCACGGGGCCGGGAGGTGTTCAGGCCCACCCATCACGCCCACCCCGGCCGGCACGCTCATCGCGCGGCCGCCGCCACGATCTGCGCGAACGTCCGCGCGTCAAGCGACGCGCCGCCCACCAGCGCACCGTCGACGTCCGCCAGCGCCAACAGCTCAGCCGCGTTGTCCGGCTTGACCGAACCGCCGTACAGGATCCGCACAGCCTCCGCCGCCTGCTTGTCGCGGTCTGCCACCAGCGCGCGGATGAACGCGATCGCCTCCTGCGCCTGCTCGGGCGTCGCCACCCTGCCCGTGCCGATCGCCCACACCGGCTCGTACGCGATCACCACCTCCGCCAGCCGCTCGCTGGGGACGCCCGCCAGGTCCTCCTTGATCTGCTGGCGCAGCTTGCGGTCGGTGTCGTCGTTGTCGCGCTCGGTCTCCGTCTCGCCCACGCACAGGATCGGCGCGAGACCCGCCTCGAGCGCCGCCGGCACCTTCAGCGCCAGCGCCCTGTCGGTCTCGCCAAACATCGCCCTGCGCTCGGAGTGCCCCAGCACCACGCCACGCACGTCCAGCTCGCGCAGCATCGGCGCGGACACCTCGCCCGTGTATGCGCCCTCGGGCTCCTGGTGCATGTTCTGCGCATACACCTCCACGCGCGAGCCGCGCGCACTGTCCACCATCGCCCGCAGGTCCGTGAACGGCACGCAGATCGCGACGTCCGCGCCATCGACCGCCGACAGGAGCGGCAGCAGCGCCTGGATGTACTCCTCGGCCTGCTCCTCCGTCTTGTACATCTTCCAGTTGCCCGCGATCAGCGGCGTGCGCTCAGGGGTGGGCGGGACCTCATCACTCAACAGGACACCCCCGCGCCCTGCAGCGCCTGCACGCCCGGCAGCACGCGCCCCTCGACCAGCTCCAGCGTCGCGCCACCGCCCGTCGACAGGTGGTCGACCGCGTGCTCCAGCCCGAAGTGCGCCAGCGCCGACGCCGAGTCGCCGCCGCCGACCACCGTCAGACCCTTGGCGTGCGCCATCGCCTCCGCCACCGCGCGCGTACCCGCCGCGAACGGCTCGAGCTCGAACGCGCCCATCGGGCCGTTCCAGAAGACCGTTCCCGCGCTCATGATCACGCTCGTGTAGCGCTCCACCGTCTTGGGGCCGATGTCGAGGCCCATCCAGCCCTCCGGGACCTCCACCCCGTCGAGCACGCGATGCTCGGCGTCCGCCGCCAGGCGCTTGCCGATCACCAGGTCGTTCGGCACCAGCAGGCGCGCGCGGCCGGGCTGCGGCGCGTGCGTGTCGCTGGCGCGCGCCAGCGCGCTGCGCGCGTGCTCCACATCCTCGTCGTCGCACAGCGACGTTCCCACCGTGTGCCCCTGCGCGCACAGGAACGGGAAGCACATCGCGCCGCCGATCATCACCACGTCGGCCACCGCGAGGAAGCGCTCGATCACCTTGATCTTGTCGGCAACCTTGGAGCCTCCGACGATCGCCACGAGCGGATGCTCGGGATGCTCGAGGATGCCCGTCAGCGTCTTGACCTCCCGTTCGAGCAGCCGTCCGGCCGCACTCGGCAGCAGGTGCGTGACGCCCTCGTTGCTCGCATGCGCACGATGGGCCACGCCGAAGGCGTCGTCGACGTAGAGGTCCGCCAACGCCGCCAGCTCGGCCGCGAACTCGGGGTCGTTGCTCTCCTCCCCCGGCTCGAAGCGCACGTTCTCGAGGACCAGGATCTCCCCGTCGCCGAGCGCCTCCGCCAGCGCCGTCACCTCATCGCCCACCACCGCCGGCGCCAACGTCACCTTCGCGCCGGTCAGCTCACGCAGGCGATCCGCCACGGGCGCCATCGACAGCTCCGGCACGCGTTTGCCCTTCGGCCTGCCCAGATGGGAGACCAGCACCAGTCGCGCCCCCCGCGCGCGCAGCTCTTCGATCGTCGCCAGCGCCGCGGCGATGCGCGTGTCGTCGCTCACCAGCGGAACGCCGCCGCCCGCAGGGTCGCCGTCCAGCGGCACGTTGAAGTCCACGCGCACGAGCACCCTCTTGCCGTGCACGTCCAGGTCGTCAATGCTCCTCATCGACTATCTCCGATCTCTTCGCGCTCCATCACGATACCCCCCAGCAGATCCTCTGTAGCGCCGCGCCAAGCCCGGCAAGCAAGCGGGCCGGCGGGACTCCGGCGTCGACTCACAGAACCCTCTGCGTCAGGTCCACAAGCCGGTTGGAGTAGCCCCACTCGTTGTCGTACCAGGCCACCACCTTCAGCATCGTGCCGTCCACCACCGCCGTCAACTGTGAGTCGACGATCGAGGAGAACGGCGACTGCACGATGTCGCTCGAGACGATCGGGTCCTCTGTGTACTGCATGATCCCCGCCAGCGGGCCGCTCTCCGTGGCTGCTTTGAGCGCCGCGTTGATCTCCTCCACGCTGGTCTCGCGGGGACACTCCACGGTCAGGTCCACAACCGAGCCCGTCGGCACGGGCGCGCGCACCGCGAAGCCGTGCAGCTTGCCCTGCAGCTCCGGGATCACCAGGCCGATCGCCTTGGCAGCGCCAGTCGAGGCCGGGATCAGGTTGATCGCCGCCGCGCGCGCGCGGCGCAGGTCTTTGTGCGGAAGGTCCTGCAGCCGCTGGTCGGCCGTGTAGGCGTGAATCGTCGTCATCAAGCCGTGCTTGATCCCGATCGTGTCGTTGACCACCTTCGCCACCGGCGCCAGGCAGTTGGTCGTGCACGACGCGTTCGAGATCACGTCGTGCACGTCGCGGTCGTAGACCTCGTCGAAGTTGACGCCCAACACGACGGTCGCGTCGGGGTTCGTCGCCGGCGCCGAGATGATCACCTTCTTCGCGCCCTGCGCGAGGTGCTTGGCCGCGCTGTCGCGGTCCGTGAACAGGCCCGTCGACTCGATCACCACGTCGACGCCCAGCTCCCCCCACGGCAGTGCCGCGGGGTCGCGCTCAGCCAGCACGCGCAGCTCGACGCCATCCACCTCGAGCGCGCTCTCGCCGCTGGCGCGCACCTCACCCGGATAGGGACCCAGGATCGAGTCGTACTTGAGCAGGTGCGCCAGCGTCTTCGCGTCGGTCAGGTCGTTGACCGCCACCCACTCGATCTCCTCCCCCACAGCCACGCCCCGTGCCTTCGCGGCGCGGAACACGTTTCGCCCGATCCGGCCGAATCCGTTGATGCCCACGCGTACCGCCATTCACTGCCTCCTGAAGCGAAAATGAACGAAACCGGGTCTCAGGAGCGCTAGCTCCGGTCGCCCGGCGTGCTCCGGCAGGCTATCAGCGCGCGGCACAAGGGAGGCTTCGCGCGACTACTGCACTTGCATCCGACGTATAACCATCGCTATACGCTCGGTGGCGTGAGTGACTGGCGAAACTTTGCCGTTCCTGTCGTTCTCGCTAGTGGATCACGAGCCCCTGGCCGGTGGGCAGCGTGAGAACTCGGAAGTCCAGCTCACGTCCGAGACTGTCGGCTGCTTCGCGCTGCGCCTCGTAACCCTGAAAGCCGTAGTCGTCAAAGATGATCGGTGCGCCCGGTATCAGCCTCCGCCAAAAGTGTCGAACGGCGGCTTCCTCGGCGGCGGCGTGGTTGAGGTCGACGTGAAGGAAAGCGACAGGCCTCGTATCGAGAAGGGTGTCGGGGATCTTGCCGACGACCAGCTCCACCCCAGGCCACTCGGCGAAGTTCTGAGCGACGGACTCGGGGCCTTCGGCGTAGAAGAAGGGGCGTACGGTTCCGCTGCCGTCTTGGCTCCCTTCGTCATCGGGGACGGTCGGGAGGAACGTGTCGTACAGGTAGAACGGCCGATCGGTCCAGTTGAGATAGTCACAGATGGCCGAGGCCATGAACCCGCGCCCGGTGCCGCACTCAACGAAGGCCCCGTCGAGTGTTGCTGCATGGCCAGCCGCCCACAGCATCGTGTGCACGCGCCAGCGGATGCCATAGTCCCGGCCACCTGCTTGGACCGCTCGTTGATAGGCCCTGGCAAATCGCTCATCCTCGATGAACCCGTGGCCGTGGTAGGTCCACAGACCGTCCTCGGCGTAGAGCGGCCGCGGTTCAAAGGGCAACACCACGCGCTTGCGATTGAGGAAGTGCATCGCGGCGCGGTAGGGCCGGCTCACCAGACGCCGGGTTCTCATCTCGTCCACGCAATCGACGGCGGCATCGCGCGCGGAGACTACAGACTACGCCGCCACCGCGAACGCCCGCTCGCAGGCCATACGAGCGGCGAGTTTCGCCGAACACTCGTGGCGAGGGACTGCCGGCCGAACGTTCTCCACGTTCGCCAGGCGTATAACCATCGCTATACGCTTCGTGGCGAGGGACTGCCGGCCGGGCGTTCTCCGCATTCGCGCGCGCCGCGCGTATAACCATCGCTATACGCCTCGTGGCGCGTGACTGCTGGCCGGGCGTTCTCCGCACTCGCGCGCCGCGCGTATAACCGTCGCTATACGCTGCGTGGTGGCACGTGACTGCTGGCCGGGGGTTCTCCGCATTCGCGCTGCGCCGCGCGTATAACCATCGCTATACGCTCCCTGCTGGGACCATCGCTATACGCTCCCTGCTGGGCGGGAACACTTCCGGTCAGGAGTTGCCCGCGAACCTGTCGATGTCCCGGTGCGCGACCGCCACGTCGAGGTCGTCGCGGTTGCGGTAGCGCGCGGCCAGGTGCTCGGCGATCGCCACCGAGCGGTGACGGCCGCCCGTGCAGCCGATCGCGATCACCAGGTGCGCCTTGCCCTCGGCGACGTACTGCGGAAGCAGGAAATCGAGCAGCGACTGCAGCCGCTCGTACAGCTCCTGCAGGCGCCCGTCGCGGGCGATGTACTCGACCACCGCCTCGTCCAGCCCTGTCAGCTCGCGTAGCTCGGGCTCGTAGTGGGGGTTGGCCAGGAAGCGCACGTCGAACGCGAGGTCCTCCTCGCGCGGTGGACCGTGCTTGAACCCGAAGCTCATGAACGTCACCGACAGCCGTCCGACCGCCTGGCGCGGCAGGAACTCCTCGGCGATCTTCTCGCGCAGCATCGCCGCCGACATGCCCGTCGTGTCGATCACCAGGTCGGCGCGTCCGCGCAGCGGCTCCAACAGCGAGCGCTCGGCCGCCACGCCCGCCGCGATGCTGCCCTCGGGCGCCAGCGGATGGCGGCGACGTGTCTCCTTATAGCGGGTCACCAGCGTCTGCTCGGCGGCCTCCAGGAACAGCAGATGATGCGACAGGCCAAGCGCATCGAGGTCGTCGACCACTGCACGCAGCGCCTCGAAGTACACGCCTCCGCGAACGTCCGAGACGACCGCTGCGCGCTCGACCTTCGACCCCTTGTGCACGAACAGCTCCACCAGCGAGCGGATCATCTCCGGGGGCAGGTTGTCCACGCAGAAGTAGCCCGCGTCCTCGAACACGTTCATCGCCGTCGACTTGCCAGCGCCCGAGAACCCGGTGATCACCACGAAGTCCTCCAGGCGCGACTCGATCACCGGCTTGCCGGATTTGCCGCCGGCGGCACGCAGCGGGCGCAGGGGCCTGATCACGGCCATCGCCCATGATTGTGCCGCGCGCAGCGGACGAGCGTGTCAACGCGCGGAGAAAGAGAGGCCGAGCACCCCCTGAGCCGGCTGAGGGCTCAGCCGGCGCGGTGAAGGTGGGAGTACAACTCCCGCCCGAGCTTCGCCGGCACGCCGGGCACCGCCTGCAGTTCCTCACTCGATGCCTGCACGACCGCCTCCGGCGAACCGAAGTGCGTGAGCAGCGCGCGCTTGCGCGCGGGGCCCACGCCCGGCAGCTCGTCCAGCAGCGAGCTCTTCATCGCCTTGTCGCGACGGCCGCGGTGGTGTGTGATCGCGAAGCGGTGCGCCTCATCGCGGACACGCTGCAGCAGCTGCAGCTCGGGTGTCGAATGGTCCAGCACCAGTGGCGAGCGCCGGCCCGGCACGAAGATCTCCTCGATGCGCTTCGCCAGCGACACCACCGCCACGCCCCGCTCGCGAAAGCCACGCAGTGGCCCCAGCCCGGCCGCCAGCTGCCCCTTGCCGCCGTCGATCACCACGAGGTTCGGCAGCGACGCAAAGCTCGCGTCATATTCGCTGTCGTGCGGCGAGATGTCCATCTGGCGCTCCCACTGCGCGAAGCGTCGGGTGAGGACCTCTGCCATCGAGGCGAAGTCGTCCGGCGCACCCTCCGTGGTGCGGATCGTGAAGCGTCGGTAGTCGGACTTCTTCGGCGCGCCGCCCTCGAACACGACCATCGATGCCACCGTGTGCGTACCGCCGAGATTGGAGATGTCGAAACACTCGATGCGGATCGGCGGCGCATCGAGCTCGAGCACCCGCTGCAGACCCTCGAGCGCCTCCACGCGGCTCTGCCGGCGACGCTCGGAGCGCAGCCGCTCCTGGTCGAGCGCCAGCAGCGCGTTGCGTTGCGCCAGCTCGAGGATCCGGCGCTTCTCGCCGCGCTCAGCCGCGCGCAGCTCCACCGGGCCGCCGCGGCGGCTGGACAGCGCGTCCGCCAGCGCAGGGCGCCGATCGAGCCCGCCCTGGACCACCAGCAACGCCGGAATCGACGTGTAGCCGCCGTAGTACTGCAGCATGAACTCCTCCGCCACCTCCGCCTCGTCACGCTCGGCCTCGTTGGACAGATAGAAGGACTGGCGATCGGAGAGCACGCCGTCGCGCACCTGGAAGACCTGCGCGTTGGCGTCCCGCCCGTCGAGCGCCACCGCGACCGCGTCGAAGGTGCTCGTCGACTCGCTGGTCACGCGCCGGCGCTCGAGCAGCGAGCGCACCGCCTGCAGCCGGTTGCGCTCAAGCGTCGCCTGCTCGAACTCTTCAGCCGCCGCCGCCGCCAGCATCCGCTGCTCCAGGTCGCGCTCGATCGCGGCGAAGCGCCCGCTCAGGAAGTCGATCACGCCGTCGATGCTCGCGCGGTAGTCCTGCTTGGAGACATAGCCCACGCATGGCGCCTCACAGCGCTTGATGTAGTAGTCCAGGCACGGGCTGCCGCTGCGTCGTCCGGGCTCCGGCCCGGTGCACGAGCGAAACATGAACACCTTCGCCAGCACCTCCAGAGTCGCGCGCACCCGCTTGGCGTTCGAGTACGGCCCGAAGTACGCGCGCCCCGCACGGTGGCGCTCGCGCGTGAAGTACACGCGCGGGAAGTCCTCGTCGAGCGAGATCGCGATGAACGGGTAGGACTTGTCGTCGCGCAGGCGGATGTTGAAGCGCGGCCGGTACTGCTTGATGAAGCCCTGCTCCGCCAGCAGCGCCTCCGCCTCCGTGGCCACGACGACGCACTCGATGCGTTCGACCGCCGCCACCATCTCCGCGTGTCCGGATGAACCCGATCCCCGCCCGCCCCCCTGCGCCTTGGAGAAGTGCGACGCGACGCGCTTGCGCACCGACTTGGCCTTGCCGACGTAGATCACGCGCCCGCGGGCGTCCCTGAACAGGTACACGCCCGGCTGGTCAGGCAGCGCGCGGCGCTGTGCGGCGAGGCTCAATATGCGCGCGAGTGGCGGTAGACGGTCAGCAGCGAGTACACGACCACGCCCGCGAGCACGAACCACAGGATCTCGCCCAGGCCGTCCCAGCGGTGTACCTGCACGAGTTCCGCGCTGCGCACCTGCAGCGCGTACCACATACGCGAGCGCACCGCCCACAGGAACACGGCAAGCGCGACCGCGCCGTACAGCAGCCCCCGGTGGCGATCGCCGAGGCCGAACAGCGCGATGTGGTGTTCGCGATACATGCGCAGCGCCAGGAAGGCGATGCCCAGTCCGAACGCCACCCACAGCGCCGCTTCGAACGTGTTCGCCGCGCGTCCGCCGCCCGGGATGAAGTACACGGCCGCTGCGATCGCAAGGATGATCGCCACGTTGAGCGTCATTTTGAGCTGGCTGCTCACACGCACAGAGTAGCTCCGGGGAGCGGCGCGATGGTTGGCCTTGAGTGGTATGACCGTCGGTGCTACCGTATGTCGATGACGAAGATCAGCGTGAGTCTCGAGGACGAGCTCTACGAGCGTGTACGTGACGCCGCCGGCTCGGGCAGCGTGTCCGGCTGGCTGGCCGACGCGGCAGCCGCTCGTCTACGCACCGACGCGATGCGCGCTGTCGCAGACGAGATCGCCGAGGCGACGGGTGGTCCCTACACCGAGCGCGAGCTGAGCGAGGCCCGCGAGTGGCTGCCCTCGTCTTCGACGCCGGCGCGCTGATCGCCCTGGATCGCGGCGACCGTGCTGTCGGCGCACTGCTGGCCGTCGCCGCGCAAGGTGGCGACGAGGCTGTCACGTCCTCTGCCTGCATCGCGCAGGTGTGGCGCGATCCCGCGCGCCAGGCTCGGCTTGCACGCGCACTTCCCGGTCTGCTCGAGTGGCCTCTCGACTCGGGCCAAGCTCGGCGATGCGGTCTGCTCCTTGCACGCGCTGGCACCAGCGACATTGCCGATGCCGCCGTCACGCTGCTTGCCCAGGACGGCGACACCGTCCTCACCAGCGACCCTCGAGACATCCGGCGACTCCTCGACGCGAACAGCACAGATGCACGTGTCCGCGCCGTCTGAGCCCGCTCAGTCGACGAGCGCCTCCAGCCGCGCGTACGCGTCCTCGACCGCGCGCGTGGCGGCCGTGTGGCGCGCTTCGGACTTGGCCGACTCGTAGCGCGTAGCCCATGCCGCCGGGTCGGTGAGCTCGGCTTCGAGCGCGCGCAGCGCCGCCTCCGCCTGTTCGATCGCGCGCTCCGCCTGCTGCTGCGCGCTCAGCCTGTTCTTGGACGGGCCCTTGCGAGCGGCTTTCGCGCCGCCCTTCTTCGCCGGCAGCGCGGCGCTCTCGGCGATCGCGCGTCCGTTGGCCGAGCCCGCCCGCGCAGCCGATCCGTTGCCCGCGCTCGGCGCCAGCGCAGGCGCCAACGCACCACCCGCGGCGCCCGCCTTGCCCGACCGTCCCGCGGCGGCCGCGCGGCGCTCGTCGCGCACGCGCACGTACTCCGGCCAGCCGCCGACGTAGCTGTGCAGCGCACCGTCCTCCACCGCGACCGTGCGCGTACCGACCGCGTCGAGCAGCGCGCGGTCGTGGGAGACCAGCAGGATCGCGCCCGCGAACGCGCGCAGCGCGTCCTCGAGCGCCTCGCGGCTCTCGATGTCGAGGTGGTTGGTGGGCTCATCGAGGATCAGCACGTTCGCGCCGGACTGGACCAGCACCGCCAGCGACAGGCGCCGGCGCTCGCCGCCGGATAGGCCGCTCAGCGGCTTCTCGGCGTCCTCGCCTGAGAACAGGAAGCGCCCGAGCAGCGCGCGCGCCTTGCCCGGGCTCAGACCGGTGGCGCGCTGCGCCGCGTCGAGGACGCTCTGCTCAGCCGCGCCGCCCGCGCCGAGCTCGTCGGCGTGCTGGGAGAGGTAGCCGACCTTCACGTTGTGACCAGTGCTCAGCTTGCCCGCCGCCAGCGGCCTGCGGCCCGCGAGCGTCTCGATCAGCGTCGTCTTGCCAGTGCCGTTGGGTCCGACCAGCGAGACGTGCTCGCCGCGTTCGAGCCACAGCTCCGCGTGCTCCAGCAGCACGAGCGGTCCACCCTTCGCCTCGCTGATCTCAATGCGACCGTCGTCCAGCTCGAAGATCACGCGGCCCGAGCGCGCGGGCGCCGAGAACGTGAACTCGAGGCCCTTGCCGTCGCGCGGGTCGCGCTCGATGCGCTCGATCTTGCCAAGCTTCTTGACGCGCGACTGTGCCTGTTTGGCCTTGCTCGCCTTGTAACGGAAGCGCTCGATGAACCGTTCCATGCGCTCGATCTCCGCCTGCTGGGACTCGATCGCCCTGCCCAGCGCCAGCTCACGCGCGGCCTGCTCGCGGCGCCACTGGTGCCAGGTCCCCGAGAAGAAGCGCGAGCGGCCGGCCTCGAGCTCCAACACCGCGGTGCCGACGGCCTCCAGGAACCAGCGGTCGTGGGCCACGAGCACGACCGCCGCGTCGAGGTCGACGAGCGTCTGCTCGAGCCACTCCAGCGACTCGATGTCCAGGTGGTTGGTGGGCTCGTCCAGCAGCAGCACGTCCGCCGCCGTGGCCAGCGCGCGAGCGAGCGACGCGCGCGTCAGCTGGCCGCCGGAGAACGTGTCCAGGGGCCGGTCGAGGTCCGCTTCGCGGAAGCCCAGGCCGTGCGCCATCGCCGTGGCGCGATTGCGCCACAGATAGCCGCCGCGGGCCTCCAGGCGCGCCTGCGCCTTCGCGTAGCGGGCGAACGTCGTTTCATCGCTCGCGCCACCCGCCATCTGCGCCTCCAGCTTGGCCAGCTGCGCCTCGATCTGCAGCTCCTCCGCGCAGCCCGACAGCAGGTACTCGCGCAGCGCCATCCCGCGCTCCCGCGGCGGGCGCTGATCGTGCAGCGCGATGCGCACGCCCTTGGCGATGCTGAGCTCGCCGCGGTCGATCGACGTCTCGCCGGCCAGCATCCGCAGCAGCGTCGTCTTGCCGGCGCCGTTGCGTCCCGCGATCGTCATCCGTTCGCGGCGCTCGAGCTTGAAGGACACCCCACGCAGCAATGGCTTGCCGGCCATGTCCTTGTGCAGGTCTGATGCGATCAGCAGGGCCATCGGCTGCTGATGGTAGGCGCTGTGTTTGGGTCCTCAGCGCGAGCGCGCGAGCGGGTGTGACGCCCGGTGGCGGTGGTGTATAGCGATGGTTATACGACGGGCGCCGCGAGAGGTAACACGCACGGGCGCTCCGGGCGCTCCTCCGATACGATGCCCGCGACCGATGCGCACCCGCCTGCTCGCAACGCTGATCCCGCTCGCGCTGTTCGCGTCGCTCGCGCTCGCCCCCGCCGCCGGCGCGTACAACAACGGGCGCGGCTTCTACGGGCCGACCAACGACAAGGTCGTGACCAACGCGGGCTTCATCCTGATCATCTTCTTCCCCGCGTTCATCTTCCTCGCGAGCATGCTCCAGCGGCATCTGGAGAAGCGCAAGGAAGCGCGCAAAGCCGCGGCCAAGGGGCTGCTCAGCAACGGCCAGTGGCGCGGCGGCTGGTAGCCGGCGCCGACAGATGAGCACGCCCGAGCAGAGCGGGCACGACGCAGCCGGCGCCGACCCGCGACCGACGGGACCGGAAGCCGTGCGCTACGAGCTCCGCGGCGCTGCCGCGCTGATCACGATCGACCGCCCGCACCGGCGCAACGCCGTCGACGGCCCCACCGCTGCCGCCCTGCACGAGGCATATCTGCGCTTCGAGGCCGACGACGAGGCGCGCGTGCTCGTGCTGACCGGCGCCGGCGATGTCTCCTTCTGCGCTGGGGCCGATCTGAAGGCCACCGAGACGATGGCCCCGCGGCTGCTGGGCGAGGAGGGGCCGATGGGCTTCACACGCCTCACCCCGTCCAAGCCCACGATCGCCGCGATCTCCGGCTTCTGCCTGGCGGGCGGCCTCGAGATCGCGCTGTGGTGCGACCTGCGCATCGCCACCGCGGGGTCCACGCTCGGCTACCCCGAGCGCCGCTGGGGCGTGCCGCTGATCGACGGCGGCACCCAGCGCCTGCCGCGCATCGTCGGCCTCGGCCGCGCGCTCGACCTGATTCTCACCGGGCGCATGGTCGATGCTGGGGAGGCGCTGGCGATGGGCCTGCTGACTGAGGTCGTCGCCCCCGGCAGACATCTAGAGCGAGCGCTCGCGCTCGCCGAGGGGCTCGCCGGCTTCCCGCAGCGCACGATGCTCGCCGATCGCCGCGCCGCGATCGAGGGCCTCGGCATGCCACTCGCCGACGCGCTCGCGATGGAGGCCAAGGCCGGTCCCGAGGTGTTCGAGGACGGCGCGCGTGGAGCACAGCGGTTCGCCGCCGGCGAGGGCCGCGGAGGCGCGGGCGCGGGGGTCTGATCGCCCTGGATCGGCCCGACGGGCCGCGCGCGGATGCTCACAGGCTGCCGCGCGGCGCGATCCAGCGCGTGGGCTGGCCCGTGATCGCGGCGATGCGCTCGAAGCCCTCGTCGTAGTGCAGCAGCTCCACGCCCGCCGACTCCGCTGCCGCGGCGATCAGCAGGTCCGCATGCCCGACGCTGCGCTGGTGGGCGCCGCCCTGGTGGGCGAGCTCGCGGTAGACGTCGATCGCGCGCGTCCACTCCCTCGCGGCAACCGGACACTGGGGAAGCTCCTTCATCTCCACCGCGCGCTCGTCGAACTCGCGGCCGCTACGAACGCTCTGCAGTAGCTCGAGCGTGACCATGGCGCACGTGCCGATCACTCCGTCGAGCGTCTTCTGATCGAAGGCAGCTCGCAGTTGTGGCACGCGACGCGATAGATGCCAGGCGCTCGTGTCAGCGAGTTGGATCACTCCTCCGCCAACCTGCCCCACGGCTTCGTTTCGGTGCGTGAGCGCCGCATCTCCTTGATTCCCTTCAGCGTGAGGTCCTCGAGCTCCCATTCCGTCAACCGCTGCAGCCGGTCCCGTCGCACAACCTCGCGCAGCGCGCCGTGCACCGTGTCGGTTGTGTTGCCGGTCTTCAGCACCTCGCGCGCCTCAGTGACCAGATCCGAGTCCAGGTTGATCGTCGTTCGTTTCACCATCTGCACCCTCGCATGCATCGAGTTCTAGATCAAGATCCATACAGCAATTGTACCTGCGTGTGCACAGAGTTGGCACACTTCGGGCACATTTGTGACGGTCCGGCCCGGTATCGGTAGGCGCACCGGCAAGCGCGAGGCAACGCACCGGGAGGCGCACCAACAGGGGACGTTTCGCCCACAGGAGCTCGCGCCCAGGTATGCTCGCTGAGCGATGGCCTACTTCGTCACAGGAGCGACCGGCTTCATCGGACGTCGACTGGTGGAGCGCCTGCTCGAGAACCGCCAGGGTGACGTGTACGTGCTCGTACGCGACAGCTCAACCGGGCGCTTGGACGACCTGATCGAGCGCTGGAGCATGAGCACGGGCACGGCGGCGGCCGAGCGCGTGAAGCCCGTGATCGGCGACCTGCGCCGGCCGATGCTCGGCATCGAGACGGAACAGGTCGCTGAGCTGCGCGGCCAGATCGAGCATTTCTTCCATCTCGCGGCCGTCTATGACATGACCGCTCCGGCCGAGCGCAACACGGCGGTCAACGTCGGCGGCACGACGCACGCGGTCGAACTCGCGCGCGCGCTCGACGCCGGGCACCTGCACCACGTGTCCTCGATCGCCGTCGCCGGCACCTACAAGGGCGTGTTCGACGAGACCATGTTCGACGAGGGCCAGCGGCTGCCCTCGCCGTATCACCGCACCAAGTACGAGTCCGAGCGGATCGTGCGCGAGCAGCCGTACGTCGCCTGGCGCGTGTACCGGCCGGGGATCGTCGTCGGCGACTCGCAGACCGGCGAGATGGACAAGATCGACGGCCCGTACTACTTCTTCAAGGCGATCCAGCGGATGCGCCAGCTGCTGCCCGAGTGGGTGCCGCTGGTCGGCCTGGACCTGGGCTACACGAACATCGTGCCCGTCGACTGGGTCGCCGGCGCGCTCGAGCACATCGCGCACGAGCCCAACCTCGATGGCAGGGCGTTCCATCTCACCGACCCGCGGCCGCAGCGCGTCGATGAACTGATCAACGAGCTGGCGACCATCGCGCACGCGCCGCGCTTCGCGGTCAGCATCGACAAACGACTCACCGATCCGCTGCCCAAGTGGCCGCTCAAGCTCGCGCTCGCGCTGCCACCGCTGCGCCAGGCGCGCGGCCTGGCGCTGCGCGACCTCGGCATACCTCCGGAGGTGCTCGCACACATGGAGCTGGTGCCGCGCTTCGACACGCGCGAGGCCGCCCGCGCGCTGGCCGGCTCGCCGCTGGAGCAGCCGCCGGCGATGCACGACTACCTGCCGCGCCTGTGGGACTACTGGGAGCGCGACATGGACAACCAGCTGCGCCGCGGCGCCACGCTCAAACAGGCGCTCGACGGTAAGCACGTGCTGATCACCGGCGCCTCCTCCGGCATCGGGCGCTCGACCGCGCTCAAGGTGGCGGCGGCCGGCGGCGTGCCGCTGCTGGTCGCGCGCAACGTCGACAAGCTCGAGGAGGTGCGCGCCGAGATCGTCGCCGGCGGCGGCACCGCGTACGTGTACGCCGCCGACATCTCCGACATCGAGTCGATCGAACGGCTGCTCGAGCGCGTGCTCGCCGACCACCGCAACATCGACATGCTCGTCAACAACGCCGGGCGCTCGATCCGCCGCTCGATCGCGCTCAGCTACGACCGCTTCCACGACTTCGAACGCACGATCCAGCTCAACTACTTCGGCGCGGTCAAGCTGATCATCGGCCTCTTGCCGCACATGCGCAAGCGCGGCTCCGGGCACATCGTCAACGTCTCCTCGATCGGCGTGCAGACCAACCCGCCGCGCTTCTCCGCGTATGTCGCCTCGAAGGCCGCGCTCGACGCCTTCACGCGCGTGGTCGCCTCGGAGGTGATCGGCGACGGCATCACCTTCACCACGATCCACATGCCGCTCGTGCGCACGCCGATGATCGCCCCCACGAAGATGTACGACGCGTTCCCCGCGATCAGCCCCGAGGAGGCCGCAGACATGATCTGCGAGGCGCTGCGCAGCCATCCCAAGGAGATGGGCACGTGGATGGGCAAGTTCGGCGAAGTCGCCTACACGCTCTCGCCCAGCACCGTCGACCGGCTGCTGCACCTCGCCTACCGCGTGTTTCCGGACTCGGCCGCCTCCAAGGGTCACGCCGACGTCGAGGAGCGCGCGTCGTTCGAGCAGATCGCGATGGCGACGCTCACGCGCGGCGTGCACTGGTAGCGGGCAGCGTGGCCCTGCTGGCCGCGGTCTTGGGATGATCAGCAGGTGACCGAGACGGGCCCTGCGATCGAAGTGCACGACCTGCACAAGCGCTACGGCGACTATGAGGCGGTGCGCGGCATCGACATCGCCGTGCAGCGGGGCGAGGTGTTCGGCCTGCTCGGCCCCAACGGCGCAGGCAAGACGACCACGGTGGAGATCCTCGAGGGCTATCGCGCGCGCACCAGCGGCGAGGTGTCGGTGCTCGGATACGACCCCGCCGCGCGCTCGATCGACCTGCGCCGGCGGATCGGCATCGTGCTGCAGTCGGGCGGCATCTACAGCCACATCACGCCACGCGAGGCGCTCAGGCACTGGGCGAGCTTCTACCCGCATCCGCGCGACGTCGAGGAGGTGCTCGCGCTCGCGGGCCTGCAGGAGAAGGCGGACGTGCGCAGCCGCAAGCTCTCGGGCGGACAGCTGCGGCGGCTGGACTTCGCGCTGGCGCTCGTGGGCGACCCCGAGCTGATCTTCCTCGACGAGCCGACCACCGGCTTCGATCCCGAGGCGCGCCGCGCCGCCTGGGAGACGGTGCGCTCGCTGCGGGCGCTCGGCAAGACGATCCTGCTGACCACGCACTACCTGGAGGAGGCGCAGGCGCTCGCCGACCGCGTGGCGATCGTCAAGGACGGGCGCATACTCGCGATCGGGCCGCCGCGCGAGCTCGGCGTCGGGGAGACGGGGCGCATGGGTGGGCTGCGCTACAAGGTCGCCTACCGCGACGCGCACGGCGAGCTCATCGAGCGCGAGACCAGCGACCCGACGACGCTGCTGCACGAGCTCACCGGCGAGGCGCTCGCACGCGGGCAGCGCCTGGAGGATCTGTCGGTGGGTCGCCCGACGCTCGAGGACGTCTACCTCGAACTGACCGCCGCATCGTCCGCGGAGGGGGACGCCGATGCGCCCGCCGGCCCCCGCGAGGGCGAGCCGCGCCGGGAGGCCAGCCGTGCCTGACGCGCTCGCTCTGACATGGCGCCAGTACCGCCTGGAGCGCAGGATGTTCTGGCGCAACCCCAGCGCCGCGTTCTTCAACTTCGTGCTGCCGCTGCTGTTCCTGGCGGGCGCCGGGGCGGCGCTCAGCGGCAACCAGCACCAACTCAACCGGCTGGTGCCGATGATCGCTGGCATGAGCGTGATGTCGACCACGTTCACGGCGCTCGCGTACAACATCGTGTTCCTGCGCGAGCGCGGCGTGCTCAAGCGCATCCGCGGCACGCCGCTGCCGACGATCTCCTACTTCGGCGGCGTCGCCGCCAACGCGGTCACCAACACGGCGCTGCAGATCGCGATCGTCGTGCTCGCCGGGCGCGCGTTCTTCGGGATCGGCTGGCCGCGCCACTGGGAAGCGCTGATCGTGTTCGTGCTCGTCGGCGTCGTCTGCTTCGCCGCGCTCGGTGTCGCCTTCGCGCACCTGATCCCCAACTTCGAGTCGACCGCCGCGTACGTCAACGCCGTGTTCCTGCCGGTGGTGGCGATCTCGTTCTACGTGTTCGACTCCTCGAGCGCCCCCGGCTTCGTGCGCACGATCGCCGAAGCGCTGCCGCTGAAGCCACTGATCGACGGGCTGTCCGGGGCGATGGTCGCGGGCGCGGGGCTCGGCAGCCATCTCGACGCGCTCGCCGTGATCGCGCTGTGGGGTGTGTTCGGGCTGTACTTCGCCGTGCGCGGCTTCTCGTGGGAGGGCAGGCGATGAGGGCGCTCGCCGAGAATCTGCAGCTGCTGCGTGGCTGGCCGCCGAACGCGATCAACGTGTACCTCGCCGGCGACGTCCTACTGGACGCGGCCACCAGGCAGGCAGAGCAACGCATCATGCGCCAGCTCGCCGGGCGGCGGCTGAGCGCGCACGCGCTCACCCACGCCCACCCCGACCACCAGGGCTCGAGCCACGCGATCTGCGAGCGGCTGCAGATCCCGCTGTGGTGCGGCCAGGGCGAGGTGCCCGCGATGGAGACCCCCGGCGGTGTCTATGACTCGCAGGCGCCCACCTGGCTGAACCGGCTGCAGCGGCGCTTCTGGACCGGGCCGCCGCACCCGGTCGCCCGCGCGCTGGTCGAGGGCGACGAGGTCGCCGGCTTCACCGTGCTCGAGGTCCCGGGACACTCGCGCGGACATCTCGCCTACTGGCGCGAGTCCGACCGCGTGCTGGTCCTCGGCGACGTGCTCAACAACGTCAACGTCAGGACCGGGATCCCGGGCCTGCACGAGCCACCGGCGATCTTCACGCCGGACCCCGCCCGCAACCGCGCCTCCGCGCGCAGGCTCGCCGCGCTGCGCCCGCACCTGACCTGCTTCGGCCACGGCGCGCCGCTGCGCGACCCCGGCAGGCTCGCCGACTTCGTCGAGCGCCTGCCCGACTGACCGCACGAGATGACCGACAGCATCTTCCTCGCCTCATCGTCCCCGGCATCGTCCCCGCAGGGGGACGGGGACGGCGAGCACAGTGGCGGTGATGTGTCCTCCCGCGGCGACGGTATAGCGATGGTTGTACAGCCCACGGAGCACGCGCGCGGCCCGTGGGACCCGCGCGCGCTGCACGGCGGCGCGCCGGCGGCGCTGATGACCGCCGCCTTCGAGCGCACGGAGCCCGGCTCGCAGCTGCGCATCGCGCGCCTCGGCTTCGAGCTGCTGCGCCCGATCCCGCTCGGACCGCTGCGGCTGTCGACGCGCATCGTGCGCCCCGGCCGGCGCGTGCAGGAGCTGGCTGGCGAGCTGAGCGCCGATCTCGGCGACGGCGAGCAGGTCGTCTGCCGTGCGAGCGCGCTGCGCGTGCAGGAGGTGTCCAGCGACGCCGCCGCCGCGGCCGAGCACCCGGCGGCTGCGCCCGGCGCGCCGGCGGCAGCGGACACGCGCGCCGAGGTGGCGCAGGATGAACTGCCCCCGCCCGAGCAGGGCAAGCCCGTGCGCTTCGCGCTCGACGACGCCGACGGCGACAGCTTCGCGGCGAGCGCCATGGAGATGCGCTGGCTGACCGATCCCAGGGCGCTAGGTCGCGGGCGGGTATGGATGCGCCTGCGCCACCCGCTGCTCGCCGGCCAGGAGCTGACGCCGCTGGCGCGGCTGGCCGCGACCGCGGACTTTGGCAACGGCGTCAGCGCGACACTGCCGTTCCAGCGCTTCCTGTTCATCAACGCCGATCTCACGATCCACCTGCAGCGCCCGCCCCGCGGCGAGTGGATCGGCCTCGACGCGCGCACGCTGCTGCACGGCGGCGGCACCGGGCTGGCCGAGAGCGTGTTGCACGACGTGCACGGGCCCGTCGGACGCGCCTTTCAGACGCTTGTCGTCGAACCGCGCTCAGCAGGATAGTTGCGCGCGCGATAGTTGCAGATGCAAACATCTTTGCTACTGTCGAGGCGACGCGTCCAGCTGGGCGCACACCCCTTCGACAAGGAGATCGCCAATGTCAACGCCTGAGTCAACAGTCACGCAGACCGCACTGCCCACGGGTACATGGAACGTCGACCCCGTCCACTCGAGCGTGGAATTCCATGTCAAACACCTCGGCATCGCGACCGTCAAGGGCCACTTCAACGAGTTCGAGGGCACGCTCGTGGTCGGCGACGACGGCATCACCGCCAGCGGCTCGGTCAAGGTCGCAAGCGTCGACACGCGCGAGTCCCAGCGCGACGAGCACCTGCGCTCGCCCGACTTCTTCGATGCCGAGAACCACCCTGAGATCACATTCAAGTCGACCTCCGTGCGCCCGCTCGACGAGGACACTTACGAGATCGAGGGCGACTTCACGATCCGCGGCATCACCCGCCCGCTGAAGCTCGAGGCGAGTGTCGAGGGCACCGAAAGCGACCCGCAGGGCAACCAGCGTGTCGGCCTTGCCGCGACTGCCCAGATCAACCGCTCGGACTACGACATCAAGTTCAACATGGCGCTCGGGTCGGGCAACTTCGCCGTCGGCGAGAAGGTCAAGATCCTGCTCGACATCTCAGCCGTCAAGGCTGGCTGAGCACGTCACGCTGAGCAGCTGGCAGCAGTTGCGCGCGGCTTGAGGTGGCGGGCGGCGTCGTCAGCGCACGACGACGTCGCCCAGCGCCGCGTCGATCGCCTCGAGCGTGTCCGCGCTGAGCGTCACGCCCGAGGCGGAGGCGTTCGCGTGCACCTGCTCGGGGCGGCTCGCGCCGACGATCGCCGAGGCGACGTTCGGCTGGCGCAGCACCCACGCGAGCGCCAGCTGCGCCATCGTCAGTCCGGCCGCGTCGGCGATCGGCACGAGCCGCTGGACCGCCTCGAGCACGCGCGGCTGGATCAGCTGGTCGATGAAGCCGCTCATGCTCTCGCTCGCGGCGCGCGAGTCCGGCGGCGGCGGCTCGCCCGGGCGGTACTTGCCGGTGAGCACTCCCTGGGCGAGCGGCGACCACACGATCTGCGAGATCTGCTCGCGTTCGCACAGCGGGATCACCTGCGCCTCTGGTGCGCGCCACAGCATCGAGTACTGCGGCTGGCTCGAGACGAAGCGCTCGACGCCGGGCAGCGCGAGCGACTCGTCGATCTTCTCGGCGGGCCACTCGCTGAAGCCGATGTGACGCGCCTTGCCGGCCTGCACGACCTCGGTCAGCGCGGTCATCGTCTCCTCCAGCGGCGTGCGATCGTCATAGCGGTGGCACTGATAGAGGTCCACGTAGTCGGTCTGCAGCCGCCGCAGCGAGGCGTCGATCTGCTTGTGGATCTGCGCGGCCGACAGGCCCCGGTCGGTGTCGGACATCGGGAAGTAGACCTTCGTCGCCAGCACGTAGGAGGAGCGCTCGCGGCCCGCGAGGACCTCGCCGAGCAGCGTCTCGGCCGCGCCGCGCCCGTACACGTTGGCGGTGTCGATGAAGTTGATGCCGGCGTCGAACGCCGCCTGGACGCATGCCTTCGCCCGCTCGCGCTCCACGCCGCCGGAGTAGGTCAGCCAGGAGCCGAGGCTGATCTCCGAGACATCGATGCCGCTCGAGCCGAGCTTGCGGAAGTTCATCGGCGATCAGACTACCCTGGAAGGCGACGCGACCCGCCGGTCGCGCTGCACGATGACCCCAATCGATCCCGATCTGCGCATTCGCTCGGTGGCGCTGGCCGTCAGCGATCTGGCGCGCAGCACCGATTTCTACGAGCGGGTGCTCGGCCTGCCGCTGATCGTCCGCGAGCGACAGCTCGCACAGCTGGGTCCCGACCCCGAGCATCCGGCGCTCGTGCTCAGCGAGATCGCCGCTGCGACGCCGCTGCCACCCGGCGCGAGCGGCCTCTATCACGTGGCCTGGCTGCACGCCAACCGCGCGCGCCTGGCCGAGACCGTGCGGCGGGTCGCCGCCGCGGGCTGGCCATTTGAGGGCGCCTCCGATCACGGCGTGTCCGAGGCGCTGTACCTGAGCGATCCGGACGGCCTCGGGATCGAGATCTACGCCGACCGCCCGCGCGAGCGCTGGGAGCGGCCCGCCGATGGCGATGGCGTGCGCATGGTCACGCTGCCGCTCGACCTGGAGGACCTGCTCGCGCAGTTCGACGACGAGCCCGCGCCGGCGCTCGCGCCGGAGACGACCATCGGGCACGTGCACCTGAAGGTCGCAGACGTGCCCCGCGCGGCGGCCTTCTACCGCGACGCGCTCGGTTTCGAGGAACAGGCCCAGCTGCCTCAGGCAGCGTTCCTCGCGGCCGGCGGCTACCACCACCACGTGGGCCTGAACTCGTGGCAGAGCCGCGGCGCGGCAGGCGCCCCCGACAGTGCGCCGGGCCTACGCCGGATCGAGCTCGAGCTCAGCGATGCAGCGGCGCTCGACGCGCTCGAGCGCGGGCTGGCCGGCGCGCTCGGCGACTCATACACGAGCTCGGCGGACGAGCCGGACGAGCGCATCTCGCTGCGCGATCCCGATGGCCAGCTGCTGAGCTTCGTGCATCGATGAACTGTTGCTGGCCGAGCTGCCGCTAGCGCCGGCACTCGTATCGCACGCGCGAACCAGACCAGCCCTTTGACCGTCCGATCCAGTGGGGATCATGGCGGGCATGGCCAGTCCTGTGTTGGGCACAGTCAGCCACGGCGACCCGCGGGTGTGGGCGCTGATGCCGGGAGAGGCGATCGAGCGCACGACGCTGCATGAGCGCTACGGCGGGCGCACGCAGGGGCGCATCGTGCCGTCGCGCAGCTCGCCGAACATCATGGTGTTCGCCGACCCGCAGGCGTCGGAGGCGCCGGGAGCGGTCGACGGCTGGCGCGCAGACGGGTGCTTGCACTACACCGGAGAAGGCCAGCGCGGCGATCAACTGATGAAGTCCGGCAACGCCGCGATCTTCAACCACGTGGACACCGGCCGCGCAGTAAGGCTGTTCCGAGGCACGCGCGACCAGGTCGTCTACGAGGGCGAGTTCACGCTCGACGCCGAAACGCCCTTCTACACCACCGACGCTCCCGAGATTCGCCACGGACCGATGCGCAGCGTGATCGTCTTTCGACTGCGCCCGCTGGATACCCGACCCAGGCCGAGCACGTCACCGCTGGACCTCGTGAATCGGGCTGTGGTCGAGGAGGTTCCCATCGAGGAGCAGCGGACGGAGAGGGCATTTCTCGCACCGGACCAGAAGGCCGATGAGGCCGAGCGAAGAGAGCACGCCCTGCTGCTGGCGTTTCGCGACCATCTGCTGCGCAAGGGCCATGACGTCTGCCGGCTGAAGCTCGTGCCGCCGGGCGAGGCCAAGCCGCTGTTCTCAGACCTGATGGACCGGACCACGAACACGCTGTTCGAGGCGAAGGGAACGGTCGAGCGCGGGTCGATCCGCATGGCGGTCGGCCAGCTTCTGGACTACAGCCGCTTCGTGCAGCCACGCCCGCGCATGGCCGTGCTGGTCCCGACGCCGCCGCGTGAGGATCTGCGCGCGTTCTTGAGGAGCGCCGGCGTGGAGATCGTCTGGCGTGACGGCAGGAGATTCCGGGACTCAGCCGGCGAGGCTTGATCGGGAGCTCAGGAGCTCCAGCTCGTCCGCGGAAAGCTCGAGCGCGGTGCAGGCCAGCAGCTCCGCCAGCTGCTCCGTCGAGGTGGCGCTGGCAATCGGCGCGAGCACCGTCGCCTGCGCCAGCAGCCACGCGAGCGCCACCGCGGCGACGGCGGTCTGGTGTGCCGCGGCGATCTGATCGAGCGCGTCGAGCACCGCGAAGCCGCGCTCGTTGAAGTAGCTCTCACGCACGCCCGCCGCGCGCGGGCTGTCGATCTCGGCCCCGTCGCGGCGGTACTTGCCCGTGAGAAAGCCACGCGCGAGACCGAAGTACGGGATGCACGCGAGCCCGTGACGCACGCACACGCGCTCGAGCTCGCCCTCGTACTCCCCGCGCTCGAGGAGGTTGTAGTGCGGCTGCAGCGCCACATACGAGGCCATGCCCGCTTCCGCGCCGACGCGCACGGCCTCCTCGAGGCGGGCGGCGCTGTAGTTCGACGCCGCCGCGTGACGGATCTTGCCCTCGCCGATCAGCTCGCCGAACGCGCCGAGCGTCTCCTGCAGGGGCGTGTCCGGGTCGTCCTGGTGGGCGTAGTAGAGATCCACCGTGTCGACGCCCAGCCGCTCGAGCGAGCCCTCGATGCCCTGCCTGATCGTGGCCCGCGAGAGCCCGTGCAGATCCGCGGACATGCCGACCTTGGTGGCGATCACGAGCTGCTCGCGGTTGCCGCGCGCAGCGATCCAGCGGCCGATGATCCGCTCGGACTCACCCGCCCCACCGGGCCCGCGGCGACCGTAGACGTCGGCGGTGTCGATGAAGTTGCCGCCCGCCGCGGCGTATGCGTCGAGCACCGCGAACGAGCGCTGCTCGTCGATCGACCAGCCGAACACGTTCCCGCCCAGGCACAGCGGAAAGACGTCGAGGTCGGTGTCCGCCAGGCGCGCGATGCGCTCAGGGTAGCGAGGGGATGGGTTCGCTACTGCACCGGGTACGGCGGCGCGGGGTTGTCGATGATGCCGCTCTTGACGCCGGACACGTCCATGTACACCGCATAGCCGATCGCCAGCAGCAGGAACGCTGCGAGCACGGGCCGCAGCCAGCGCGGGTGCCGACTCAGAACGTACGCCGACGCGGGATAGAACGCGGGCGCGGCGAGCAGGATCATGCGCCCCCAGTCCAGCGCGAACGTCATCGAGATGAGCGCGAGCGCCACCAGCACGAGACCGCGCCGCGCGAAGCGCATGTCGCGCAGCGCCAGCGGCGCGACGAGCCACAGCGGGCCATACACGGTGAACATGCGCCGCGCCTCTTGGAACGCGCTCTGCAGCCCCTGCTTGATGACCGTGAAGCGCTCGCCGACGAGCGAGCCGCCGTAGCCCGGCACCTGCGCCTCGCCGACGGTGTTGATGCCGAGCCTGATCGCGACGTAGATCGCGATCGCCGGCGCCGCCGCCGCGAGGCTGTCGCGCGCAGCGCGCCGGTCGAGCGGACGCACCGCCCACAGCGCGTACGCGAGCGGCGCCACGAACAGCACCGCTTCGCGCACGACCACGCCGACCAGCAGCGTCACCGCAAGGCTCAAGCGCTCGCGACGAACGGCGAAATACGTCGCCGCCATCATGAAGAAGACCGTCGCGACGTCCGTGTTGCGGCCGTGGCGCAGCACGACGATCAGAAACGGCGGCGAGATGCTCATCGCCAGCGCCAGCGCGATCGCCACGCGCGGCTCGCCGCCCAGCTCGCGCATCAGCAGGTACGCGAACGCCGCGGCTCCGCCCGCGGCGAGCAGCGCCAGCGCCGTGAACGAGACGGTGTGGTCGAACGGCAGCATGTGCACCAGCAGCGGCAGTCCCAGGCGAAAGCCGAACGGGAACGTGTGCACGCCGAACGGGTGGCGCGCGATGTCTTCGTAGATCAGGTCGTCGCCGCGCGGCGTCTGCTCCTTGCGGATCGGCGCGCTGAGCACAGCCAGCGCGATCGCGCCGGCGAGGCCCACGATGCTCGCCCTGCGCCATTCCGGCCGCCGGCCTGGTCCGATCCGACCGGCCCGCGCGCCCGCCCACGCCGGCAGGCGTCGCGTGCTCGTCGTGGCGCGGCCCTCCACGGGCCGGAGCCTAGATGATTGATTCCACGGCATGAGCTCAGCGCGTCCGGCCTGGCGCAAGGCCTGCCAACGAGCTGACGAGATGTTCATGCCGCTGCGGCTAGCCTCGACCGACCAGAATCCTTGCTCAAGGAGTTCCAGCATTTCGTCGATTACCCTGTTATCGTGTTACAGCGTTACCAGAACCTAAACCGTGCGCCGGAACCGCACCGCGGCGGGCCAGATGGCAAGAGCGCCAGACGCCTCATCCGACAGCCGGCGATCACATCCAGGGAGAACCTCATGGAAACCCGCGTCTTGCGCGTACCCGAGCAAGTACACACTCAGGCAACCCAGATCGCCGCGCTCCGTCAATCACAGCCCGGTCATCTCGTCGCCGCGGCTTGGCGCGAGTACATCGAGAACCATCGCGACGAGTTTGCCGCAGATCTCGAGACGACCGCAAAGCTGCTGCGAGACGGGACGCTCGAGCAGCTCGCAGAGTTCACCAGCCGCAACGCGGACGCCCGCGCGGCGGAGGCCGTCGAGAGACTGAACTCCAAGAGAGCCCAGAGCACCGACGGCGAGCCGGCGGACGAGACGGAGTCGACTCGCACCTAGCTGTTCCAACAGCCGGGAGGAGGTCTGGGGGTGTGTCTAGGATGACGAGCCCATGGATCGTCCCCTCTCACTCGTTGGTCGTGCTGTCGCGGGCGCTTACATATGCAAGGACTGGGAGCCGCGGGTGACCGCACGTTGCCTCGATGAGGATCTCAACGCCGCGACGATGGCCGACTTCGAGTCGATCCGTGGCCTTGAGATCGTCAAGGCGTTCATCAAAGACCGGTCGACGACCGCAGAGTCAAGCCGGCAGGTACGTCCCCTTAGTTCGGGTCAGGAGGTGTGGGCGCTCGGTTACGGCCACGACCACCGGGGTGCCACCTTCTACGACGAGGACGAGAGCGTGATTTGGCTCGTCGCCTACGGCCGCCACCGATCCGGCACCGACGAAGACTTCTACCCCGTCTGCAAGAAACTTGACGAGGACGGCCGGCTCTTGCCGACGAGGTCAGACCTCGTCCGCCTGTACAAGGACCGGGACCGGCGGTTCATCGACGCCGTCACGCTCGAGGCGCCGGTTGCTTTGAAGGCCGCCCGCGACACGGAGGGTGAGTACCGCTGCACCATCGGAGGCGAGCTCGGCGCCGGCCTGGCGATCGAGGTCATCGAGGAGCTGGAGGCCACATCGATCACTGTTGCGTTCAAGCCGGTGGGCGGGGGCCCGCTCAGCGCCGTGACCATGGAGCAGGGACAAGTGCTCCTGCAAGCGCTGACGTGCGGGAAGTGGGAGATGATCGGCCGGATGCCGTCCCGCGAGCTCGCTCCCGACGAGGTCGCCTTCACGATCACCTTGGTGGGCGGCAAGGTCGCGTAGACCGTGGACTTCCTGACCAAGAACATCCACACGATCCAAGTAGGGATTCAGCACCACAACAGAACCTGTGTTGTGCCGGCGCGGGCGATCCTGCTGCACCCGACCGAGCACGCGAAGCTCGGCGTACAGGAACTATGGGGCCTCGCAGTGTGTGCGGACGAACGGGTGCGCCTCGGTCGGTTTCGCATCGACTGTGAAGGATCGGCCTGGCGGGTCGAGGACGAGCTTGACCTCCACACGCAGCATCTCGAAACCTCAACATCTCCGACTCCAGGTGCGCCGCTTGAGCAGCCACTCGCGGCCCGAGCGCCGCGATGAGCGCGTGGTTATGAGGTTTCGTCGGTTCCACTGCGCCTGCCTCGTGAAATAAGGCAGCTATCGTCGCCGCCCCTGGGCGAAGCTCTGCACCGCCGGCGCCGCCGCGCGCATGCTCGAGCCCACTTCCTCGCCCTGCACGTCATCCTCGCCGCCGCTCCCCCGTGCCGTGTCCGCCTGCGCCGCTGCCTGCTCGCGGCCGCGCAGGCGGTGCACGCGCGCCGCGGCGGCCCCGCCCTCGCCCGCCTCGACGCCGCCGGCCACGAAGCGCTCGAGCGCGGCCAGCTCGCGCACGATCACGTTGACGACGCCCTGCGCGCGCTCGAGGGTGCCCCTGGCGAGCAGCAGCGGCTCCGCGCGCGCCAGGTGGCGGTGGCGCTCATAGACCGCCTTGGGAACGATCAGGTTGACCGTTCCGAACTCGTCCTCGAACAGCAGGAACATCGTGCCCTTCGCCGTTCCCGGCCGCTGCCTGGCGATCACCAGCCCCGCCACCGCCACCTGACAGCCGGACGGCAGCCGCGGCAGCTGCGCGCTGGTGGCGAGCATCGGCACCGTCAGGCGCCCGCGCAGGACCGCCAGCGCGTGATCGCCGACCGTCACGCCGCTGGTGGAGTAGTCGGCGATCAGCCGCTGCCAGCGCCCGAGCGGGCGCAGCCGCGGCGGCGCCGGCAGCGCCAGAGGCAGCGCCAGCTGCGCGCTCTGCCCGACCGTCTCGGCCGTGCTCGCCAACCCCAGCTGCCACAGGGCCACGCGCCTGTCGCCGCCTGTGAGCGCGCCCGCTGCCGCCCCCGCGATGAGGGCGTCGCAGGCGCCCGACCAGGCCAGCTGTTCGAGCGAGCCGCGCCTGCACGCGACGCGCCCGGCGAGCTCGCCGAGGCTGGTGAACGGCCCGCCGCGCTCGCGCTCTGCCACCAGCGCCCGCATCTCCGCGCTCGTCACGTCCTTGATGTAGCCCAGACCCAGGCGCACGCCGCCGCGCTCGACCGTGCACTGCACCTGCGAGGCGTTCACGTCGAGCCCGTGGATCGGAATGGAAACCCCACGATTTTCGGCCTCGTGGACGAGGCTGTCCGGGGCGTAGAAGCCCATCGGCTGCTCGTTCAGCAGCGCGCACAGGAACTCCGCGCCGTAGTGCACCCGCAGCCACGTCGACTGGTAGGCGAGCAGGCCGAAGGCGGCGCTGTGCGCCTTCGGAAAGCCGAAGCCGGCGAAGCCCTCGACCATCCCCCACACGCGCTCCGCCGTCTGACGATCGGCGCCCGCATGGCGCAGCGCGCCCATGACGAAGCGCTCGCGATGGCCCTGGATCAGCTCGTGCGAGCGCTTGCGGCTCATCGCCCGGCGCAGCCCGTCCGCTTCGCCGGGGCTGAAGCCGGCGAACGCTTCGGCGACCTGCATCACCTGGTCCTGGAAGATGATCGTGCCGAGCGTCTCGCGCAGCACCGGCTCCAGCGCCGGATGATCGTAGGGCACCTCATACGCCGGGTCTTCGCGCAGGCGCCTGCGCCTCTCTATATAAGGATTGATCGCCCCACCCTGGATCGGTCCCGGGCGCACGATCGCCACCTGCACGACGAGGTCATCGAGGTTCTCCGGCTGCGTGCGGCGGATCGACTGCATCTGCGCGCGACTCTCGATCTGAAAGACGCCGACCGTGTCCGCCGCGCGGATCGCCTTGAACGTCTGCGGATCGTCGAACGGGATGCGCGAGAGGTCGATGCGCTCTCCGCGCACGCGCGCGATCTCCTCCACGCAGCGCTCCACCGCCGAGAGCATCCCCAGACCCAGCAGGTCGATCTTCAAGAAGCCCGCGTCCGCGCACGAGTCCTTGTCCCACTGCACCATCTGCCTGCCCTCCATCGCCGCCGGCACCACCGGGCAGCAGTCGATCAGCGGCCGCGTCGCGATCACCATCCCGCCCGAGTGCTGGGAGAGATGCCGCGGCAGCCCGTACGCCTGCTCGACCAGCCGCGCCAGCCAGCGCCAGCGCGTCGAGCCCGCGCCCGGCTGCGCGCGAGCCCCACCCGTGGGCTGGGCATCCGGGATCGCCGCCTCCCTGCCCCACGGGTCAGCCCCGCGGGCGGCGCGCTCGATCTCGCCGGCGGGCAGGCCGAGCACCTTGCCCAGCTCGCGGATCGCCCCGCGCGCGCGGAACGTCGGGAAGGCCGCCACCAGCGCCGCGCGATCGCGCCCGTAGCGCTCGTGCACGCGCGGGATCAGCCGCTCGCGGATGTCGCGCGGGAAGTCCAGGTCGATGTCCGGCAGCCCGTGCAGGTCCTCGTGCAGGAAGCGCCCCAGCGCCAGCCTGCCGGCGATCGGGTCGATGTGCGAGAGCCCCGTCAGGTAGCACACGATCGAGGACACCGACGACCCCCGTCCGCGCCCGGGCGCCAGCAGCGCGCGCACCGAATCCGGCCCGCGCACCTCCACCGCGACCTCGCGCGCCAGCTCGAGCATGTCGTGGTGCAGCAGGAAGAAGCCCGCCAGGTCGAGCCGGTCGATCACGCGCAGCTCCTCCTCCAGGCGCGCCGCCGCCTCCGCCCCGGCTTCGCGCGTCGCTCCGTAGCGCTCGTCCAGCCGCGCCCGGCACAGCTCCGCCAGGCGCCGCGAGGAGCTCTCATCCTCGGCCCCCGGGTAGCGGTAGCCGAGGTCTCTGGTCAAGTCGAACGTCAGCCGCTCGGCCAGCGCCAGCGTCTCGCGGACCGCGTCCGGGTGGTCGGTGAAGCGACTGGCCATCGCCCGCGGCGAGCTCATCACGTGGCTGTGGTTGCCGCGGCGCAACGGCTCGCACGCGTCGAGCGCCGCGTGGTTGGCAAGCGCCACGAACGCGTCCTGCAGCTCCGCCCTGGAGCGCGCGTGCGCGTGCACGTTGCCGGTCGCCACGCACCTGACCCCCAGCCGCCGGGCGTGCGCCTCGAACGCGCGGTTGCGCGCACGATCGTGGCGTGCGTACGGGCGCTGCAGCTCCACATACAGGCCCTCCCGGCCGAATGCGTCGAGCAGCCGCCTGGCCGCGCGTTCGTCCTCGACGCCGCGACCGATCGCAGACCGCTCGGCGCAGCCCGTCAGGCACACCAGGCCCTCGGCATGGTCGAGCACCGCCTGCACGTCCACCCACGGCTCCGTGCGCTCGCGCCCGGACGCGCGCTCGCGGGTGTGAGCATGCGCGAGCGTGATGATCCGGCAGAGGTTGCGCCAGCCGCGCTCGTCGCGCACGAGCAGCGTGATGTGGCGGGTCTCGGCCGGCTCGGTCCCGGAGCTGGAACGAGCGCCCGCGCTGAGGCGAGCGCCCTCGCCGGGGCGGGCGGAGCCGGCGGGCTCGAGCGCCACGTCGATCTCGGCGCCGTGGATCGCCCGCACCCCGTGGTCAGCGGCGACCTGCGCGAGCTCCATCGAGCCGCAGACCGAGTTGTGGTCGGTCAGCGCGAGCGCCGCATGGCCCAATTCGCCCGCGCGCTGCGCCAGCTCCTGCGGCAGCGACACGCCGTCCAGAAACGAGTACGCCGAGTGGCAGTGCAGCTCGACGTACTGCGGCATCCCAGGGCGGCTCATCTGAGATGGTCGTGAGTCGAGCCAGACAAGGACGCAGCGAGCGTGGCGTGCTCGGCACGCGAGCGAGCGAGGACGCAGTATGGCGAAGCGCTCACGGCCATCTCACGCTCCCTGGATGAACCAGCTCCCCGAGCGCAGGTCGTGGAAGACGACCACGTTGCGCCCCCGCTCGCCCACCAGCTCCCAGTAGCGGCGTCGCAGCGGCTCGGCCGTCCACCAGCGGTCCTCCACCAGCCAGGACTCGCGCAGCGACTCGATCGCTTCGCCGTTGACCTCGGCCGGGATGCCGTCGCGGCGGGCGGGGTCCAATCGCACGCGCGCGGGCTGTGGCTGGTTCAGGGCACGAGCCATGCGCGGACCATCACTCGGGGATCGGCGCCAGCACGACCCGCCGCTCGGGCACGCGCGAGTCGGGATCCACGCACACCGCACGCAGCGCCGCGTCCTGCCCGGCCACCGCGCGCACCTGGGCCACGGCCTCGCGCAGGCGCACAGCGCGGGCGGCGCGGGCTCGAGCCTCGTCGAACAGCGCGCCCTGCTCGCTCGCCGGGGGGCCGAAGCGCTCGGCGGACAGCCCCAGCACGGCGGCCGGCGCGGGGAGCGTCAGCAGGCGCACCGACAGCGCCAGCCAGATGCGCTCGGGGTCGCACAGCGCTTGGCGGAAGACCACGCGCTCGCGCCAGCCGCCGCCCGCGGCCAGACGCGCGGACAGCGTGGCGGCGCGCAGCGTGCGTCCACGGCGCTCGGAGCGCGCCAGCAGCCGGTCCACGAGCACGCCCAGCACGCGCTTCAGCGCCTCGCCCGAGCTCGCGTCGCCGACCTCCATCGACTCCTCCAGACGCTCCTCGAGGAGGCGCACACGCAGCGGGCTGTCCTCGCCGCAGGCCAGCCGGTGCGCGAGCACGCCCGGCGCGCCGAAGCGGTCGCTCAGCGCCGCGCGCCCGAGCCGCGCCAGCTCGCCGAGCGTGCGCACCCCCAGGCGCGAGAGCGGCTCGATCAGCGCGGCCGTGTCCTCGCGAAAGCCGAGCAGCCCGACCGGGCGCCCGGCGAGCCAGCGTCGGGCCTCGCCGCCGTCCAGCACCAGCGGGCGGCGCGAGCGCACCGCCAGGGCGCCCGCCAGCGCACAGAAGCGCGTCGGCCCGGCGCCGATGCGCACCGGGCGCGCCAGCGCCCGGGAGGCGGCGGCGAGCGTCGCGGACAGCGTGCCGTGAATCCCGCGCAGCCCGTCGCTCTCGAAGTACGCGAGCCCCGGGCGCGCCGGCTCGACCGCCGCTCCGATCGCTTCCAGGGCCCGCAGCGCCGTCTCCCACGCCTCCGCCACCAGCACCGGGTCGCCCGGCACCAGCACCAGGTCCGGGCAGCGGGCGAGCGCCTCGCCGAGCACCATCCCCCGTGCCACGCCGCGCGCCTCAGCCGCCCCCGAGACCTCCCCCACGCGCTGCTCGCCGCCGACGAGTGGCGCCACCGCCAGCGCGCGCCCCGCCAGCGTCTGCCGAGCGATCTTCGAGCCCTCGCCGGCCGCCACGGCCAGCTCGAAGCGGGGGATGTAGATGCAGACGACCATGCGAACACATGTTCGCATACGCTGCGGCCCGGCCGCAACAGATGGACGTCTACATTCAGCGTCTCAGACGCGCACCGCTTCGACCAAGGAGGCCGGCCAACGCTTTGGAGCCGCCACCTCGCGGCCGATGCTTCGGTGGCGTGCCCGATCAGGGCCAGCGGGTGCGCCCGTAGAGGAGGGCGATCAGCCGCTCGAGGTAGCGCGAGCGTCGGGGGCGGTAGGGAAACAGCTGCAGCTCGGGCAGCGCGATTCGGTTGACGAGCAGCGACTGTGTGGTGCAGTACTTGTGGATGCCCTCGGCGCCGTGGCGTGCGCCGAGCCCCGAATCACCGGTTGCGCCGAAAGGCAGCTCGAGCGCGAGGCCGCTGAGGACCGCGTCATTGACGCAGGCGTTGCCGGCCTTCAGACGGCGGGCGATCTCCTCGCCTCGCTTGAGATTGGCTGTCCACACGCTGGAGTTCAACCCGTAGGCTGAGTCGTTGGCGAGCGCGACTGCCTGCTCGGCGTCTGCGACCTTCATCACGGGCAGGGTCGGCCCGAAGGTCTCCTCGCGCATTGCGCGCATCTCGTGGTTGACGTCGACGAGGATCGTCGGCTCGTAGAAGTGGCCTTCGCGCCGCTCGCGCATTCCGCCACTGAGGACGTTCGCCCCTCGCTGTCGGGCGTCCTGCACGTGCTCCTCGACGATGCGAAGCTGGGCCTCGGAGGACAGGGGGCCAACGTCCACCGTTCCCGGACCGTCCGCGGGTCCCGTCCGCAGCGCGCAAACCCGGGAGCGGAGACGATCGAGGAACGGCTCGTAGGCGGGCGCCTCGACGTAGATCCGCTCGACCGACCAGCAACATTGGCCCGCGTGGCAGAGCCCGTACCAGCAAGCGGCGTCGGCCGCGCGGTCGAGGTCGGCGTCCGCGAGCACGATCATCGGATCCTTGCCGCCGAGCTCAAGCGACACGGGCGTGAGTGTCTCGGCGGCGCGCGCCATGACCTTCTTGCCCGTCGCGGTCGAACCGGTGAACTGGACCATGTCGACCGCGTCGACGACCGCGGTACCGGTCTCGCCGGCGCCGGTGAGCACTGGCATGAGGTGTTCCGGCAGGCCCGCTTCGCGCATTCCCTCCGCCATCAGGAGAGTCGACAGCGGCGTGAGCTCGCTGGGCTTCAGGACCGCGGCGTTGCCTGCCATCAGCGCCGGAATCGCATCGCCGAAGCAGAGGATCAACGGGTAGTTCCACGGCCCGATCACCCCTACGACGCCGTACGGGCGCCGGCGGAGCGTCAGCCGCTTGCCGATTAGGAACGGCGAGTGGGCGTGCACGCGCTCCTCGCGCAGGTAGTGGCGCGCGCGGCGGGCCCAGAACCCCAGCGCGTCGGCGACATAGACGATCTCGACGTTCAGCGCGTCCTCCCACGGCTTGCCGGTCTCAGCAACGATCGTCTGCACCATCCTGCGACGGTTGGCGATCAGCCAGCGGCGCGCGGCCCACATCACCGTCGCGCGCCCAGCGAAGCCGGCCGCGCCCCACGCGGGTTGAGCCGCACGCGCCGACTCAACCGCCTCGCACACCGTCCCGGCGTCGATGGCCGGCACCGTTGCGAGAGTCCCTCCGGTCGCCGGGTTCTCGACCGTGATCCCGGCCGTGCGCTCAGCCGGCATCAGCTGCGCCCGGTCCCTCTCCCGGCTGCGTCGCGAGATCCCGTTGCATGCTCGGCCGCGCCCGTCCCTGCAGCGCCTGCGCCTGGGCCGGGCTCGACCTCGATATCTCGCGCGTCGACCGGCTCACCGCAGCACGAGCACACGAGTACGGGGCTCGTGAGCTCTCCGCACAGCTTGTGGCGCAGTGCCAGCGGGGGTCCTTCCGGGCCGGTCATGTGCCGATCGCCCCACTGCATCAGCGCGACGACCGCCGGGTAGAGCTCACGACCCGCATCGCTCAGCACATACTCGAAACGGTCCGGCGCCGAGCGGTACTGCCGGCGCTCCAGCACTCCATGCTCCACGAGTGTGCGTAGCTGGCGACTGAGGATCGTTCGCGAGACGCCGAGATCGCGTGCCATCTCCCCAAACCGCCGCACTCCGTGGAACGCCTCGCGGAGGATCAGGAAAGTCCAGCGGTCGCTCAGCAAGCCCACGGTGCGCGTCACCGAGTCGTTCTCGAACCTACGCATTGCGTGCACGATATCGTTTCGATACCGGTCGCGAATCGCGACCGGCGTCTATGTGGCTGGCGATCGAGTCGTCGTCGGCTATTCCGGCGGCAGGATCCCAGGATGGCTCTGGAGAAAGGCGATGCGTGCCTGCTCGCCCGCAACGTCGGCACGAATCTGGTGCAGTCCCTGCAGGAGCTGCGGCAGCGGGACGCCGCCCAGCAGCTTTGCGCGCTCAGAGGGTTTGGCGTGAAGGACGGCGGTGACCTGGGCGCTCATCCCGCGAAGGGTGCGCTCGTCGGAGCGCAGCTGTGCGGCGAGGGGTCGCGGTGCGGGCTCGGGTGCGGCGTATCGGTTGTCTGGACCGCTGCGGATGACCTGCGTCACGGTCTTGCCGCTTGTGAGCAGTACGGTCGCTGTGAACGTTCCCCGGTAGAAGACGCCGTCGTAGACGACGATGAAGACGTGGTGCGGGCCGGCCGGCTGGACGGTGCGGACGTCGGCTGGCGTGGTCAGGGTGATCGACTTCACGTCGGCTGCCGCGGCACCCGCGATGACGGTGCTGCCGGGGAGGGTACGTCGCTGACTTTCTGCTTCCGTCGGTGGCTGGGTGCGTTCCGAGAGGGACTGCGTGACGGTGATTCCAAGCTGCGGGGGATGCTGTCCGCCCTCGTCACCTCCGAGTGGTTCGTCGCGTTCTTGAGCGCGCGCGTTGCGGGTGCCGCACGGCGAGCCGCTCGAGTCCCCTTCGGGTCCGGCAGCTACCTGTCCTGTGCTTTCTGAGATGTAGGCGAAGCGATCGTCGATGACGCGGCCGATCTCGGAGATCTCCCAGTAGCTGGGACACAGCGATGTTTGCGTGAATCCCCACGGCGCCGACCCGTCGGGCGAGGGCGCCCGAACCTGTGGTCGCAGGTCCGGGGGAGTGGACGGGGCGTAGGACATCACGGTCTGCCCGTTCGGTAGGCGCGCGCTGACCTTCAGGGGACCGGCCCAGTAGCTGCCCGGGAGCACGAGCAGGTAGGCATGGTTGACATCGGTGGTGATCGGTCGCGGCGCGCCCGCCCCGAGGAGAAGCGCGTGGGTTGCCGGCGGCTCGACGACTCCGGCGACGACGGTCCTGACGGGCAGCGGCGCGTATTCGCCCGCGTTCTTCGGGTACGCGGCGATGGTTGGCGTGAGGTTTTCAGCTGTGGGTGCTCCGGCTCCGGTGCAGTGGGTCGCCTGTTCGCCGGGTGACGCGGTCGAGACGTTCAGGGGAATTGGCGTTCCGCCGGGGTCTGGCTGCAGGAGGCGACCTTCATGGATGACGCCCGCCTGCCAGCAGTCAAAGAGCGAGGGGTGCTTTTCGGCACCGAATTTTGCCCTTGGGTCGACGTGCCCCTGCCAGCTGCGAAGGCTCCAGCCGGGTCCGCCTGCTGGGTCCGCGGCGTGCTGCGTCTCAACCACGGTCTGCCGTATTGGGTCCTCGAGCGGCGCGAAGAACCCGCCGTGATGGACAGCCGAGCGGTACGGCTCGACTGCGCCTTCGCGGACGGGTTTGCCCGTCAGACCGTAGAAGAGGACCGTGGAATGAGTGAAGCGCACGCTATGCCCGTCCGCGAGCCTTGCGACGAGCGTCAGCGCGCGCGGGTCCACGTGCCCGTCCAGGACCGCGAGGAACGCGCCGCCGTGCGGGTCGATCGCAACCGCACGCGGACTCCCGGCTCCGAGCAGCGTGAGGCTCCGCACGCGCAGTGACACGCCGCCGTACACGAGCGTGCGGGCCGGATTGTTGCCCCATGGATTTCCGCTGCCTTCGCCGTCACCGGGGTCGAAGCGGTGGAACCGTACGAACAGCGCCTCAGATCCGAGTCGTCCGCATATTGAGGGGGTTTCCGCCTCACTGGAAGGGCCGCCCTGGCTGCCGGGTCCGAGCTCCTGAGATGCCTGTGCGCAGTTCTCATCACCGCTCGCGCCCGGAGTGCCGATTGCCGAGCCGCCGCTGACCTGCCACGGCGCGCCGCCATCGGGATCAGCGGTTTCGAACGCCGCCGATGCCGCGAACGAGATCGCATCGGAGCGGCCGTCCGCGGTGGTCACGACTATCCGGGGTCGCACTTCGTCGAGCAGCCCCTGGTAGACCGTGATGAAGCTTCCCTGCGGGCCAAGCGTGAGCCTGCGTTCCCCTCCTGGTCCATACGCGGTAACGGACCGTGCTCCCGCGCCGGCGATGCCGTTGACGACCGTCCTTGCTTCTCCGGCGGTGCGGCCGGCAAACTGGCGCGCCCCCGCCAGGACGGGCCCGGCGATCCCGGGCACCCCGCACGCATCCACTCCAGTGAGCGGCAGCGCGCGGAACACGTGATCCAAACCCACGATCCCGAACTTGCCGTTGAAGATCTGCCCCACCGCTGTGCATGTCTCCCCCGAGCTGCTCCGGAAGATCCGCACATCCCACGGCGGCCCGCCTTCCGGGTCAGGTGCGTCCAGGCCGGCCAGCATCACGCTGTCTGCTACCGGGTGTTCCCACGGCGCGACATCGGCCGCGTTCAGGGACGGCAACGGGCTTCCTTCGCTGATCAGCAGCACAGCGGCCGCCCCGGCGGCCGCCAACAGCACCATCAGGGTTATCAGGACAGCGATTAGCAGCGGTGAGCGCGAGCGCACGCGGCCTCGCGGGCGCCCCGAGTTGACGGCGATGGCCACGGCGGGCCCGGCGACGACCGTGTGCTCCACAGCGGTCGCGTCGATGCGCTCTCGGGCGGTCGAAACCAGCAGCCGCTCCAGCTGCGGCAGGACCATCATGTCGTCTGAGGTTGGTGATGGGCTCATGGGTTCAGCTCGCTCCGTTCGCCTGCGTTTCTAAGCCGTGCAAGGCCGCGGCTCACGCGCTTGCGCACCACGAGCGTCGAGCAGCCCAGTTCGCCAGCGAGCTCGGCATAGTCACGCTCATCGACGACACGGCCCAAGATCGCGTCCCGCTCGCCCGCGGGCAGCTCGCCCAGCAGCTCCAGCCAGGAGTTGCTTAACCCGATGGTGAGTACCCGTTCGATGTCCTGATCGTCGAGAGCCAGCGGCTCCAGGGCGCCCAGCCGTCTGCGTGCTGCCTCCGCGACACGGCCGCGTCGGAAGCTGCTCACCAACGTGTTGTGGGCGATCGTGAACAACCAGCCGCTCGCACTCACCGACCCGCTACGACCCGGATCAAACGAGCCCGCCGCCTCCAGAGCAGCCGCAAACACCTCGCTCGTCAGGTCCGCCGCGATCTCCGCATCGCGCACCCGCGTCAGCAGATATCCCAGGATCGGCCGCTCGTAGCGCCTGTAGAACACGCCGAACGCCTCCGCATCCACCCGTGTGCGAGCGAGCAGCTCTGCATCGCTACTGACGCGCTCACGGGCCGGCATGACAGTACCTACGCTAAAGCCAGCAAAACGTGACCGCGGGAAGAGCAGCAGTCTTCACCGTATGATGAAGATTGATATGGCGGCACCCGACGGCAGCTCGAAGGAGGGCTCTCGACGCCCCAAAGGCGATCCGGGCGTCACGCGGGAGCGCATCGAGCGGGCCGCGCGCGCGTCGTTCGCCGAGCGCGGTTGGGCCGGAACGTCGCTGCGCGGCATCGCTCGTGACGTGGGCGTCGATGCCGCCCTTGTGCACTACTACTTCTCCTCTAAGGAGGCGCTCCTCGATGCGGTCACGACGCCGCCACCCGAGTGGCTGGAGTCTATTCGGAGGACCAACTCGGCGCCGCCGCGCGGTCGTGGCGAGGCCGTCGCGCGAAATCTGGTCTGGACCTGGTCTCAGCCCGAGATCCGCGACGTGCTCAGCTCCATCCTCCAAACGGCCGCCCACGAGGCCCGGACGCGTGAGAAGCTGCGCCAGCTGGTGACGCTCAGCCTGCTCCCGGCGATCGCCGCCAAGCTCGACGACGACGAGCGGCTGGTCCGAGCCTCGATGATCAGCTCTCAGCTCGTAGGGGTCGCGATGCTGCGCTACATCCTCCAGGTCGAGCCGCTCGCGTCGCTGCCTGACGAGGATCTCGTTGCGCTGCTGGCGCCGACGATCCAGCGGTACCTGACCGATCCCCTTCCCTAGTTCACAGCCGCAAGGACATCGTTGACCGTTCACGGTGAGGGATCACCGCAAGCACATCGTTTACTGGGTGAAGGTGTGGTGGAGGGGCCTCTCACGGAGCGGAGTCCGTAGGACGGAGCGAAGTGAGAGGCCCCTGGCGCCTTGTTGTGGGAGGGGTCCTCACCGGCGGCGTGGGGTGGCCAGCCGGGCGGTGGTGAGCAGCTGCCCGTCGGTGTCGCTGACGTGCAGGTTCTCGCCGTCGGTGGGTGAGAGGTCGAGCGTGGCGGTGACGTACTGGTAGGCGCTGCCGTCGGGCATCGGGATCGCGCGGCCGAGGACGCGCAGGCGCTGGTCGGAGCGGATGAAGCGGATGAACTCGATCCGGCCGTGCTCGGGCCAGCCGGTGGGGATCTCGCTGGCCGGCAGGGGCGCGCGCGGCGTGGTGATCGTGTTCTGGTCGGGGGTGCGTCCGCCGCTGGCCTTGTAGCGGTGCTGGCTGTTGTGGAAGCGCTCGAACGCGATCGTGCGCTCGACGAGACGCGCCAGCCCGTCGAAGCGCTCTTGGCGGAAGAAGCGCTGCTGGAAGGTGTTGTTGAAGTGCTCGATCGTGCCGTTGCGCCAGGGTTCCCGTGGCGGGATGAACACGAGCGTGACCTGCTGGTGCAGGCAGACCCTGACAACCTCCCCCAGGCCGGTCGGTGAGACGAACGGGCCACCGTTATCCAGCTGCAGACGCCGCGGCAGCCCATGGCGCTCCCACAGCGCGTAGAGCGCCCCGAGCACGCGCTGATCGCCGCGGTCGGTGACGATCTCGACCCCAGCCTGGTGGGAGGCCACGTCGATCTGCGTGAGCGCGTGGAAACGCACCCCGCCATCCAGGTAGCGCGGACCAACGAGGTCGGCCTGGACCACGTCCCCCGCTTGCTTGGCCGCCGGCGCGGGGTAGGGCAGCCCCTTGCTGGTCCGTCTGCGGCTGGCACGGCCCGACCGTGTCACTCCGGCGCGCGCGAGGATCTCCTCGATCGTGCGCACCGGCGGCACCGGCCCACCGAGCTTCTCGAGCTCCCACGCGATCGCCTCCGCACCGACCTGTGCCCACGGGTTCTCCGCCAGCCGCGCACGGACCGCCAGCACCCGCGCCTCGACCTCCTCGCTCGTGCGGTTCGCCACCCGCTTGGGTGCCCTGGAGCGGCCATCCGCCCAGGACGCATCGTGCGGGTCATAGCGCGCCGCCCACTTCGCCACCCACTGCCTCGTGCGCCCGAGATCCGCCGCGATCGTCTCCGGCGACTCGCCCGCCAACCGCCGCCGCGCCGCCTCGCGGCGCAACGCCACCTCCACCTCCGACATGCACACCTCCACGCTCGCTCAACAGAGCGCGCGAGGCTGCCACGCCACACCCGATGTAAACGATGTGCTTGCGGCTCAAAAGCCAGCCGCGTAAACGATGTGCTTGCGGTCAGACGTAAACGATGTGCTCGCGGCCGTCA
>Ga0181530_10000537_pt1 | contig 48599 bp, 50 predicted proteins | sample PEATcosm2014_Bin_42_FD_119769 | JGI IMG/M metagenome (GOLD analysis project Ga0181530, IMG submission 119769) | Peatland microbial communities from MTU Mesocosm Facility, Houghton, MI, USA - PEATcosm2014_Bin10_60_metaG | ecosystem: Environmental > Terrestrial > Soil > Wetlands > Peat | place...
AGAGATTGGATCGAATCGCTGTGGTCTGCCATCTCCAGGCTGAGGTTTGCCAGCATGCAGCCGCTAACAGTAGCCGCGGGCCCATAAATAGCCATGAGTTCCTCGAAGTACCGCCGCAGGCGCTTGAGCGGCGCGGCCTTGCCGTCGCGTAGGATCTTTTCTGCGCGTTCGTTTTCTCCCCGAACGTAGAGATTGAGCACCTCTTTTGCGAAAGCCTCTTTGCTGGCAAAGTGATGATAAAACGATCCCTTTGGTACGCCGGCCTCGTCGAGAATTTCTTTCACTCCCGTGGCCGCGTAGCCCATGGCATGAATGCGCCGAAGTCCAACTTGAAGAAGATGCTCCCGCGTGTTCCGAACTTCCATTTTCTCCCTCTTCGTCAATTCTGACATTCGATAGACCGACCAGTCTATTCGATTCAGGTTTCGCGCAGAAGATTCCCTTGTTGGCACAGAGTCCATGCCAAATATCTAGCGGCGCTGGAGAAGCGGCTTTCCGAGTCGATTGGTGAGGAAAGGTCTTGCGCTCATAGAGCGAATCGTGTGCCCTCCGCCTTTTGATCCGACATCTCTGCCGTGACAGAAAGGTCAATCCCGAAAGAGGATAGGTCCTCAGAAGCGTGCAACTGGCCTTGGGCCAGACAGGATGAGAACGAACAATTTTTGTTCCTCGGGAGTCGGCAACGGTCAAGTGGTTGCGCATGCCCGGGAAAAACCGTTTCTCGGGCATTGGCCTGTATCTATATATGAGGGCTGGTTAGATCCTGCCTCCAATAGCCTTCTCGACTTCGATGAGACGTTTGGTTTGGCGACCGGTGGCGTCGAACGTAATGCCGGCTGCGACGATTCGTGAGCGGGATTCGGAGTCATGCAGCTCGGAGATCAGCGAATTGGCGTTGTCAAAGCGGGTTTTGGCTTTGGTCGTGCGCGCCTTCGGCCTGCGCCGAAGCCATTCCATCTCCATGCGGACACGGTTGCGCAAGCTCTCCTGGGCACGCTGCTGCCACTCGACATAGCTCTCCCGATCTTCGAGGAATTTAGAATAGCTGCCCTTTACGCGCAGGAGGCCGTCGGAATAAATGCGGTTTAGTTCGATGCTTTGGGTAGCGACGTTCTCCAGAAAGTAGCGGTCGTGGGTGACGACAACAAAGGAAAAGTTCGCGCCGCGAAGCAGTCCTTCCAGCCACTCGATGCCATCAAGATCAAGATGGTTCGTTGGCTCGTCGAGAAGAAGCACCTGGGGATCAGTGACAAGAGCTTCGGAGAATGCAAGCCGCTTGCGCCAGCCGCCGCTTAGGCTAGCGGCTTCCCGGTCCATGCCGGGATTGCCTGGAGTATCGCTTTCTGTAAAGCCGGCGCGGCCGAGCGTTTCGCGCAGCCGTTGCTCTGGGGCGATAGCCGGAACGGCGGTGCGTTCGAGTGCGGCCTCGGCGACCTGGCGGACCGTGATTCCCGCGGCGAAGTCTGAGATCTGATGGACGTAGGCAATGCGAACTCCCTTGCGGAAGGAGACTTCCCCGGAATCGGGCTGCTCTTCCGCGCTGAGGATGGCGAGGAGAGTAGATTTGCCAGCGCTGTTAGGTCCGATGAGGCCTACGCGATCGCCGTCATGGACGGCGCAGGAAATGTTTTCGAAGAGCGGAATGGCGCCGAAGCGTTTGGAGATACTCTGCGCGATCAGGATCGGCGGCTTACCTTGAGTTTACGGGGAAGCGCTATACAGTCGGCCTAAGCCGCATTCGGTCTGACACCGAGCAGCGTCCTCACGCGCAAACCGGTCAGATTCGCGCTTATCCTTATAAGGATCGAAGTCGTCGAACCTGTTGCAGACTCGCCCGGGTTCATTTCCTGATCTGAGTGTCCCCTGTCCCACCCTCACCCTTGATTGCCCAGCACTCGGTAGTAACTTGTGATCGATACGCCGTGCGATTGTGACTGTACGGAGCATGCTATGTACGTTGTGGGAGTCGAACCCCTCGACTCTGGCTCAACAGAGTCACCAAGTACCGGCTTTGCCCCCGGCTGGGCTTGTGCTCGCCGCAAACAAAGGTTACCAACTGCTCAGATCAATTCAGATTTCCAATTCAGTCCCTGCAGCCGCGTGTCGAGTTCGCGGTACTTCTTTGCCAGCTGGTCCACCTCGGTCTGCAATTTTCCAACAGACACAGTTGCGACAAATCGCACTTCCGACTTCGAGTAGCGGTCCTGCCGAGTACTTCCTGCCTCTGCAATGCCAGCCAGGAAATCGCGGCGCTTTCCGACCACGTCCCGTTCGGCAATCGCATCCGAAATCGTCCGTTCTTCGTCGAATGCGGTCTTCGAATTCGTGCGATTGATCGCGCTGACGAGTTCCAACAGGCGCGCAAAGATGCGATCGGTCTCCGTGAGAAGTTCCGTCGTGTCTTCGGCCGGCTGGTCGCCCTCCTGGACGCGAGCCGATCGAATCAGCCGCTTTTTGATTTCTTCGATTTTGATCTGGCAGTCGCTGCGCTCCGCCAGTGCTTCTGCTATCTTCATAGTGCCTCCCTATCAGGCCTCTTCCGAAGGATGATCGACCCGTCTGTTATAGAACAGGCAACGTGAGCGATTCTCGTCCCGCGCAGCCAGTTCGGCTTATGATTCAGTCCTTATAAGGATCGAACTCGTTGGCCCCAGCCATCGCCACTCCAAGCGGGGTAAGACGATGCAGGATGAGCACCGTGTCGCCAACCGATTCAAGCACCTCGTCCAGGCGCTTGTAGCAGTCTGGCGACTCGTCGAGCCCGGCTCCGCGCAGCTCAATGCCTGCACGATCAACCCAGGCGCATCATATCGGGCGTGACTTTGCCGGCGCGCTTGACCTCGCCGGTCTTACGATCAATAAATCCTGTCGCCTCGCGGCGACCCATTGCGCGACCCGCGCCGTGCACGGTCGAATAAAGCGAATAACGGGCATGCTCGTTTTCTACTCCTTCGAGAATGACCGACTGCTCACCCATCGTGCCGCCGACGAATCCGCGCTGGCCCGGAAATGCGGGTGTCGCGCCCTTGCGCACAACCCACAACTGCTCGCCGCTGTGCTCTTCACGCCAAGCGTAGTTGTGGTGGTTGTGCACCTCCTCGACAATCGGCGCTCCCAGGATCTCCGCCACCCGGGCGCAGACCCAGTCGCGCCCGGCATAGGCATACTCGCCAGCAACACGCATCGCTTCGAGATAATCAGCGCCAAGATCGCTATCGGTCGAAAGAACGCAAGGCTCGACGTCCATTCCGTCCGAAGCGCCGGCGGCCTTCAGGAAGTGCGTGGCCGTCTTGTGGCCGAGTCCACGTGAACCGAAGTGCACGCCAATCCAGACGCGATCCTCTTCATCCATGAATAGATCCACGTAGTGGTTTCCACTGCCCACGGTGCCAAGCTGGTTGCGCGCCATCTCCTTGAGAGGAGATATCGCCTTCAGCTTCCATGCCTCGTCATCGAATAGGGCGTGATCGACCCTCTCGTTGTTCCTGCGACCAACGCCGAAGCTGATCGTCGACCACACATCGTCCATGATCTTCGCAATGCGGGCACGCAGTTCCGAGCCAGGCATATCGACACGAACGGCCTTGTTCCCGCAGCCGATGTCATAGCCGACACCCGTAGGGCTGATCGCGTTCCTGTATGCCACCACGCCGCCGATCGGCACACCGTAGCCGACATGGTTGTCGGGCATCAGTGCGACCTTGTCTGCTGTGCGCGCACAGACGCGAATCTGGTTCAGCGTACGATCATCGGCCTGACCGAACACGGGAATCTGGTCATCGAAAATCTCCATGCGTATCACGAGAGTGGTTCCTCACTTCCTTGCGCCGCCGTTAAGGCCAAAACGCCTCAACGGCAATCAAAGCCCACGAAAAAGCCCCTGACCATCAGGCCAGGGGCTCGAAAGTCTGCTTTGGGAAAACGCGCTACGCGCTTGTCCAATCGAGCCCCGGCAGGGACACACCCTCAGGTTGCGAATAGGGTCGGAGACCATTCGCGCCGTGATGTATCGTCGATGGGACTCGATTCAGCATGATTGCCATGATGCCCTATTTTTCAAAAAGAAGCAACACCAACTCGCTACTTACTTTGGGTAATTACCAGAAAGTGGGTTGCACAATATCTGGAACTGGGGTATGCTCGTTTTCGTGAAGAACCTATTCAAGTCGTATCTGTCCGAAAGCCTCAGCGATTTGCTGGGTACGGAGGGGTGCGGCTGATTTAGGTTGAATCTACGGAATCGCCGAAACCCCTCGAGAAATCGAGGGGTTTTTCATTTCTGCGGGCTTCTGGCGGAATTGGTAAACGCGGCAGCCTCAAGAGCTGTGCCATCTTCAGGGTTCGAGTCCCTGGGAGCCCACCATTTGCTGACGAGTTTGTACTTATGAACTCGGTCAGTCGGAGTGTATCTAAGTTCGTGAAGTTAATAAGTTGTGGGGATGTGGTGGAAATGGGAGACACGCTGGTCTTAGAAACCAGTGCCTTCGCGCGTGAGAGTTCAAATCTCTCCATCCCCACCAGGAGATTAACGGAGACGTGGCCGAGTGGTCTAAGGCACCGCACTGCTAACGCGGAGCGCCCTCGAAAGGGCACCATCCGTTCGAATCGGATCGTCTCCGCCAGATTCTTTATGAACGGTAGGATGAGCGGAACGGTATCGCACCTCGTCGGAGGCGAGGCTCACGTCGCAAGGCGTGTGCAGGTTCAAGTCCTGCTCCTACCGCCATGAACCGGGGTCCCCGGCGACAGGTCTTCGTTGCTGGGGTGGGGGTAGCGTTGGGCATTGGGAAGCCCATCCCGTTCGAGGCGGGACGTACCTTCGGGGCTTGCGCGTTCGACTCGCGCCGCTACCGCCAAGAAATGTTGGAGAGGTTCGGCATGTGGAAAGCCGATCCCGTTTGAAGCGGGACGTACCTTCAGGACTTGCGCGTTCGACTCGCGCCCTCTCCGCCAAGTGTTGGGTGTGTTGGGGCGACTGGTTGCCCTACCGGGCCGTAAACCCGGAGCTCTTTGGAGCATTGAGGGTTCGAATCCTTTCACACCCACCAAACCTCGTACACACGCGGCTGTAGCTTAAATGGCGAAAGCTCTCGATTGTCGATCGAGCAGATGCCGGTTCGAATCCGGTCGGCCGCGCCAGATTTTTGTAGTGGCCTGCTCTTCTAATGGTTAGGATGGCGCCCTCTCAAGGCGTCGATATGGGTTCAATTCCCATGCAGGCTGCCATATTTGCGGGGCGTGCCGCGGTGCTGGTTCTGCGAACGGACTTTCAATCCGTTGACACGAGTTCGATTCTCGTACGCCCTGCCAAGGTACTGGGTGTGTTGCGGCCAGTTCAACTCTGGTCGGCGTGACCAAAGTTTTGAAGGGCTCATGTGCACTGACAGTTGACTTTTTGGGATAAGTCGGGTTAATGTACTTAGGATGATGTTCCGAGCCCATCACGGATTTACACCAGCGGCGACGCAACCGACGCGGCAGGGTAATACCGTGTTCAGGCCGGACTAGCGATTTAGCTCCATTGTGAGGAGACTAAGCCCCCGGCCTTCAACAAGGTCGGGGGCTTTTAGTTTCTGGGTGCAATTGCGCGGTATCTCAACTGGCAGAGAACCTGACTGTTAATCAGGGTTATGCGGGTTCGACTCCCGCCTGCGCAGCCAAATTCGATGGCGAGTAGTGTAACTGGCAACACGTCGCGTTCTGACCGCGGAGATTCAAGGTTCGAAGCCTTGCTCGCCAGCCAGTTTGTAACTATGTCAGTGAAGTAACTGACATGGATAAGTAAAGTGTGCCTTCGCGAAGGGATAGGAGAATATTCCGGGATCGTCTAATGGCAGGATAGCGGTCTTTGGAACCGCGGATGGTTTGGGTTCGAATCCCCCTCCCGGAGCCAGATAATGAGCGGCTGTAGTCGAGCGGTAAGACGCTGCGTCGCCAGCGCGGAGATCGCCGGTTCAACTCCGGCCAGCCGCTCCATGATTTTGATTCAGAAGTAGGCTTTTTGCTGGCGTGGCAGAGAGGGCAATGCGCCTCACTCGTAACGAGGACGAAGCCGGTTCGATTCCGGCCGCCAGCTCCAGGACGCAAGAGAGGCTTTATGACGAGTGCAATGACAATGCCGGTATTGGTGCTCAATGCGAGCTATGAGCCCGTGAACATCACGCGCGCTCGCCGTGCCCTGGTACTGCTTATCAAAGGTGTTGCTGTCATCGAGGAAGCCCACGACCGGTACGTGCATGTCGGATTGCAATTGCCCTGCGTCATTCGCCTGCGCCAGTATCGGCGCTTGCCGTCTCGGATACAGACGCTGTCGCGAAAGAACATTCTCATCCGGGACGGATACGTTTGCCAGTATTGCGGCGAGCAGTTTGTGAGCGGCGAATTGGAACTGGAGCACGTGATTCCGCGCGCTCAAGGCGGGCTGAGTACATGGGAGAACCTGGTCGCCGCATGCCGTGACTGCAATGCGCGCAAAGGAGACCGGACGCCGGCGGAGGCTGGCATGAAGCTGCTTCGCCAACCTCGCCGCGTGACGATTCACACCTCTCGTGCTTTCATGCGCCAGACGGGAATCAGCGAAGAGAAGTGGAGGAAGTATTTGTACTACTGAAGTCGGGCCGGCATAGCTCAATACCAGAGTGTCGCCTCGGTATGGCGAAGGATGCGGGTTAAAGTCCTGCTGCCGGCTCCACAAAATTGCACCTGTAGCTCAAGTGGAAGAGCGGCCGATCTGTAATCGGCAGAATGGGTTTTCGAATAACCCCGGGTGCTCCAACTGTGGCCGTGCCGACTATGGGAATGTCGGGCATGACTGTGACTCATGTCTCTTGTGGGTTCAACTCCCACCGGCCACCCCAACGAGGAGATGCTTCATGCCGATGCGAAAACGAGCCGGACAAAGGGCGGCATCGACATGAAGCATTCATCGATTTAACACGTAGGGAAAGACGAGGAGTAAATTTCGGGCCGTAGGACTACTCGGGGTGGTCGCCTGCTTTGCAAGCAGGATAGTCAGGTGGGTTCGATTCCCACACGGTCCACTAAATTCCGCCAGTCGCGTATGCGCGGTCGATACGCTCCGCTGAAGCCGGAGAGAGCAGCGTTCAACTCGCTGGGCTGGCACCATCGGGGAATAGTGTAATGCGTTGCATCCGTGCCTTGGGAGCACGTGGTCTGAGTTCAATTCTCAGTTCCCCGACCAAGTTTTTGAGCGTCCGTGCCAGAGGGGATTGATGGCCTTCGCTACGAACGAAGTGAACGCAGGTTCGAGTCCTGCCGGGCGCTCCATAACGTTATGGTTTGCAGCCGTTTGTTTCTCCAGCGAGCGGAGTAGCATCAATAAAAAGGCGTGAGCGAGGTGACATCAATGCAGGAACAAGTTGAAGTCGTACAGGAAAAGCCGGTTAGCAGGATGCGCCACTATGCAGACATCTTGAACCCGCTCTTTTGGGATGATTCTTTTAACGAGGTCCACCGCGCATTTGAGTGGGCTTGCACCATGGTGCGCGTTACCGGAATGAGGGATACGGGATGGGATTCATATACCGAATCAATCGCTCTGCTTGAGGATTTCACGCAGTTGATGAACCTTGAATTGCCCGGTGATCGATTTCCCCATCCTCGTAACACCCAAGTACGGCTCGCCCTCATCGCATACAGCCACATGATCGAAATGAGCGTTCCATATGATTTGCTAGCGAATCTACTGCGCTTGCGCCTAGGAATGAAGTATGCAATCGAACCGTTGGCCAACTTGAACAAAATCAGGGATGTGAAGGTCAATGGCGTCAAAACAAAGAAACTGATGAAAGCGAGTCCAAGCGCAAAGATAAATGAGATCGATGATCTCTCTAAGAAAGCGGGAATACCCGAAGTTGGGATTGCGCTGAAAGGCATTTACAACAACACAATTCGCAACGCTGTCTATCACTCTGACTACGCAATCCATGATGACAGTATGAGATTGTTGTCGGACCATTTGTATTCAAAGAGGGACAAGGTCTTCACGCCGCTCATTACCTTCGATGAAGTTGCAGAAGTGACGAGCGAAGCATTTGCGTTCCATTCCGCCCTGCTCGCTTTGTGGAAGCGCCAACGCAAATTATTTGTCGATTTCAAAGGAAAGATTCTTCCCTACGATGAACACTACAAGGGGGTGATCGAGTTCACGTTTGAAGACGATTCCTTGAGTGGATTCCGCGTCTATTGGCCGAATGAAATGGTTGGCGTGTGCTCGCGCACCGCCGATGGGCAGACAGAGGCAAGGAACATTCAATTTGAGCCTGATGGAAGCATCAACTTCTTCGTGGGACTGTATGCCTCGCACCCTGGATCGTTTTCACCTTTAGTTGAATCCGGCAACGAGCCGGCCTTTGCCATGGTTCCTGGCACAGAAAAGAGACCGCATTGGCCAGCAGACTTTCGGCCTTACGCCATTTAGCATCCGCCGGCGCACCTGGTTCAGGGAAGGGTAAACTTTGCCGGGCCGAAGTCAGCGTTTGTGGAACTGCGGTGTACGCAACTCAAGCAGACCTGTACCCGGCAGATTCAATCCGCCAAAACTTAGGGGGCCCACGAGGCTACTCAGGATTTCGCCCGCGTGTTCAGGCATCGGCAAAACTGCTCAAGCTCAATTCCTGCCGGGTGCTCCGAAATCGTGTTACAGTAGTGGGGTTGGATCGACAAAATGCTTAGGACCCTTAAACACGAAATAGCCAAAATGACCAGCAAGCGGGTCATTTGGGGAGTCGTGTCTTGAGGGTCTGAGTGCATTTCGTGCAGTGCGCACCAGACCCGGCTTAGGCCGGGTTTTTTATTGCTCTTTGAAAATGAGGGTGTAAGCGAAGTGGCTACACTGCCGGTCTCCAAAACCGGACCCGGAGGTTCGAGTCCTCCCACCCTCGCCATTGGCTGCGAAGCTCATGCGGATGAGCAGGCGTCTCATAAGCGCAAGGTAGTCAGTTCAAATCTGACCGCAGCCACCAGATTCTGTGGACGTGTAGCTGCTGGGTTGGTATGTAGCCGGCGCCTTATAAGCGCCAGTCCGTGAGTTCGACTCTCACCACGTCCACCAACGGGTCACAGGTGTTGACGGCAGCATAGGCGGCTCTTAACCGCTCGGACGGGATTCGACTTCCCGGTGACCCACCAACTTTGGAGTCGTACTCGAATTGGCTGCAGAGACCTGACTTTTAATCAGGGGGAAAAATCCCAATGTGGGTTCAAGTCCCACCGGCTCCACCAAACGTTGCGCCAGTGGCCGAGATGGATGAGGCACGGCACTTCTAATGCCGTCACACGCGGGTTCGATTCCTGCCTGGCGCTCCAGATCCTTTTCGCCGTTCTAGCTCAACGCAGAGAGCGCATCGGTCCTAACGATGAAGATGCGGGTTGAAGTCCCGCGGACGGCCCCAGTGTTGCAGTCCACGCGCGTGAAGCTCAATGGAGTGAGCGTCGGCGTCCGAAGCCGAAGGCTGTGGGTTCGAGCCCCATCACGCGCTCCAGGCTTGTAACGTACGGGCCGGGTTAGTTCAACGGTAGAACGCTTGTCTTACAAGCAAGCTACGCGGGTTCGACTCCTGCACCCGGCACCAGTTTGAACGATCGTACCCAGGGATAGCTCAGTTGGCAGAGCGCGCGATCGATAATCGCGAGATCGTGGGTTCAAGTCCCACTCCCTGGACCACTCTTAAGCGGGCGTCGCCAAGCGGAAAGGCACCAGGCTTCCAACCTGGCATTGCGTGGGTTCGAATCCCGCCGCCCGCTCCATTTGCCATCGCCGAAGACGGGCCCTTTTTTCAGTTCTTGCTCTGTGATCCATCCCCATTGGGCCATTTCAGATCGACATCCCGGTGCAGGCTCTCTTGTCCTTAGCTACAATAATCGAGCCGAATGATGAATCTCCGCGCAGGCTCCAAGCTGCGGTGCAATGTCTCAAGTCTCAAGAGTCACTTGACCTCGTAGAATCTGCTCTGCTCAATCTCCGCGAAAATGGATCAAGGACGGCGGAACGGAAGCTTTCTTTGTCCAAAGGAGCGGAGTTCGCTTTATCGCGCGTGCTCGAGGTTATTTCCTCACAGCATATCTGAAGCAGGTGGTTTCAACCGCACTGCCCCCTCGCTAGGAGGCGGTCTATCAAATCTCTTGCGAACCACTGGTCAGATTGAGAGAACGGTCGCTCTCGGAAGTCAGCCATAGGTTTCAGGCCATTCTGACTTTGCTGATAGCAAAGTCTTGGTAGCGAGCCGGATCCGCCGGATTCGCCAGACCCGGGCAGTGGTGAGGCATGGAATCGGAGCATATATATTGTTGCGATTTCGCGGCAACGAACCCCGGGATCTGAGCTTGCCACCTGTCCTTCTCCAGAACCAGGAAAAATCTGACTTGCCGGAAAAAGACGTTCTCGAAAGTCAGAAAGCTAGACGCAGGAAGAAATCTTCTCACGGTAAGGTGGACGAACTTCGGACCCGCAGCATTACCTTGTCAACGCCCAGGGCCGCGACAATCTGCATAAGAGCGATGACCGAAGGCATGACTTGACCGCGCTCCGCCCGCGACAGATAAGTTCGATGAATTCCGGTGAGAGAGGCCAGCGTTGCCTGGGTTATGCCGTTCCTGGATCGCAATCTTCGAATGAGTCTGCCGACTTCTATTCGAATAGCGCTCAGGCTCTGAGAATCGATGAAAACAAGTTGATCTGAAAGGAAGAGTTCGATATAGGTTATGCCCAAGGAGTGATGGCAGCGGCGGCATTTAGCATTTCCGCTTCCGCGTTCAAACTGGCTCAGTTGACAGACGGGACAGACGAGGGAATCACGGATCGTTGAAATGTGCATGGAGTTCTCCGGAAGATGTCGCACTGCGCTCAGCGCGGGTTGCGACCGCGCGAGTGTTGCGGCATCGTGAATCGGTGAGAATTGAAAATGGAATGAAGGACGATGGAAGGAAGTAGAGCGAGGTTCGTGAAGGTCCTAAGAATAGGTCCAGCAGAGTCCCGGACGACTAAAGACACAGTTACGTTCAGGTCCGTGCCGAGAGATGGACGCCGGCAGCTTTATGCGCCGGAGCCAACCAAATGCCGTCCGCCGGGAACCCAGCTCGCAGTTGCAGTTAGTCGCCATGCGGCCCTCTTAACGTTCTGAGGAGATTAAGGCCTGGCAATGGATTGAGATTGGGGAGGCAGAGCTATCCGGTGCTCCAAACAGGAAGATAGTAGTCACCTCCGCATCATTTTGTTGGTTGCTGATTGTGCAGTTTGTCTACCTGACAGTGAGCGTTCGATTGATTCGATAAGGTGTCGCAACAAATTGCAGAAATGTGCCGATTCCGGCACATTCGAACAGTAGCGGACCACTTTCTGCGCCAGAATCCGTGGAATCATCAACTAGCAATCGAAACAAACCAAATCAGCATGAAGTGCACTTGGATGCGCCGATCGGACAAGGTTGGGTCGCATGCGGAAACGCGAAATGAAACTCGCGCAAGGGAATCCTCTCGCAGAAACATTCAGCGGGGTTGAGAGTTCGAATCTCTCTGCGGCCCACCCAATTGCGGGCTCGACTATCTTGGCAGGCGGTTCCGGCAACTGACTGGCGAGGATTCGCAAAGTGGTCCGGACTATTTTGCAATGCAGGCGAATTGGTCCGGGGAAGTGGTGAGCATGTCAGCAATCAAAATCCTTCACCAACGAGTGATTTTGGCCGAGAGCAATGTCGATGAATTTGTTCCGAACGCCGAGCCGGCAGCCGACGTTCACGGGTTGTGAGAGCTAGATAGGCCATGCGAGTCCTTGATGATGTCGTTTGCAACAACGACCTTTTTGGTGCGCATAAAGGCGAGAAGCACTCTACAGAAAGTCTGGATTCAGCCTTCCGTGAATCAACATACGAGATCACGCCCTCAGGACGTCTGGAACTGCTCGTATGTACTTACGAGGATCAAAGTGATCCGAACGCACAAGGTTGGGAGCGACTCATAGGGTGCTCGACACCGGTCTTCACGGGAGAACGCCGCGACATGAATTTGCACGGCTGGGTGGACTTCCCGGGCTTTGGCCGCGCGAAGTTTACTGACGGAACGATGAAGGCTTTTATGCCTGCTTCAAGCCAAAGCGGGCCAGCGCCTGCGTCGGAAGGGAGTTTTGATATGCAAAGCGGCGGCATTGCGGAATACCTACGGCGCTTCTTCACGGAATTAGAGCAGTTGAAGCATCGGAAAAGCTATTACGTTTCTCATGCAATCAGTTTTAGAGATGGACGACTTTTCGTACTCATAAGCAGGGGAGACTGTCGCGAAAGAGTCTATGTAGAAGCTTTGGACGAAAATCCGCTGAATGCTGCCCAGCAAGTAGTCCAGTTGTGGCAGGCAAAGATTCACAAAGACGAAGACATCGAGTAACCGCATTCACAGCTGCTTTATCCGAAGCGCGAGCAGAATCCTGCCATGACCGAAAGTTTTCGAGCGGTGGTGCATGAAATAACCAAATCCGAGCGTCGCATTCAGGCACACACCAGGACAATGATGGTTCTGATCGGAGGCCCGCGCCCGCAGCAGCCAAGGCGCATCCCGTTTATGCAGATGCTCGAAAAGACAAATGGTGTTCTTGATGACGCCACGAAGAAGGAGTGGGTGGATGATGCAGAGCGACGATTGCAAGAAATCCTGCCGCACGTCAATCCCCGGCCGATGATTCGCGGATATTCCATGGAGCGATCAGATGATGGGCTGACCCTCTATACCATCACTGCGGAGAAGGTGGGAAAACAGGAGATCGGTTTGCTCTCTGCAGGCGAGTGGCCTTGCTGGGACGAAATCGTTAAGGCGGTGCCGGAGTTCGAACACGCGCAGGTCGCTTTTGACGCAGTGTCTCGATATGAATGGATCCGGCGGTGGGACATGTGCCTACAAGAGAGTCGGATTCAACTCGAGTATGGACTATTCGGGTAGTTATTCAACTGCGCTGGTAAAAGCTGAGATGCATCGCGAAGGAACACTCCATGCAATTGCGTAGTTCGAAGGGAACGCTCAATGAAGTTTCTAAGTGACGACCTTGTCACAAAAGCATTTATGGAGACTATCCAGTCCTGGCAATTGAGCGATGGGGCCGCCGGAGGCTTGGTCGGAGTACCGGCGCAGACCGTTCACGGATGGCGTTCAGGAGAGCCAGTCGACGTAAACGAAGAGTTGCAAATAAGGATGCTAATGGTTGCCCATCTCCGGACCGCTTTAGACATCTACTTTACCGAGAAGCTGGCGAACCAGTGGATGAGACTGAAGAATACGGGGAGCCTGTCCCAGGGCGTTTCACCGGTCGAATATATTGCGCAGCACGGCTGGCCAGGGTCGTATCTGGTTCTGTGTCAGATGCAGGCGTGGGCTGTGGGCAATTGAGAAAGTGCCGGATGAGAATCCGTCCGGACAGGGGGAGTATGCCAGGGATCTATAGCGGCAGAGTGACTCTCGTCGAGGGTAATGTTGACGAGCTTGTTTCTATCGGCCATCTAGCGAAGGACATGCACGGGTTCACGATCGTCTTTCCACCCGGCGAGGAAGCGGAGTGGGTGCTCGACATGCTCTGGCGGATCACGATGGTTTATGCCGCCAAGCCTAGTCTGCTCAGGAGGCGGGCAACGGTGCGCAAGATGGTCGAGGCGGTGATGAGCAAAGAAAGCCGCAAGCCAAAGCCGGCGCGAGGTCCAGTGCATAAGAGCGGGCTGGCCGGAGTTACAGCCGCAAAAACAGAATCACCGCTTGCTCCGAGCCAACGGCGCAAAGCCAGAACACGAAAGAGAAATTGACATGCGCGCACTTGTGATCTCCGACATTCATTCGAATCTTCCGGCCCTCGAAGCGGTTCTTGCAGCTGCGCCGCAGCACGATATGGTCTGGAATCTCGGCGATATTGTTGGCTATGGCGCCAATCCCAATGAGGTCGTCGATCGGGCCAGAAGTCTCGGCGGGATTGTTGTTCGGGGCAATCACGACAGGGCCTGCAGTGGAATCATGAGGTTCGGCGAGTTTCGCAACTTCAGCGCACTCGCGGCCGCTTCTGCTCGTTGGACACAAAGCGTCCTCACGAAGGAGAACACAGAGTGGCTGGCAAAGCGACGTCGCGGGCCCGTCTGGCCAACTCAACGCAAAGCGCAGTGTGTCCATGGGGCGCCGCAGAATGAAGACGAATACCTCTTCTTCAGGGAAGATGCCTGGGCAGCTCTGTATCGAAGTCGCGCCAAGATTACTTTCTGCGGCCATACGCACTGGCAGGTTGGCTGGTCTTTGCATCGGGGTGAAATGACCCGCCTGAAACCTGATTATCAATCCAGCAGCAGCGCGGAACAATTTGAGCTACGACTCGAGAAGGGGCGGCGGTATTTGGTGAACCCCGGCTCGGTTGGGCAGCCCCGAGATGGCGACTGGCGGGCGGCATTCGCGCTCTACGACGACGGTCAGTCGCTCCTCACCTGGCACCGCGTGCCCTACAAGGTCCGGTCTTCTCAAATGAGGATCCGGCGGGCCGGTCTTCCAGAGAAACTCGCGAGTCGGCTGGGGAAGGGTGAGTGAAGGGAGAACAAAATGGCCAAGACTTACAAGAGCAAAGCGTTGGCGGCAGCTCATGAGAATATCAGCGATCTCTATCGCCTCGGCCTGATCGACAAGAAGACCATGCGGAAATTCGATGCAGCCTGTTTGGCTCCCGTGCCCAAAGTGACTCCGGTCGCTGTCCGGAGTAGCCGCCGTAAGGGCGGCGTAAGCCAGGGCGATTTGGCTGCGCGCCCGAACCGGAAAAGGAAGGAACAAACTAGATGAAGCGTGATGATATGGGCACGAACGACGAGCGCAGAGAGCACCTGACCGAAACGGCCCAGGACCCAAATGAATCTCCATGCAATGGCGCGTGGATCAAGGATGAGCAGTCCGGAGAGTTGAGCTGGAGTGGATCAATCGGCAGCGCGCAGGTCCGGATCGTAGACGGCCTGAACGGGCTGTGGCTAAGAGTCGATCAAACTCAGCCCATTTCTGCGTTCGATCGGCTTACAGAAGGGTACGATTGGCCGAAGATCGAAGGACTGGATGATTTTGAGCTCGGGCCAGTACGCGTTTTATCCGTGCGGTTGCGAGAACTGTTCCGGCCGTTCGTGATTTACGTGTCCAAGCGCGACTTTGAGTTTGTACTGGAGCGGCTCGATAAGCCTCCCACTCCAAGTGAAAGGCTAAAGGAGGCCATGCTTCGCTCCCAGAGCGCGATCGCTGACTCTCAGACCTCGAATACGAAATCGATCTCCGAGATCGAACACTGAGGATCATCCATGCGCCTGATCGTCGTCTCCGATACTCACGGTCTTCACGACCTGATCACTGACAATCCCGAGGGCGACATTCTCGTCCACGCTGGCGACTTCATGAACTCTGGCCTTTACGCGGAAGAGATACTCTCATTTAATCGCTGGATCGGGAAACAGGCGATCCGGCGCCGTATAGTCTGTGGAGGAAATCACGATCGCCTATTCCAACTGGCTCCAGAACCAGTTCGTAGGTTACTGACCAATGCTGCTTACCTGGAGAACGCGGGTGTGACGATCGATGGCGTGTCTTTCTGGGCATCGCCATATACACCGGAATTCATGAACTGGGCGTTCACGTATCCTCGCGGCGCGGGTGCCCGGTACTGGGATCAAATTCCCTACGACCTGGACGTGCTCATTACGCACGGTCCTCCATTCGGCATTCTCGACCAGACCGAACCCGGTGGTGAGCATCTCGGGTGCAAGGAATGGCTCAAGGCCGTCAAAGTGAAAAGGCCCAAAGTCCACATCTTCGGCCATATTCACGGAGGAGCAGGGACTTTTGACAATGGAACCACTCGCTTTGTGAACGCGGCATTCCTGAACGAGCGGTACCAACCGATTGCGCCGGCTGGAAAGATACACATCATTAACACTTAGTTTTCACATCAGCGATGTTCGGAGAATTGAGCATCGTCCAGGCTGTCCGTGAAGAGTCGCGCCGGGGAAAGCCCAGAAACTCGTGAGCTGCGAACAACCCCAGGACCACCAGGTCTGTATCACCCGTGTTTTCGATGTAATGAGGTGAATTCGACGGAACAAATCCGACGTCGTTGCCGCTGAAGTCCTCCTCGGATCCGGGCTGGCCAGTCAGGCCATTTATGAAACACGCTCCAAGTGTTTTCGACGAGCTATCGTGCTGCGGTATCGCGACCAGTCACTGATTGCGTAATGGCCAAGACGAGTTGATCCAAACAGGAGTTAACAGTGCGACTCATCTCGCTGACGACGGAGTACACATCGTGGTGATCGACTTTGGATGTGTGCGTCGCGCGTCCTGTCCACTCGACTGCGCCTGTGCGCACGTCGATCAACTCGGCTGACACGGTTGCCTCAACCGTCACTCCGTCGCCGTAGTCAATTTCATCGAGCTTCTCCAGGCGGCCGGTCACGAGGTACTCCGCGCGATGAGAGTTGTCAAACGGGCCGACATAGGAAAGCACTCGGTCGGACTGAAGAGCCGTTATGACTGCTGTTGTGACCATCGCTCCGGGGTCGGTTGCCCACCGGTGATACTCGTAGAAGCCGATTTGTTCCGGGTGCTCGCGGTACACAATGCGCCCCTGCCGCAGGTAGGCGGGGGTTTCAAACTGCCGAACCGCAACAGTAACTGGATGCGGCAACGGGTCCCGGACAGCGTCCATCTGGGGGGCAAGGGCCAGTGAATAATAGGTTGGCTGCCGGACGGCTCCGGAGCAGCCGGCGATCAACAGGGTCAGTGCAAGGATTGCCGTTCTCGAGGGCAATAAAGCCGTCATTGTTCCCCCTCTCGCTTTGGAACCTGTCGATCTCTCGGTTGTTTGATCCTCACCATGCTCCATGGTCTCTCCTTCAAGGACTCCGTTAGCTCGTTCAGGTTGTCGGTAGCCATGCGTAGATTCTCGATTGTGTAATGAGTGCTTTCTGCATTTGTCTCCACCACTCCCTGTAACGCCGAAATCAAACTGCGTGTGTCTGAAAGTGTTTTTTGGAGTTCCACAAGGTCGGCCTGGGTTGGCTGACGAATTGCCGTAATGGTCTGATTCGCATTGCCGATGGTGGCATTCAAATTGTCGAGTGTAGGCTCCATCTTCGCGGCGAGTTTGTTGGCTTCTCGTGTGAGCTGAAGCGCCTGCTCGCTGATCTGGTCGAGGCGCGGATTTAAATTGGTCACCATTGTGTCAGTATTCAATAGAATATGGTTCACTTGAGAACGATTCGCGCTCCCTGTCAGATCATTGAGATTGGCTAGCAGGATCTTTGCGTCACCGCTTATGTCGTTAAGATTCTCGTTGGCCTGAACCAACGTTGATTGCGCAGTGTCGGCAAGCGTTGCGACTTTGTGCTGAAGCTCATCGAGAGTCAGAGTCTCCTGAGACGGGATGATTGACCCAGGTTGCAACCGTGGCGCAGCATTTGATCCTGTGCTGATAGTTAACGCGGGGGGGCTCATAAGACTCACTGCGCCCACTTCGGCTACGGACTGGGCATTCAGTGGAGTGTCTTGTTTCACTTCAAGCGAAATCTCAATCCGCGTTGGGTCCGTCTTGTCCGGTTTGACCGTATCCACCTTGCCGACAGTGATTCCTCCAAAGAGGACAGCCGTGCCAGGTTCAATACCTGCTGCGTTCTTCAGAAATGTTGTGTAAGGAGCGTGAGCACCATTGAAGCGCGCCAGGCCAACAAAGTAGATCGTCGCACCCAGGATGATGGCGCAGGCTATTACGAAGGCCCCTACTTTTGCCTCGAAGCTCTTCATTCTGTATCTCCTGTCATGGTCACGAGTTCTCGCAGGCGCCGTTGGACGGACTCGGACTCGGTGATCCGTTGTGGCTTTCGATCCAGAAACTGGCGAATCCGTGGGTCCGTACTTTCGGCAAAGGACTCTTTGGTTTCAACTGCGATGAGAGATCCCTTGTACAACATTGCCAGTCGATCAGCGACCCGGAATGCACTTGCCATCTCATGCGTGACGATGACGACGGTCATGCGGAATGCGCGGTTCAAGAAAAGGATCAATTCGTCCAATTCTGCCGCTACGATCGGATCCAAACCGGCAGACGGTTCATCGCATATGAGTATCTCTGGGTCCAGAGCTGTGGCCCGTGCCACCGCCGCGCGCTTTTTCATGCCCCCGGAGAGCTCCTGTGGCATCAGTTTTCCAGCTTCGGCCAGTCCAACAGACGCCAGCTTGATGAAGGTCATGATTTCGATCACTGAGTCGGAAAGTGATGTCAGTTCACGAAGTGGTAGTCGGATATTCTCTTCGACCGACATTGAGCTGAAAAGCGCCGACCCTTGAAAAGCCACACCCAAATCGCGGCGTATTGCCATCAGTTCGTGTTCCGAGCAATGGTTGATGTCGACTCCCTGAATGTGAATGGTTCCTGAGTCGGGCTTTGCAAGCCCAATCATGTGCCTGAGTATCGTGCTTTTGCCGGAGCCGCTGGCTCCAAGAAGGGCAAGGACCTCGCCGCGCCTGATATCGAGATTCACACCATCGAGGACTCGCCGGCCGCCATAAGAGACGGTAAGATCACGGATCGAGATTATCGGTTCGTCCATAGCTTCAGTTCATTCCCGTCAGATAGAGAGCCGCGGTAATCAGCAAATCGGCGAGTATTACTAGAAGCGTTGAGATCACGACCGCTGAAGTCGCTGATTTTCCAACAGATTCGGGGCCGCCCGCAACTTTGAAGCCTTCCATGCACCCGACGTGCACGATGATGGTGCTGAAAACCAGGCTCTTAAGCAGTCCAGTGAAAATATCACGAAGCGTGATCGCATTCCTGGCATACTGGAAATAGACCATCAGGCCCATGTGGGCCTTCAGAAACATGAATCCGGCGCCCGCCATGATGCCGAAAAAGCTGCTCATGATTGCGAGACAGGGAACCACAATCATGGCAGCGATGTACTTTGGAGCTAACACTAACTCGATGGGATCAATCGCCATCGTTCGCAGAGCGTCAATCTCCTCTGTGACAACCATGGTTCCGATCTCTGCGGAGAATGCCGAACCGGAGCGGCCACTTACAACGGTCGCTGTTAGTAGAGGCCCAAGTTCCTTCGCGAAGGCAATTACCACGATGTTGATTACCAGCTGCACGGCCCCAAACTGGTTTAGGATAGTGGCGCTCTGAATCGCGAGAATCGATCCAGCACTAATTGCCACGACGGCTATCATCGGAAGTGCTGCAACGCCTATCGAATACATCTGTCTGATTGCCGCCTGCCAGCGCTCTCGTGTTCCGACAAACGGTAGTACACGGGGCAGTGCAGTGACGCCTCGGACCCATTGGGTCGTCAAGCCACCAACGTAGGCCAGCTGATCAATGACACTGGCGCCAATGGATTCAAGAAGGTTCACTAGTTACCTATTTCTTCAATCTCAAAAACATGATCGAGCTCAGCCACTTCAAACAAGAGGCGCGGCTGTTCCTGGATGCCTCGCAAAGCGAGGCTTTTCCCTTTTTGATGAGCAATTCGCAATGCCTCCAAGAGTGTGGCGAGTCCAGAAGTGTCCATATAAGTGATTTGAGAGATATCAACGACTACCCGGCCGCCTTGTGAACGTATTGCCTCATCGAGCAGGAGACGCATCTTCCCTGCATTGTCGATGGTGATCCGGCCTTGCATGGAGGCGTGCTCGGTCATGGGGAAGCCTTCCTTGTCGTTGTCTTTGGGCCGATCAACTTACCCGTGAGCGCGTTTAATGTTGCATTCGCCATCGCCGTTTGCGCGGAGAGAAGCGGATGGCAGGGCTCTTCGCAGCAAAGGAGTGGCTGCGGAAGAGCAGCGAACGTTGGTGTTCGCTGCTCTTCCTGGGAACCATCCGATTGCCAGCCTGGTTGAGCGAAGCGGGATGGTAGAAAGTGACTCATATCGTAATTCCCAATGTAAAATTCCGACGGACTATGAACGGCGATTCCAGGACAAGAACGAAATGGCCGCAACCGAGATGCGTTTCTCACTTCGGCGCATCAGGGGTAGTAGTGGAGGTTTTCTCGAGTCCATGGCCAACCTTATTTACGCCTTTCTTCACGCCGTGCCCCGCTTCCTTAATGGTGTGTCCGGTTGTTTTCGCTGTCTTCTTGACGCCATGCTCGGTACCTTGCCCAACATCTCTCGCTACCTTCGCGGTTACGTGGCCTGTGTCTTTTGCCGTTGTGTCCACGGCGGATACGACGTCCTGGGCAAGAGCTGAGGTGGCGATGGATAGGATCGCCGCAAGTGCGACGGTTACGTGAGGCCTCATGGTGCTGTTCTCCTTTGTCCGTTTCAATTCAAGATGCTCGTGATTGCGAATTCTTTACTTGCTGTTCCAGCATGTTCGCAAGACCTTAAAGCCGGCCTTGACCGATGCCTGGATTCGCTGATGGTGTTGCACTCGGGATTCCAAAGCCAAAGGATTTCGATGGACATGTCAATTCGTTGATTCCAAACGGAACGATTCTTTGGCGATGTCAGCAGCATGACACCCGAGTGATTACCCGTTGACACTTTATCCAGAATCCGGCCCCAGTTTGTGAGCAGCGTCGCGACTCGTTTGGCACTTTGGCTCCCCGAGAGTTGTGATGTCAGCGGGGTACGCAGTCCTTCACGGATTCACTTCACGAGCACTGAAGAGCGGAGAAATCTGCAAGAATTGAGCGCGAAGTCCCTCGAAGCGAGGAGTTTGCGTGATGGCGGAGATCGTCACGGGCGGCCCATGGCCAGCCGTCTCGCCATTGAGAGCAGGCTGGTATCCTCAGCGCGATAGTCGTCGCGCGATTTTAACTACTTCACTTTGGCCACCACCTTGCAAGATATGCATCGCACTCATCTCGCGCAAGGGCAGGAAGTCGAGGCGATCGTGCGTTGCGTAGTTCGCAACAAGGCCGATCTATCGGTGATCGGTATTCATCGGCGCTCCCTCTACGTGTCGCGACAGTGGAGCATAGTTTACGAAGTGGCACAGGATGCGCCGCGTTGGGTCCTGGGCGTCCACTCAGAGATTTTATTTTCATGGGAACGAGCCCCAAGATCGCGATAATCATGCGCCCGTGAGGTTCAAAACAGGCGGAGCCGGCAGATGAATCAGTTCACTGAGTTTCTGATAAAGCACGGTTATTGGGTGCTTTTCGTTTCCGTCGTTTGCCGGCAAGCATGCCTTCCGGTCCCGGCAAATCTGTTGTTGCTTGCCGCTGGTGCACTTGCGGGTTTAGGTAGATTAAATCCGCTCATTATTGCCCTTTACGCCATTTCGGCATTCATTCTTGCCGACTTTGCCTGGTATGAAGCGGGGCGTAAATGGGGAACCAAGACCCTAGATATGTTCTGCAGAACTGCGCAGAGCCCGCATTCCTGTGTCGACGGGATGGTCGGTAAATTCGGTAGATACGGAGTTAATTCGCTATTGGTTTCAAAGTTCATCATCGGCCTGGACTCAGTTACTTCGCCGCTTTCGGGAGTCTCCAGAGTTCGACGCGAAAAATTCCTTCTCTTCGACGGACTTGGAGCGACCTTTTGGGTGCTCTCCTACCTGGCGGCGGGCTACGCATTCAGATATCAACTCGATCGTGCTGCCACCGCTTTTGCGGAGATCGGGAAGGTTGTAGCAGGGGTGGGAATCTCTCTGCTCTTAGCTTTTCTGGTTCGGAGACTTATACACTGGTATCATTTTCTTCGCGAGTTCAGGCTTGCTCAGATCTCGGCATACATACTGAGAAGCAAGTTGAGGCTGGGTGATCCCGTCTTGCTCCTAGATTTGCAAGGCGGTGATAAAAACAAGCGAAAACTTGATGCAATTCCCGGTGCCATCCGGTTAGATCCAAGGCAGCTCGAGCGATACATCAAGCATTACAGTCGCGCGAACTTGAGGACTGACCGAGAGGTAATCCTTTACTCCCTGTCTTCGGGCGATTCTGTGGGCGCCCGGGTGGCACTCGCATTGCGACGGATAGGGTTCGAGCGAGTTCGCCCCTTGGCCGGTGGTCTTCGTGCCTGGCGTGCTGAAGGTTTTCCAGTCACGACCGATGTGCAAGTTTTGCCGGCAGCGGAACACGGTGAGTTTGTTCTAGCAGAAGTGCTATTGCACTCACCGAAGTCTGCCGCGGAGCTTCTGAACAAGGATTTCGCCGATGTGGACCGGGTACTGGAACGGATAAGAGCGCGGGCTCGACAGTCTCAATCCGCTTACAAGACTCTGTGGCGGGATGACGTCAAGCAGGGAACATACGAAGTGGGGTAGATTTCGCTTGACTTCGCCACCTGCCAATAAACGAGCATGCGTTGCGCAAACACGAAGCCTTGAGGAAACCATGACGACCGCAGCCCCGCAAGCTAATGCTTGGACAGAGGATATTCGCTCCGCGATCGCAGCTATTCTCGCGATCAGCGCTGTGGCCAGTTTGTTCCTGTTGTGGCTGATTTACATTCACCCAGCCGCCGCAGCGAGTTCGCGGTTCGCCTTTTTGCCCGCACTGAATGCGCTGCTCAACGGCCTCAGCGCCACCGCGCTGCTGATCGGCTACACATTCATCAAGGCAAAGTGCATTCGTGCTCATCGTGCGGCCATGATTACGGCGTTTGGCTTCTCGACGCTCTTTCTGCTCAGCTACATTCTGCACCACGCGCTGCACGGCGACGTTCGCTACCCGGCGCACGCGGCCCTGCGCGGGGTCTACCTGCCGCTCCTGGCCAGCCACATCATTTTGGCGGTTGTGGCGCTGCCGCTGGTCCTGGTCACGTTTTTCTTCTCGCTCACTGGCCGGATTCCTCAACATCGCAAGTTGGCCCGCTGGACATTCCCGCTGTGGCTCTACGTCTCGGTGACAGGTTTCATCACCTGGGTCATGCTGCGCCTGGCGCAAGGATAGAAGGACGATGCCCACTTGGATGAATTGGTTTCTAAATTCCGCGATCTCAATTCCGCTGCTCGGCAAGCTGGTCTGTGCGGCGCTGGGGATCGTCGCAATTCATCTCCTCTTTCAGCTCCTGGAACGCAGGTTGCCAGGCCACTTCCACCAGCGGGATCTGCGCTATCGAGCCCGCAAGGCGATTGTGTTCGCGGGATACCTGGTCGGCATCGGATTCATTACGATCCTGTTTGAGGATCGACTCGGAAAAGTCAGTTTTGCTTTGGGAGTCGCGGGCGCGGGTCTCGTGGTTGCACTACAAGACGTCATCGCGAGCGTGGCTGGGTGGTTTGCCGTCGGCTGGACGAATCTCTATAGGGTTGGCGACAGGGTCCAGATCGGAGAGACGAGAGGCGACGTGATTGACGTCTCGCTGATGAGAACCACTGTGGTTGAGACGGGAGGATGGGTAAACGACGATCTCTACAACGGGCGAGTGGTAAGGATTCCAAATAGCGTGGTTCTAAAAGGAACCATCTTCAACTACTCGCAAGGGTTCAGGTTCGTTTGGGATGAGATCCGAGTGAAGTTCTCTCTTTGCAGCGATCCTCAATTGGCCAGGGAGACGCTGCTGCGAATCGCAAATGAGGCGACAGAGGGCTACATCGCGATGGCCGCGCTTTCCTGGCGAGGAGTCACGGAAAACTTCCGGATCGAAGACGTGAGCCTTAAGCCCACAGTGGCTCTAAGCGTCAAAGGCAAAGCTCTCGAGCTTACCCTGAGCTATATCGTCGATTACACGAAGCGTACTCTGATGAAGGACAGGTTGTATTCCAACTTGGTGCTCGAGGTAGGCCGCAGCCAAGGACACCTTCGATGGGCGGCGACGAGTTCTGAAAGCCATTCAGCTAATGTGCTTTCATGACTCGATAGCGGTGAAGATGAGGTCATGAAGGCTGAATCAAACTCAATCTTCTCAGTTGCGCATCGTATGTAATCGCCACCGCGAAGCCGAAAGGCGAGAAGGGATGCGGGGTTGGCCAGCCGCGCGTCGTGGATAGATCATTCGCCTGGCTCTCGTGCTTCGGCTGCCGTCTGAGAGACTGCGCCTTTGCACGCGAGATCCAGTCTGCATCGACTTTGAAGGCTGTGCGCTGGAATCTCAGGTGCGTCTTTGCGCAACCGTGATTCAGTTCAGGATTCCTGGATCCAAGACGGGCTCAATGCCAATGTGTGCTGGCGGATCACCTAGTATTCGTCCCAGTTCAATCGCAGCTCGAGAGACTCGACTGATTCGGGCAGGAGGGGCAGGTATCGGCGCAGGCCGAGTCGGCAGAGCAGCTTTCCGGCGCCGAATTGAAATGACCATGAGCTCATGCGAAGCATGCACGTCCGCAATTGACTTGGCGTGACTGAAGCGCTCGAGCACATTATTCGTAGTGTCATGGATGCGCGTTCCCGGCCGATGGAACGCGCGCGTTGCCTTCGCGGCGAGTTTGCAGAGGAGATAGCGGCTTGGAACGTTTACGAGTGCACCAAAAACCAGATCGGAACGCATTAGATACTCCACGGGAACAGAGGCTGAAGAATCGCTCCCGATGTTCCTGATGCAAGCAGATTGCCAAAGTGGAAGGCATATGCGGCATCCGTCCATGGGTCGCGCCCGTCTGCTTCATGCTGAAGGCAATTGGGCCTATATCGTGCCTGAGTTGAACTAATGGTTGAATTCTCCAATACTAAAAACAGATTCCCAATACGGCGACACTGTTCCTTCGTACTATGCCCTTTTCCTTTCAGCATGACCTCAAGCTGGTAGGAGTAATTCCTTCGATCATCCGGGTGGAAGATAATCAACCTCGCGGCGAAGTCCGCTCGATGAGTTCAGCGGCTGCGGGATCGAATGTCTCGCCATCCTTGTCGCGCCGGACAATTCACAGAATCTGTTTGCCTCGGATTCTGCTGTGCGCGGTATGACGTGTACTCGATCAACGTTCGGGATTTGACACTGCCAACATCCCGACTTTTTTCAATCCATCGTTTGACACCTGCATCAAGGTGCTACAGCACTCTTCTGGCCGCCAGCATTGAAACTCCGCAACTTGCGCCTTGTAATCCGGGGAGCGAGGTTTGGCACGCGGGGTGCCTTTCTCAAAGCGAGGGGAGCCGCTTGCGAAACCTATGCATTCACGGTGCATCGCGACAGGTACGCGGTAGGACTCCCGCGCGATATGGCGCAGAGAACGCTCGGTGGCCGGAATGCGCTGTCTTCCTGCTGGTGGTGCTTTCCTGGGCCAACTGCCGTGCCCATGCAGGCAGCGCGACCGGAACCGTGGATGGAGCCGTGTTTGCCGCAGGCCCAGGAAATTATTTACCTGTCGCGGGTGCGAAAGTTGTCGCAAGCGGGCCCGTCATTTTAGAAGCCACAACAGACGCAAACGGCGAATTCTCGCTTGAGGCGGTACCTCCCGGTAATTACGAAATCAAGGCAACCTTTTCGGGGCTTGATGCTGAACGAATAGTCAGAGTCGAATCCGATCTCGCCGTTCATGTTCAACTCAAGATGAGACCCGCAGAGACGACGGCGTCAGTAACGGTTCGTGGAAGCGATGCAGGTTCGACACCTTCAATTCCAAGCGAAACGATCAACGAAAAGACACTGCGGGATGCTCCAAATCCAGACGAGCGGTTCGAAACTCTACTTCCGCTCGTTCCTGGTGTCGTTCGCGGACCTGACGGTCATATCAACCTGAAGGGCGCCACCAACACTCAGAGTGGCGCCCTGGTGAACGGTACGAACGTAACAGATCCGGCAACCGGCAGCCCTGCGATCAACCTTCCCATTGATGTTGTTTCGTCCGTCCAGGTTATCTCCAATCCTTATGATCCAAAGTACGGGAGGTTCACAGGTGCGATCTCGTCCGTCGAGACAAAGACGGGAGACTATGAAGGCTACCATTTCTCAATTCAGAACGTTGTTCCGCGCTGGCGAGACCGTGGCGGCCACATTGTCGGTATCGGTGCGACTACGCCCCGAATGACTTTTACCGGCCCGATCATCAGGAATCGCATCGCCCAGACACAATCTCTCGAGTACCGCTATGTGCGGACGCCGGTGAACAGCCTCCCCCCTCTGCAACGGGACACGACATTAGAGGGCTTGGATTCCTACTCTCAATACGATCTGAACCTGGGGCCTAAACAGACCGCGACTGCTTCGTTCGCGATCTATCCGCAAAAATTACAGTACATGGGCCTGAATACATTTACGCCGCAGCCGTCAACGGCCGATTTTCATCAGCGGGGATATGAGCTCTACGGCCAGCATCGATACTTGCCCGCCAGCAACAGCATCCTGATTTCTCAGGGGAGCTACAAACGGTACGATGCGGATGTCACTGCCCTAAGCGATGACCCCTATGAACTTCTGATCGACACAGCGGAAGGAGGTTTCTTCAATCGTCAGGGGCGTCGGACGCATCGCTTCGAATGGGAAGAAAGCTATGACCTTGCACCGCGCCATTTAGCGGGAACGCATGAGTTGAAAGCAGGCCTGAACTACGCCTACTCGTCCTACGATGGCCAGGAAACATTTCTTCCAGTGACGATTGTCGGCGCATCGAATGCACCGGTCGAGCAGATATCCTTCAGCCCACCCACGCCATTCACCATTGATCAGAGCGAAACTTCATGGTTTGTGGCCGATCAATGGTCTGCCGCTCAATGGCTGACTCTCGACCTGGGCATTCGTTTCGACAACGATACCGTGACACGTTCAACGCACGCGGCACCGCGTGCCGGTTTTCGCCTCCGGCTCACGAAAGACGATAAGACGCTGCTCAAGGGTGGCGTCGGGCTGTTCTATGACCGGGTTCCGCTCATAATTCCAACCTTCGACGAGTTGCCGGATCGAACGGTATCGATGTTCACACCAAACGGCCAACAATCCAATTCAACCTACTATGTTAATCGGCTCACCGGCAACCTTGAAAATCCTCGAAGTACATCCTGGAATGTCGCTCTGGAAAGACAAGTAATGGATTCGCTGTCCCTTCGCATTGGCTACGAGCAGCGCAATACTTCCAAGGTCTTTATTGTTTCTCCTACCGTGAACGCAAACGGAGGCATTCTTGCAGTCTCAAATTCTGGAAGAGACTCTTATCAGGAGATCCAGGTTGCGGGCCGTTACAAGCTACCGCACTTTACCCTGAACAGCTCGTATGTTCATTCGCGCACATTCGGAGACCTGAATGATCCTTTTCTATTCTTCGGAAACACCCCGCAGATCGTGGTCCAGCCGGACAGTCGCGCGCGACTGTCCTTCGACGCTCCGAACCGCTTTTTGTCCTGGGGTGACCTGGAGGGTCCATGGAAACTGACAGTTCTTCCCGTGTTTGACCTGCATACGGGCTTTCCGTATTCGGTAGAAAATGAGTTCCGCGAGTATGTAGGACCACGGAACGCCGAGCATTTCCCGCGTTTTTCGTCGTTTGATCTACAGGTATCACGGCCGGTTGCGCTGCGCATGGGCGAGAAAGGCCTTCATATGCGGGCCGGATTCGGTGTCTTTAACGTATTTAATCACTTCAACCCCCGCGACGTACAAAACCTTGAAGAGAGCAGTCTCTTTGGGGGTTTCTTCAACGACGCATGGCGAGAGTACCGAGGCAAACTGGTGTTCCAGTTCTGACTATGAAGCATGCTCTCAATTTCGGCGTTTTGCTATTGCTGTTGAGCTCAACCGCTATTGGTGTGTCTGAAAGTGATCCTCTTCCGAGCGCGGATGCAGTGATCGAAGCAATGTTGGCACACAATGCGCAGCGGCAATCACAGATTGCTGGATACCGTGGAATGCGGAAATACGTTCTTGAGAACAGTCGCTGGAACAAGCGCGCTGAGATGCTTGTGCGCGTGCAAGGCGATGCCGACGAAACGAAGCACTTTGAGGTTGAGGACGAGAAGGGCTGGAAGGCGGCTCAAAAGCATGTTCTGCGCAAAATGCTTGATTCCGAGGCTGAAGGATCAAGCAGGGAGATCCGCGGTTCAACTCGTCTCAGCGAGGAAAATTATGAGTTCCAAATGGTGAGAGCCGCAATGCTGGACGGACGGAAGTCCTACCTCATCAATGTTGTTCCCAAGCGCAGAGAGGAGCGCCTATTTGAGGGCCAGATATGGGTCGATGCCCAGGATTATGCCCTGGCGAGAGTCGAAGGGAAGCCCGCGAGGAACCCATCTTTCTGGATACGGAGCGTGCACTTTGTTCACACATATAAGAAAAGCGGTCTTTTCTGGTTTCCGTTTTCGACCGAGAGCGAGACCGATGTGCGAATCTTCGGCTCAACGAGCGTCGACATCAGCTACTTCGACTATTCGCCAAATCCCGTCGCAGCGCCCGAAACGGCGAGGGCGGCAGCACCTGGAGGCCATAGGTTATGAGAAGAATCGAAGTCCTGAGTACTTCACCGCGGCGTCATGTCCCCAAGGTCAAACAGTGCCTAATTCTGGCGGCGGGGAACGGCAGTCGCCTGCGCCAAGCTTCCGGCGGCTCTCCCAAACCTCTAGTGGAACTTCATGGCAAGACGTTGCTCGATCATGTGATTCTCAGTGCGCGGGAAGCGGGAATCGAGAGGTTTGTGATCGTCGTCGGCTACGGCGCAGAAGCAATGCGCGGTTGGCTTAACGAGCGTTCACTCGGCGGCGTCTCGGTCGAAATTGTAAACAACGACGAATACCATAAAGACAACGGTGTCTCAGTATTGAAAGCCAGGGACCATTTTCTCGGCGCTTTCCTTCTGCTGATGGCCGACCACATCTTTGAGCCGAGAACGGCCAAGGCGCTGCTTGAAAAGCCGCTGTTGTCAGGCGATGTGATTCTCGCCGTTGATCGCAAACTTGATCGCATCTTTGATCTCGACGACGTGACGAAGGTCAGGCGAGATGGCGATCGAATCGTGGATATTGGCAAGGATCTCATTGCGTACGATGCCTTCGATACCGGCATGTTCCTGTGCAGCCTTGAACTGTTTGACGTTCTGGAGTCAGTAAAGGAGAACGGAAATTGCACTCTTTCGGACGGAATGCGCGTGCTGGGTCGAAACGGCAGGCTCAGGGCCTTCGATATTGAGGACGCATCCTGGCAAGACATCGACACGCCAGAGGCACTGGCCTACGCGGAAAGCATTTTCCCTGAGCAGTTCTGCCGCATACCATCTGCGGAAAGGCACTTCAGTGCCTAAGCCAACGACCATAACGCAAAGGGGTTTCTGCGCGATCGCGCCGGCTTTCGGCGCAGCGCTGCTGTTTTACCTGATCGAGCGCGTTGGCCCCGCCAATCTCTTCCGCAACATTGCAAGCTTAGGGTGGGGGCTTGCCCTGACCATTGCATTGAGCGGGGTCGCACAGCTTGTAAGGACGCTTGCCTGGCGGCTGACCCTCCAGGGCTTTAGAGGCGCAGCCTCCTTTCCGCGCCTTTTTCAGCTTCGGCTGGCTTCTGAAGCGGTCGGCCAGTTTGGAGCACTTGGCCTGATTTTCGGCGAAGGCCTGCGAGTCACTACTCTGAACCGAGCAATACCCGTGGACAGTCGGATATCGTCTGTGACCCTCGACCGCGCGATGTTCATTGTATCGAGTACCGTGGTGAGCCTGGGAGGAATCGTTGCCGCTCTGCTGGCTGTGCCGTTTACGAATGAGCTGCGCTGGTACGCATTGCTTTTTGCTCTCACCCTTTCCGGCTTGCTGGTTGGGGTTGTGCTGGCATTGCTGAACCGCTGGCCGTTGGTGTCTCGCTCCACAAAAGTACTTGGCAGACTTCGATTCCTGCGAGAAAGAACAGAAGGCGTTCTTCCGGTCATTCATGCAGTAGAGAGGAACGTCTACGATTTTCACCATCGTGCCCCCAGGACGTTTTGGGCCAGTTTGTCTTTGAATTTTGCGTCTCAGGGACTGGCAGTGTTCGAGGTCTATTTTCTTCTCTGGCTGATGGGAGTCAGAACTGGGTTCCTGGGAGCTCTTGTATTTGAGGCCTTGACGAAGCTGGTGAACGCCCTTGGATCTGTCAATCCGGGGAATGTCGGAACATATGAGGGCGGAAATCTGCTCATCGCGAAAATGCTCGGCTTCAGCAGCACTGTCGGGCTTTCAGTTGCGATGGCGCGACGATTGAGGTCGGTGTTTTGGGCGTCGCTTGGCGGGGTCTGCCTTTTCTTCATGTCCAGGTCCAACATTCATCGCGATCCCGGCAAGAAAGGATCCATAACTAATCCGGGAAACTCTACACTCCTGACCAGAAGCCAAGGAGGAAAAAGACCGTTCACGTCCGTCATATTTGCAAACAACTTTCACAAAGGAGGCGAAGTTGAATCCCCTTTAATCAAAGTCGGAACGCTTCCCATTCTGCTGCGCGTCATTCTTTCTGTCGAGAAGGCCGTTGGCGGCCGCATCATCGTGTGTGTAGATCCTCTTACGAGACGGGCCGTCGAACATGGAATGCTCGGCACTAGTCGGCTTCCATATTCAGTCGCGTGGATCGAAGCAAGTTCCGAGGCGCCGCTGGCGCAGGTGTTGGAACATGTCAGGTATATCTCCGGGGACGATGATCACGTGATGTTCGTGGCAGGGGACCGAACGTATCATCCTTCGCTGTTCGGCAAGGCGAGGGACTGGAATGGAAGCGGGGAGGCACTTTCGCTAACTACGGCCGGTCGTCCTGTGGGTATCTGCGTGCTTCGCGCCGGCTATGTATTCTCTGCAGCAGGGCAATGTTCTGCATGTGTGTGCGAGGTTGACCGGTTTCATAAATGGCTGAAGGAGACTCACTCTTTAGAGTGCGAATCCGTTGATGCCGGCATGTGGCAGGCAGTGTTGAAAACGGAAGATCGCATCGCAGCGGAAGAGAAACTGAACCACTGGTTAACAAAGCCGACGGACGGGATTTTTGCTCGAATGAACCGCAGGATCTCCGTGCCGATCAGCCGAAAGCTCGTAAGGTTCCCGATCACACCGAATATGGTGAGTATTTTTACTCTGGGAGTAGGTATTCTCTCTGGTGCATTCTTCGCCTGGGGCGGCTATTGGAATATGCTGGTCGGCGCGGTATTGTCGGTGTGGGCCAGCATTCTGGATGGCTGCGACGGAGAGGTTGCGAGGTTGAAGCTTCTCGAGTCTGCGTTCGGCTGCTGGTTGGAGACGATTTGCGACTATCTCTACTACCTGTTTATCTTCATCGGAATGGCAATCGGGCTGATGCGCACAACGGGGAATAGAGCGTATCTAGTCTGGGGTTGTCTGCTTATCATGGGAGCGGTTTTGAGTTTCTTAGTGGCGGGCCTTGGGAGGCATCGATTGGCCGCCGGACGCCCAGAGCAATACCTGGGCATCTGGCAGAGGAGTGCAGAGAGCCGGCGATCAAATCCAATTCTGTATATTGGGCGTCACACGGAATTCCTCATCAGGCGATGTTTCTTCCCTTACGCCATCTTGTGTTTCGCAGCACTCAATCTTACGCGTGTGGCCTTCTTCTTGACCTCGATAGGCGCAAATTTGGTATGGATCGTTTCTATTTACTCCCTTTGCACGTTCGCGTTCTTGCAGAAATCCAAAATGACAGGTTCTTCCGCCCCTGCGGAGTCCTCTGTCTGAACGATGGAGAAGTTGGACCAGGCAAACGCTCGGACAAGCGCCGCCCGGGGCAGAAGAGGAGCTATGTACTTTGATTTGGACCATGATATGAATTCCAGCCGGGAGATTGAGACCGGCGATTTTGCTCACCGAGGCCGTGCGGTTCGGCCAGACGTCCCGATCCGCGTGGTTGATTGGAATATCGATCGCGGGCTTAAGCTAGCGGGAATCATCGATTTCCTGGCGAGCGCAAATGCCGACCTGATTCTTCTGCAAGAGGCCGATCTCAATGCGAAACGGACGCACCAACTTGATATCGCTCGAGTGATTTCGCAGAAGTTACAGATGAATTATGTTTTTGGCCGGGAGTTTCAAGAGTTGGCGCAGGGTTCAGAGAGATCGCCTGCCTTCCACGGACAGGCCACGCTCTCGCCTTGGCCGCTGTCGAATTCACGAATTCTGCGCTTCAGAAGACAATCGCACTTCTGGCAGCCGCGGTGGTTCCTTCCGAACGTCGAGCCCTTCCAGGAACGGATTGGGGGAAGGATAGCCCGCGTGAGCGAGGTCGTTATCGGTGGCCGAAAGCTGTTGACTTACAACCTGCATCTTGAGAGTCGCGGCGATGACGGCCTGCGCCGCTCCCAACTTGACGAATGCCTGCGCGATATTTCCAGATATCGATGGGACACACCGATTGTCCTAGCCGGTGATTTCAACTTGAACGCATCTCAGAGCGGTGTGACCCACAAATTGGCACAAGCCAGGTTTTCTAGCACGGTCACCAAGGAGCCATCGCAAACGACACCATCACAGTTTATTTTCGAACAAGGCAAAACCATCGATTGGATATTTACAAGGGGAATCGCCCGCGCCAGCAATCTGCAAGTTCACAGCTCTGTTTCGGCCTCCGACCATTTCCCACTTTCGGTATGCGTGGCCTTCCCGTAACCGGATCCCGCATCTGCATCGCTCCGTTCAAATACTCTCTTGACTTGACGCAGTATCACATTCACAAGACCACAAGGAGTTGTAAGTCATCATCGAATTCCGGTTCAAAAAGTGATCCCTTTTCATTCTTCAGACATCTTTAACTTCATCATGACCATGTATTCAATCATCGTGCCGTTTCACAACGAAGAAGAGAATGTCACGGCTTTGTATGCTCGCGTGAAGCACGTCATGGAGCAAGTGGGCGAGCCCTTCGAACTTGTATTAGTGGACGACGGTTCAAGAGATCGCACTTATAAGCTGTTGAGAGGGATTGCGGAGGTGGATAGCCGGGTACTGGTGGTGAAGCTGCGCCGAAACTTCGGGCAGACTTCAGCGCTGTCGGCAGGTTTCAACCATGCCTCAGGCGACTTCATTCTGGCTATGGATGGTGATATGCAGCACGACCCCGACGATATTCCCCATTTCTTGAATAAGCTGGAAGAAGGATACGACGTGGTGTCGGGATGGCGCAAGGCGCGAATCGATAACTTCATCATGAGGCGCATTCCCTCGCGTTGCGCCAACTGGCTAATGGCGAAGCTGTCGGGAGTAGAGATACACGACTTTGGTACCACCTTCAAAGCCTATCGTCGGAGTGTGATCCGGAATATTCCGCTGTACGGCGAAATGCATCGCTTCATTCCCGCCCTTGCCAGTTGGTATGGCGCCTCGATCTGCGAGATTCCAATCAGGAATGTAAACCGCGAGCGGGGCAAGAGCCACTACGGCATCGGGCGTACCTTCCGCGTGTTTTTCGATCTGCTTACCATCCGCTTTCTGCTCAAGTACATGAGCAGACCACTACACTGTTTCGGCGCTCTCGGAGCATTGGGGATGATAACAGGCAGCATTATCGGGGCTTATCTGTTGGGAACGACGATCCTTCATCCGCACCAGAGCATGATGGAAAAGCATGGATCTTTGTTCGTGATTGGGGTGGTGCTCGTTGTGGCCGGGATCCAAATGCTCGCCGTCGGGTTGCTAGGAGAACTGCAGGTACGGCACTATCACTGCAGCGAGCAGAGGGAGCCGTACACTGTCGACCGTTTGGTTCGTCTGTCGGCGCAGGATGAGCAAAACGTTCTGCCCGACGCACGTGAGAGCGAGTGTTAGCGCCGATCTAATAAATCATCCTCATTTACGCGCCGGTTCATGGACCCAGCTTTTCGCCAGGGCCTAATTCGCTCAAAATATGCTTTATAGGCATTTATGAAAACAGTGTCAGCGGAACCTGGCCGTACTTTGATGAGTCATGTTATTGCTGATGGAATATCTTGCGGTTGATATCGGGCCAGAACTCTTTGAATGCGTTTGTCATAATGTCCAGGCTGACACTTGTAGCCCAACGCTGCCCTGTCTTGGTCCAAGTGCGCTCGGCGCTGGGGTAGTAGAGATTGGAAATCCCAGCCGAAGCGCCGGCGCCGATGATCTCTGAATAGTTCGGCTCCGTCTTGCCAAGGTTGGAACGCGTTACTGCGCCTCGGCTGAAAGCGTAGAACGCCCGCCGCAGAAAGCTGCCTCGCCCTAGCGTGTAATACCGACTATCTTGCCGAAACACAATTGGCATAAACCCTTCTACAAAATAGTTTTCATCCGCTTGATCCACAAATGTGTGCCAGTAATAACGCCCATAGCCAACGCCGCCCTGACGGAACTCTGGCGTTGCGTTTTCCGCCTGTCCAACTCCGGAAAGTGCACCAATGAATACCCAATTTGAGTAGTCGAAGGTATCCTGCGTAGCTTCGAGAAACTTTTCCTTCGCTGACTGCGGCGGCATGATTGCGCCTGCCGAGATCGCCCTGAAATTTGGGATGATATAAAGAATCCGCTTTGTCTGGCGCCCATATTCAGGAGGATCCGCGACGGAGGCAGGTTGTTCGTTGCGCGGGCTCGTTGGAGTGTCATCCGGCAGTTCCAGAAAGGCGATCGGCCCGGTGGATCGTTCGCATAGTGGCTCGAGTTCTCCCGAAGTAGAAATGCACGCGAAAGCATCAACATTGAGCGAAGGGGCATAGAGTTGCGCGGAGGCAGAGGAGCAAAGTATAAGGGCACAAAGCACGTGTTTGAGCATGATGTGAGTTCCTCGACTTTCTCGTTTTCTGCGGATCTACTGATGCGCAAGGTGGCTCGAGAAATATGGTGACGCACAGGGCAATGTTGTCGTTTGCGTTGAAAACAGTTCCGCTTGTGTTTCCCGGCAGAGGTTCGAGTGTGGCAAACGAAGCAGTTCCCCTATCTCTGGCCAGCCGGGACGATGTGACCTGTTGGACCAATGCCGGATGACGACAAGCACGTAGCCTGTGAAGGCTCATAGCAATCCGGCGATTCTTATCTCAGACTGGAAACTCCAAACAGAGTTCTGCAGTTGAAGCATTCAGAGCGTCTGGGCTATTCGTATGATGCAAACGCCATGGAATTTGCTGATCGCGCCACCCGAGTTGGCTTCAGATGCAGCGTGTCAGAATAGTCCAGGGTGTGAATGGCATACCCCATGCGCTTTTTTGCAAACCTGTTCAGCCGATCGACATTGGCGTCGCTGATTCGGAGAAGGAGTGCCGTATCTCGGCGAGAATAAGCAAGGACTTCGCGCAGAAAATAAGCTGCGCGTTCAGCCCAAGGAAGATCCTCCAAGGGCTGAGGCCCAGAGCGCTCGTAATCGACTGGTCCTGACGGCGCTGTGAGGATCCATGAATCGACGCTTATGTAGTTGTGTGCAATGGCCGCCTTTACGACGGCTCGCGTAGCAGACACGAGTCCAAAAGCTTTGTGGAAAGGACTGCCATCCAATTCAGCCAACGCAGTCTGGACAGTTGCTTCCGGAGATCCTTGTCGACACAGGAGGATCTTGGCGACCTTGGTGAGTTCTGAATGCTGCTCTTCGAACAGTGCTCTCCACACACCTCCGTGGTTTGTCTCTCGTTTCATAGCTTCTCCTTTTCTGGACGCTTCACGTTCAACTGAGTCAGTGCGCGCATCTATGCAATGGAGGAAATGCAAGTTGCGCGCCAAATCATTCCATCGTAAAGGTGCAAATAGGAGGCGGCCGCCTACGGATGCAATTGACACCCAACTCCTCCAGCATGTCGAGAAAGTCCTTCTTTACCCAGCGATTCAGAATTGAGTAAGGTGGCTGATAGAGCCGCGGCGGAACTCATTCGCTCTTCGGGATCTGCGTCCCTTCGCGAATTCGCCCGATGTTTCTTCCAGCGGAAAAGCCATCGTGGGCCAGCCGATGCCGCGGTTGAGCGGTTCCCTTGTCACCCTTGAATCGCCTTTACTTTGTAAAGAGGTCATGCTCGGCGTCGTAACGCTCTTCCCTGAGTCTGGCTCGCTTTGCGGCTTTGTCAGCAATGCGGTTTAGCCTTTCTTCCATGACTTCCTGGGATTCGGTGGACGTGTCTTTCATGTCCGATGTATCTGAGCGATCATCCTTATTGTTCATTGCGGCTTTCTCCTTCACTATCCAGAGAGCAAGCGCCATGCCAAAGTTGGTGTGGGATAACACCGCAGCGGCGATTCAATGCAAAACGCGATATTCCGCTTGGATCAATGGAAGAGGGTAGATGAGAACTATCAGCAAGTTATCTTTAAAGGATGCTGCCTCGTTTCACGGAATCGAAACCTGGGGTTTAGTTCGATCGCCATGCCGAACGAGATCTCTTTGATTGCCCGTCTCAATGCCTGTCGTGGCATGTCACTGCGCGTCCGTGTCAACATTCTGACTGCGGATGTCAACCGGTTGGCAAATAACGCAGTTATCGTCATTGTTGCCGCATGAGACGGTGTGTCTTTTCCAGACCAACTCAGGCGGGATTGCCGCGTAGAGCATTTCCTCTTGAGGTGAGGGGCGGTCGAGACGGCCTAATCCGCAGATACGAAATACCACAGAGAGTGATTCATCGTTCCTGTCTCACACTTGCCATTCTGATCATGCGGCCTCTTCTAACTGTTGAGACCGGGCGGGAAAATCCGATGGCACTGAGTGATCGGTCTCAACGGTTGAGAAATGGCAGTCAACGTGCATCGAGGTATTTCACGAGAAGTCTCGTTGGAGAACAAATATGACGTTGGAATCACAAGTAATTGCGCTGTGCTGTGCGGCGTTGTTCCTGCAGCTCCTGATAAGTGTCAGAAAGAATGCCAGTGAGCGGTCCGAATCCGCGGATGATCGGGCCACGTTCGCCGAAAAGCATCCAACAGCGAAAGGAGAGGGCGGCTCCTTGGCGGAGTAGCTTTCTTGCTGATTGAATCTGGGCACTGGCGCCACAGGGAACTACTAGGTCTGGGCGATCTTGCCCTGCCAGGAGCGATAGGAGACGACTTTCGCCTCTTCCGGGATATGTTTTCTGTGGCTTTGATGAATGAGAACGGCTGTCCCAGTGTCAAGAGGTAAACGGCAACATCCAACTTTCGACATCTGGCACTGACCATTTCACATCTTATTGGTCATCTTTGGAGGGTCGATCCACAAATTGCTTTCGGCGATCCAGTTGCTTGTTATGAGGGTGGGTTACGAGAAATCTCCACTTCAGCCCAGGAAGGAATTCGCAAAATGGAACAGGCGCTCTCTGCGACCAATCGAACTGCTGCTACTGCGCTGCTCGAGCCATCCAGCGATCATCTGTTTTTGAAAGATGCCTGGTCTCGAGATCATCATCTGGAAACGTCCTTGCCCAGGGAGCCGATGATGGCCATCAGGGGGCAATATGAAGGGCCTGGTGAAAATAATCGAGAATACGTTGTAAATCTTGACTTTGAGACTGCTGCAGCTATGCAGTCAAGCATGGCTGATGCGAAGCCGGTAAATACTCCCATAGAGGACTATAGGAATCTATCTGACCAGCAACTGCTCGAGGCGGCGGGATCCTCTGACGAGCAGGCGTTTGTTGAGTTGACCGGCAGACACATACAAATGGTTCACAAGAAGATATTCAGGGTTCTCCGAAATCGCGAAGATACAGAGGACATTGTGCAAGAAGCTCTATTCAAGGCTTACAGCCATCTCGGAGAATTTCGTGGCACCTGCGCGTTTTCTACGTGGCTAATGAGGATCGCGATCAACTCTGCGTTGATGCTGTTGCGGAAGAGGAGATTGCGATCCGATGTGTCGTTTGATCAGCCCAGAAACGAGTATCAATCATGGGGGGACTACGAGTTTCCCGATCCATCCCCCAACGCCGAACAGGCATACGCGCGGCGCCAGACTGCTGACCTGCTGGCCAATGCAGTCAAGCGGCTTCCCTCGGGTTATCGAAGCCTCGTCGAGCAGTACCATGGGAAGGAGCGGTCGCTGCGAGAAGCTGCCGATACTCTTGGAATCACAGTTGCTGCCGCCAAGTCTCGTCTCCAGCGGGCACGGCTTGCGATTCGTTCCATCCTCGAAGAGAGCGTTTCTCCAAGGCGGGCGGGGGGCACAAATAGGTGCGGGGCATTACAAAATCCAGTGCAAGTTGGCCTTGAAATCCGTTCACGATATGTCGCCACTACGTCCGGATGAGCGCAAACGGGGGCGACGGTGAAACATGGGGCGCTATGAGGATAGACATCATTTTGGCGATTCGCATGTCGTACTCATGATGGCAGCAGGCAGAAGAGGTGGTGAGGATGGGCGCCGGCGTTCGCAATTAGCGTTGTGGTTTGCGTCCTCGTCGTCCATGTCGCACCTAAGCAATGGTCGCTGATTCCTCCGAATGTGCTTTGCCTGTTCGTCTATGCACGGAACTTTTGGAATTGGAAACGTGCAGAAGACACGCAGCACAAGAAGGCTGGCCGGGTGGTTGCGGCTGGCAGGTCTGAAGCTCACAGAAATCTAGCCGCATAAGCGTCCTATGCTAAAGGATGGGCAGCGCAGGATTAGGCGAGGATGGTCACCCCGATGCTTAGCTGCACAGGATGCGGCAATGCTCAGCCGGTAAATCCGGTTCTGAAGATGGGGAAGCTACGCTCCAGACTGAGCGCTTCGAACCTCACAAAGATTTTAGTTGATGATTCTTGCGGAACAAATCCGGCCTAAAAATTAACCCGTAGACTGAACTGAATCTCGCGGGACTGATTGACTTGTGACAGAATTTCCCCGAAATTCGAGGAGCCCTGCTGGTTCACCGGAGGGGCGAACTGTACGCGGTTGAAGATGTTGAAGAACTCGGCGCGGAACTGCATGTTGGCCCGCTCGCCCGCGAACTGAGTCGCTTTCACTGCTGCGAAATCGTAGTTGCTGACGCCGTCCGAGGTCAGGCTAGCGTCTACTCGAGGCTCGTTGCCGAAGGTGTAGTTGCCCGGATACGCAAAGCAAGACGTGTTGAACCATTCGCCGAGGCGGCTTTGCGCTGAACCAGAGATTTTCTTCTTGCAACCTGCGATCACATTCGGACGGAGCGTTCCACCGCCGAAGAACTGGGTCAGAGGATTGGAACTCGCCTCGGTGAGGAACACCGGAAAACCGGACTGGAGGGTGGTAATTCCGTCTACGTTCCAGCCGGAGACCAGCTTGTCGAAAGGTGGAGCGAGGTTTCTTGCGAATTTCTGGCCCTTGCCGAACGGCAGGTTCAGCACGTAGCTGATCACTGCGAGCTGATTCACGTTATAGCTGAGAAGCGAGTATTCTCCATTCGGATTGTTGTAGTCCTGAATCGTGCCTAAACCACTGGAGGAGGTCTGCGCAGATGGTTTGGCCTCCAGGAAGCCGTTGAGAGTGTCTGTATTTCCGAGGTTCTTCGACCATGTGTAATTGGCCAACAGAGTGCCTCCAGAGTTGAAGCGCCTGACCAACTTAGCCTGGAGCGAGTCGTAGTTGCTATGGGCGTAGAATTCGGCGGTGTCGCTGAGATTACTGTAAAACGGATAAGGCCTGAGACTTTGACCCATGGTCATTGGAATCCCATTCACAGTCGTGGGGTTCAGCAGCGCCGGTCCCATCGCGTAGTACTGGCTGGAGAGCTCATCCAAGCCGCGGCCGATTCCGGGCAGGTTAGATCCCTTTAGACCGGCATAGCTGATCTCCGCCTCCCAGTTGTGTTCAAACTGGTGGCTCACTGTGAAGTTCCATTCTTGCATGTATGGGAACTTCTGACGGGGAACTGGTCCCGCGATATTTTTTAGGCTAGCTGTGCAGCAGTACAAGAACATGAAGCCCGGGTCGTTGCGCCCGATGGGTTGGTTGAGTGTCTTAGGATAGAGATTTTGTAGAGAAGTTGGTAGTGCGCCAGTAACATTGATTTGTGTGGTGGCGGCATTGACCAAAGAACTGCTTGCCATCTCCCCTGTCAAATCGGCAGGCAAGTAGAAAATGCCGTAGCCGCCCCGGATGACAAAATCGTTGTTCATGCGCCAAGCGAAGCCCAAACGCGGCGCCAACAAATTGTGTTTTGGAAGGACAGTGCTTCTGTGAGAATAGAGAGGGGAATTCACCAGCGTGAGAGTTCCCGTAACTCCCGTGTATGGATCGACGGCATAGGGCAGAAGCACGGTGGCCCTGTCATTTCTTTCTGCGACCGCTCCAGGCAATTCGTAGCGGAGACCCACGTTAAGAGTCAGCTTCGGCCTGGCCTGCCAGGTGTCAGTCGCATAATATGCCTGATAGTAATTGTAACTGGCCGTGGTATTGAACGATCCGAACTGGACCTGAGTGGGATAGCCCATCAAGAATGAAGCCCATTCGTCGCCGGTATACGTTGTACTGTAGGTGTACTGTCCTGAGCCCGACCCATCGAAGCCCGTCCCGCTCTGATCCATCAGCCGGTGCTCGGCCCCAAACTTCAAACTGTGCGCGCCGATGATCTTGATCAGGTTCGCGTTCGCGCCATAGGTGTTCCACCAGTTCACGGAGTATCCGGTTATGTTGCCGAAGTTGTAGAGGTTATGGATTCCGTTCAGCGTGAAGACAGGAAGCACATGAATGCTCATCTGTGGTGCTAGAGCCGCATAAGCGGGTCCGAATTGCGATTCATTTACCGATACGCTGTCAGGATAGTTTGGGGAGTATTCCCTCACATAAGTGATGCGAACATCCATCACAGTTTTCGGACTAATTGTGTAGGTATCTCCTAATACTGCCTGCTGCGCGTTGTTGATCACGTGGCCATTGGCGGTAGGCCAGCCGCCGGCGTCGTTGAATTCCGAGAACCCGGTATCGTGCAGGGTCCAATAGGTGTAGCGGCCAAAGACGCGCTGCCTGGAGCGGATACTCAAATCAAAACGCCCGTTGTACTGGTTCTGGTGGTTCGTAATTGGCGTGGTCAGGAACCAGTTGGATGCTCCCGAAGTGTTCGGCAGCGGGTAATAATTCATAAGGATATGGGCCAGCGGGTCGCCGCAGGCCCCCTGCCAAAGGTTGGCGATGGTCCAGGTCCCGGCACCTGGATCGTGCACGATGTTGCAGGCTCCCAAGGGATCGATAATCGCATCGGTGAAGACACCATTTCGCATGACTTGGGTCGGCACATTGGTAGGCGAGCTCTCGCCGATGCTCTTTGCGAATCTCTCCCAGTCGAAGAAAAAGAACGCCATGTCCTTCCTGATTGGCCCGCTGATTACAACGCCGTACTGATTCTGATTATCTTGAGGCCGGACTGCGCCCAGCCGGTTGTTGAAGAAATTGTTGGCGTTGAGGTCGGTGTTTTCGAAATATTCATACACTGAACCGTGCCATGCATCCATGCCGCTCCTGGAGGTCATGTTCACCACACCGCCTGCAGACCGCCCGAAATCGGCGGTGGCATTACTGGTGATGACGCTGAGTTCCTGAACTGCGTCCTGGGTCATGACAAGGGCAACCGTATTTCCGCCCAGGACATTGATCGGAGAGCCGTCAACATACTCGGTACCCTGACCCTGGATGGCGCCGCCGATCTGATAGTTCCCCCAACCCTGGTCACCGGACCGTGTACCCTGATTGAGGCCGGTGCCGCCTGCGCTTGAGCCTCCTGGCACCACGCCTGACGCCAGGGCGATGAGGTTCAACACGTTGCGCCCGTTGAGCGGCAGCTCCCTCACCTGCAGTCCTCCGATCTCCTGGCTCATGGCGCTCGAGTCGGTTTGAAGAAGAGGCGCTTCGGCTGTCACTTTCACGGTCTCAGATACGGCGCCAACGACCAGCATCGCGTCGACGCGGACGACGGCTCCTACGCCGATCGTTACCCGGTCGCTCAGGAACCGTCTGAAGCCGGCTTTCGTAACTTCAACGTTGTAGGTGGCTGGCACCAGATTCACCGCGCTGTAGTTACCTTCTGGATTCGATGGAACGCGTTGCACTTCGTTCGTTCCGATGTTGGTCACCGTGACGGTTGCGTCCGGCACTACGGCGCCAGAGCTGTCCGTCACGGTTCCCACAATCGATCCATAGAAGCTCTGCGGTCTCAGCGAAGGAGAAACGGCAAGAATCGCTGCGAGACAGATCGGCTTGACAAGCGCCGTGATTGCGCTACGGCGAGGTCCTACCTTGCTCAGCGGACAAGACAGAATGGATAACGCAGGGGCAATTCGAGGAGGAGAATTTGGCGCTACCGAAGTCGGAAGGCAATTCGCGCCGGCAAACCTGAGAACGTGTTGGCGGACAAACCTTTGTTCGTCCATGTTCCATCCTTAGTTTCGCGTTTATTCTTCGATCTAGCTTGATGCCCAACGACGATAGGCGGCATGACTGCGACGCCGGGAAAGGATAACAATTGGGCATCACCAAGTGAAGTTCATTCGACGCCGACCGGCCCGTGCGGGCCATTGGCTTCTCGTCCGCGCTTGGCACAAAAACATGATGACCTGTGTAGAGCGAACTCTCGGAGCGAGCACCCTGTGCAGGGGACCGATAGGACCACGAAGAAGGACAGTTTTGACCGAAGGGAGACCCCGGATCCTAGATGGCGGCTAGTATACTTCGCGTATGCGAAGAGCGCAAGAGAGGGCATGCGTCTGGCCTTTGATGCTGCTGGTGTTCAGCACTTGCGCATTTGCGTTAGATCCCTCACTCGACATCAGCCAATATGCACACACCGCATGGCGAGTGCGCGACGGTTTTGGCAAAGGGCCGATTCATTCCATCGCTCAGACCCCCGACGGTTATCTCTGGCTTGGCACTGAATCAGGCTTGCTCCGCTTTGATGGCGTTCGGGCTGTGCAGTGGCAGCCGCCGACAGGTGAGGCTCTACCGGGCAGCGTTGTGAATAAGCTGCTGGTGGCGCGCGACGGAACTCTGTGGATCGGGGCTGGGAAGGGTCTCGCGAGTTGGAAGGATGGCAAGCTGACTCAATACCAGGAGATGGCGGGATGGATTCTTAATGCGCTCGTCGAGGATCACGAGGGTACGGTGTGGGCTGGCGGTATCGGAGTCCCGGGGCACGGGAAGCTCTGCGCGATCAAGGATGGTCGAGCTCAGTGTTCCGACCCAGGTGAAGGCGTGCAGGCCATTTACGAAGACAGCAAGGAAAGTCTTTGGGTGAGCACGTCCCAAGGGCTATGGAGGTGGAAGCCGCACAGTCCGCAGTTTTATCCGACGGGCCCGACGGTGACGTCCGCTTTGATCGAAGACACTGACGGCAAACTCTTGTTTGGCAGGGCAACCGGAATTGAGCGTTTTGTTAATGGAAAGACCGAGGTCAATCACTTGGGGATGTTGGCGCGGCAGTCTGGCGTTGACGCATTCCTCCTGGATCACGACGGCAGTTTGTGGATAGGTAGTTTTTCGGGTTTGGTGCATTTACACCGTGGAAGGACAGAACTTGTCAGGCTGGTTGACGGTCTTTCTGGGAACATGGTGCATTGTGTGTTCGAGGATCGTGAGGGCAATATCTGGGTCGCGACCGAGGGTGGTCTCGACCAGTTTCGCGATTTTGCGGTGCCGACTTTTTCTGCGAAGGAGGGGCTTCCGGCTGGTCTATATGGGCCCCTTCTTGCGGCTAAGCAAGGAGGCCTTTGGTTCAGCAGTTCTGACAGGCTGTTCAAGTGGAAGGATCCGCAGATGAGCGCAGATGACCGCCCTGATCCCGCAAATCGTGAGCACCCGGCGACAACCGCGCACGAAGGCGGGTTACGGGGTCAGGTGATGGGCTTGTTTCAGGGCGGTGACGCGCGGCTTTGGGTCGCCATGACGGGCGGATTCGGCTACATGGACAATGATAAGTTTGTTCTGGTAAGAGCTGTATCTGGTGGGACTAAGGGCTCGATCGCCGAGGGTGCAAGAGGGGATCTGTGGTTTTCGTTCGATGACGCCCTGTTTCATTTGGTGGATGGCAAAAGAGTGGCGCGTTTTCCCTGGGATAGTCTGGGTGTCAAGGAACCTGTTGGACACATAGCACTTGATCCCTTACAGGGTGGCCTGTGGGTTGGATTCTCGCAAGGCGGCATTGCGTATTTGAGGCAGGGCCACGTCGAGCGCTCGTACACACCTGCCGATGGGCTTGGCGCCGGGCGGGTTACTCACCTTCGAACCGACGAACAAGGCGCGCTCTGGGCCTCAACCGAAGGCGGTTTGAGCCGCGTTTGGGGTGGCCATGTTGCGACCTTATCCACTAAGAACGGCTTGCCATGCGATGCAGTTCATTGGTCGGAAGAGGACGCCGACCATTCGGTCTGGCTGTACCTGGAGTGCGGATTGGTTCGCATATCCGCGTCCGAGATGAGCGCTTGGATCGCTAATCCCAATCAACCTGTTCGTGTTACGTCGTTGGACAGTTCGGACGGAGTAACATTCAAGTCGGTTATCTTCGGCGGCTTCAGCGCGCCGGTTACAAAGTCTTCGGACGGAAGACTTTGGTTCAGTGTAGAAGACGGGATCAGTCTAATCGACCCGCATCACCTTCCCTTCGACAAGCTTCCGCCGCCCGTACAGATTGAGCGAGTCATCGCAGATGGTAAGACCTATTGGCAGAACTTGCCTGGCGAGGCTTCGTCGCATACGAGGCTTCCGCCGCTGGTTCGCGATTTAACGATCGATTACACGGCGCTAAGCCTGGTTTCCCCAGAAAAGGTTCACTTCCGTTTCAAACTGGAGGGGCAGGATAAGGACTGGAGAGAGGTCGTCAACGAACGCCGTGTGCAGTACTCAAATCTGCCGCCGGGGACTTACCACTTCCGCGTTACGGCGTGCAACAACAGCGGCGTCTGGAACGAGTCTGGTACATTCCTGGACTTCAGCATTGCGCCCGCTTACTACCAGACGAATTGGTTCCACGCATTGTGTATGCTCACGTTGCTGGCCATGCTCTGGAGCGTTTATCGGCTTCGGGTCCGAGCTTTAGAGCGGCGCCATGTATTGTTAGAACAAAATCAGGCGTTGTTAGAGCGGCACCAGGAATTGTTGAAACGGGATAATGAATTGCTAGAGCAACACCAAACCGAGATCCGCGCCTTGAACGAACAGATGATCAATGCGCAAGAGGCGGAACGGATGCGCATTGCCGGTGATCTGCACGACGGGGTTCTGCAGCAGATCACTTCATTTACTCTCAGACTGGGCAAGGTAAGACGCCAGGTGCCACCTGATTCGGAAGCTACAGCAACGGTCAACGGTTTGCAGGAACAAATCATCCAGATCGGGGCGGACATCCGTCATATATCGCATGAGCTTCATCCTGCATTGCTGCAAGAGTCCGGCCTTCCCGCCGCGCTGTCGTCGTATTGCGAGGAGTTCAGCAAGGTACGCGGTATGCCGGTATCGTGTGAGTCGGATGAGAATGTGAAAGAGTTGTCTCCCGGGTCAGCACTTTGTCTCTACCGCATCGCTCAGGAAGCGCTCGGCAATGCCGCCAAACATTCGAGAGCGAAAAAGGTTGAGGTTCGACTTAGCCGGTGCGATGGTCGGGTTAGCCTTTCGGTGTCCGATGACGGGGTAGGTTGCGATCCCGGCCAGATCGGAAAGTTGGGAGGGCTGGGTGTGATCAGTATGCGAGAGCGCGTGCTGCAACTGGATGGGACCTTTGAATTCGATAGCGCACCAGGGCACGGAACCACGGTGAGGGCGACGATTCCTTTTCGGCCCGCGCCGTAAGCTACCGCTTCGTCGGCCAAGCATCGAATGGGCAGGACGTAGCTCCGTGGCTCAGGTTGATTGTCTGACGTGCCGTTTCAACGGGCGGGCGATTGTCACCTGGGCCAGGGGCCAGAAATGCCGGATTGAGGCAAGAATATACTTTGAGTGTGAGGAAAGCGCAATTGCGGGCGGGTATCTTGATGGCCCTCACGCTGGCGTCCAGTGGTTGCGCTTTTGCGTTAAATCCCACACGTGACGTTAGCCAGTACGCGCACTCTGCATGGTTGAGCCGCGACGGCTTTCCCAAGGGCATCGTTGAGGCAATTGCACAGACGCCCGACGGCTATCTCTGGATGGGCACGGAGTTCGGCCTGCTTCGCTTCGACGGCGTTCGGGCAATTCAGTGGCAGCCGCCCGCGAGCCAACATCTTCCCGGAACCGAGATTCGGAGCCTGATGGTTGCGCGCGACGGGACTCTTTGGATCGGCACGGATAAAGGGCTCGCCAGCTGGAAGGACGGCAGGCTGACCGCGTATCCGGAGTCTGCCGGGCAGATTTCTGCGCTTCTTGAGGATCGCGCCGGAACGGTATGGGCAGGCGCGTGGTCGCCATCCGCCTCACGACTCTGCTCGATTCGTGACGGCGGCATTCAGTGTTACGGCGCAGACGGCAGTTTCGGCTACGCGGTGTTCTCTTTATATGAGGATAGCCGCGGCACTCTCTGGGTGGGATCGGGGACCGGGGTGTGGCGATGGAGGCCTGGTCCGCCGAAGCTCTATCCGCTACCAGAGCGGCCCAATGGTCTGCTGGAGGGCGACAACGGCGCGCTGCTGATCGCCACGAGCGACGGAATCAGGCAACTCATAGATGGGAAGGTGAAAGCGTATCCGATTCCAGGCCTCGGGCAGCAGTTCTTTGCCACCAGGTTGCTGCGCGGTCGCAACGGCGACCTATGGGTCGGAACAAACCGGGGCCTCTTGCATGTGCACCAGGGAAGAACGGATGGGTTTGCGCGGTCCGATGGTCTCTCGGGTGACTATGTGGTCCGGCTCTTTGAGGATCGTGAGGGCAATATCTGGTCTGCGACCTATAGCGGGCTCGATCGCTTCCGCGAATTCGCCGTGTCTACGATTTCCGTAGACCAGGGCTTGTCAAACTCCGCCGCCGGGGCTGCCCTAGCGACAAGGGATGGCAGCATATGGATCGGCACCAACGACGGCTTGAACCGATGGAATCATGGGCAGATCACGATCTACCGCAAGGGAAGAACGAAGGGCGCAGATGACGCCGAACAGAAGCGACAGCTCAGTCAATCCGGCGCCGCGAACGCGCGGGTACGCGAGATCACGGATCCCAGATTGCCCGACAGCAGCGTGGAGTCCCTCGGTCAGGACGACCGGGGGCGTATTTGGGTGTCCACGAGGGGTGGGGTTGCCTACCTTGAGAACGGGCGGTTTATTTCCGTAGCTGGGGCGCCCGCCGAACTGGTGCATTCCATCGCCGGGGACAATGCGGGGAATGTTTGGATCGCCGACCAGGATCAAGGCCTCTTGCATTTGCTCGGAGGAAGCGTGGTCGAACAGATTCCCTGGGTCAGGCTGGGACGTAAGGACTATGCTTCTGCTTTACTTGCCGATCCTTTGCATGGTGGCTTGTGGCTGGGATTCTTCCAGGGCGGCCTGGTGTATTTCAAGGATGGCCAGGTCCGCGCTTCGTATGCAGGCGCCCAAGGGTTGGGCGAAGGTCGCGTCAATGACCTCGAGGCAGATCGGGACGGCGCGCTCTGGGCGGCAACCGACGGCGGGTTAAGCCGTGTAACAGACGGCCACATTGCCACGCTTACCAGCAGCAACGGATTGCCCTGCAATGCGGTGCACTGGATGATGGAAGACGACGCGCATTCGGTCTGGCTTGAGACGGCCTGTGGCTTGGTGCGGATTGCCCGGCCTGAGCTTGACGCCTGGGCTGCTGATCCGAAGCGGACGATCCAAGCCACGGTCTTCGACTACTCTGACGGGGTGAGGAGTCATTCGTTCGCTAGCGGCTATAGCCCGCGTGTCGCCAAGTCCACGGATGGGAAATTGTGGTTCCCGACCTTTGACGGAGTCAGCATCATCGATCCCAGTCACCTTGCCTTGAACCAACTTCCGCCGCCGGTCGAGATCGAGCAAGTCACCGCCGATGGCAAGACCTTTTGGCAGGACTTGTCCGGCGATGCATCCTCCTCGCACCCAAGGCCGCCGCCGCTGGTGCACGACGTGACGATTGATTACACGGCGCTGAGCCTCGTCGCGCCGGACAAGGTTCTGTTTCGTTACAAGCTGGAAGGAGTGGATCGCGATTGGCAGGACGTGGGCAATCGCCGCCAGGCGTTCTATACCAATCTTGCTCCCGGGAAGTACCGTTTCCGCGTGATCGCCTGCAATAACAGCGGCGTGTGGAACGAGCAGGGCGCGTCTCTGGACTTCACGATTGCGCCAGCCTATTACCAGACGAACTGGTTCCGAACTCTCTGTGCGCTCACTTTCCTGGCGATGCTATGGACCGTGTATCAGCTTCGCGTCCGAGCTTTTGAGCGGCGCCAGGAGATCTTAGAGAAGCACCAGACCGAAATTCGCGCGCTCAACGAACAGATGATCGAAGCGCAAGAGGCAGAGCGGATGCGCATTGCCGGAGATCTGCACGACGGGGTTCTGCAGCAGATCACTTCTCTTGTTCTGAGACTAGGCAAGGTGAGACGTCAGGTGCCACCCGATTCGGAAGCTACAGCGACGGTCAGCGGTTTGCAGCAACAGCTCATTCAGATCGGAACGGACATCCGTAATATATCTCATGAGCTTCACCCTGCATTGCTGCAAGAGGCAGGCCTGCCCGCCGCCCTGTCGTCGTATTGCGAGGAGTTCAGCAAGGTACGCGGTATCCCAGTATCGTGTGAGTCGGATGAGAATGTGAAAGAGTTGTCTCCCGGGTCAGCACTTTGTCTCTACCGCATCGCTCAGGAAGCGCTTGGCAATGCCGCCAAACATTCGAGAGCGAAAAAGGTTGAGGTTCGACTTAGCCGGTGCGACGGTCGGGTTAGCCTTTCGGTGTCCGATGACGGGGTAGGTTGCGATCCCGGCCAGATCGGAAAGTTGGGAGGGCTGGGTGTGATCAGTATGC